>WUUC01129201.1_pt1 | contig 10161 bp, 7 predicted proteins | sample 6278441 | NCBI WGS metagenome assembly WUUC01 (sample SAMN13675441, study PRJNA597444) | soil metagenome | isolation source: soil | place: USA: Washington | collected 2017-10 | reverse complement strand
CAACCACCGGCACGATCGACAGCAGAGAATAAAACGTCAGAGCCGAAGCGCGCAGCTCACATCGGTCTAGATTGAAGCGGCGGACGGCCAGAAGAACAATTCTTAGCTGGGTAATCCAAAACGACCGACGACGCGGCAGTTTATGCGCTTGAAGGCGCCAGATGTCCGCGTTCAAGAATCGAACGGTGTCGGAAACTTTCTTTAAGGACCGCTCTTTTAATCCCATAGCCCACTCTCGTGCCCCCGGTGTTGGGCAAAACTTTCAGCACAATCAAACGAGCTCACGTGCCGCCGCCCCCGCGATGAATGAGCGGTGTCTCAGTGGATACGCACAGAGAAGCGTGTAGGGGTGGATTGCGTAACGATATCGGGCGCCGGGCTTCATGTCGCGCCATAACAGGGTTCGTCGAGCAAGGCCCAGGGTGTAAGCGAACGTCAACGCGTGACATTATTCCCCCGCCCAGGCGCGGGGGTGTAATACCTTATAATCACTGATGACATCGATTACAGCAGGACGCTTGGAAGCAAAACCTTGCTCCAAAGCCCCGCGCAATTCTTCTGGTTTCTCGACGCGAATTCCGACGCAACCCATGCCTTCGGCTACTTTGGCGAAATTGCTCTCTTTGAACATCCACATCTCGTGTGCTCTTCCACGTTGCGTGCCGCCGTACGCGGCATTGAACAGCCGTTGCTCTTGGCCTAGTGAATGATTGTTGTTGACCAAAACGACAGTGTTTATTCCAAAACGAGCGGCGGTTTCGAGCTCGGAGATGTGATAATAGAAGCCACCGTCTCCCGTGAAGCAAAGCACTGGCCGATCAGGCTGCGCGCACTTAACTCCCAGCGAGGCTGGAAAAGCCCAACCCAGTGATCCGGCGCATCGGATATATTTTTGGTTGGGGTGTTTAAGTTCAACCATCGTGCCGGTCCAAAATGCCGCTTGGCCAGTGTCCGAGACCAAGATAGCGTCCTCGGGTAGAAAATCCGTTATCTCTCGGCAAATTCTTTCCGGTCTGATAGGAGTTGCGTCAGAGTTGAGCGACGCCTGAACCTCGTGACGCCACTGATTGACTAAATCTCGTGCATGTTGGGTCCATTGCGGCCTCCCCAGTGGCTGTTCGATCATTTCGATCATCCGCTGCAGCGTGACCTTGGCATCTCCGACAAGTCCCACCGCTTGGGGATAACTTCTGCCAATCTCTGCTGGATCGATGTCCAACTGCAAGACCGGCGTGCTGACCCGCGGGATTCTCCAGTTGAAAGTGACTTGGCTGCCGGTATGACTACCGATAAAGAATACCAAATCAGCTTCGGCAACTATGCGGTTGGCGCACCAGCGCGAGTAGGTTCCGGCGATTCCGAGTGACAAGGGATGATCTCCGCGGATAGCCGCTTTCCCGTGCAGCGAGGTCGCGACAGGGATAGAGAGCCTTTCCGCCAGCGCTATCAGTTCATTCTCCGCCTGAGAAGCAATGACGCCTCCTCCTGCGACAATGACAGGTCTTTCGACCTCCGTAAGTCGCCTTAGGGCCACTTTGATGTCGTCGATGTCCGCTTCTGGTCTCAGTGCCGGGCACCGGGAATATTTCGACTCAAGCGCGAGTTCTGTATCGCAATCATCTTCTAACACATTACCGTGACGTCCTTTCATCCTTAAATGGACCGGTCCCGGCGCTCCCGTCGTTGCGGTTCTGAAAGCTTGGCGCAAGAGATTGGGCAGCAGCTGAACGTGGTCGACTTCGACGCTCATCTTTGTCACAGGCTCAAAAACTGAAAAATCTTCAACTTCTTGATACACATGACGGTATCGCGATGCCGGGTCAGCTCCACCGGTGATCGCGATAATTGGGGAGCAGGCCATGAATCCGTCCCTCAATCCTGCAGCGAGATTCATTGAGCCGACGTTTTGCGCAAGACAGATACCCGGTTTGTGGGCGGCGCGGGCGTATCCGTCCGCCATGTATGCCGCGGCCTTCTCGTCGTGACAGGTGACACGCGTGACCGACATATCCTCCATCTCGGCCATCGCTGGAATCATGATCGTCGGAACAAAAAAAAGATGACTTACACCGTAGGCTTTTACCGCTTCGGCAAAATACTTCGAGCCTTTCATTATCGAGTTCCTCTGTTGGACGGCGGACACGATGTTTCCTCCATCAGGTCCGGGCTATCGCTACAAACTCTTCGTCCGAGATTGGCCTGCGAACTTCACGCAGCTTTGCCAGTAGTCGATCGACGACGTTATTAAGGCTCGCATCCTCAATCTTGAGCCCTAACGTAGCCGCCTTCGCCCTGACTGCGTTTGGGCCGCTTTTGTCGCCGAACGCGATCACTCGCCGGTTGCCGACAAGGCTTTCTGAGACTACCCTATAAATCCACGGATGGTTTTTGTAGCTGTAGTGGACGTCACCGACATCGGCGAACGCCTTTTCGCCCACGAGCGGTTTGAAAGTTGGGACGGGAATCCGAAAAGCCTCGGCTGCGAGCTTGGACAACCAAACAAGTCTATCCAGTTTGATGCCCGTCGGTTTGTCGTAAAACACCTCTAGTGCCACAGCGATTTCAGCGAGATCCGCATGGCCGGTCCGTTCGCCGTAATTATTAATTCCGACGTCGAGTACTTCGGCTCCGCCTTCGAACGCACCAAGCACGACGGCGCTGCCTAAACCAAAATCGTTCGTCACGTGGATACCCAGGGGCGTAGTGGGAACTTCCTTCTTGATTTGCTCAACCGCGTATTTATAGGCCGCTGGTATGCCGGGACCAGCAAAATCGTCGAGGGTTATCAGGTCGATTCCCGCATTAGCTAACTCGCGGCACAACTGCCTGACAAACGCGAAATCCGCGCGGAGAAAGTCCTGCAGATTGGTATGAACGATGCCGCCTTTCTGTTTGCCATAGCGAACCGCTTCCACGGCAGCGTCCAGTTCTCTTTTGCGCAATTCCTCCCCGCTGTAACTACCTCCCTGAATGTCTTGTCTGCCCAGCAATAGCTGATCCGACGTACCGAAACACAGATCAGGCGATAATCCCAAGCCAATGACGAGATCTATTTTTTTGCGATGAGCCTCAATCGTGTACGGCGGCCGTTGGTACGGCGAGGAGATTAGAACCTCAGCTTTCATAAGCAATTTTAATTTAGCGAAATGCTCAAGCTCCTCAGGAACGTAATGCAGTTGCACCATCGGGATGCCGATTTCAGCCAGGCCCCCGGCAATCACCTCGAAGTCCTTGGGATCCAGGAATACACCGTCCAGTCCTCGGCCTTCGCGTAACGTTAAGTCATTGAGAATTACCTGCTTCGGTAAGTGCATCTGTTCCCGCACCTCTAGCGCAAAGTTATGAGGGCTGGCAAATCCGAATTTGTGTTCTGGTCTCAGGGAATCAGGACTACTGGCCATAGCATTCTTCCTTTCACTGATTATCTTTCCTCTATGAGTCGTCGCAATTCTTCGTCGGGAATACCGCCGCGTCGAGCTTTCAATGCCGACATAATGCGTGGCAACAAAAGTTCACTTTCAGTACTCGATAAGTTCATCCCGAGTTCTTGGGCCTTGATTTGCAGAACAAGTGGACCGCTGACTCCCGCGATAGCAGCACGCCGTCTGTTTCCTACCAAATCGGCGGCGATGGCACGGTAAACCCATGGAAATCCCTCATACAGATAATGAACGTCCGTAACGTCGGCGAATGCATTGGAACCAACAAGCGCTTTGGTGGATGGCAGTGGAAGCCCGAAAATATCAGCAACAAACTGCGACACCTCGGTCAAGCGCTGAAGTTGTACGCCTGTGTCCATGCCGTAGAAGACTGCAACCGCGACAGCAACTTCGGCAAGATCGGCATGTCCACCCCTTTCGCCGTAGCTATTTACGCCGACGTCCAAAACTTCCGCGCCGCCTTCGAGAGAACCCAAAACCACCGCTGTGCCGAGTCCAAAATCATTGGTTACGTGAATGCCCAAAGGAACGTTCGACACTACGCGTTTGAGCTTTTGGAACACATGCCTGTAAACGCTGGGAGTTGCCGGTCCGGCAAAATCGTCGAAAGTCATGAGATCGACGCCGACTTGGGACAGTTCCCGGCAAAAACGGGTGAGAAAATCGAAATCGGCCCGCAAGAAGTCCTGGAGGTTTGTACCGGCAATGCCCCCTTGGGTTTTCGTGTACGCAACACATTCAAGGGCTGCTTGCAGTTCGCGTTCCCGTAGACTTTCAACGGTGTCATTGCCACCACGTATCGCCTGGCGAGCCAGCAAGAGTTGATCCGATGTTCCGAAACACAGGTCGAGATCGAAACCTTGCGACAAGACAAAATCGATGCGCTTTTTTTGTGCTTCTATGGTAAATGGTGGTGTTTGGGTGGGGGAAGAAGTCAAAACCTCGACGCGAGTCGTTAGTTTGAGCTCGGCGATAGCTTTCACCTGCTCAGGCGTGTGATGGAGCTGGAGCATTGGCACGCCAATTTCTTGCAGCTTAAGGGCGATTCTCTGCAAGTCTTCTGGAGCCAAATAGACGCCTTCCACCTGCCGTCCTTCGCGCAAAGTCAGATCATTGATGATCACCCGGTTAGGTAAATGCAACTGTGCACGCAACTCGGGAGCAAAATTATGTGGGCTAATGAATCTATCGCTGGACTGATTCACGAATGTCATGAGGATCGCCTCCTAGGCTCGATCTCTTAAGTGACAGTGTTCCTGAACGCTAGCCTTGAAATTCTGCGGCGCAACTTGATCGCCGTTAGTGACTTACCTTCCTAAAAAAGTTTGGTCGAAAAATTTGATGTACGGGTCTAAATTTTCGAGAAGCTCAGCGGAAGCGAAAACCGGTCTTATGCCGTCAACGAGCCGGCGGGGACTCGGTGGCGTATCCACTCGGTCCGGAATACGCCTTAGGGATCGCATAAGTTCTTGGCCTTGCTTGGAAAGAAAAAAATCGATCAGCAAACGGCCGGCATTCGGATTAGCGGCTTTGGATGACAGCGCAAGCGGGTGAAGGTACGCGACGACAGGATCAAGTGCAACCCAATCAACCGGTGCGCCGCTTGCTTTCAAGTTTTCGAAGTTTTGCGAAAACCCGGTAAGCGACCCCTGCACCTCGCCCGCAGCAACCAGTTGACCGATTAAAGACCGACCGGTTCGGAGATGAGGCTGCTGCTTGGCCAACGCCCGCATGAAGGCTAGCCCCTTTTCCTCCCCCACCTCGCGAACAAAAGTTCCAACCCATTCGTATGGTCTGTTATCCATTCCGATTTGCCCGCGCCACTCCGGTTTAAGCAAATCGGCATGAGACTTCGGCATTCTCGCGCTATTGAGCAGTCTAGTGTTGTATCCGAATACCGAATAGTTCGTGTAGATCGAGGTCCAAAGGCCTTTTGAGTCCTTATAGCCTTCACGATAATATTTCCTCTCGGGGGAATCGTACGCTCCGATTAATCCCCGTTTGATGAATAGCTCGGTATAGAAGGGGGTTGTGATTAATACGTCCCAGAGATGCCTTCCGCCGCGGGCCTCGGTAAGTATTCTTTCAGCGAGCGGCGACGACGCGGCAGAGTAAAACTGCACTTTGATCTTAGGATAAAGCTGCATGAAGACGCCGGCAAAAGCTTTCGAATGTTCCGTCCCCATGGTGGAATAGAGGACAACGTTTCCTTCAGATTCCCCCTTGTCCTTCAACTCGGCTGCACCGAGTGTTGCGATGAAAGCATCTTGGAAAATTTTTCCCTGGCAGAAAAATACCGCAAGGATCAAAAAAAAGAACGCAATCGTCTTTCGGAAAATTTTTTTCATTTTGCCGCCTCCCGCAGTAGAGCTTCTGGCCTGCCGATTGAACTCGCGCGCACCGAAGTTGCACTCTGAGATTGGCTTGTGCAAGCTACCGTAGCCTCAGATTAGCTGTCAAGTCGTGAGGTCGATTGCAATTCACGTTGACTGCCTTCGTTACGGCGTGATACGAACATTTTGCAAACCGCGCAATTAAGAGGTGAGGGATGAATACGGTATCCGCAAGGTCGCAGGCCGCGGCTAATGCAGAAAATAAGCTCGCGCAACCTGTCATCGACTCTGACGGTCACATTAGAGAGACGGACGAGCAGATTATGGAGTATATGTCACCCGCGTACCGCGCTCGCCGTTCCGCCATTCTTTATTCGCCCCTGGTTCCGCACCACGGCTGGCCGCGTGCCATTCCCCTTAATGACTCGCGCGGGCAAGACTTTCGCGTCCCGGATTGGCGGGAATGGTCAGCGAAACTTGATGAGGGTCAAATTGAATTTACTGTGCTGTATCCGACGAAGTTCATGCACATCGGCCAAGTGGGAAGCGCTGCGTATGCTGATGAACTCTGCAGGGCATATAACAATTATCTGAATGATCAGTTTCTCCGACACGACAAACGCATGAAAGGAATGGCGCTCATTCCAATGCAAGATGTCGCGGCCGCGGTCACCGAATTACGACGCGTCATTGGGCAATATCCGATGGTCGGCGCGGTATTACCCGCCGACGGACTTCCATTGCCACTTGGTCATCCGCTGTATCGTCCCGTGTTTGAGGAGGCCGATCGTTTAGGGTGTGCTCTCGCGATTCACGCTTGCAACTCCTTGCGGGACAATGATCGTTATCTGCATGTAAATGAGGCCGCTACTTTGGCACATGTGATACCGCAAATGCGCCAGTTCGCCAGTATCCTTTACTCCGGAATTCTCGGCGATTTCAGTCAACTCCGTTTGGGATTTCTAGAAGCGGGATCTGGTTGGGTACCATACTTGGTCGAGAAAATTGAAGATCGATTGGAGCGGCTGCCGCCCTCTGAGCGACCCCCTGCGCCGAGTGAACTCTTGAGACACAAGCGATTATACTTTCAATGCGGAGAAGAAAAGACGACTGCACGAGACCTCGAGTTGATGGGCGATGACTGTTTGATGTGGGCCAGTGATTTTCCCCATGAGGGGACAAAAACAAGAATGGATGAGCTTATCACATGGTTTTTTGCCAGAGACGACATCCCGGCAGCCGCGAAACGCAAGATTACCTACGACAATGCCAAACGCTTTTATCGGTTGTGAAAGAAGGCGTAATCCTACGCCAGTCCCCTCCTCCGGGGTAGGCGAAAACGCTACTTCAGGCCAAATAGCAAACGCGGCTCTAGATAGTCGCGTAGATCAATCTCTTTAGCGCCCGGTATGTACGGCCTCTGATACTCGTCCGCGCGGCCGGGTGGAATCGTCGCATCAATCCCGATTTTATCAATCTTGCCGTCGATGGCTGCCGGCTCTCCTTGGTTTGCCCGCACCCCTCTCAGCATTATGATCGACTCTGGCTTGAGTCGCGTGTAAAGCGCTTGTTCAACTTCCCGTCGATCAGAGATTTCGATGTCCTCGTCCACAGCGATGGCAAATTTGTTGAAGGATCCTCGATCGACAGTCGTATAACGAAGCGCGTCCTCAAGCATTTTGTGAATATGTTCGCTGCCCCCCTTGCTTACAGCGATGACACAAGTATTGCCGTAGCAGGACAACCGGCTGACAAATGGATATCGCTCCTTCAAGAAAGGGTACAGTGTGACTTCTTTAGAGATTGCCGAGAGATTTAAGTGATCAGGGCTGCTGTTCGCTAGATAATGAAACACCGCATCCTGGCGATGCCCAATGCATGTGACTTTGAAAACAGGTCCGCTCGTTGGCGGTCCATAAACACCTCTTGGTCTGGGCTCCGGACCGATAGCCTCACGTCGCCCCGGCAATATCTCCCCTTCCAAAACGATCTCCGCGTCCGCAATAACGTGTGCATCGTTGGACTTGCATGGTACCAGCCGGATAGGCTGATTCCTGATTGCGCCGGCGACATCCAACTCCGAGGGAGGATGTGAGATAGCTAGTGTGCACGCCAACCAAGTCAGTGGATCTATGCCTATAGCTAGTGCCACCGGCAGTGCATTCCCCTGACGCTGATGGTGGCCGTAGATACGCGCAAAGTGCGGCGATACGACATGGACGACGAACTCATCGCGTGAGATCTTTTCGAGGACATGAAAGGAAGTGTTGAACTCGCCCGTTTGCGGGTCACGTGCGATCATTACGCCGCTGTTTAAGCCTGGCGCTTGCTGTCGGTCGTAATCCAACGTTAATGGTAACGTGCGGTCGATATCGATATCGTGCTCAATGACGACGTCATACAGCGGGCTCTCCGTTACTGCCTCGCACGGCAGAGGGTTTTCAATCGAATGTAAAAAACGTTCGTAGAGTTGATCAGGCAATACGCCCAGCATCTGCGCCAACAGTAGGCGGTCCGAGCAAAGATTGGCAACGACCCGACGAGGGCAGCCAGTGACGGACTCAAAAATCACTGGCTTCCCGCGTAGTTTCCACGCCACCGCAGGTAGCTCATGCTGTGTCTGGACCGGCTTCCGAATGTGTACGAGTTGGCCCGAATCATCTAGGAATTGAAGATACTGACGAAAGAGACTTGTATCCGACGAATTAAAGAAGTTCATGTCGTGTCTCCTGCCGCGCTCGTATGATGTGGGTAGGTGATTGTTATCGCAACGCGTGGTGTGGGTCAATTTATTGAATTTTCGGCTGCGAAAGACTAAAAGAGGACAGCCTACTTTTCTGGAGAGTTTTATGGATCAGTGGAAGATGTTCGACGCCGATGGCCACATTCGCGAGTTGGAAAATGATATTTATGACTACCTTCCCGAACATTACCAAAGCCGACGTGAGGCAGTCCTTTACTCCCCATTGATGCCACACCACGGATGGCATCGCCAGGCGCTTGCCAGCCCTAGATCGGGCTACCTGATTCCAACTCTCAAAGACTGGCAGTCCGCCCTGAACGACGGTGACTTGGAAGCCGCTGTTATCTACCCTACTCGGTTCATGCATATCGCGCATATTGGAATGAGCCAGTTTGCCGTCGATTTGTCTAGGGCCTACAACGATTACCTCTACGATCGCTTTCTGCGTCATGACAGCAGGCTGAAGGGTATCGCCGTGCTACCTTTGCAGGATGTCGCAGCCGCTGCAGTAGAGCTGCATCGCGCCGTAAAGGAGTACGGTATGGTCGGCGGTCTGCTTCCTGCTGACGGTATGGTGCGCCCATTGGGCCATCCTGAATTCCACGCAATTTATGAGGAAGCAGATCGGCTAGACTGTATGCTTGCCGTTCACGCGGTTAATTCGTTACGTAATAACGACCTGTACGTATGGCTGGATGAGGCCGCGACTTTGGCTCACGTGGTCCCGCAAATGCGCCAGTTCACAAGCTTCATGTTTTCAGGCCTCTTGGGTCGCTTGAGTAGACTACGACTCGCATTTCTCGAGGCTGGTTGCGGCTGGGTCCCTTATTTGATCAGCAAGATGGAACCGAGAATGAGGGGACTACTGAAACCTTCAGAACTCATCGCTCAAGGGCGCGTATATTTTCAATGCGGGGAAGAATTGACGACAGCAAGAGATCTGGAGCTGCTCGGAGATCACTGCCTCTTCTGGGCATCGGATTTTCCCCATGAGGGAATCCTTAATATGAAAGTAGCCGTGCAGGAGTTTCTCTTGCGCAACGATATACCGTCGGATTCGAAACGTCGTATTGGTTCTGAGAATCCAAGGCGCCTTTACGGGATAATTTAGAAAGTGTGCTCCGGGACCTGCACGATATTGTCGAGTCTGGGCAAGGGTGTACCATCGGAATTTAGCAGGTACAAACCCGATCCTTGACATTTGCACCTGCTTTCGCAAAAAAAAGCGGGCAGGGCGCGACCGTTGCGGATAAACTATCCAGGAGCTTTTTATCACGTTACCTGCCGCGGCAACGAGCGGAAGAATATCTTTGCTGACGATCGGGATCGCTCGATCTTTCTCGATAAGCTCAAGACATCCATCGGGACCTACCAGGTTCGTGTGCACGCTTACGTGCTTATGAGCAACCACTTTCATTTAATTATGGAAACTCCCAACGCAAACCTTTCCGAGTTCATGCGGGATTTCAACATCAGCTACCCGCGGCCTTTAAACCGGCGGCATAGGCGGGTCGGCCATCTCTATGAGGGGAGGTTCAAGGCCATCTTGATCGATGCGGACAATTACCCGCTCGAACTCAGCCGCTATGTGCACCTGAATCCAGTGCGACTCGCATCATATATATATATATATATATATATATAT
>WUUC01089323.1_pt1 | contig 10161 bp, 7 predicted proteins | sample 6278441 | NCBI WGS metagenome assembly WUUC01 (sample SAMN13675441, study PRJNA597444) | soil metagenome | isolation source: soil | place: USA: Washington | collected 2017-10 | reverse complement strand
CGCGCTCGCGGCCCTGCCGGCTGCGCCGGCTGTTGCGCAGCTCGAAGTACGTCGCATTGGGCCCGAATCCACGTAGCAGGGGCTGGCGCAGCTCGAGCGACAGGAGCGAGCTGCGGGCGAACGGGACCGGCTCCTCCGGCCGGGACCGCAGGTCCGCGCTCCCGAGCAGAGCGCCCCCGCTCCACGGCAGCCGCTGCCCGACTTCCGCTCCCCAGGAGGTCTCGTCGCCGAACCGGTCGAAGGTAGGCGTGAGCTTGGGAAAGAAGTCGGCGCGCCGTGCGGTGTAGCCGATATGCGCCGAACGAACGTCGTCCGCGGCCGTCCGCAATTCGAAGTTGCCCTCCAGCGCCAGCGCCACCGCGCCGGACAGGCTGATCACGGCCGCCCCTTCGGGCGGCCCCTCCAGCGGTTCGACCGCGGCCAGCGCCGCATCGTCCGGCACGGGCGCCTCCACCAGGCGATCGGGAGGCGGAGGGGGCGGGAGGGGTTCCTGGGCCTGGATCCGTCCTGCGACGACCACGGCCACTACGCTCATTGACACGACCAGACGCCTGGCGCCCACGGAACGCCCAGATTATCAAGGCCGCCTCCGCCCCCGTCAAACTCCGGGATGCGACGCCCTACGCTCCGCGTGTTCCATCATCGAGCGCGCTGCGTTGGGGTGAACCCGCCGCAGCGCGATGCCGGAAACGCTCCACTGCGGGCGTCGGACGCCCGGCATGCGACGCCCTACGCTCCGCGTGTGATGTAGCTACGGACATTTGTGTCGCCTGGGGGCGGGTGCTATCGTCCGCGGGCCCTTCCAGGAACCACCAAAAGAAAATGCTCTCCCCGCTCGAATGGAGCCTCCTGCTCGGCACCGCCGCCGCCGCGGCGAACGTCCTCGGCGGGCTGATCGTGGTGTCCCGCCGACACTGGAACGACCTCGTGCTCAAGTACTTCCTGGCCCTGGGCGCCGGGTTCATGCTGGCGGCGACGTTCCTGCGGATGCTGCCCGAGTCGCTCCATTTGTCGAGCCAGGCGCCGCTCCTGATCCTCGGCGGCTACTTCCTGGTCCACTTCTTCGAGCACACGATCGCCCCCCATTTCCACTTCGGCGAGGAAGTGCACGAAGACGTGATGCTGGACCCGGCCATGAGCGTGTCGGCGCTCGTGGGGCTGTCCACGCACACCTTCTTCGACGGGGTGTCGATCGCCTCGGGCTTCCTGGTCTCCGTCCCCCTCGGCCTGCTCATCTTCTTCGCGGTCGCGCTGCACAAGATCCCGGAGGGTTTCACGGTGGCATCGATCGCGCTCGCCTCGGGCCGCGGTCCCCGGGGGGCGCTCCTGGCCTCGTTCATCCTGGCCGGGGCCACGCTGGCCGGCGTGCTCGGCATGCACCGTTTCGCGGGGGCGGTCTCGTATGCGCTGCCGATCTCCACGGGCGTGACGCTCTACGTCGCGGCCAGTGATCTCATGCCCGAAGTGAACCAGGAGCGGAGCATCCGCATGGCCCTGGTCGTGTTCCTCGGCGTGGCCCTGTTCGCCGCCGCGGAGATGGCCCTGAGCGCCCTCGGCCTCGGCCACTGAACGACGGGCAACGTTCTAGCCGGTGAGTTGCGAGCGGCGGCCGTCGTTGTTAGTCTGACGGTTCTGCCGTCGTGTCTTGGTGTTGAAGGGATCCAGAATCATGAATATCTTGCGCCGCTTCGCGGTGGTGCCATTCGTCTTCCTGTTGGCGGGAGCCCCCTCCGTACAGGCCGCGGAGAAGCCGCAGATCAACGTCCAGGAGTTCACGCTTCCCAACGGAATGAAGTGGCTGCTGTTCGAGACGCACGAGTCGCCGACCATCGCCGCGGGCTGGGTGGCGCACGTGGGCTCCGTGAACGAGCGCCCGGGCATCACCGGTCTCAGCCACTTCTTCGAGCACATGATGTTCAAGGGCACGAAGACGATCGGTACCAAGGACATCACGCAGGACCTGGAGATCATCGAGCAGCAGGAGAAGATCCGGGCCGCCATGCGCGACGAGATGGAGGTCATGCGCGCGCGCCTGCGGCAGGGCGAGATCGACGACCTCAGCAAGCCCGAGAACCACACGCCGCGCTACCGCGAGCTGGACAAGCAGTTCGACGAGCTGGTGGAGAAGCAGCGTGCGATCATCCTCAAGGACCAGCTCGACCAGATCTACACCAGCAACGGCGGCGAGGGCCTCAACGCATTCACCAGTGAAGACTTGACGGCCTACCTGGTACGCTTGCCCAGCAACCGCCTCGAGCTCTGGGCCTGGCTGGAGTCCGACCGTCTGATGAACCCGGTCTTCCGTGAGTTCTACAGCGAGCGGGACGTCGTGCACGAGGAGCGCCGGATGCGGACCGAGTCCACACCGCTCGGCAAGTACGACGAGGCCTTCAACGGCGTGTTCTGGGAAGCCAGTCCCTACGGCTGGCCGGTCGTGGGCTGGGCCTCCGACATCCCGAGCTACACCAAGGCGCAGGCCGACGAGTATTTCGCGACGTACTACGCTCCCAACAACCTGACCGGTGTGCTGGTGGGCGACTTCAAGGCCGCCGAGGTGAAGCCGGTGCTGGAGCGGTACTTCGGGCGGATCCCCCGCGGCAAGGTCGAGCCGCCGCCGGTGGTGACGATCGAGCCGAAGCAGATCGCGGAGAAGCGCTTCAACGCGGAGGCCGAGACCTCCCCCACCGTTCGCATCTGGTGGAAGGGCGTGCCCTTCCTGCACAAAGATAGTCGCGTCCTCGACGTGTTGACGGATCTGCTGAGCGGCCGGACGGGGCGTCTCTACAAGGCCCTCGTCCTCGGACGGCAGGTGGCCAACCAGGTGTCGGCCTCCATCGATCCCCGGAAGTACGCCGGCATCATTCAGATGGAGGGCGTAGTCAAGGACGGCAAGGAGCCGGCGGCGGTCGAGCAGGCGCTCTACGAAGAGATCGAGAAGCTCAAGAACGAGCCCATCCCGGCCGAAGAGCTTCAGAAGGTGAAGAACCAGGCCAAGGCGAACGCCTACCGGCGGCTTTCTTCGCCGTTGTTCATTCTTTATCAGCTCATGGTCTTCGACGGACTCGGAGACTGGAAGTACATCAACAGATACGCGGACGAGGTCGACGCGGTGACGGCGGCCGATCTGCAGCGGGCGGCAAGGGATTACCTGACGAAAGAGAACCGGACGGTCGGCATCTTCCTGCGCAAGGAGGGTGCGGGCGCGGCGGCGGAGGACCCGGAAGTGGCGGCGCTTCCCGCTCAGGCGCAAGCCATGGTGAAGCAGAGCCTGCAACGGATCGAGGCCGAGACCGATCCCGCCAAGCTGCGCGAAGGCGTCGCGCGCATGCAGGAGGCCGCCTCGCAGGCGCCGCCGGAGATGAAGGCGGCCATCGAGCTGATCGTGAAGAGGGCCCAGGAGCGCCTGGCCGCCCTGGAGAGCAAGAAGTGATGAAGACCCTCGCCGCCGTCCTCGCCGTCACGCTCACCGCGGGCCCGGGCGTCTCCACGCTGCCGGCGCAGCAGATTCCCGAGCATCCGTCAAAGCTGACGTTCGAGCCCATCGCGTTCGAGCCGCCGAAGCCCGCGGATCACCGCGTGGTGCTGAAGAACGGGATGGTCGTCTACATCGCGGAAGACAAGACCCTGCCGCTCGTCAACCTCGGCCTGACCGTCCGCACCGGCAGCTACCTGGAGCCGGCCGGAAAGGAAGGCCTCGCGGCCCTCACGGGCAGTCAGATCCGGCGCGGAGGGACGAAGACGCTCACCGCCGAGCAGCTCGACGAGAAGCTGGATATCCTGGCCGCCAACGTCGGCACCGGCATCGGCGACACCTCCGGAAGCGCGAGCCTGAATGCGCTCTCGGACAACCTGGACGAGGCGCTCAAGATCTTCGTCGAGATGCTGAAGGAGCCCCGCTTCCAGGAGGACCGCCTGGCCCTGGCCAAGGAGCAGGCCCTCCAGGACATGAAGAAGCGCAACGACGACCCCTCCGACATCGAGCGGGTGGAGTGGAATGCGCTGCTCTACGGCGACAAGCACTTCACGAACCGGTTCACCACGGAAGCGTCGCTCAAGGCGATCGGGCGCGACGACCTGGTGCAGTTCCACAAGCAGTACTTCCACCCGGCGAACATGATCGCGGCCGTCTCGGGCTCGTTCGACCGCCCGGCCATGATCGCGAAGCTCGAGAAGGCCTTCGCGGGGTGGCCCGGTCCGAAGCCGGCCGTGCCGCCGGTGCCGGCCGACATCCAGACGGTCCAGCCCGGGCTCTACCGCATCCAGAAGGACGTGCCGCAGGGGCGTGTCACCATGGGCCTTCCGTCGGTGCGGCGCGACAGCCCCGACATCTACGCCCTCGAGGTGATGAACGAGATCCTCGGCGGCAGCGGCTTCACCTCGCGCATCACGCGCACGGTGCGCTCGAACGAGGGCCTGGCCTATGCGGCGGGCTCCGGGCTCCGTATCGGCGTGTGGTATCCCGGCTCGTTCCGCGTGGTGTTCCAGTCGAAGAGCCGCTCCGTGCCGTACGCCCTTTCGCTGGTGGTGAACGAGATCAAGCGCATCCGTGAGCAGCCCGTGACCGCCGAAGAGCTCGACACCATCAAGAAGAACATCATCGAGACGTTCCCGAGCAACTTCGCCTCCAAGGCGCAGGCCATGGCCATCTTTGCCTCGGACGAGTACACGGGCCGCCGGCCGGACTATTGGAGCACCTACCGCGAGAAGATCCGCGCGGTGACACCCGCGGACATCCAGCGCGTAGCGCGGACGTACCTGGAGCCGGACAAGATGGTGATCCTGGTGGTCGGCAACCAGGGCGAGATCGACCTCGGCGACGGCAAGCACGAGGTGTCGCTGGCCGCCCTGGCCAACAGCAAGGTGACGGTCCTGCCCCTGCGCGATCCGCTTACGATGAAGCGGCCGGGCGGCTAGAGCGCGCGGTGGGCCGCGCAGCGGCACGGCGCGCGCTCAGGGGGGTCCAGGGGGGAGCGCGAGGGCCTGCGTATTCCGGAATGCGGCGTGCTCCGCTGCGCGTCAACCGTCTCAAACGAGTCGCGCCAGGATGAACCCGGCGCGACCCGACAGTGGAAACGCTCCGCTGCGCACGCCGAAGCGACATTGGACGCCGGCCCGAGCGATCCCCCCGGGATGACGCCCGCGTCACGGCGCACCTGATGCTGTGCCCGTCCTGTCGGGCCGAGAACGACGACGACGCCCGGCTCTGCATCGCCTGCCGCACGCCGCTGCGCGTGGTGTCGGCCGGCTCCGTGGTCGGCTCGCGTTACGAAGTCCTGCAGACGCTCGGACGGGGCGGCATGGGCACCGTCTATCGCGCGCACGACCGCGTGCTCGACGAGACGGTCGCGCTCAAGATCCTGCGCGCCGACGTGGCGGGCACGCCCGGTATGGCGGCGCGTTTCCGCTCCGAGATCAAGCTCGCGCGGCGCGTGAGCCACTGGAACGTCTGCCGGATCTACGAGTACGGCGAGGACGCCGGCCTGCAGTTCATCTCGATGGAGCTGGTCGAGGGCTCCAACCTCAAGGACCAGCTCGCGCGCGAAGGACCGCCGGCGGTGGAGCGGGCCTTCGAGCTGGCCGTGCAGGTGGCTGAAGGCCTGGAGGCGGTACACAAGGCCGGCATCGTGCACCGCGACCTGAAGACGCCCAACATCATGGTGGACGAGAAGGGCGTCGTGCGCGTGATGGACTTCGGCATCGCCCGCGCGGCCGCCCCGGAGGGCGGGCCCGAGGCCGTCACCGGCTACGTTCTCGGCAGCCCGGAGTACATGAGCCCCGAGCAGGCGCGCGGGCGGGCGGCGGACTTCCGGAGCGACGTGTACTCGCTCGGGATCGTGGTGTTCGAGATCTTCTCCGGCCGCGTGCCGTTCCGCGCCGACACGCCGGTGGCCACGCTGCTGATGCACATCGAGAACCAGCCGCCGCTACAGGGGCCGGACGCCCCGCCGCTGCCCGCGGCGCTCGTGCCGGTGCTCGCGCGCGCGCTGGCCAAGGACCCCGACGCGCGCCATGCCAGCGCGCGTGAAGCCGCGACGGCGCTGCGCGAGGCGGCCGCGGCGGCCGTGGGTCGCGTGCCCACGCAGCCGCTGGCCCGTCCGCGCGCGCGGGAACGCGGCGCGCGGCACGGCGCGGCCGCGATGGCGATCGCAGCATTGGTCCTGGCCGCGGGCGCCGTGGCGCTGTGGCGCTCACAGAGAGCCGATGTCAGGCCGCCGGCAGACCCGGTGAGCGAGCCGAGTGTGGCCGCGTCACCCAGCCCGACCCCCACGCCGTCCTACGGGTTCGCGGACGAAGGCCCGTCTCCGACCCCATCCCTGGCGCCGCCGACGCCCCGGGCCACACCGACCACCTCGCCCACGAGGGAGGCCACTCCCCCCTCACAGGTCGTCACGACGCCTCCACCCCCCACACCGCTTCCCGCGACTCCGGTGCCGGCCGTCGAAGCCACGCCCATACCGACTCCTTCCGCGCGTCCGCCCGAGCCCTCACCGGGGACGCTGCTCGTGGTGGTGCGACCTTGGGCTGACGTCACCGTGGACGGCGTCGTGATGGGCCAGACCCCGCTCAAGCAGTTCCCGCTCACCCCCGGCCCGCACGACGTCGTGCTCAGCAACTCCGACTTCCAGCCCTTCCGGCGCCGCGTCATCATCCGCTCGGGCCAGACGTTTCGTCTTACGGTGGATCTGGCCAACGAAGGCGTGCGGCGGCGATAAGATGCAGTCTGCATGCTCCGCGCCGTCGCCCACGCATTCCTCATCCTCGCCACGCTGACGCCGGCGTGGCTGCGCGCGGCGGAACCCCCCGCGGCGGACCTGGCTACGGGTATCCGACAGGTGCAGGAGGGCGACTTCGAGACCGCGGTCGTCACGCTCCAGGGTGTGACGCGCCAGCTCCAAGGCCAGACCACCCGGCGGCAGGAGCTGGCCCAGGCGCACCTGTACCTCGGCATCGCACACGTCGCGCTCGATCAACTCACCGAAGCCAAGGCGTCATTCAAGGCCGCCCTGGCCCAGAACAAGGAGCTGCGGCTCACGCCGGATCGCTTCTCACCGAAGGTGATCGCCGCCTTCGAAGAGGCGCGCCGCGAGACCACGGCGGCGACCGTTGGCGCGAGCAAGAGCGGCGGGGGCAAGCCTCTCCTCTGGGTGGCGGTGGGCGGAGCGGCGGCGGGCGTGGTCGCCCTGGCTGCGAGCGGGGGAGGAGACGGTGGCAGCGGCACCGTGACCATGGCCAACGCCCGCTTCGCCACGCCCGTCATCGAGTGCCTGAACGGTTCCGACAACGTCCCGCTCCCCTACGGCGTCCTCGTGGACGCGGACAACCGGAGCTCCCAGTCCCTCACCATCCAGGACGTGATCTCGGTCGCCGTGATCACCCGCACGACGTTCCCGGGAGAGCTGGGATTCTCCAGCCCCCGGCCCAGCACCGTCGCTCCCACGACCGTCGCCGCCGGGACGCGCGGCACGCTTCGCGTCGAATCCACGCTTCTGTGCGGAAACGGGGCGGGCGACCCGGCCCGTTTCAACGAGTGGCTCGCCCGTATATCCTTCAACACGTCGGCGGGCGTGTTCCACGTCGAGACGACCGACCGCATGCGCGTGGACATCCCCTGATGCCAAGCCCCCGGCCGAGGCGCACGGCCGGGGGATCCAGGCGACGGCCACTCAGAACTTCCGCGCCGTGATGATCTGGTTGAACGTGTACTCGCCCTCCAGCTCGCCGGGGCAGTCCACCTTCACCTGAGTCCGCGCGGAGAGCAGATTGTTCTGGAAGAGCCCGGTGTAGGTCGAAGGCGGCGGCAGAGGGCAGGTCCCGGCGCCGGGCCGCGGTCCGCGCGTCACGAGGGTCACGGCACCGCCGGGAGTGACGGACCCTGACAGCTCGAACGACACCGCGGGGCAGGGCGATCCCACCACCGCGAAGCCGCTGAACTGGTTGGAGCCCGGCTCCTGCGTGAGCGTCATGCTGCCCGAGCAGTTCCAGGAACCGGAATACCCGTCGCGCGTGCGGTTGAACTGCGTGAGCCAGTTCGCGCCCTGATAGGTCCCGCTCAGGCTCGGAACCGGCGCGGTGGGGGTGGACGGCCCCGAGTCGTCGTCGGAGTCGGAGCAGGCGGCCAGCATCAGCAGGACAGCCACGGCGGTGAGTCTCTTGGCAATCATGTGCAGCCTCGTATCGGCTCGCGTCACCGGCACGCCCTGATGCGTGCCGCGCGCGGTCATGGCCGTCTGTAAAGGCAACACGGGTGCCGGCCGGCGGCCGATGAGATTCACTGATTGCATGGGACTTACGGGCGGGTTGAGGCGGAAAACCGTTCGCCGGCCGAACGGTCGTTCGAGGACCGAACGAACGGCTACTCGCCCTTTTTGTGCAGGCCGAACTCTTCGAGACGCCGGTAGAAGGTCTCGGGCGAGACCTGCAACAGCTCGATCGCCTTGCGCCGGTTGCCGCCGGTGAACTCGAGCGCGCGCAGGATCGCGGAACGCTCAGCCTCCTCCACCGTCTTGCGCAGCGGTCCGGGCGCGCCCGTGGCCACGGCCGGTGCGCTGCCCAGGGCCGCCTCGCGCCTCAGGTAGTCCGGCAGGTGCTCGGGCAGGATCACGTCGCGGTCCACGAGGCAGACCGCGCTCTCGACCACCTGCTGCAGCTCGCGGACGTTGAACGGCCAGCTGTGTCGCTGCAGCGCCGCGAGCGTCTCCGGAGCGAAGGTCTTCCGCACGGGTCCGCGGTCGTAGACGGAAAGGAAGTGGGCGACCAGCTCGTCAACGTCCTGCGGCCGCTCGCGCAACGGTGGAATGCGGATGGGGTGGCCGAGCCGCGCCAGCAGGTCGGCGCGGAAGCGCCCCTGCTCGACGTCCTTCTCCAGCGGTCGGTTCGTGGCCGAGACGATGAGCGCGTCCACGCGGCGCGGATCGTTGTCGCCCACGCGGAAGAGCTCGCCGGAGTCGAGGAAGCGCAGTAGCTTCACCTGCAGCGCGGGCTCGATGTCGCCGATCTCGTCGAGGAACAGCACGCCGCCGTGCGCGACCTCCAGGCGGCCCTTCTTGTCCCGCGTGGCCTCCGTGAAGGCGCCCCGTACGTGCCCGAACAGCTCCGATTCCACCAGGCCGGGGGCGAGCGCCGGTATGGGCACGGGGATGTAGGCCGCGCGCGCCCGGCCGCTCTCGGCCGCATACGCGCGCGCGAAAAGCTCCTTGCCGGTTCCCGTCTCCCCGCGCAGGAGCACGCGCGCGCCGCTCTTCGCGAACCGCCGCAGCGCGTCGTAGGCCTGCAGCAGGTTCGGCGCGGAGCCCACGATGCGGTGCCTCAGCAACTCACCCTGGAGCACGTCCAGGCGATCGGTCTTGGCCTGCAGCGCCTCCGAGGCGTCCGCGAGCTCGAGCGCGCGGTCGAGGGCCAGCGCGGCGTACACGGCCAGCGCGGTCAGGAACTCGAGGTCGCCGGCCTGGAACGGCCGCACGCTGCGGTTGTCGAGATAGACGACACCGCGGGCGGGCCGGCCGAGCGGTACGCACAGGATGGAGCGGATGCGGAAGCGCTGGATGCTCTCGGCGTCCTCGAACTGCGGGTCGCTCCGCGCGTCCGAGGCGAGCACGCTGAGGCCGCCGTCCACCACCTGGCGGATCACGGTCCAGCTCACGGGCCAGTCCTCGGGCGCGCCCGTGAGCTCCAGCGCGTGCGTGGAGACGGGCCGGAACGCTCCCTCCGGCCCCAGGGCCAAAACGCAGGCCCGGTCGGGCTGCAGGTGGGCGACGATCGCGGCGTGGATCGTGTCGAGCACCTTGCGCGGATCGCGCTGCTCCAGGAGCTGCCGGCCGGTCTCGTAGAGCGCGGCGTAGCGCCCCGGGCCGAGCGCCTCGGCGGTGGCGGCCAGCGGACGGCTCGGATCGAGCGTCGCTTCGGTATGCGGACGGCTCTCCGACCGGCTGCGTGTCATTCTACGTAGGAGGGGAAACGCTGCGCCGCGTTTCCCCTCCTAGACCTCCCCTTCGCCCACTCCGCGCGAGTGAATCGCGCTCCGTGGGCAGCCCGTTGCTCGTCTCCTGCACCACCCGGGCACTATACCGCTACCATGATTTCGAGCCATGCGCATTCTTGTCGTCGAAGACGACGCCACGATCGCGTCGTTCGTGGTCAAGGGACTCCAGGACGCCGGTTTCG
>WUUC01029026.1_pt1 | contig 10161 bp, 9 predicted proteins | sample 6278441 | NCBI WGS metagenome assembly WUUC01 (sample SAMN13675441, study PRJNA597444) | soil metagenome | isolation source: soil | place: USA: Washington | collected 2017-10 | reverse complement strand
TGAAGACCGGTCGCGGGTCCCCCCCGGCCGTCCTGTCCAGCGGCGCGCCTCTATTTTGCACTAATGATGCCGCAAGAGCGACGACCGAAGCATCTCCAGCGGTTTCATCGCATCGTGGACTGCGGGGCGCGAGGTCTCCGTGAGTCCGACGAATCCGCAGCGACGATGGTCTGCGCGGTCCCCTCGTTGAAAGGCCCGAGAGGCAATAGGCATGCACCCCCTTGCCTGGGACGAGTTCGCGTTCGACGTTGACAACGCTCAGCGTGTGTGGCGCACCGACGTACGATTTTGCACCTTTGTTGTGGGTCGTCGTGCAGAACGTGTGTTCCCAGACTGATGCTCGACCTTCGTCGCCGCAGGATCCGCTGCACTGACCGTAAAATATCCCTCCCCCTTGCTCGGCAGGCGTCGACCGTCGTAAGCGGGAAAAGCGTAGAAACCGGCGAAGGTTTTGTTGGCATAGTCGTTCGTTTCCATCCACGCGTCCGAGACTTCGCCGTCGGCAACCGTCAGCCAATCGACCGGCGCCGCCGCGTGCTTCCAGCGGTAGACGGCGACCGTTCCAGGCCGCTGCGTAGGAGATGCGTAGAACTGAAACGTCTTGGTCCCATATCCAGGCTCCGGACGATTCTCGCCGCGGTCGTCATCCAGTCGCCGGTGCCTGTGTTCCACCAGCGGTACACGGCAACCATGTCCTGCGTTCCGATGAGGTACGCCTGAAATTGAGGGGTCGAACGGAGCGTATATCCAAGATTTTGCAGAGAGGTGAGCGACTCCTGGTGACCGCCGTTCGGGATGTTGATCCAGTCACCGCCATGGCTCAAGTGAGCGATGCTACGGACGCCCGATCAGAACTGCCCCTCGCACACGAAACTCCCCATCGACGGCGCGCAAGCGATCGAAACCGATTCGGTGCGCACGGATGTGAAGTCCGACACTACCGAAAGCGCCGTCGCGATCGCCGCAAGTCCGGCGACCGAGAACGCACCAATCGCGATGAGCTCCGCGCCGTTGGCAGTCTGACGATAGTGGGCGCAGCGTTCGTCGCGCGACAACGAGCCGATGACGCAGCTCGAATCGTTGTAGTTGGCTGCGTTGATTTCGCGCACGGCAATGGCGGAGGCGCCGGCCGTGAGAAATCCGGCGAAAACCCCGCCCGCGATCCACGTCGTCCTCGAGAAGCGGAACGGCGCGGTCGGAGTCTTGACCCCCACAACTGGCGAAGACGGAATGCTTGCATCGGCGTCGGACAATGGCGTCAGCACGAAGCGCTCTTGCAGGCGGCCGTTGCTGGTGACGTCTACGGCGCGATGAGCGGTCGCGTAACCGGCCGCTCTCACTTCCAATTGGTGCGTGCCGACGGTGACGCGCAGCGGATCGGCGGTTGGCAACACGACGGCCCGCGAGCCGTCAATCCAGAGTTCAGCACTCACCACGTTGCTCTGGGCGATGATCGATCCCAGTCGCGCGCGCACGCGAGCCAACGCCTGTTCGAGTAGAGACCGCCGTTCTTGGATCCAAGGGTCGTCTGTCGTGGCGAGCACGATGATGAGCCCGCGCTCTGCTTCTACCCAGTGGCCGAGTGCTTGATCGGCAACGGCAATTTGAGCCCGAATACGAGGGCTTTTGTCAAGCTGGTAAGCGGCGCGAAATGCCTCTAGCGCTTCGGCGTCGCGGCCTTCCTTGCGGAGCTCGATTCCTCGCTGCAGATGTTCCTCCACCCCCACGGAGGAAGCCTCGGCGTGCACCGGAAGAGCGTGCGCCACGAAGGCCCAAACGGCCGCTGTGCACAGCATGCGAACGCGCCGTCGTCGCGCGGCCGTGCCTCGGGCGACCCAGTCGTGCGAGCGGCTCGCGCCGACGCGACTAGCGCGCCGCACGTCACGTTCGATAATCATTGGGATCGATTCCGAGCTTCTTCATCCAGCGGCGCACTTGGATCGAAGCTTTGCCCGTTTCGCGTGCGACTGCGGCGATGTTTCCTCCATGGCTGCGGAGTAGCGCCACGAGCTGCTCGGGACGATCGCGCAAGCTCGTGGGCGATGGAGGTGACAAGGCGGCGCGTGACGAATCGGCGAGGATCCCCAGCCTGATGTGCTCCGGGCCGATCACGTCATCGGGGGCAAGTGTCAGCGCCCGATGCAAGCACTGCTCGAACTCGCGAATGTTGCATGGCCACGAGTAGCGATAGAAGGCGCGGGCTGCCTCGGGCGCAAATCGCAAGGTGGCGCGGCGTGGATCAGCCACGCGCTCCAGAATACGTGGGATAAAGAGCGAGAGATCGAAGACGCGTTCCCGGAGCGGGGGCAACGTGAACGTGAACCCGTCCAGTCGCGCCAAAAGATCGTGACGGAAGGCGCCCTGCGTCGCGACTTCCGGTAACGACCGATTCGTCGCCGAAATGAGTCGAAACTCCGTGGCGATCGATCGCGAGCTACCGATAGGCGTCACTTCTTTCTCCTGCAGAACGCGCAGCAACGCCGGCTGCGAAGCTGCCGGCAGCTCTCCTACCTCGTCGAGAAAGAGCGTCCCGCGCTCGGCCGCTCGGACGAGTCCCTGCTCGTCCCGTTGTGCGCCCGAAAACGCGCCGCGCACGTGACCGAAGAGCTGCGCCTCGCACAACGATGAGGTCAACGCGCCGCAGTTGACGGCAACGAATGCCCCTTTGCGTCCGGACAAATGGTGGACGGCGCGGGCAGCGACCTCTTTTCCGGCGCCCGTCTCGGCCAAAAGCAAGACCGGTATCTCCGACGCGGCAGCCCGCTGGATCGCGGCGAACTCGCATGCCAGAGATGGTACGACCGTCGCGAAGTCGGTGGCCGACTCGCCACGAGAGAAGTCGACGTCCGCGGCGGCGTCGGGCGGGGTGAGCAAACGATAGGCGACGCAGAGAAGGGTTCGCCCGCATTCGACGATCGCGCGATCCTCGAGCTCGGCCCGGCCGAGTCTGGAGCCGTTGACGAGAACTCCATTGGTCGAGTGCAAATCTTCGATGAGCCAGCGGCCTGCGCGGCGGGTCATCCGCGCGTGGACGCTCGAGACCAGGCGGTCCGGGATCGTGACGAGCAGTCGGCGAGCACCAGCAACGTCCTCGCGTCGCACGCTTCGCGTCTCGCCGCGGCCGATGATGATTTCATCGACATTCGTCAGATCGCAGCGCGCCGCGCCCGCCAGCGGCCGATTGCACTCGATGAGAACGAACAGATGGTCGCGCGGGACCGCGTCCGACGTGCGCATGGCGTGCCGGTGGTCGCGCGAGGTTTCGCCGTTCTTTCTGAGCGGCATCGGGTTCATTCGGGCCGAGATCGCGTATATATTGCGCGAGCAACTTATCCTGGACACGCAAACGGCGCAAGCGACGGGCAATGTTTCCGCTCCAAGATCCGATCAGCATGAAGCAACTGCGTCAGTATGAAATGCTTCGCGAGATCGGGCGCGGCGGCATGGCTATCGTTCACGAAGCGATGCACGTCGAGCTCGGGCGGCGTGTAGCGATCAAGACGATGCTGCCCGAGGTAGCCAGGGACGAGCGGAGCGTCGCCCGATTCGTGCAAGAGGCGAAAGCCGCCTGCATCGTACGGCATCCGCACGTCGTCGAAATCTTCGATTTTGGTACTGCTGATGGCGTTCCGTTTTTGGTGATGGAGCTGCTGGAGGGCGAAACGATGCGAACCCTCTTCACACGGGAAAAACCGATCGGCCTCGAAGCGGCGATCGCGCTTCTCTTACCCGTCGCTGCAGCCGTCGCTCACGCTCACCACCTCGGCATCATCCACCGCGATCTGAAGCCGGCCAATGTCTTTCTCACGAAAGGGATGGGCGGTCGCCCTTGGCCCAAAGTGCTCGATTTCGGGATTTCCAAGCGCGTGGATTCTGGCTTCCACACCTCGTGGCGCGAAGGCATCACGAGCGCGGAGGCGATGGTGGGCACGCTCGCCTACATGCCGCCCGAGCAGGTGCGAGATGCAAGCTCTGTGTCGGCGGCGACGGATCAATATGCGCTCGGCGTCATTCTCTACGAGGCGTTGACGGGGCGGCTTCCATTTTTTGGCCCCAGTCCCTATCAGCTCATGCACAACATCCTGCATGCGCCCATCGTAGCGCCGAGCGCGTTGCAGGCCTCGCTGACCAAAGAGCTCGACGCCATCGTTCTTCGCGCGCTCGATCGGGATCCTGCTCAGCGATTTCCCTCGGTCCATGCGTTCGCGTCGCAGCTGCTTGGGTTCGCGAGTCGCGACGTGTGCACGATATGGAAAAGTGTCTGGGCCGGCGCAGGCGCGAACAGCGACCGTACGCTCGACGAGCTCGCGGAAGCCGATCGAAACCGCGCTTGGACGCAATCCACGTCGCGCAGACCCGAGGGTCGAATGCTTCGGCTACAGGGCGCCGCTTTGGGCGCGGCGACGTTGGCCGTCTTCATCGGTCTTTTCAGCGGCGGGTCGAGGTCGCTGCGGAGTTCTTCCAGCTCGGCCGCGCCGCGTGCCGCCCCTGCACCCGTGGCGATCGAACCCGTTCACGTGCCGGACGTTTTGATCGCCACAGATTCGACGAAAGATCCTACTGCGATGCTCGACGCGTTGTTGACGCCGATCTCCGTCGGGACCGCCCCAGCACGAGCGCCGGCGCGAGCGGGAGCGAGCTCGCCTGGTCCGGTAGTACCTAAGACGGCGACGATCAAGGAGACCGTTCGGGTGATACCAGCCGCATCCGCACGCACGAACTACAACCAAACGAAGCCGAGCAATATCTTGGCAGGCACCAACGACGCTCCCATCCTCGAATAGCGAGGCGGGCGCGCCGCTCGACCGGCCGAGGGTCCCTTCGCTGCTCGGCGCCGGCCGTCGTGATCAGTCACCGGTTGGCGCGTCGAATCCAGCGTCTTGCGGCCGTGCCTCGGGCCCGTCAACGTGATCGGGATTGCACATCATGCCGGATCGGAATGCGCCCCCAGTATCGACGGACGCGATCCGCTTACCCCCGCCGACATAAAGATCGGCACCGTCGGGGAAATCGGGCTCATTGTCGTGAAGGCCCGGTCCCGTCATGAGGAATGGCGGCGCGTGGTCCCAACCGTTTCCATGGAGATGGAACACCCAATCGGGCACGGCCGGTGGGTCGATCGCGATGTCATATCCCTTGTAGTTGAGTAACCGGCTCACGCTGGCCGAATTGCACCGGAAATGGTTTTGCCCAGGATCGGAGGCAGTTCCGAAATCGAAGACGTTCGTCGCATCGAGCGGATTGGGCGAATAGAGAACGATGGCCACGTCGTTGCCGACGAACTGATTGCGGCGGGCGCGGTGCACGCTGGCATGCGGCACCGCTTTGCCGTCGAGGAACAGGGCGAACGCGGGACCTTGCCCGTCGCTGACAATCGATGAGAACGTATTGCCCGAGATCTCCCCGACCATTCCGACGCTGTAAATACCGAACGTCGTCAGGCGTTCGAACGCGTTGGACAAGAACTCTATACGCTGGGGCAACGTGTCGGTAACGACATCGGGGAACAGGTACACGCCGATATCGGAATCGCGGATCGTCGTCGTTTTCACGCTCAAGCTGGTGCAGCCAGCCAACTCGATTCCCGTCGTCAAACTGCTCAGCGAACTATTGGTTACGTCGACCCGCCCATAGTACTGTACCGGGGAGTTCTCGGCACACCCGAAACTATAGATGCCGTGCCAGCTCCCCAAAATCGCGGTGTTCACGACACGCACATTGCCGCCCGATCCACTCGCGAGGCTCGCGAGCATGTGAACCCCGACGTTGTACCCCGGGCCGATCACGCTATCTGCAATGAGGCTATTGGCGGGAGCATTTGGAAGACCCGCGTCGCCGACCGTAAGATTACCGTCGACCACGGCGACTGCGACCGAGCCCGTTCTCACCCCTTCGCCGGGGGTCAACGTAACGCCACGAATCGCGTCGATCCGACTCGGTGAGCCGATCAGGACGGTTACCCGCTGGTTGTTCGCCGCGGCCGGGGCATCCGAGCGGTAGTACCCAAGCCCGGTGATCGTCACCTTGTTCGATCCCGACCCTTCGATCGTAATTCCGTTCGTCAGGACCAAAGGGAAGATCTCGACCGCGGACGTGTACACGCCGTCGTTCACATGGATCGTCTTGGCCGTCGCTTTGGACCGGTTAGCGAGATTGAGCGCCGCGGTAATCGACGGTAGCGGGCAAATGGCGCTTCCGGTCCCGAGCGGCGAGGCCTTCGCGTCGACATAGAAATCGGTCCCGTCGGGGTCGGGCGTCGTGCACGGCGCACAACTCCCCGTGGCCCGGTCGCATCCCGCTCCTTCGCTGCAGGTAGAAGGATCGCAAACGCAGCGCCTCAAGTCGTCACTGCAAAACGGGGTCGTACCCGCGCAACGCTGCCCGCAGCCGTAACAATTCTGAGAATCCGGGGCCACGCATCGGAGCTGAGTCTCTTGCATACAGCAAAGCGTTTCGTCGGCGCAGTCGAGACGGTGGACCCAAACGGCGCACCCGCCGCGCTGTTCGCAGACGAAGCCCCCTCGACCCTCGCAGCGAATCTTCCCGCTCTCGCATGCGGTCGGGTCCGTACACCCCGCATCGTGGCTGTTCCCCGGCGCACCGTCGAGCGGGGCGTCGATCCGCCCCCCGTCGACGTCGCAGCCGTCACACGAGCGGTCGATAGTCGCAGCGTCGTAGACGTCGGGCGAGGCATCTCCAGCGTTCGTCTCGACTCCGCGAACATCGTGCTGCACCGCCGATCCGTCCGCGTCAGCGACGGCAACATCGTTGGCGAGCGTGTCCGCGTCACCGCGGTGTACACCAACGTCGCTCGCGGGGGTATCGACAGGCGCGTCGGCAGGAACTCCGCCCTCCGCTAGGAGTTCCATTTCGCGGTCGGTTCCGTCGAGGAGTCCGGTACAGGATGAGAGCGTCAAAAGCCAAAGGTAGTGGGACCTCATGCGGAACGTGCCGTACCCGCTAACACTTCCTGCCGCGGAAGTGGATTGCATTCGTGTGCTCTCACCTAAGGAACCCGCGTTCGCACAGAAGCACTGCAAACAGGGGCACGAATGGGCCAACATTGTTCCGGAACAGAACGGAACAATGTTGCCCGCGCGCCGTGGGGTAAAGATGCCGCCCTTCGTGCCGACGAAGTGGTAGCCATTGAGCGCCCGGACCTCGGCGTCGTTGCGATCGGAGTAGCCGGTGCACCACGCCGACTCATTCGCCGGCGTTAGCGCGGCGGAATTGGCCCGGGCAGTGGAATGTGCCAGTTTCGCGAAATGGTCGAGCGGAGCAGGAAAAGCAGTCTCTCGGTGCCGGCGAAGATCGCAGCGCCGCGCCTTTCGGAAACGTATCGACGGAACACCCTCTTTCGAGCGATCGATCGAGCCCGTAAAAGGCGCGTCGTCTGGATCTCGGCGCCGGCCGGTGCAGGGAAGACCTCGGCGGTAACGACCTATCTCGCCGCGCGGCGGCTTGGCGCCCTTTGGTAAAACGTCGACGCGCGCGACGGCGACGTGGCCAACCTCTTTCACTATCTTACCGTCGCCGCGAAGCTTCAATCTGGACGCCGCCAACTCGCGCTGCCTACCTTTGCGATCGAGCATTTGGGCGGCGTCGCCGCCTTCGCGCGAGGGTTCTTCGCCGAGCTATACCGGCAAAGGCCGGCCCCGTCCGCGATCGTGCTCGATGACGAGGATGCGGGATCGGATGTTCTCGATGAGGTGTTGAGCGAAGCTTTGACCGCCCTTCCCGCGGGAATTTCGGCTTTCATCGTCAGCCGCGCCGATCCACCGTCTCGGCTAGCGCATCTCGTTGCCTCCGGCGACATCTCGATCCTCGGAACGGACGATCTCCGTCTTACCTCGCGCGACACGGCGGGATTGGTTCGCGCTTATCGGCCCGACCTCACGGGAGCCCGTCTCCGAACTGTCCTTCCGCGCATCATCGAGCTCTCCAACGGCTGGGCCGCGGCACTCACGTTGCTCCTATATAGCCAAGCGTCCGTCGACATCGATCCATTCGGAGTCGAAGAATTTTCGGAACGGCTCTTCGATTACTTCGCTACCGAGATTCTCGACAAGGCGTCGCCTACGCAACGAGAGTTTCTGCTGAAGACGTCCGTCGTACCAAGCTTGGAGGTCCGCATCGCCGCTCGCCTGACGAAACGCACGGATGCCATCCGGACACTGTCCGAGCTCGAGCGTCGGAGCTTTCTCATTCAGCAGCTCGGTGCGTCGGGAGCTTATCGCTACCATCCCCTTCTGCGGAGTTTTCTTTACGACGCGCCCAATCCGAGCTCGGCTCGGACGTCGTCCAAGAGCTGCATCGAGAGGCTGCCCAAGCCCTCGTAGAAATCGATCAGGTCGACGAAGCAATGGAGCAATTCGAGATGGCCCAGGAGGTCACGCTTCGGACGAGCCTGATCTTGTCGGTCGCCGTTCGTACGTGCCCAAAGGGCGGGGCCGCACGATTGAAACTTGGATCGGGCGGCTTCCCCCGGAGTGGGCGGCGACGAACGGGTGGCTGCTCTATTGGCAAGGCGTGTGTTGCTTCGGCTACGCCGACGCGCGACCCCGGCCGCTGCTCGAAAGCGCCTACGCACATTTCCTGCGGGATCAGGATGCCGCGGGTCTCTATCTCTGCTGCGCCGCCGGAATGCAGGCATCGTTTCATGAAGGCGTCGATTTCCGCACGTTGGATCCGTGGATCGAGCGCTTCGCATCATTGGAAAAGAGCGGGATTCTGTGCCCTCCTCCATTTGGGCCAATGGTTGCTCTGGGCATAGCGATGGCAGCGGCGATGCGCCTGCTCGACACGTCCTACCATCGCAAGTGCAACGAACGAGTGAAGGCTTTGTCGGATCGCACGGGAAGATCCCGTCGATCGCACGCTGGGCATTGGATGGCTGGCGGTCTATCTCACCTTGTTCGTCGACAACTCGAAGGCGGCGACCACCGTCGAAATGATCCGCACCTCGGCTCGCGCAGCGGCCTCGTCCACGATGGCGCAGCTGACCTTGATGCAGGCCGACGCCATTTGCCGATGGGCGGCGGCCCACAACGGCGCGTGTTTGGATCTCGTTCGCGACGCGCTAGCACTCGCCGCGCGAAGCGGCGTGTTCACCTGGAACAACTTCCTGCAAGGCGTGGGCGTCTCGGCGGCGCTTGCGCAGGGCGACCTCCCGGCCGCGCAGGAGTTCCTCACCTCCCTAGCGGACTCGGCCCACCAACACGGCGGCTGGAGGGCGGGATTTTACTATCAAATGGCGGGTTGGGTTGCGCTGGCGCACGGCGACGGTGCGCGGGCGCTGCATTGTGCCGAACAAGGCCGGCTCAGCGCGGAAACCGTCGGACCGCCCTTCGGCCGGTTGGTCGCACCCTTTCAAATCGCACGGGCGATGCTGCAATTGGGCCGCAAAGGCGAAGCGCTCACCTGGCTCGAGGAAGCAACCCTTCTCTCCCGATCCGCCGGTTGCCCGCTCTCGCTTCATGGCTGTTACCTCGTCGAAGCAGATTGCCTTTGGGATGATGACCGGCCGCGCGCGCTTGCCGCATTGCGCGAGGGTCTCCGACTTGCCCGCACGCACGGCTACTACAGCATGTATTGGGGAACGCGCGATCTCACGACGCGCGTGGCAGTCCGCGCGCTCGAGCACGACATCGAGGCGCAATACGTTCACGTCAGCATCGCCCGAAATCAGCTCGCGCCCAGCCGAGCACCCGTTCATCTCGAGGCTTGGCCGTGGCGCTATCGACTACGAGCGCTCGGTCCATTGCAAATAAGTCGCCACGACGAACCAGCGGAGATTGAGCTGCGGGGTGCAAGCTCCGAGGGAAAGCGCGTCGCCCCCACAGGCAAACCCCTCGAGCTATTGCAAGCCATCGTCGCCTTCGGCGGACGCGGGGTCCGCGACACGACGCTGATGGACGCGCTGTGGCCCGATGCGGAGGGTGACGCCGGCCGGCGCGTTTTCGACACCACGCTGCACCGGCTCCGCAAGCAAATGGGAAGCGAAGGGCTGCTGCGCCTCGTCGACCGACGTGTTTTCCTGGATGAACGCCTTTGCTGCGTGGATGTCTGGGCCCTCGAAGCGATATGCGAGCAGACAGAAGGCAGCCTGACCCGAGAAAAGTCCTTATCCTAGCTGACGGGAATGGCAGCTCGTCTCCTCGC
>WUUC01163781.1_pt1 | contig 10162 bp, 9 predicted proteins | sample 6278441 | NCBI WGS metagenome assembly WUUC01 (sample SAMN13675441, study PRJNA597444) | soil metagenome | isolation source: soil | place: USA: Washington | collected 2017-10 | reverse complement strand
CGACCGTCCGCACGGACAGCCAGGGGGTGTGCGAGGCCGCCGCGCGGGCCGCGGTCTCGGCCGGTACGGCATCGCACTGCAGGTCCCCGGCCGCCCACAGCAACGTCCAGCGCACCTCGCGCAGTTCGGCGGCCAGCGCGTCGGGTCCGGGCTGTCCGGCGTGCACGGCGGCAGCCGCAGAGACCCGCTCGCCGGGCGCGGGCCCGGTGCCGGACGGCCGGGCAAGCCGGTCGGCGCCCCGGCGCCGGATGCGGGACCCGGCGCCGGTCAGCGGGGGCCGCGTGCGGCGGGGCTCCTCGACGGACAGGCTCAGCGAACAGTCGCGGTAGCCGATCCGCAGCCCGGACATGCCGCCGAGCACCTTGCGCTGGATGGCGCGCCGCAGCGGCGCCACCTTGCGTACGACAGTGAAGACGACCGGCAGCGCGGCGGCGGCGAGAAGGTTCTTGAACTGCACGAGGAAGGTGGCCGTGCGGGTCGAGCCGAGCAGGGCCCGGCCGATGGGCACCCGTTCCTCGTCGTAGGTGTCGAGCAGGTGGCGGCCGGCGTGGCCGCGGGCGACGGCGGCGAGTTTCCAGGCGAGGTTGTACGCCTCCTGGATGCCGGTGTTCATGCCCTGCCCGGAGGCCGGGCTGTGGACGTGGGCGGCGTCGCCGGCGACGAAGACGCGGCCCTCGTGCATGCGGGGCACCATGCGCTGCTGGAAGGTGAACACGGAGGTCCACTCGGGTTCGCCGACGGCGACGGGCGTGCCCAGTCCGGCGCTCAGCTTCTCGGACAGGCGCCTGGCCGCCGCGTCGGCGCCCTGGTCGCCGGGGGCGGTGTCGAGGAGCCGCCAGTGGCCCTGGCGGGCGTAGGGGACCATCATCAGGGCCTGTTGGCCGGTGTGGACCCAGTAGATGCTGTCCGGCACCAGGTCGGTGCGCACCGGGGCGTCGGCGAGCATCCAGGTGTCGCGGCTCTCGCCGATCAGCGGCAGGCCGAGCTGTTTGCGGACGGTGCTGTGGCCGCCGTCGCAGCCGACGAGCCAGTCGGCCCGGCAGGTCTGCTCGCCGCCGTCGGCCCGCTGAAGCCGCACCCGTACCGAGTCGGTGTCCTGTTCGAAGCCCGTCACCTTCACGCCCCACTCGATGGCGACACCCTGTGCGGCGACGGCCTCGCGCAGGACGGCCTCGGTGGCGCTCTGTTCGACGATGACGGTGTACGGGAAGCGGGTCGGCATGCTCGCGTAGTCGGCCTCAAGGCGCACCAGCCGCCGCCCGGAGGCGAACATGGTGAACGCCCGGTTCTCCCGGCCCCTCTCCCGCAGGGCGTCGACGACGCCCATCTGGTCGAGGGTCTCCAGGGTGCGCGGGTGGACGGCGACCGCCCGGCTGCTGCGGGCGGGACCGGGCGCGGCGTCGACGACGCGGACGTCAAGGCCCCGGCGGGCCAGTTCGTGGGCGGCGGTCAGGCCGACGGGGCCGGCGCCGGCGATCAGGACCTGGGGCCGCGGGTCGGCGGGCACCTCAGGCCGCCTCGACGCTCTCGTACAGCCCCGGCTCGGGCTGGGCGAGCGGCACCAGCTGCCGGATGAGGGCCTGGAACTGCTCGCTGCGCGCGGCCTGCTGGTGGGCGGCGGCGTCCCGCCAGACGGCGACCTCGATGAAGACGTTGCGCTCGCCGACGTGCCGCAGGGTCTGGTTGCTGACGTGGCCGGGCTGGGCGCTCATGTAGGCGGTGAGGCGGTCCTTGACGGCCAGGAAGGTGTCGATGTCGCCGTGCACGGTCAGCTTGTTGACGAAGGTCACCACGGTGTCCTGCTCCTCGGGTCGGTGCGGTGGGTGCGGTGCGTGCGGTGGGCCGGTCAGGCGGCCTGCTCGGAGGCGGCCCGCAGGTGCAGCCGTCGGCGCAGTTCCCGGCGGGTGGGCTTGCCGCCGGGGTTGCGGGGGACGGCGTCGAGGGCTTCGAGCCGGCGGATCCGGTCGGCGTGGCCGAGGCGGGCGTTGGCGCGTTCGGCGATGGAGTCGAGGACATCGAGGATGCCCGGTGTGCCGGGCAGGGCGTCGTCGTAGCCACCGGGGATCTCGCGCAGGACGACGCCCGCCCAGACCAGGGCGCCGTGCTCGGGGTCGGGCCAGTCGACGACCATGCACTCGGCGACGCGGGGATCCTCGGCCAGGATGCGCTCGACGACGCTCGGGGAGACAAGTTCGTTGTCGTACTTGAAGACGTCGCTGAGCCGGTCGACGAGGTGCAGGCCGCCGGTGTCATCGAGGTATCCCACGTCTCCGGTGGTCAGCCAGCCGTCGGCGTCGACGGGCGAGGGCTCGTCGTCGTCCAGGTAGCCGGCCATCAGCTGCGGGCCGCGGATCTGTATCTCGCCGGTGGACCAGACGTCGACGGGGCTGCGCCCGCCGAGGGAGACGATGCGGCACTCGGTGCCCGGGACGGGGCGGCCGACGGCACCGGGTTCGGGGTCGGCGTCGAGGGGCTGGTTGCAGGCCAGCGGGGAGAGTTCGGCAAGACCGTAGCCCTGCACGACGGGCACGCGCAGGGCGTCGCGCAGCCGGCGGGCGGCAGCGGGGGCCAGCGCACTGCCGCCGGACAGCACGGCCTTGAGCCGCGGCCCGGCCGGCACGCCCTCGGTGCGCGCCTCGCCGAGCCGGTCGTCGGCGGCCAGGCGGTACAGCCGGGCGGGCAGCCCGTAGTAGTGGGTGGCGCCGACGCGGGCCGCGACCTTAAGGGAGGCGAGGGGGTCGGTCAGGCGGCACAGGACCTGCGAAGCGCCCGCGTGCACCGCCGAGTTGAGGTGCATGGTGTGGTAGAGCGGCAGGTGGTTGAGGGTGACCGAGTCGCCGTCGAGCTGGTGGGCGAGGGCGATCTGGGCGGCGTTGGCGACGATGTTGCGGTGGGTGAGGCGCACGCCCTTGGAGCGGCCGGTGGTGCCGGTGGTGAACTGCACGCAGGTCACGTCGTCGACGTGCGGTGCGGCGCTCTCGTAGGGTCCCTCGGGCGCGGCCGCCAGGGCGGCGGCCAGCGGGATCGCGGCGCCGGGCACGACTCCGTCGTCGGCGTCGGTGACGATCACGGTGCGCAGCGCGGGCAGTCGGTCACCGATCTTGACGAGGAGTTCGGCGACGGACGTCGGCACGAAAGCGACCTGCAGGCCGGTGGCGGCGCACACCTGGGCGAGCGCGGCCTCGCCGAGCAGCGGGTTGAGCAGGGCGATGGTGCGGCCGGCGCGGGCGGTGCCGTAGTAGGCGGCCGGGAAGAGGGCATCGAGGGTGCCTGCGACACCGATGACGGTGGAGGGGGTGCCGGCCAGCCAGTGGGCGATCCGGTCGGCGTGCCGGTCGAGTCCGGCGAACGTCACGGTGCCGCGCTCGGTGGTGACGGCCGCGCCGTCGGGGTTGCGCTGGGCCGCCCGGCGCAGCAGACCGTCGAGCGGGATCCTCGGGTAGCTGAGGAACGGCACGGGGCGACCTCCTGGCTCGGATCGAACGATCAGTTGAGGCCTTAACCCTGCGGGCAGCGGCTTGAGAGGGGTTCGAAGAATGCTCGATCCGTGCCGCAGAAGCTGGCCGTGCCGGGGCGGGCGTCCGCCCCGGCCTCCCCAACCCACGAAAAGACGGAGCCCCCCATGCCGGAGCCGACCGAGTCCAGCCTGCTGCTGTACGCCGAGGTGCAGCGGTTCTACGCCCGTCAGATGCAGCAACTCGACCTGGGCAAGGCCCAGTCGTGGGCGCAGACGTTCACCGCGGACGCCCTCTTCGACGTGCCCACGCTGCCCGAACCGGTGCGCGGGCGGGCCAAACTGATCGCGGCGGTGGAGCGGGCCCGCGCCCAGCTCGCCGCGGCCGGTGAGCGCCACCGGCACGTCATGGGCATGGTCGACGTCCTGCAGCGCCCCGACGCCACCCTGGACGTCCGCTCCTACACCACCGTCTACGCCTCGGCGGTCGGCGGCGCCTCCCGGGTGCACCGGGTGTGCGTGTGCGAGGACGTGCTGGTCCGCGAGGACGGCGAACTGCGGGTGGCGCGGCGGAAGGTGACGCGGGACGACCTGCCCTGACGCGTGGTGGCGGGCCGCCTACGCGTGGCAGTGCGGCAGCGCGCCGTGGTACTCGGTCATCTCCCCGAACAGGGCGCCGACGTCGAGCGGGGCACCGGGGGCCGCGCCGGCCAGCTCGGCGTAGGCCCGGTGCAGGTTGGGCACCAGGCGTTCGGCGTCGAGGCGGTTGGCGTAGGGGCCGGGGCCCTCGGCGCGCGCGAGGTGCAGCGGGGTCAGGCCCGCCGCCCTGCCGCGCTCGGCCTGGCGCTGCAGCCAGTGGAAGTACGCCTCGTCGGCGTCGAGGAGTTCGGGCCCGCCGACCGGTCCGTGCCCCGGCACGACGGTCACCGGGTCGAGGGCGCGCAGCCTTCGCAGCGCGGCCAGTGACCCGGACACCGAGCCCATCAGGCAAAACGGCGTGACCCCGTTCATCACCACGTCCCCGGTGAACAGCACGCGCCGGCGGGGCAGCCACACCGCGGTGTCGCCGGTGGTGTGGGCGGCGGGCCCCAGGTGGATCAGTTCGGCACGGTCGTCGCCCAGGTGCAGGGTGAGGGTGTCGCGGTAGGTGATCTGCGGCAGCGTCGGTTCGATGTCGCCCCAGTCGACGCCGGGCCACAGGGTGGTCAGCGAGAGGCCGGCCGCCGCCATCTCGGTGCGGGCGTTGTCCTGGGCGACGCCGACGGCCTCGGGGAAGTAGCGGTGGCCGAAGGTGTGGTCGCCGTGGAAGTGGGTGGTGACCAGGGTGCGCGGTGGCCGGGCGAGGGTGCGCAGGACCTCGGCGCGCAGCCTGCGGGCGCGGCGTTCGGTGGCCGCGGTGTCGACGAGCACGGCGTGCCCGTCGGCGCCGGCGATCAGGCCCGCATTGTTCAGGCACCAGCCGCCGTCGGGCTGGACGTAGGCGAAGACACCGTCGGCGATCTGGGTGAGGCGGGCGGCCGTGCTCGTGGCGGCCGTCGTCATCGGGCGGCCGCCGGCAGGGGCGCGGCGTGCAACTCGACGATCCGGCCCGCGGCGTCGAAGCGGAACTGGGCGAGCAGACACCGCACCGGCGCCGCAGGGCCGCTCCTGGCCGTCGCGGTCAGGCGCAGGGCGACGCGGTCGCCTTCGGCGAGGACGCTGTCGCAGGCCAGCAGCGGGCGGTCGGGGGCGAAGGGGTCGGTCAGCGCGCAGGGCTCGCCCCGGTTGGCCGACTCGACCAGGGCGAGGGCGAGTTCCTTGTTGCGCTCCTGCACGGTATGGCGTACCAGGAGGGTGTGCAGGGTCTCGCTCAGGGGCTGCGCCAGGGTCAAAGGCATGGCCGGCCTTTCATGTCGTCGGGGAACGACTCCCCGGCCAGGCTTGCGCCTTACGGTCGAGGGTCATTGGAGAACGGGTGAACCCGGACCGCCCGCTCGTCCCCTGCGCAGCCCCTCGTCGATGGCCGGAGCTCTCCTCGACGGACGCACTGCCAGCTCTCCATGGCCTCTCCAGCAGCTCCTGAGAGCTTCGCCGCACCACAGCGAACCGACACCCCGGGAGCAGAGCATGTCCGTGTCCGTGTCCGAACGCCCAGGAACAAGCGGCTCCGGCGCACCACGCCCGGCCGGCCGCACGGCGCGTCCCGGTGTCGCCCTCGCGGTGATCGCCGGCTGCAACGCCATGATCCAGCTGGACGATCCGATCGTGAACATCGCGCTGCCCGGCATGCGCTCGGGCCTGGGCCTCACCGCGGTCGGCGCCTCCTGGGTGCTCAGCGCCTATCTGCTGGCGTTCGGGGGGCTGCTGCTGCTCGGCGGCCGGGCCGGCGACATCCTCGGCCGCCGCAAGGTGTTTTTGGCCGGGGTCGCCGTGTTCACCGTGGCCGCGGGCGCGCGGGCGCTGGCCCCGACCGGCGAGGTCATGATCGCCGTGCGTGCCGTGCAGGGGCTGGGCGCCGCCTGTGCCGCACCCAGCGGGCTCGCACTGCTGCTGAGCACCTTCGCGGAGGGCACGGCCCGCAAGAAGGCCATCGCGCTGTGCACGGCGGTCGGTGCCGTCTCCACCGCCGGCGGCCTGCTGCTGGCCGGCGCGCTGACCTCGCTCGGCTCCTGGCGCTGGGTGCTGCTGCTCAACGTGCCGATCGGCGTGGCGATCCTGCTGCTGGGGCCGCGCGTGCTGGAGGAGACGGCCCGCAACCGGGGCCGGTTCGACGTGGCCGGCGCGCTGCTGTCCGCGGCGGGGGCCACCTCGCTGGTGTACGCGCTGGCGCGCGCCGCCGACCATGACTGGAGCGATGCGACGGTGGCCTTCCCGCTGCTGGCAGGCCTCGCGCTGCTCGCCGTGTTCGCCGTCGTCGAGCGGCGCGCCGAGCAACCGGTGATGGTGCTGCGGCTGTTCGCCGACCGGGACCGGGTGCTGGCGTATCTGGCGGTGCTCGCCGTGCCGGGTGCGCTGGTCGGCGCCTACTTCTTCCTCAGCCAGTCCTTCCAGCAGGAGGGCCTGTCGCCGCTGGTCACCGCGTGCGCGCTGCTGCCGGTGCCGGTGACGATGGCCGTGATGGCCGGCGTGGCCGTCCGCGCCGAGCGCCTCCTCGGCCCGAAGCGGCTGATGGCGCTGGGCGCGGCGGCGCTCGCCGTGGGCAACCTGATGCTGGCCTCCCTCGATACGGTCGAGGTGGTGCGGGTGGTGCCCGCCCTGGTGCTGCTCGGCGCCGGCATGGCCTTCTGTGTGATCCCGCCGACCGTGCTGGCCACCTCGCGGCTGCGCGGCGACGAGGCGGGCGCGGCGTCCAGCATGCTCAACTCGATTCAGGCACTGGGCGGTTCGCTGGGCATCGCGCTGCTGGTGAGCGCCTCGTCCGGCCGGGCGACGTTCGCCGGCGCGAGGTCCGCGGGCTTTGTCACCGGCGCCGTGTTCGCCGTGGTCGTCCTGGGGGCCGCGCTCTGCGTCAGGCGGCCCGCTCACCGTGGGCCGCGCCGGCGGTGAACAGCTCGGTGCGCACCCGCACCGGGGTGCGGCCGTAGGCGATGCGGGAGGTGATGCGCGCCCCGGCCGGGGTCCTGGTGACCACGGACGCGGCGCGCGCCCGCACGAACTCCGCGAGGGGGCCGCCGACGCCGAAGAACGCCATGGCCTGCACCCGCTGGATCCGCGTCACGGCGTCGGCGACGGGCCGCCGCTCGGCCTCGAACGCGGCGAGCCGCTCTTGCCGTACGTCGGAGGCGGCCAGCGCTTCGACGAGTACGGGGTGCAGGACGGCGGCGTCCTGGAGGGCGAGGTTGATGCCCTGGGCGCCGAGCGGGCCGTGGGTGTGGGCGGCGTCGCCGAGCAGGACGAGTCCGTCGCCCGTCCAGGTGGCGGCGTCGGCGGCGAAGACGTCGAGCAGCGACAGGTCGGACAGACTCGTCAGGTGCTCGTGCAGCAGATCGGCGTACTGCGGCAGCGCGGCCGCCAGATCGCGCCGGACGCCGTCGATGCCGTGCGCGGCCAGCTGGTTCCAGCTGCCGTGCGGCAGGGTCCAGCCGATCCGCAGCCGGTCGGGGTGCGTGTCGTGCACGAGGACCGCGGCCTTCCCGGCGCGGTGGATGCGCACCCGCCCGGTGGCCCGTCCGGGCGCGGGCAGCGTGAACCACACGACGTCCTGGTCGAAGACCTCGCGGCGGCCGGCGTCGATCCCGGCCAGCGCACGGGTCTTGGAGAAGCGTCCGTCGGCGCCGACGACCACGGACGCGCGGACCCTGACCCGGCGGGTGCCGAGCCGGGTGAGAACGGCGCCGGTCACGCGGCCGTCGTCGCCCTCGGTCAGCGCGTTGATGCGGTGGCCGTCGAGGTAGGTGAAGCCGGGCAACGGCCCGCACGCGGCGAGGAGTTCCTCCAGCAGGTGCGGCTGCGGCAGCGCCAGCAGCCGGTTGTGGGGCGCGGGCAGCCTGCGGTAGTCGATGTCCAGGAGCACCTTCTCGCGGCCCAGGACCTGGAACCCGTCGAGGGTGCGGGCGCCCCGCGCCGACGCCTTCTCGAGGACGCCCAGGTCGTCGAGGACGCGCTGGCCGCCGGGTTGCAGGATCTCCCCGTGGAAGTCGCGGCGGAAACAACTGCTGCGCTCCGCGAGCGTGACCCGGACCCCGGAGCGCAGCAGCATCAGGCTCAGCGCGAGCCCCGCGGGGCCCGCGCCGACGACCAGTACATCGGTGTGCACGGTGGCGTCCTGCCACGGGGAGGGGCCCACGGCTCAGACCACCGCCCGTGCCGCGAGCAGCTCGTTGACGAGCTGCAGGTACTGGCGCGGTGTCTCGGCCGCGTCGATGGCCTCCTCGTCGAACGTGATCGTGTGGTCCCGCTCGATGCGGCCCGTGGTTTGCAGAATGGCCAGCGAGTCGTAGCCGAGGTCGAGGAACGGCGTGTCGAGGATGTCCCCGTCGAGGTCGGTCCACTCCTCCTCGCCCGCGCACTCGCGCAGCAGCGTGACCAGGTCGCTCAGTTCCAGACGCTCCATCGTGTTCTCCTCGGTGGGGTTGCGGGTGGGCTGCCCCGGGAGGGGGGCGGCCGGGGTGCGGCGGTGGGGGGCTCAGGGGGCCGCGCGGAGCACGACCGCGGAGTTGAAGCCGCCACGCCCCCGGGCCAGCACCAGGGCGCAGCGCAGCGGGGCACCGCGGCGCGGGGCGCCGGTGACCAGGTCGACGGGACAGTCGGCGGCGGGCTGCCCGGTGCCGGGCGTGGGCGGGATGACCTGGTCGCGCAGGGCGAGCAGGGCCGCGGCGAGGTCCAGTGCGGAGCCGCCGGCGAGCAGCCGCCCGGTCATCGCCTTGGGCGCGGTGACGGGCACGCCGTAGGGCCCGAACAGCGCGGCGAGCGCCGCGGCCTCGGCCCGGTCGGCCGCCCGCTGTCCGGCCGCGTCCGCGAACACCACGTCCACGTCGCCCGGTTGTGCCCCGGCGTCGGCGAGGGCCAGCCGGGCGGCGTCGCCGAGCCGCGGCGTTGTCCCGCCGTCGAAGGTGGCGGCGTACCCGGCAAGACTGCCGTACACGGTGGCGCCCCGCTCCCGCGCGCTGTCGGCGTCCTCCAGGACGAGCATCGCGCCGCCCTCTCCGGCGACGTGACCGCCCGCGTCGGCGGCGAACGGCAGGTAGGCGCGCTGCGGGTCGTCGACCGTGGACAGGGAGCCGTCCGCCAGGTGGGCGGTCCAGCCCCACGGGCACAGCGCCGAGTCGGCGCCGCCGGTGACGACGAGCCGGCTGCCCTTGCGGATCTGCCGGCGGGCCTGCGCGGCGGCGTCGAGGCCGCCCGCCTGCTCGGAGACGAGGACACCGCTCGCGCCGCGCGTGCCGTGCCGGATGGAGAGCTGGCCGGTGTTGGCGGCGTTGAACCAGGCGAACGCCTGATAGGCGCTGACGTGTCTGCTGCCCTGGTGCCACAGCGCCTGCAGTTCGCGCTGCCCGAACTCGAAGCCGCCGGCCGAGCTGGCGGTGACCACGCTCGCCGCGTACTCGGGCAGCGCGTCCAGGTCGGCGCCGCAGTCGTCGACGGCCTCCTTGGCCATGGCCAGGGCGAGCCGGGTGACCCGGTCGGTCTGCGGCAGCAGCCTGCCGGGCACGTGCTCCTCGTCGGTGAAGCCGCGCACCTCGCCCGCGAGGCGCACCGGATAGCCGGAGGCGTCGAAGCGGGTGACCGCTCCCACCGCGGTACGGCCCCGCAGCGCGGCGGCCCACCAGGTGGCGGTGCCGAGCCCGCCGGGTGCGGCGATGCCGATGCCGGTGAACACGGCGGTGGCCCGGGCCACCGAGACGGTGCCGCTCACGCGGCCTCCTTGAGCCGGGGGCGGGTGAGGACCATGGCGCTCTGGAACCCGCCGAACCCGCTGGCGACGCTGACGACGGTGTCGGTGCGGTGCGCGCGGGCGGTCAGCGGCGTGTAGTCGAGGTCGCAGGCCGGGTCGGGTTCGTGCAGGTTGGCCGTGGGCGGCACGGTGTCGTGGGTGATGGCCAGGGCGCACGCGGCGGCTTCGAGGGAGCCGATCGCGCCGAGCGAGTGCCCGATCATCGACTTGATGGAGCTGACGGGCACCTCGTAGGCCCGCGCCCGAAGGCTCTGCTTGAACGCGGCGGTCTCGTGCCGGTCGTTCTGCTTGGTGCCCGACCCGTGCGCGTTGACGTAGTCGACGGTGGACGGGTC
>WUUC01162752.1_pt1 | contig 10162 bp, 9 predicted proteins | sample 6278441 | NCBI WGS metagenome assembly WUUC01 (sample SAMN13675441, study PRJNA597444) | soil metagenome | isolation source: soil | place: USA: Washington | collected 2017-10 | reverse complement strand
GGCGTGATGACGCTGCCCGTGTCCGCGACCCGGATCCAGGTCGCATACACGGCCGGTTCCCGGAAGACGCCCTTCGCCAGGTGTGCTGGAAGGTCCGGGAGGACCCGGAACTCGGCCCGTACCACCCCATAGGTCTTGGCGTTCGCCCCCCGCTCGCATCTCCGGGTGGTGTAGCGCTGCACCAGGTTCCGGCGAAAGACCTCGATGATCTCCCGGGTGACCCGGTCCTCGTCGCCGAGGAGCCGCTCCTCGGCGATCCCCAGCTGCTGGTCCTTCCTGAAGAGGTTCTTCGCCCACTGCACGGCCGAAGCGGTCGGGCGCTCCAGGGTCCTGTCGAACAGCGCGCGAAGCCAGAGCTGGCGGCGGACGATCCTCGCGACACCGTAGGTGGTGTCGCTGGCGAACTGGAGCACGCTGGTTCCCAGCGTCGTGTCGGCGGCTCTCCCGAGGGCCGAGTCGACCTGATCTCGCACCATCGCGTCCCTCCCCGCGCTCATCGCGTCCGGTCGCGGGCGGCGAGGGCCAGAAGGAAGTTGATCGTGGAGATGGCGGTCGCCGTGGTCGCGGGGGTCGCCGGCAGCTGCTTGGTGACGCCCGCCGTCGCCGCCGACAGGGCGTCGCTGGCATGGATGAGCACGCCGTTGCGGACGGCTCGGTCGAGGTCGTCACCCTCGAGCACCAGCAGCTCGACACCGATGATGATGGTGCGGATGCCGAACATCCGGAGGGCGTAGGCGGCGGCTGGGCTCGCCTCCGGCTTCACTCCCAGGCGCTGGGCGAGCATGTTGGGCGCTAGCAGGGCGACGGTGCCGTTGAAGAGCCGGATGCCCGCGAGCGCGTACCGGGCGATGTCGGATCGGGATCCTCCCATGTGGCTGTCTCCCTCTGTCAGGAGTCGGCCGGGGCCGAACGGGGCCAGGCCAGGAACGCGTTGGGGAGCGAGCGCAGCGCCGGGCGCAGCTGCGGATAGTGGCGCAGGAGCACGGTCGACATGGTGGTGCGCTCGATCCAGTCCAGACCCGCGGGGGTGTACACCTCGGGGGTGTAGTCGCGGGTGAGGAAGCGGTCGCTGTTGAGACGGCGCGACGCCATCAGGATGAAGATGCGGAAGGCGGTGTCGCTGAAGGCGAAGCCTGTCGGGCGGCGCTCGGCGAACATGCCGACCATGAGATCCACCCGCTCGATGTCGCCCCGATAGACGCGGCGGAGCTCCTCCGCCCAGGTCGGGTTGTCGGTGAGCGACTCGAAGTCCTTCGCCGGGGCGAGGCGCAGCAGCCGCCGGAACTGGTTGTAGCGCGGCACGCCCAGCTCGCGGGTGCGGAGGATGTCGGTGGCGCCGAGGTCCATCAGCCCCGCCCCGTCCGGCCGCTCGAACTCCTGCAGGAACCGGGGGTAGTTGTGCAGGGTCACCAGCCCAGGGTGGATGGTGCCGAACGAATAGAGCAGGTCGACCAGCGAGATCCTGGCCAGCACGTCCAGGGCCTTGGGCCCGGCGATGTCCCGGAAGGTCATCGCCTCGATCGGCTGGTCGTCGGCGGCCGAGCGGAGGTCGTAGTCGTCGGGGACCAGTGGGTGCATCCGATAGACGGCCACGAACTCCTCGGTCAGGGCGTACGGCACCCCGTAGTGCTGGGTGTGGGAGCCAGGGATGCCGCTGACCACCTCGCTCGAGCCGAGGCGACCGAACAGCCGGTACAGTCGCTGGCCGGCGAGCCCGAACCAGTTGGCGGGCATCGCGACCCGGGTCGTGGGGTGGTTGATGACCACCGGCGTCCACTCGACGGTATGGATCTTGGCCAGCAGCGCCGCGTTGATCAGCCTGGCCCGCTGGAACAGCTCCTCGTCCGACCAGGACGGGTACTCGGCCAGGAGCCGGTCGCAGATGGCGTTGTGCTCCAGGGCGAACAGGTTGTGCAGGAGCGCGAGCCCGAGCCAGAAGCCGGGCACCCGGGTCGGGTCGTGCTGGGGGTCGGTCGGGCGGGGCGGCAGCCCGTCGGGTTCGAGGCGGAGCTTGCCCTCGGCGTGGGCGCGCAGCATGTCCTGGACCTCCCTGCTGCTGCCATACAGCTGGGAGCCGTCCCACCAGTGGGTCTCGGTGTTGACGTAGGTGGGTGCGAGGTCGGTGGGGCCACTGGGCCGGGTGGGGTCGGGCGGGGTCCGCATGATCCGCATGGGGCGCTCCGGCCACGGGTCGTCGTCGGCGAGCTGGATCTGCCACGGGTCGTCCGTCGGGCTCTTCCCGTGGCTGAACCAGTCGCGGATCATGAACTGCAGCCACGCCGTCACCAGCGCGTTGGCCGCCTCGGCGGCCTGGATCTTGCCGTTGGGGCGGGTGAGCAGGACCCGGCTGACCTCCCGGGGGCTCGGCTCGAGCAGGTCCGGCAAGGGCTCGGGAAAGGTGCGCTCGATGGGGACGTTGCGACCGAACCGGGAGCCGGCCATCCCCATCGACGGCTGGGTGACGTCGTTGTGGGTGCCGTCAGGGGCCCGCGCCGTCTCCAGGCTGGCGTCGGACGGCGGGACCTGGGGTGTCTCGACCGCCGGCAGGTTGCTGGTGTCGTGCAGGTTGTGCTTGCGCAGCAGGTTCCGCAGGCCCACGAGCACCATCAGGCCGAGCGGCGTGGGCAGCCGGTCCCAGCCGATGGCGCCGTCGATGGCCTGGGCGGCGCCGTCGTAGAGCCGCCAGCTGGGCGACTGGCGGTAGCCCTGGGCCCTCGGCCGCCTAGCCACCACGACCGCGGCGGTGACGGCGGCGACTCCGACCGCCCCGCCCACCAGACGCGACCGGTTCCCCTCGCGGTTGACCATCGCGAAACCTCCTCAGCTGGCTCGCAGGCTTGCCAGGTAGCGAACGGCCCGGATGCCGGGCAGGAAGAAGTAGGCACCGCCGCGCACGGTGACGAACGGTGGGATCCCGGTGACCCGCGTGCGCAGCGGGTCGGCGGGCATGGTGAAGGTGCTCCCGAGCTGTCCGGATGCGATCACGATGGGGTCGGGGTCGTCGTAGAGCCCGCCGAACTTGGGGTTGTTCACCCAGGTGTGCTGGATGAACTCGAACTGGCGGGCGATGTTGGCGTTCAGGCACATGAAGTGGAGGCCGCGTTCCTCGTCCTCTCCGGTGGCCTGGACGCCGCCCACCGCATCGGTCGCCAGCGGCCGACCGTACCCGCGGCCGCGGCGGAGGATCCGGTGGCGCTTGTCGACGGCGATCGACCGCGGGGTGCCTGGTTCGGGGTCCAGCGAGTCGCGCGGGTGGGCGCGGCGGATGTGGGCTCCGAGGGGGCACCGGCGCCCGTCGGCGTCGAGGTCGTGGTAGCCGAAGTCGTTGGCGTCGGCCAGCGCCGGCTGGTCCTCGTCGGGCGCCAGGACTAGGGGGGCGCCGCTCGGCCAGCGGCCGACCATCTTGGCGGCGAGGTGGAGGCGGGCGGCCTCGTCGGGGCCACCGTCCGGCCGCCTGGTGGCCCGGTCCATGAAGTCCCAGAGCTCGCGGACGTGCTGCTGCAGCTGCCGGACCACCAGGTAGCTGCCGTTGCGTCCGAGGTCGGGGGCGCCCGAGCCGGCCGGGTCGCGTGGCAGCAGGCCGTCCGGGTCGTCGACCGGCTCGAGCAGCGGCCGGTCGGTGTACCGGTTGTACTCGTTGGGGTAGCCGAGGACGATCTCTCCCGCCTTGATCGTGTCCTCCGGGGAGCCGGTCCTGGGCAGCCCCTCGACGACCGGCTGGGAGATCCCGTCGTGGAAGCCGAAATGCTCCTTGATCCCGAGGTGGACGGTCTTGAGCGGTCGCTCCACGACCAGGCCCCCGCCGGCGAGCTCGCGCTCGTACCGCGCCACGAGCGTGGCCAGCGTCGTCTCGTCGCTCGCGTACAGCAGGAGCGCCAGATGGATCGGTGGCGTGGCCGGGCCGCCCCAGCTCCAGTCCTCGGGCGCGCTCTGGTCGAAGTCGCCGAGGATCCGGCTGCGATGCGCTGTGGCCATCCCGCCGACGAACTCCGGCGGGAACATCCCCAGGGCCTCGTCACCCAGGCCGAGACCGCGCAGACCGGCGTGGGTGAACGCGACCTGCATGCTCGCGTCGCGGGGGTCCGAGCTGCCCGGCGTCACCGAGTCGGCCGCGCCGGCCAGCCAGCGACGCGCGGCCGCCGGGTCCTCGATCCGGAGCAGCAGGAAGCGGGCGGCCTGCAGCCTGCCGTAGCCGCGGACGACCAGGCCCTGAATGTCGTCGAGGTCCAGCCTCATGGCCATGGCGAGCCTCCCGTGGCGATCACAGCCGGCGCAGCCACCGCTCGGCCTCCTCGTCGGACATCGGGCCGGTCAGGCCAGCCCGGATGGCCGCGTTGTTGGCGATGTTGGCGTTCGTGAGGTGGTCGTAGGCCGAGTACCAGAGCTGGGTCGGGACCTGGTAGGAACGCAGGAACTTCTTGAACGCCAGCTCGTCGGTTGCCCCGTCGTGCACCAGCCATCGGGTCCTCGGGTAGCCGACCCCGTTGCTGAACACGGCGTTGAGGCCCCAGGCGACCTTGTCGATGAAGTCGTCCATGTAGCTCTCGAGGCTGCCGTCATAGCTGCTCGCGAAGACGAGCCGGCGCCGGTCGTCGATGAAGACCCAGCGCGCGAAGTGGATCGTCTTGATCCCGGCGAGGCTGCCACGGTTGAAGACATGCCGGGTCGCGAAGTTGATGACCCGCAACACGCCCAGGGTCGTCAGCAGCCGGAACCGCCCTGGCTTGATGGAGCCGACCGCGCTCAGCGGATTCTGCACCACGTGGTCGTCGGCCGCGGCCAGCGCTTCGGCCCGGGCATGGTCGAACTTGAAGTCGGGCGTCAGGTCGCTTCGCTCGTGCCGGCGGAGGGCGATCAGCCAGAACGGGGCGGCAATGAGGAGGATCGGGGCGAGGAGGAGCACCAGCAGCGGCACGGCGATGAGATGGACCTTCTGCTTGAGCCGCCAGATCCGGCCGGGCGGACGGGCGGGTTGGAGCGCCCAGCGCAGCTCCTTGTCGTCCCCGACGAAGTCCCGGATCGCCGCGTGGATCTCGGTGGGGCTCCGACCGGCCCACCCCTGGCCGGGGCGGTCCAGGAACGCCTGGATGGCCTCGCGGAGGGCTGCCTCCTGGCGGACCTGGAGGACGCTGCGCCCGATGGTGTTGACGTAGATGGTGTCGGCCTTGATCGACCGGCCGTGGAGGTACGCCAGCCGCCCGCCGGCCGTTCGCTGGCCCGGACCGGGATAGCCCTCGCAATGCTGGAAGATGCCGTCCAGCGTGTCGCCCGCCAGGTCCACCAGCCGGCGGAGGTAGCGGTACCGCGGCGCGTCCAGGTCGGTGAGGAACACCAGCTGGGCGGGGATGGGGGCGCCGGTCAGGTCGTTCACCTCGTCCAGTACGAAGAGCCTGGCGAAGTGCACCATGGGGAGCTTTCGGAACGGCAGGGCGGTGGCGGACGGCCCACCGTTCTGCATGGAGGTGAGCAGGCGCTTGAGCTCCTCCGTCCTGCCTGGCTTGATAGGGGCAAGCACGGTCAAGGCAAGCTGGTGGGGCATGACCCCCCTCTCCTCCGCTAGGCCGCCGGGAACTCGAGCACGAAGTTGATGAGCTTCGACCGGTTCCAGTAGACGATCCCGAGGTAGGTCCCGGGCCCGATCTGGCGGATCTCGTCGCGGATCCAGTGGGCGACCAGCGAGGTGCGCGAGTAGTCCAGGACGATGCACTCGTTGCCGTCCAGCCAGCTCGCGGCCTTGTAGACCTTGGCCCGCACCGCGCGGAAGCCGAACGGGCTCACCTCGTTGCGCAGCTCACCCTTGTCGGGGTCGAACACCTTGCCCTGCCAGGCGATGAGGTGGACAAGCTTGGCCGCCTCATCCGACAGCTCCGAGCCGGGAACGACCAGCACGGTCCCCCGCGCCTCGCCCCGCGGCACCTCGCCGGCGGCGCTGGACCGGAACAGCTGGTCCAGCTCGGCCTGGGACATGTCGAGCAGCTTGTCAATGGTGGTGGTCATGCTCCCTCCCATCCCTCGACCGGGCTCCCCGTTGCTAGGGGAGCCGGTCGACCGCTGATCCGATGGGGCCGGCGACGTCGGGGTCGGCGAGGTAGTCCTCGATGGAGTGGGCGTCCGAGGGGTTGTGGGTGACCTCGTCGCGGATCTTGGTCTGACCGTCGGCGAAATACCTGCTCAGGGGGTGGACCAGGGCGACGAAGTCCCGGACGTCGTAGGCGTTGACCCAGGACGGACCGTCGCCGCGGGGCTCGATCGGTGGGACCGGTGGCTTGGCGTCGCGGCTGGCGCCGGGCAGGTTGTTCTGGACGATGGGGTAGCCGAGCGGGGACCCGGGGGTGACGAGCAGGCGGACCCGGCGCTGGGGCTGCTCGCCCTGGAGGAAGTCGTAGGCGACGACGCTGCCGAGGCTGTGGCCGACCACCACGACGTCGTCGTGCTCGGCCTGTGCGCGTTCGACCTCCCCGCGGACGATCTCGAGGACGGCGTCGCGCATCCGCCGGTCCTCGAGGTAGTAGGCGACGTCCCGCATGTGCTCCTCGATGAGCCACTCCGGCACGCCCGTCTTGCGGCTCAGGAACTGCAGCGCGGAACGCACGATCGGGACCCGCAGCGCGTCGCTCCAGCCGAGCTCCCGGGCCGGGTCCCGATCGGCGGCGGCGGCGGCCAGCTCCGGGCTCAGATAGGTGAGCTCACGCTCCGGGCGGAAGCCGAGCTCGGCGGCGGCCTCCATCACGAGCTCCTGCCCGGTCCTGACGACCGGGTCCGCGACCTCGAGGTTCGGTGGCCGGCCGCCGCCGCGCTCGTGGTCCTCGATCAGGCCGGCAAAGGTGTTGCCGTAGAACGGGTAGTACATCTGCGCCTCGGGGACCGGCGCCTGCCGGGCGAGCACGAGGCCCTTGGTGAGCCCGGCGACCCACGACCGCTTCTTGGCGGCGACATGGGCCGCGACCCGCTCGCCGTCGCCGCGAAGCTCGCGGGGCATCTGCTGGCTGCGGCCGTGGATGAACACGAGCGCCGTGGTCATTGCGTCCTCCGTCCGAGCAGCTCGTCGACGAGAGCCTGGCGGTCGGCGTCGTAGGCGCGCCCTTCGATGTCGGCCACGATCGCCGAGACCCGGATGCCGGCGTTCGCCACCCACTTGCGAAGGTGCTCGGGGGTGTCCCTGGTCACCAGGTCGCCGTTGCGGTCGATGGCACGGCCTTGCTCGTCCTCGGCGTCGACGGTCGTGTAGTGCAGCCCGACCGCCTCCCACCGGTCGTTGAAGACGGGGGAGCCGGAAGCACCCTGCTCGGTGTCGGTCTCGTACACGATCTGCCTGGTGTCCTCGACGTTCAGGAGTCGGTTGTTCCGGATGGCGATCTCCCGGGGGCGGCCGTCCGGGTGCTGGATGATGTTGACCGGCTGGCCGAGCAGGATCTTGCCGGTGGCCCCGATGAGGGGGATGTGGCCGAAGTCGCCGCCCGGCGGTCGACCCCGGGCCGTCGGCGTCAGCGCCACCAGCGTGAAGTCGAGCTCCGACCGGGGGCTGGTGATGAAGAAGCGGCCCGGGTCCATGCGGTGGTCACGGGTCCTGGTGATCTTCCCGGCGGCGTTCTTCTCGTACCGGAAGTGCACCTCGGTCTCGGCCGCGTCGTCCGGGGTGGGAACCACGTGGTGGTTGGTCAGCAGCAGCCATGGGGAGACGAGGAAGCCGGTCCCGTTGCCCGCCGGGGCCTCGAGCTGGGCGACGGCGTCGGCGGCGTCGGCGGCCTGTCGCAGCCAGACCGCGTCGAGCAGGTCCACGCTGCCGATGTGCCGTTCCAGCGCGTCGTCGATCTCGCGCGGATCGGTCTCGAGGCTGAGGTCGAGGCCCACCCGCTGGGCGTAGGCCACCTTGCGAGCAAGCGGTTCGCCTTGCCAGGCGGTTCCCGCGCGGACGGCCCGGAGCGCGTCCGCCATCGCCGCCGGATCCTCAAGGATGCGTGGCATGCAACCCCCCTCCTCTGCCAGGGGCCACAGCTACGCGAGGCGGCCTGACCAACAGCGGTTCTTTGCGTAGATTTGGCGAATGGCGGAGATGGAAAGAATTCTCCTCTCCGAGCGTCCCCTGTCAACCCCTCCGTTGGTTCCGTCACTCGCTCGGCGAGCGTTCGCTTGTCCAGGGAGCCACGCGAATTTCGTGCTCCACTGGACGACGACTCCCGCCATGCCTGGACCAATAGATCGCTAGCCAGGGCGGATCTGCGCGAGCTCCCCCTCCGGCCCGGCGATGGCGCGGCCGAAGTCGAGCGGATGGCCATAGCCCCAACTGCTTGAACTCGCGTCACGGCGGCAAGCTGCCGCCCAGGCTCATGGTCAGCACGATCCGCTCGACATCGTTCCATGCGGATGCGCGACCGTCACTGCCAGGTACCCGTACTGAGCCAGCACTGGCGCCCATGCCTCCAGACTGGCTCGCGGGTTGGTCTGTCCGGATCCGACAACGTGACTTCCGGATGCTCGTTGTCCGGCAGCCCATCGACGGATACAGCAGACTGGCAGCGCTCATACTGGGCCCACGATTGGGACCGCCCGCGCCGTCGCTCGGCGGCCGGGGGCTTGCTCAACATCGAACCTCGTTGAGAGACATTGGCATGCTGCCTCTCGAAGCGATTGGAGAGCACCAGGAAGGCGCATGACCGTCAATAGCCAAGTCGAGCTTGCCGAGGCCGTTCGAGCCGGTGAGGCCCATCGGCTTCGAGGTACGGCCGAATCGTCATGGGTGGACTTCAAGCAGCAGCCATACCGGCTCTCGGATGCCTCGCCGAGAGCGGAGCTCGCCAAGGACGTCGCCGCCCTCGCCAATGCCCAGGGTGGATGTGTCGTGATCGCGGTTCAGACCGAGCAGCGAGGCAACCAGGAGGTGGCTGTCCGGGAGCGGCCCCTCCCGGCGGCGTTGGCGGCGGTCAAGCGCCATCGTGACGTCGTCCACCAGGCCGTCTTCCCGGCCGTTCGCGGCCTCCACATCGACTGGTACCCCATCATCGGCGACGCCGAGCGCGGCCTGCTCCTGATCGAGGTTCCCGAGTAGGCGCAGGCCGAGAAGCCGTTCGTCACCCTGCAGGCGCCCGGTCGGGGTGAGGAGACACAGGCCCACGCCGTTGCGGTTCCGGTTCGCCAAGCTGACCACACCCGCTGGGAGTCCCCGCAACACCGACAGCATCTGCTGCAGCTCGGCAGCCACTACTTGCGTGATCGGGACATGCTGGCCACCCGCGCCGTACAGGTCGGAGCGGGACTGGATGACGAGCTCGCCGAGCAATTCCGTCGTGCCTACCAGCAAGCAGGCGGACTAGACAAGCTGGGGCTTCCAGACCGAGCCGCCCATGCGTGGGGGCCCGGAGTGATCCAGAACCTGGATGGTGGCACCGCCGGCGCTGCCGCCATCCTTGCCATGGACGGGCATGAACCCGTCGTGCTGATCCAAGACGAGTGGCGAGCGTTCGAGAGCCAGGGTGGCGGTCAGGGTCGAGCGGTCGACCTGGTCGGCTATCCCGTGACGGTCGAACGCCATCCCAACGGTCGCACCCGAATCGACCTCGTTGACACTCGAGGACACCGCCGCGTCCTGTTTCGCCCGGATAAGCACACCCCATGGAAGTTGCCACTTGTCGCTCCACCGAACGACCAGCATTCATAAGAGCCTGCGCCAGCAGGCGGCCATGAACAGCGCGCGGGCGGCGTTCCTCACATCTCTTCGCACAACACGGTGCACCACCTGTCCGGTGGGACTCTCATGGGGTGCGGCGCGCCGGAGTATGGCTCGCACTAACCACTGGCTCCCAGGGCCTCCGGTGGACCGGGTGGCGGCGGTCCGTAGCCGGGTGGCGGCGGATGGCCCGAGGTGACGGGATCGAGTGAACATCGGGCGTCTGGGCCGGCCAGACCAGCAGCACCACGCGAGGCCCATGGTCCCCCCCACGAACTGGCCGATAGGCCGGGTGTGAGGACCCGCCGCCGCATCCCGCGGCCCCGCCGTCACCCAACGCCAGCGCTCGCACGCCGCATCCCGCTCGCGTCAGCAAATCAAGGATCCCGCCTACGAATTGGCCGATCCAGGTTCACTCAAAGCGGACCTCGTCGAGGAACCCGGTTACGATCTCCCGCAGCGCCTCGCTGGCCACACCCCAGACCAGCATCACCAGGG
>WUUC01109016.1_pt1 | contig 10162 bp, 9 predicted proteins | sample 6278441 | NCBI WGS metagenome assembly WUUC01 (sample SAMN13675441, study PRJNA597444) | soil metagenome | isolation source: soil | place: USA: Washington | collected 2017-10 | reverse complement strand
GGCGCGGGAAATCGAGGCCGTGGACACTGACGAGCGGGAACGGGTCGGGGAGCGACCTCGCCTGCGGCGCCGGTGGCTGGTCGCGGTCGCCGTGGTCGCGTTGCTCGCCTTGTTCGGCACCGAGCTGGTGCTGGGCTGGTCGTCCCTGGTGGCGGCGCTGGGGCACCTGCGCACCCCGCACCCGGGCTGGCTGGCGGTCGCGGTGGCCGCGGAACTGGCGTCGATGGGTGCCTACGCGCGGATGCAGCACCGTCTGCTGCGGTCGGCCGGGGTGCGGGTGTCGATCCTGCGGCACATCGCCCTGGCCTACGCGGCCCATTCGCTCAGCGTGACCCTGCCCGGCGGTCCCGCCTTCTCCACCCGCTTCAACTACCAGCAGATGCGCCGCTTCGGTGCCACCCCCGCCGTGGCGTCCTGGTGCATCGCGCTCAGCGGCATCCTCTCCGCCGCCGCACTGGCCGCCGTCACCGCCGCGGGGGTGCTCACCGCGCACGGCTCGCTGCGGTGGGGGGCGCTCGCCGCCCTGACCGCCGCCGCCGTGCTCGTGATCGTCGGCGTCCGCCGTGTGACCCGTCACCCGGAGGCGCTGGAGCCCGCCACCCGCGCCGCCCTGGCCCTGCTCAACCGCATCAGACGCCGTCCGCCCGCGCAGGGGCTGGACCGCGTCCGGCGGTTCGCGCGTCAGCTGCGCGCCGCCCGCCTCACGCCGGCCCAGGCCGCGGCGGCGGCCTGGCACGCCACCACCAACTGGCTGCTCGACGCGCTCTGCCTGTGGGTGTGCCTCCTCGCCGTCGGCGGCGGCGCCATCGGCCCCGTCCAGCTCCTGCTCGCCTACTGCGCGGGCATGGCCGCCGCGAGCATCACCATCGTCCCCGGTGGCCTCGGGATCATCGACAGCGCGCTGATCCTCGGCCTCCTCGCAGGCGGCGTCGACACCTCCACCGCCATCGCCACCGTGGTGCTCTACCGCATCGTCACCTTCGGCTTCGTCATCGGCACCGGCTGGATCACCTGGCTGGTGATCCGCCGCCGCGACGCTCGTGATTCTATTGAAATTCGATAGATTCCACGTGATACTCGATGCATGGTTACTGAGTGTCGAGTGGTCGTCGTGTCCGTGGGGCGTGCCGGGTGGTGAGCGCCGAGGCCGTGGACGTGCTCGTCGTCGGCGCCGGGCTCGCCGGACTGCACACCGCGCGCCTGCTGGCGGCGCGGGGGCTCGACGTCCTCGTGTGCGAGCGCCGCGGCAACCTCGGCACCGGCATCCGCACCACCGGCATCTTCGTGCGGCGCACCCTGGAGGACTTCGCGCTGCCGGACCACTGCCTCGGGCCCGCGGTGCGGCGAGTCCTGCTCTACCCGCCCTCGCTGCGCGCGCCGGTCGAACTGGTCAGCGCGCGCGACGAGTTCCGCGTCGCCGACATGCCCGGCATCTACGCGCACGCGCTCGCCGAGGCGACGCGGGCGGGCGCGCGGGTGCGCCTCGGTGTCCCCTACCCCTCGCCCGGGATCACGGCCCGCTTCACCATCGGCGCCGACGGCGCCCGGTCGACCGTCGCGCGACGGCTCGGCCTCGACACCAACCGGCACCTGATCATCGGCGCCGAGGAGGTGTTCCCGGTCGGCGCGGGCACCGCGGCGCCGACGTTCCACTGCGTCCTCGACCCGCGGCTCGCGCCCGGCTACCTCGCCTGGCTCATCGACGACGGGCAGCAGGCGCACCTCGGCCTCGCGGGACGGCCCGAACTGCTCGCCGCGCCGCTCCCCCGGCTGCTGCGGTCGTTCCGCGACGGGTTCCCGGCCGTGCCCGCACCCGCCGGGCCGGTGCACCGCCGCGGCGGCCCGATCCCGGTCGGCGGTGTCCTGCGCCGGATCGTCTGCGCGGAGGGCCTGCTCGTCGGGGACGCGTCCGGCGCGGTGTCACCCCTGACCGCGGGCGGCCTCGACCCGTGCCTGCGCATGTCGGAACTCGCCGCGGCCGTCACCGCGGACTACCTGCGCACCGGCGACCCCTCGGTGCTGCGGCACTACGACGGCGTGGCGATGCGCGCGCGGTTCCGCGTCCGGCTCCTGCTGCGGGGCGCCCTCTCCCGCGTGCGGGAACCGGGCACCGCCGAGGCGGCGTTCGCGCTCCTGCGCACCCCGCCCGGACGCGCCGCCGCCGCGCGCATCCTCTTCGGCGACGGCTCGTTCCCCGACACCCGGCTCCCCTCGATGGCGCGGTGACGGTCCCCGCTCAGGCGACGACGCGGAACCGCAGGTGCGTGGCACCCGGGGTGACGACCGCGCCGGTGCGTTCCAGCGTGACGGCGGACTCGAGCGTGTCGAACAGGCGCGTGCCGCCGCCGATCAGCAGCGGGACCACGTGCACGTGGATCTCGTCGACCAGCCCGAGCGGGAGGCACTGCTGCAGCACGGTCGCGCCGTGCAGGCCGACCGCCTTGTCCCCGGCCGCGGCCTTGGCCTGCTCGATCGCACTGGCGACGCCGTCGGTGACGAACCGGTACGCCGGCGGGTGGGTCTCCGCAGGCTCGTGGTGCGTGACCACGAAGCACGGGGCGCCGGCGAGCGGACCGTCCGCGCCCCACATCTCCACGCACTTGTCGAAGGACCGGCGGCCCATCACGATCGTGCCGGTGCCCGCCACGGCTTCCGCCAGGAGGGCCCGGTCCTCCTCGGTGGGATCCTGGAGCAGCCAGTCGTGGAGGGTGCCCGCGCCGTCGCCGAAGGGGTTCTCGCGGCTGTCGTTCGGGCCGGTGACGAAACCGTCGAGCGACATCGACATGTCCGAGATCACGAGTGCCATGCAACTGCCCTTCTCCACGCGGGCCGCGACCTGCCGCCCGCTCCGGTGTCCCACCCACGCGTCGAGCGGCGGCGCCCGGCTTCGACAGATCCACCGAGGAGAAATTCGCCGGCAGGGCTCGCGGCCCGGGCGGTCGTGCCCGGGCCGCGGCGGTCAGACCTGCTCGTGCACGTTCTGGTCCTGCACCTCCTGGACGACCTGCTGGTCCGCCTCCATCGCGGCCCGGATGTGGTCGACGGTGTCGATCAGGTGCCGGAGCTGCTCGTCGGTGATGCCGCCGGGAGCGGGGACGGCGGCGGGGGCGGCCGGGGCGTCCTCGCGCTGCCGGATCTCCACGAGCTTCATCACCACCGCGACCGCGCCGCCGACCGCGGCGGCCAGGCCACCGGTCATCGCGGTGATGCCGCCGATCCTGGCGATGTCCCCGGAGTGCTCCTGCCGGTCGTTCGCCTCCTCCGCCGCGAGGTAGGTCGCGAGCCCGCCGCCCGCCGTGATGAGGCCCGCGATGATCGCGAACGCGCTGGCCACCAGCGTGGTGCGGTCCTCCGGTTTGATGTCTCCCATGTCGTTCCCCTCAGGCGTCGGCGGTGAGCAGGTCGATGTCGACGCCCTGGTCCCGGAGGAACTGGCGCACGCCGTCCTCGTCGGCCGTGTAGTGGGCGAGCGAGGACAGGAACGGCAGCCGGTCCCAGTCGAGCGCGACCCGCGCGGGCGCGGCGGTCGCGTCACCGGTCAGCGACGCCCAGGTCGCCGTGTCCACCACACCCTCGACGGTCAGCGCGTGCTCGGCCTGGTACTGCCGGACCCTGCCGTCCAGCACCTCGCCGAAGACGCCGTCCACCGCACCGGGGTCGACTCCCTTGCTCTGCAACACCTGCTGCAGGTACTCGACCCACTCGCCCTGGTCGCCGCGGGCCAGCCGTTCACTCATGGCTTCCTCCGAGTGGGAATCCGTTGCGCTTCACCATGTCCACATGATCAGCCGATCCCGCACCCGCCGGCACCACACGCGGCCAGGTGAGCCCGCAAGTAGGACCCCGCGATCCGCGCGCACTGCCCGGAAGTACGTCCGAAGATGAGCGCGGCCGGTGTGCCGGGTGAAAGTCAAGTGCCCCCACTCTTCCGGACCCATCACACCCTGATCAGGTAACGGGACGTATACCCAGCGCGACGTATTCTCGATGGGGAGGACCCCAGCCACGCGTGACCCGGGGAGGAATGTGGGCGTGCCGAACGGCGGCGAACCGTATCTGGAGCGAGCGGAGACGATCGAGCACATCGAGGACATCGCCGCGCAGGAACGCGTCATCATCTACGCGGGTTCGGGCGTCTCCATCGACAAGACCGGGCTGAGCTGGCCGAAGCTGGTGGAGAGCCTGATGGAGCACCGGCTCGGCGGCCTCGAGCTGCGCACCTTCAGCCCGCTGGAGTCCGCCTCGATCGTCAAACAGCTGCTGCTCAAGGAGTACGGCGAGGAGCGGATCAACGGCAAGCTCGCCGACGAGCTGCGGCGGCTGCTGTACCCGAGCCAGATGTGGCGGCAGGCCCAGCTGCCGCACGCCGTCATGCGGCTCATCGCCGAACTGCACAACCAGGACCGCGACTACCACGTCTTCACCACGAACTACGACGACTTCCTGGAACGGCAGAAGGTCATCCTGGACGCCCAGTCCATGGAGAAGCAGGGGTCGGCGCTCGCCCTGGAGTCGGTGGCGCTGGACTACTCCGTCGACATCAGCGAGAAGGAGCACCTGCTCCGCGAGGTCGCCCGGTACACCAGCTGCGACCCGGCCAGCAGGCTGCTGGTGCACCTGCACGGCTACGTCCCGCAGGACTTCGCGGCACCGGCCACGTTCGTGACGTTCAGCGAGGTGGACTACGCCCGGTCCTACCGCCTGTCCGCCGAGGTGCTCGAACGGGTGCTGCAGGACCACTCCATGCTCATCATCGGCTCGAGCCTCACCGACCCGCCGTTGCTCAACGCGCTGGCGCGGACCGCCGAGCAGGCGAAGCAGCAGCAGCTGTCCCGGCTCGCCATCATGCCGCTCCAGGGCCTGCTGGTGCCGTCGGACGAGGAGCGGCGGATCACGGCCATCTGCAAGAACATCCGGGACCGGATGGAGCACTTCGAGGTCGGCGTCACCTTCCCCGACTTCTACGCCCAGACCGCGCAGCTGCTCACCGAGATCCGCGTCGCCGCCCGCGAGCGGCGGGCGGGCAACCCCTACAAGGGCTCCCCCGCCGAGCACCGGAACAGGCTCGAGCAGTGGTGGCTGGCATGGCAGGAGGACCGCTCCGGCGACTGGGCCGCGGCCAACCTGCGCGACCACGAGGCCCTGCTCGACCGGCTGCGGGAGCTGCAGCGGAAGTTCAAGGTCTCCCGCGAGATGATGAAGCTGGAGATCTGGATCCGGTGGCAGCCCGGGACGGGCAGCCGCATCCTGAAGCTGTGGGCGTCCTCGACCGGGACCTGGCCGGACGAGCGCTCGATGGCGACCGCGCCGATCGGCAACAACTCCCACTACGTGTCGGTGCAGACGTTCTGCCTCGGCAGGCCGGGGGTGCACGCGACGGTCAACGACCGGTGGCCCACCTACCTCGCGGTGCCGATCTGGGTCGGTGCCGAGCAGAGCCAGGACCTGCCGGTCGCGGTGATCTCGCTGGCCTCGATGGAGGAGGAGACCCGCATCGACCGCAAGGAGGCGGCCCGGATCTCCAACATGGTCGAGGAGCTGGCGGCCATCGGCAAGGAGCTGGTCGGTGCCTGAGTCAGCGGCGCGCGACCTGGCTGTGGATCACCGCGCGCACGTCGTCGGCCACCTGGTCCAGCGGCCGCGGATCATAGTTGGACGCGAGGTAGATCGAGATCTCCTTGCGCACCAGCTGCTCCATCGGGCTCATGTGCGCCGAGTCGGCGCGGTCCTTGACGGCCCGGAAGAAGTTGCGGCGGTACCGCAGCACGTCGTGGGGCTGGGCGTCGTCGGGCAGCGGCGCGTAGGGCTCCTGCAAGGCAGCAACGGGACCGGTCATACGTCAGCCACCTTCACGCTCATCGAGGGTGACGCCTCGGTCACCGACGGTCGCCGCAGGTCCCATTCAGGGTACAAGCGGGCCCTGGAGAGCCTGTCCACTGTCGCTGGAACGCCGACCACGTTCACTCGTTCGGTGGTCGAGCTTGACGCTGAGTGGTAAGGCCCTCGTCCTCATTATGTCGGTATACCCGCCCGGCCGTTACGGGGAACCCGTGAAGTCGGCAGAACACAGGATGGCTGCAATGACAGACGACGAAGACCGGAGCCGGGCGGGCACCTTCCTGCTCGGGGTGTTCCTGCTCGTCTCCGGGGTCGCCCTGGTGATCGCCTTGTTCAGCCTGTGGCCGGCGGTCGAGGCCGCGACCCGGCTGGAGCCGCGCCCGGCCGCCTGGTCCTACCTCGGGCTGCCGCCGTGGACGCTCACGCCCGACACGGCGCTGCTGGTGCTCGTGGCCGTGGTGGGCGGCCTCGGCAGCATGATCCACGGCGCCACGTCGTTCGCCTCCTACGTCGGCAACCGGCGCCTGAAGCTGTCGTGGTGCTGGTGGTACGTGCTGCGCATCATCACCGGCGCCAGCCTGGCCCTGTTCGTGTACTTCCTGCTCCGCGGCGGCCTCCTCACCGGTGCCGCGTCGACCACCGGCGTGAACCCGTACGGCATCGCGGCGACCGCGGGGCTGGCCGGACTGTTCTCCAAGCAGGCGGTGGACAAGCTGCGCGAGGTGTTCGACACGCTGCTCCGGGTCCGGGAGGGCACCGGCGACGACGAACGGGCGGACAAGATCGTGCCCCCGGCACCGGTGCTGCACGGCATCGACCCGGGCACCGTGCGGGCGGGGCAGGCCGACGTCGAGGTGACGCTCACCGGCGAGGCCTTCACCAACGAGAGCCGCGTGTCGGTCCGCAGGCTCGCGGGCGCTGGCTCGTTCGCGACCGAACCGGTGGAGCTGCAACCGGAGTACGCCGAGATGAGCCTCCTGCGCGTCACCCTGCCGGACGAGTTCACGGCCACGCCGGGCGCGGTCGAGATCACCGTCGTGAACCCGCCGCCCAACGCGGGCCGCTCGGCGTCGCTGACGTTGACCGTGGAGTGAGGGTTCGCGCCTCGTGGGCCGTGGTCACCGGTCGAGGAGGTCCGCCAGTGTGATGGGGATGTGGCGGACGCGGATGCCGGTGGCGTGGTGGACGGCGTTGGCGACCGCGGCGGCCATGCCGACCACGCCGAGCTCGCCGATGCCCCGCGCGCCGACCGCGTTGTGCAGCGTGTCGGGGTGTTCCACGAAGACCACGTCGACCGCCGGGACGTCGGCGTTCACCGGCAGCAGGTAGCCGGCGAGGTTCGCGTTGGCGGGCCTGCCGTTCCCCTCGATGTCCAGCCCCTCGTGCAGTGCCGCCGACACGCCCCAGACCATGCCGCCCGCCAGCTGGCCGCGCGCCGCGACCGGGTTGACGATCCGGCCCGCGTCGAACACGCCGAGCAGCCGGGACACCCGGATCTCCCGCGTCCACCGGTGCACCCGGACCTCGGCGAACTGGGCGCCGAACGAGCTGAAGGAGTGCTTGGTCAGCTCCTCCCCCGGCGCCGACGACCCGTCGGCCGACAGCTCGGTGCGGCCCGTCGCCCTGAGCACCTCGCCGAACGTCATGCTCCGGTCCGCCGTCAGCACCCGGCCGTCGGCGTAGGAGACCTCGAGACCCTCGAACGGCGCGCCGGGCCCCGCCGCCAGTGCCAGCACGTCGTCGATGACCCGTGTCGCCGCGGCCATGATCGCCGTGCCCGTGCTCGCCGTGCCCGCGGACGCGCCGGAGGTGCCGCCCGGCGGGAAGGAGGAGTCGCCGAGCAGGGGCGTGATCCGGGAGCGCGGGACGTCGAGCGACTCCGCGGTCACGACGGAGAGCACGGTCAGCAGGCCGGTGCCGGGGTCCGCGCCGCTGGTGGCGACCTCGGCCGTGTCGTCGTCCCGCACCGTGACGCGCACCGTGGCCGGGAAGCGCATGGCCGGGAACATGGCGGTGGCCATCCCCGTGCCGACGAGCCAGTCGCCGTCCTCGCGGCCGCGCGGCGGGCGGCTCGCCCAGCCGAACCGGGCCGCGCCCAGCCGGCAGCACTCGTCGAGGTGTTTGCTCGACCACGACAGGTCCGAGCCCAGCGGGGCGGCCGAGTCGTTCTTCAGGCGCAGCTCGACCGGGTCCATGTCCAGCGCGACGGCGAGCTCGTCCATCGCGCTCTCCAGCGCGAACGAGCCTGGCGCCTCCCCCGGCGCGCGCATGAACGTGGTCGGCGGGACGTTCAGCGGCACCACCTTCTGGCTCACCGCCAGGTTCCGGGTGGCGTAGTACTCCTTCGTGTTGCTCGAGGCCGGTTCGACGAACGCGCGGTCTGCCGACGTCGCGGACCACGCGTCGTGGCGCACGGCGACCAGCGTGCCGTCCTCGGTCGCGCCTAGGGCGACCTCCTGCACCGTCGCCCCGCGGGTCGCGGTCGCGGTGAAGACCTGTTCCCGGCTCAGCACCACCTTGACCGGCCGGTCGAGGGCCCTCGCCGCCGCCGCGGCGAGGAACGCCGCGACGGACGTGCGGCCCTTGCCCCCGAACGCCCCGCCCACGAACGGGTTGACGGCGTGGACGCACGCAGGGTCCACGCCCAGCGCGGCGGCCAGCTCCACCGCCTGGAGGTCGGCGCCCTGGGTTCCACTGTAGACGGTCAGCTCGCCGGCGTCCCACACGGCGACCGCCGAGTGCGGCTCCATCGCGGCGTGGTTCTGCGTCGCCGTGGAGTAGGTGCCCTCGACCACGACCGGGCTGGCCGCCAGCGCCTCGGCGATGGACCCGACGCCGGGCTCGAGGACGCTGAAGCCCGACGACCCGTCGGGTCCCGGTGGTTCGTCCTCGGCGTCGGCCAGCCCCTCGGCCAGCGAGGTCCGGGCCGGGCGTTCGCCGTAGGAGACCTCGACGGCCATCGCGGCGTCCCGCGCGTGTTCGACGGTGTCCGCCACCACCAGGCCGATCGGCTGGCCGTAGTACGCGACCTCCTCGTCCTGCAGGGGAACCCACGTGTCGCCGAACATCGGCGTGCTCACCGGCCGCAGTGCGAGGGGGTTGAACGGCGAGTACACGCCGAGCACCCCGGGCACACGCCTCGCCGCCGTCGTGTCCACGTGCCGGACCTCGCCGTGCGCGATCGTGCTGAGCACGACATGGCCGTGCGCCATGCCGGGCAGGTTGTGGTCGGCCCCGTACCCGGCCCGGCCCGTGACCTTCACCGGGCCGTCCAGCCTGCCGCTCACCCGCGGCTCCCCTCGACCAGTGCGCGGACGACCGTCCGCCTCAGCAGGGGTACCTTGAAACCGTTGTGCGCCAGCGGTGTGGCACCCGCCGCGGACGTCGACGCGGCGTCCTCGAAGGCCTCGACGGTCGCCGGAGCGCCGCGCAGCGCCTCCTCGACCGCGGTGAGCCGCCACGGCACGGTCGCCACGCCACCCACCGCCACCCGCGCGTCGACGACCCGGGAGTCGCGGACGTCCAGTGCGACCGCGGCCGAACACAGCGCGAACTCGTAGGACGCCCGGTCCCGGACCTTCACGTAGGTGGACCGGCGCGCCCACGCCAGCGGTGGCACCACGACCTCGGTGATCAGCTCGCCCGGCCGCAGCTCGTTCTCGACCTCGGGGGTGTCGCCGGGCAGGCGGTAGAACCCGGCCAGCCGCACCGTGCGGGTGCCCGCGGCGCTCGCGAGGGTGAGCTCCGCGTCCAGTGCGACGAGGGCGACCGCGACGTCGCTGGCATGGGTCGCCACGCACTTCCCGCTCGTGCCCAGCACGGCGTGGTTCCGGTTGGCGCCCGTGATCGCCGGGCAGCCGCTGCCGGGTTCGCGCTTGCCGCAGGGCGTCGCGACGTCGCGGAAGTAGCCGCACCGGGTGCGCTGCAACAGGTTGCCGCCGATGCTGGCCATGTTGCGCAGCTGCTGGGAGGCGCTCTGCAGCAGGGCGCGGGAGATCGCGGGGTACACGCCGGGGTGCGCGGCGATGTCGCTCATCCTCTCCAGTGCGCCGATCCGCAGGCCGTCCCGCGTGTCGATGCCGCGCAACGGGAGGTCGTTGATGTCCAGGACATGCCGCGGGGTCAGGACGTCGAGCTTCATCAGGTCGACGAGGGTCGTCCCGCCCGCGAGGAACGTGCCCGGGGTGGTGACGGCGGCCTCGACGGTCGCGACGGCGGTGAGCTCAAAGGGTCGCACCTGGCCGCCTCGCCTGCTCGACCGCCGCGACGATGTTCGGGTAGACCGCGCAGCGGCAGAGGTTGCCGGACATGAACTCCCGGACGT
>WUUC01046363.1_pt1 | contig 10162 bp, 10 predicted proteins | sample 6278441 | NCBI WGS metagenome assembly WUUC01 (sample SAMN13675441, study PRJNA597444) | soil metagenome | isolation source: soil | place: USA: Washington | collected 2017-10 | reverse complement strand
CGGACGAGTGCGCCCTCTGGCTTGGTGCTCGCGACCCAGAAGCGGGGCAGCATTACCTAGACGGGCACTAAGTGCACATCCGCCTCGGCCACAGCCCCGACCCGGACGACGCCTTCATGTTCTGGGGCCTCGCTTCCGGTGCCGTCGACTCGCAGGGCTTCGAGTTCGAGCACGTGCTCGCCGACATCCAGACCCTGAACGAATGGGCGCTCGAGGGCCGGCTCGAGGTGACCGCGCTCTCGCTGCATGCATACCCCTTCGTGCAAGACCGTTACGTTCTCCTTCCTCACGGCGCCAGCATGGGTGCGGGCTACGGCCCCATCGTGGTCGGGCGCGGGCCGATCGAGCTCGGCGAAGCCGAGATCGCCGTTCCAGGGCGTATGACTACGGCGTTCCTACTCCTGCGGCTCGCGCACGGTGACTTCGCGTTCCACGAGACGCCGTTTGACCGCATCATCGACGAGGTCAAGCGCGGTGAAGCCGACGCGGGCCTACTCATCCACGAGGGCCAGCTGACGTACGAGGCCGAGGGCCTGACGAAGGTGCTGGACCTGGGCGAGTGGTGGCTTGCGGAGACGAGTCTTCCGCTTCCGCTGGGGGTCAACGTCGCGCGCCGAGACCTGGGTGACCACACGCTCCGCCGACTCGCTGACGTGCTTGCCGCATCGATCCGAGCGGGTCTGCAGCACCGCGGCGAGGCGCTCGCCTACGCCAGGCAGTGGGCGCGTGGAATGCCGGACGAGCTGACGGACCGCTTCGTGTCGATGTACGTCAACGACCTCACGCGCGACTACGGCGACGAGGGACGTGCGGCCGTGCGGGAGCTGCTTCGTCGCGGCGAGATGCTCGGCGCCTTCGAGGCCCCTGTACGGATCGAGTTCGTCCGCTAGCGCTAGTTCTCGAGCCGGAACGACCGCGCCGAAGTATCGAAGGCAGCGGCGTACCGCCGCTCGAGATCCGGGAGCGTCGAATACGTGACGACGTAGCTCTTCCCGTCGTCGAGCAGGGCGTACTGAAGCGTCGCGACGGAGCGCGTGGCGCTCCCGTAACGAAGCTGCATCTGGTACGTGATCTTCACGGCGTCGCCGGCCGGCAGCGAGACCACGCTCGTTCGAAGGCCGCGTACGACTCCGAGGCTTTTGAGCTCGGCAGCAGAGGACTGTGCGAGGTCCGAGAGCTGCATGTCCTCCGGCACCTTCTGGACGACGACGTTGACGTTCGTGACAAACCCCTGCTGTACGGCTGGATCTAGGGCGATGAACTTCATCGGGGAGTCGGGTCTGAGGATTCCCTCCAGCATGGGCGCGATCCCGGGATTGTCCTTCGAGAACCGCCCGACGGCCCCGGTCTCGCGTAGCTCCTCCCGCGTGATCGCGGTCCACGACATCGGGACGCCGAGCGAGAAGTGCGGCTCCGAGAGCTCATAGACGGTCAACGTCCCGTCGGTTCGCTTCGAGAACCCGCCGTCACTTCTCTCGTCGCCCCCTCCACAGCCGGCGAGGGCGAGGACGAACGGCGTCAGAACGAGCAGCGCACGGCGCATGCCGACGTCATCGGCACGGCCGCCGCGGGGCTTGACCGAGTGCTACGAGGAGCGCTTAAACGGGCTGGCGGCCACTCAGAACGCCGACGACCAGGACGATGAGCGCGATGATCAGCAGCAACCAGAGCAGGTTGCTGACCCACACGCCACCACCGATCGCGAGCAGGACGAGCACCACGAGCAGCAGGAGAAGTAGCGGTGACATGCCGCTCTCCTTCCCACCCGGCGCAAGCTTAATCCTGTCAATCTAGATTGACGCGTACACTCCTCGGCTGTGCCTCGAGCCGTCGTCCTCTCTGCGGTCAGGACTCCCGTCGGCCGCTACGGAGGCGCGCTCTCGAGCATCCGTCCGGACGATCTCGCCGCCGTCGCGATCTCGGCCGCCGTCGAGCGGGCGGGAGTCGATCCCGCGGAAATCGAGGACGTCTACTTCGGCTGCGCCAACCAGGCGGGGGAGGACAACCGCAACGTCGCGCGCATGGCGGCGTTGCTCGCCGGGCTGCCGGAGAGCGTCGCCGGCGTCACCCTGAACCGGCTGTGCGCATCGGGCCTCTCGGCGGTGGTGTCCGCGTGCCACGCCGTCGCGGCGGGTGACGGGGACCTCTTCGTGGCCGGCGGGGTGGAGTCCATGAGCCGGGCGCCGCTCGTGATGGCAAAGCCCGAGCGGGCATTCCCGCGCGGGAATGCCACCGTGTTCGACACGACCCTCGGCTGGCGCTTCCCGAATCCGAGCATGGAGGCGATGTTTCCACTCGAGTCGATGGGCGAGACGGGCGAGAACGTGGCCGAGCGTTGGGACGTTCCGCGCGAGGAGCAGGATGCCTTCGCGCTGGAGTCGCAGCGTCGACATTCGGAAGCGACTGCAAGCGGTCGCTTCCGGGACGAAATGATCCCCGTCGGGGAGGTTCGGGCGGACGAACAACCTCGTCCCGACACAACCCTCGAGGGGCTGGAAGGCCTGAAGCCGGCGTTCCGGAACGAGGGGACCGTGACGGCTGGGAACTCGAGCGGGATCAACGACGGGGCTGCTGCCCTGGTGGTCGCGAGCGAGGAACGCGCGCGGGGCTTCGGCGCCGAGCCGCTCGGGGCGTTTGTCGCCTCGGCCGTTGCCGGGGTCGACCCGCGCGTGATGGGCGTCGGCCCGGTGCCCGCCGTGCGCAAGCTGCTCGATCGCGCCGGCATCTCAGTGGGCGACGTCGACCTCGTCGAGCTGAACGAAGCGTTCGCCTCACAGAGTCTCGTTGTCATCCGCGAGCTCGGACTCGTCCCCGCGCGCGTGAACGTGAACGGCGGTGCGATCGCGATCGGCCATCCGCTCGGGATGAGTGGCGCGCGGCTGGTCGTCACGCTCTTGCACGAGCTGCGGCGGCGCGGAGGGCGCTACGGGCTCGCGACGCTGTGCGTCGGCGTCGGCCAAGGCCAGGCGGCGCTCTTCGAGCGTTAGATCAGACATGTCCGGTGCCAGGCACCGGACGTGTCCCGTCTAGCCCGCGGGCGGGCGGATCAAGATCCGCCCGTCCTGCTCCTCGGGGACGAAAGGAAGGCCTTCCTCCTCGAGCCAGCCCTCGATCTGCGAGAGCAGCTCGGCGCAATCAGCGCTGGTTTCCTCATCGCAGGGGACCTCGACCGCCACGACGCCACTCTCTTCGACGGTGGTGGCCTCGACGCCGTGCTTGCTAAGTGTCTCCACGAGCCGCTGCACCTCCTCTTTCTCCCCCGGCAGGCGCTCGCGGCAAACCCGATATCGTCCCGCACGATGGCGGTTGCCACCGAGCGCGAGTACGGCCTGTTCATCAACGGAGAGCTGACCGAAGCCGGGTCGGGCGCGCTCGTCGAGCTGCTCGAGCCCGCCACCGGCGAGCCGCTGGCGAAAGCTGCGCTGGCCGGCGAGGGCGACGTCGATCGTGCCGTCGAGGCGGCCCGCGCCGCCCTCGAGGGCCCGTGGGGGAAGACACCTCCGAACGAGCGCTCCCGCCTGCTGCACGCGCTCGCCGACGCGATCGTCGCGAACCGCAAGGAGCTGGCCGAACTCGAGGCACGAAACGTCGGCAAAGCGATCTCGTCCGTCAAGGCGGAGCTGAACCAGGGCGTCGAGAACTTCCGCTTCTACGGGAGCGCGATCGCCTCGATCGCGGGCCGCTCGAATCCGGTCGGCGGCTCGCTTCTCTTCTACTCGCTGAAGGAGCCGGTCGGCGTCGCCGGTCAGATCGTGCCCTGGAACTACCCGCTGATGATGGCGACCTGGAAGCTTGCACCCGCGCTCGCCGCCGGCTGCTCGGTCGTACTGAAGGCCGATCCGAAGACGCCGCTGACGGCGCTGCGCCTCGCCGAGCTGGCCTCCGAGGTCGGCTTTCCGCCGGGCACGGTGAACGTCGTTCCGGGGGACGGTCCGACCACGGGCGCCTACCTCGTTCGCCATCCCGGCATCGACAAGATCGCGTTCACGGGCTCGACGAAGACCGGCGGCGAGATCATGCGGCTTGCGTCCGACCCGATCAAGCGGATCACGCTCGAGCTGGGCGGCAAGAGCCCGAACGTCGTCTTCGCGGACGCTGATCTGGCCGACGCGATTCCAAGTGCGGTGTGGTCGATCTACTACTCGGCAGGCCAGAGCTGCGAGGCGCGCTCGCGGGTGCTCGTCGAGAGCTCGATCTACGACGACTTCGTTTCGAGTTTCAGCGAGGCCGCCGGCAAGCTCAAGGTCGGCGATCCCCTCGACGCGGAAACGCAGGTCGGCTCACTCATCTCCGCCGACCATCGCGATCGCGTGCACGGGTACGTCGAGCAGGGGCGCGAGGAGGGCGCCGAGGTCGTCCTCGGCGGGGAACTCGAAAAAGACGCGTTAGCGGGGAAAGGAGCGTTCTACCCGCCGACCGTGCTCGCGAAGGTCGATAACGCGATGACAGTCGCTCAGGAGGAGATCTTCGGGCCGGTCGTGACCGTGACTGCCTTCGAGGACGAGAAGGACGCCGTGCGGATCGCGAACGACGTCAAGTACGGCCTCTTCGCGACGGTCTGGACGCGCGACCCGGCCAAGAGTCATCGCCTCGCCCGCCGGATCAAGGCGGGGATGATCGGGATCAACATGCCCTATACGGCGTTTCCGGGCATCCCGTTCGGCGGCTACAAGCAGTCCGGCTTCGGGCGCGAGCTCGGACTCGAGGCGCTCGAGCTCTACCTCGAGACGAAGAGCGTGCTCGTCTCGACCTCGCCGAAGCCGTTCAACCCCTTCGGCCTGTAGCGGGCGCTCGTTACCGCTGGGCCGTGCTGGCGGTGGGCACCGCCGCGCAGGCCTCTGCGATCGCACTCTTGACCGGGCCGTCGGTGCTCGCGCCGGAGCTGCGCGACGAACTCGGGCTCAGCCTCACGGAGATCGGAGTGGTGATCGCGGCTCCATGGGTGGGGCCGATCCTGACGCTTCTGCCCTGGGGCATCCTCGCCGACCGCGTCGGCGAGCGCATCGTCCTGGCTGTGGGCCTTGCGCTGTGCGGTGTGCTCACGATCGCGATCGCCTTCACCACGCAGGTGGTCGCGCTCGCGCTTCTTCTCGCCTTCGCGGGCGGGGCGGGTGCGAGCACGAACGCGGCGAGCGGACGCGCGGTGATGTCGTGGTTCGGGGCGGAGGAACGGGGCTTCGCACTCGGAATTCGACAGGCCTCGACGCCGCTTGGAATCACCATCGCTGCCCTTGTGCTCCCTGCGCTTGAACGTGCCGGCGGACTCGAGAGCGCCTTCGCGTTTCTCGCCGCGCTCGCGCTCGGCGCGGCCCTTGCCGGGGCGGTCGTCGTGCGAGATCTCCCTGCGGAGAGCGGCGCTGAGCACGCGCCGCACGTGCTGCGCAATCGGGATCTCTGGCTGCTCGGGGCCTCCGGCGGCCTCTACCTCATCGCTCAGGTGGCGGTCGTCGGTTTTCTCGTGCTGTTCTTGCACGATGAGCGCGGTATCTCGACGCAGGCAGCCGCGGCGGTGCTCGCCGTGATCCAGGCGTTGGCGATCGCGTTTCGGATCGTGGTCGGTCGCTGGAGCGATCTGGCCGGCGGGCGCGTCGGCCCGCTGCGGCTGCTCGGGATCGGTGCATCGGTCTCCCTCGCGACAACCGCTGTGCTGCTCGAGGCTCCGACGTGGGCGGTCCTGGTCTCGTTCGTCGTCGCCGGGACGCTCGCGATGTCGTGGAACGGGCTCTCCTTCACGGCGGCGGCCGAGCTCGCCGGCCGCGCCCGCAGTGGCGCGGCCATCGGCTTCCAGCAGACGGTGCTTTCCGCCACGGCCGCCGCCTCTCCGCCAGTCTTCGCGGCGGTCGTCGAGGCCGAGTCCTGGCGCACGGCGTTCCTGGCGGCCTCGATTGCGCCGCTCGTAGGATGGGCACTGCTCGCTCCGCTGGACGAGCGGCGGGGTTATCGATGAGCGACCGGGTCCTCCACCGCCTGGACGAGGTGTACGCGATCGGCGGCGGGCCCGGTGCGAACCGGGCCGGACTCTCGGCGGCCGAGCAGGAGGCGCACGACCTCGTCGCCGGTTGGATGGAGGAGGCGGGACTGGAAGTCTCGGTCGACGCGGCGGGAAACCTCTTCGGCCGCCTCCACGGAGCGTCCGATGCCAAGGAGATCTGGACCGGCTCGCACCTCGACTCCGTGCCCAACGGCGGGCGCTTCGACGGCGCTCTCGGCGTCGTGGCGGCCCTGGAGGCGGTCGAGCGTCTGGGTCCGCAGGGCCGCACGCTCGCAGTGGTCGCGTTTCGCGACGAGGAGGGCTGGCGCTTCGGCCGGGGCTGCTTCGGGAGCCGTGCACTGTGCGGCCGACTCCGGACATCCGAGCTCGAGAACGTCGACGAGGAGGGTGTCAGCATCGCCGCGGCTGTTCGCTCGCTCGGGTTCGGGCCGATTCCCGAGTCCGGGTGGCTCGAGCGCTCGCCGGCGGCGTTCGTCGAGCTCCACATCGAGCAGGGACCGGTGCTGGACGCGCTGGGGGCTCCGCTCGGGATCGTCACGTCGATCGCAGGGCTCGCGCGCCTGCGGGTCTCCTTCACCGGCCACGGGGGACATGCCGGAACGACGCCGATGGTGAGGCGGCGCGACGCACTCGTCGCCGCCGCAGGCTTCGTCCTCAAGGTGAGAGAGGCCGCCGAGGCGCGCGAGAGCGCGGTCGCGACTGTGGGTTACCTCACCGTCAAGCCGAACGCGGCCAACGTCGTGCCCGCTCGCGTGGAGCTGCTCGTCGACGCGCGCGCGCCCGACGCGGCGACGCTCTCGGCGCTTGTGGACGAGATCGAGGCGGCTGCTGGAGACGCCCATGTCCAGCACCTGGGGCGGATTGAGCCGGTTGAGCTGGACGCTGACCGCCGCGCCGCGCTTCGCGCGGTGGTCGAAGAGCTCGGACTCCTCGCGCCCCAGCTCCCGTCCGGCGCGGGCCACGACGCCGGCGTTCTCGCCGCTGCGGGAGTGCCCTCGGCGATTCTCTTCGTCCGAAGCCGCGCGGGTGGCGTCAGTCATTCGCCCGACGAGCACTCCGACGCCGTGGACGTCGCGCTCGCCGCCGATGCGTTGGAACGCGCCCTGTTGCGGCTCAGCTCTCGGTGAACGTGATGTCCTGAGCGCCTTGCCAGAGACAGCGCTCGCCGAGCTCGCGGAGGTCGTCGACTCCGTCGACCACAGTCGCGAAGTGGTTGCCCGCCAGCAGGCCTGCTTTCGAGGCGAAGGCAACGTGTCCGTACGGAAAGAGCAGAGTGGCAGCAGGCGCCGGAATGCAGCGACGGTCTGTGGTGCCTCCTCCCGCTCGAGACGCGCGACGAAGGTGAACCCGCCCGCCGTGATCCGGAGCACGCGCGTGACCCTACCGCTGGTCTGCCCAGGCTGCGAGCAGGTCGCGCTCGGCTTCCGTGATCCCGGTCGAGTTCCCGGGCGGCATCGTCCGCAGGCGCGCGGCCTGCTCGGCGATGTCGTCTGAGGCTGCCTCGATTTGCTCTCGTGTCTCGAAGCGCTTGCCGTTCGGCGCGTCGAGGCCGGAGTGGCAAGTCGCGCACCGCTGCTCGATGATCCGGTCGATGGTCGCGAATGGCACGGCGCCGCCGGTTGCTCGCGCCGGCTCGTCGTCGGGCTCGATCGCGAACGCGAGCACCGCCGCGGCGACTACCCCGGTGGCGAGAATCCACCACGCCCGCCGGCCCTGGTGCCAGAGGTTGAAGAAGTGCCGGACCCACACGGCGATCGCCGTCACAGCAACGAGCACGAGCCATGCGCGGTCGTGGCCGTACGTGAACGGGAAGTGCCCCGCGAGCATCGTGAAGACGACCGGGAGCGTCAGGTAGTTGTTGTGCACGGAGCGACGCTTCGCCGCGATTCCCGAGGCCGCCTCGGGCTCGCGCCCCTCCTCCTTCGCCCGCACGAGCTCGCGGTGCGCAGGGATGATCACGAGGAGTACGTTGGCGGCCATGATCGTCCCGAGAATCGAGCCGACCTGGAGGTAGGCAGCGCGGGGCGCTAGCAGCTCGCCCATCGCAAAGGACGCGATCACAACGAGTGCGGCGACCCCGCCCGCGACCACGAGGTCGCTGGCCACGAAGCGGCAGAGCAGGTCGTAGACGAGCCAGCCGGCCGCGAGCGATCCGGCACTGATGGCGATCGCCTCCCAGCTGGCGAGGTCGGCGACCTGCGGGTCGACCAAGCGGACGTCGGCGTCGACGTAGTACAGGACGACGAGGAGGGCGAAGCCGGAGAGCCACGTCGTGTACGCCTCCCACTTGAACCAGTGCAGAGGCTCCGGGAGCTCGCGCGGGGCGACTCGGTACTTCTGCGAGCGGTAGAAGCCGCCGCCGTGCACGCCCCAGAACTCGCCGGCGACGCCGTTCTCCGCGTCGCGCGGGTCCTTCGGCGGACGCAGCGCGAGGTCGAGCCGGATGAAGTAGAACGACGCGCCGATCCAGGCGATGCCGGCGACCACGTGCAGCATCCGCAGCACGACATCGAGGACGTCCTTCAGGTGGTCCGGATCCACCGGTCTCGCGCGATCGCAACGAGCTCCTGAAGCGCCGTCTCGAGCTCCTCCTCGCGCGTCCGTTTCAGCCGCTCGCGCAGGATCGGCACGATCGCAGACCTGGGCCGCCGGTCGACGAAGACGACAAACCGGAAGCCGAACTTGTCCTCGTAGGCGCGGTTCAGCTCCTCCAACTCAGCCAGAACCTCCGCCTCGTCGCCGTGCTGCTCGGCCGACGCCTCGCCGATGCGCGGGTGCGCGGCAAGCGCCTTCGCCTTCTCCTCATCGGACAGCTCCCGCGCGACCTGGTCGGCAACCTCGAGCGGACGCTCCAACCCGGCCAACCGCTCGACGAACCGCGTCCGCCCCGAGAAGAGCTCCGCCAGCTGCTCCGAGTTCAGCTGCCGAGGTAGGTCACGCACGAGAAGGGGGAGACGAGCAGCGGAACGTGGTAGTTGCGGCTGACGTCGGCGATCCGGACCGAGAGCTCGACCTGCTGGAAGAAGCCTCCGAGATGAAAGACCAGCCGGTAGACGCCCGGCTCGATTCCTTCAGGTGCCAGCTCGGCGATGCGGCCGTCGTCGTCGGTCTGCTGCTCGGAGATCAGATCGCGGCCGCGAAAGAGAGCAACCTTCACGCCCGTCGCAGGGATGCCGGCCCCGGTATCGAGTACGTGCGTGGAGATCATGCGCGGAATCTTGTCGCCTGCGCGCGGTGCTCGCGAGCGATCGCGAACTCCTCAGCGTGCACGAGCCCGCCTCCCGCCACCACCGCCTCGCCGCCGACATAGACCTGCTCGGGCCGATGCGGTGCCGAGAGGACGAGACCCGCGATGGGATCGGCGGCGCCGCCGAGCTCGAGCCGGTCGAGGCTCCAGACCGCGAAGTCGGCGCACTTTCCGGCCTCGAGCGAGCCGAGGTCGTCGCGGCCGAGGAGCGAGGCGCCGCCGCGGGTTGCAAGGCGCAGCGCCTCGCGCGCGGTCATCGCCTCCGGTCCGCCGCGGCCGCGCGCGACGAGCAGCGCCTGCTTCGTCTCATAACAGAGGTCGCTGCGCTCGTTGGACGCAGAGCCGTCGACCCCCAGCCCGACGCGAACGCCGGCGTCGAGCAGCTCGCGCACCGGGGCGACGCCTGCTCCCAGACGGAGGTTCGAGGTCGGACAGTGGGCGACGCCGGTTCCGGTCTTACCGAAAAGCGCGACGTCTCGCTCGGAGAGGTGAACGCAGTGGGCGCACCAGACGTCCCCTGCGAGCCAGCCGCGCTGCGCGAGGTAATCGACGGGGGTACAGCCGTACAACTCGCGGCAGTACGCGTCCTCCTCGACCGTCTCGGCGAGGTGCGTATGGAGCGGCAGCCCGAGCCGTCGCGCGAGCGCAGCCGACTCCTCCATCAGGCGGGTCGTGACCGAGAAGGGCGAGCAAGGCGCCACCGCGATCTGGACGCGCGCGCCCGGACCCTGCTCGTGGAGGACGCCGGCCAACCGTTCCGTTTCCGCGAGCACGGCGTCGAGGCCTTCCACGAGCTCGTCCGGCGGCAGGCCGCCGTCCGACTCGCCCAGATCCATCGAGCCGCGGGAGGCGACGATGCGGACACCGAGCTCGCCCGCCGCCTGGACCTCGGCCTCGATCAAACCCTCGCGCCCGCGCGGAAA
>WUUC01008893.1_pt1 | contig 10162 bp, 5 predicted proteins | sample 6278441 | NCBI WGS metagenome assembly WUUC01 (sample SAMN13675441, study PRJNA597444) | soil metagenome | isolation source: soil | place: USA: Washington | collected 2017-10 | reverse complement strand
CCAGTAGGCCGGGCGAGTTGAGACGACGATGGCCCGAGTGACCCCGATCACGAATCGTCTTGACAGCCTCACGCGGGACTGTAAACGTTTACAGCCGCGCTGGCCAATCCTCTGTGGCCAGCGTGTTAGCCCGCCGTTTCACTCCAGGGTGCTTCGCCTGAAGGTCACCATCAGGGACGTCGCTCGCGAAGCTGGTGTCTCCGTCGCCACGGTCTCCCGCGTCTTGAACGAGAGCGGACCCGTGAGTGAAGGCGCGCGTGCACGCATCCTCGAGATCGCCCGTCGGCTGCGCTACGCGCCGAACGAGGCGGCGCGCACGCTGATCTCACGTCGCACGTCGACGTTCGGCGTCGTGCTTCCCGACCTCCACGGTGAGTTCTTCTCGGAGGTCATTCGCGGGTTGGACCAGGCGGCGAAAGCGAACGGGTTCCACCTGCTCGTGTCAGGCTCACACAACGACGCCTCCGAGGCCGATGCCGCGCTGCGCGCGATGCGCGGGCGGGTCGACGGCCTGGTGGTCATGGCGCCGGGTGCCGACGCGGCGGCCGTCGTCGCCGGGATTCCGGACGGGCTCCCGGCGGTGCTGCTGAACTGTCCGACCGTTGACGGGCGCGCCAACTCGATCGAGATCGACAATTACAACGGCGCGTACTCGATGGTTCGGCACCTGGCCGGGGACACGCGTCGCCGCGTCGGCGTGATTGCCGGGACACCGAACAATCACGACGCGGCGGAGCGGCTCCGGGGGTATCGCGACGCGCTCACGGACCTCGGCATCGAGCGCCGAGCCGAGTGGGAGATCGAGGGCAACTTCACCGAAGCGTCGGGCCATGCAGCGGCTCGGCGCTTCGTCGCGCTGGGTACGCGACCGGAGGCGCTGTTCGTCTCGAACGACTCGATGGCAATCGGCGCGTTGAGCGCACTGCGCGACGCCGCGCTTCGCGTGCCGGAGGACGTCGCCGTCGGAGGATTCGACGACATCCCGATGGCGCAGTACACCAGCCCACCGCTGACCTCCGTGCGCGTGCCGATGGGGACGCTCGGCGCGGAAGCGGTTGGGTTGTTGATGGATGCAATGACGAAAGAGGGACGGACGCGCACGCTCCGCAGAGCGCTTCCGACGAAGCTCGTCGTGCGCGGCTCGTGCGGCGGGCAATCACGAAATGGAGCCGAGGCACCAGCGTAAGCAGAGCATCGCCGCTCTTGGCAAGCACGAAGTCCACTGACGAGGAGGAAGCCCGTAATGAAAGGACTTGGGAAGACCGCCCTACTCGCGTTGCTCGCGGGCGCGGCGTGGGCGCCAGCGCTCACGGCCCAAGGGACGCCCGGCCGCGTCACCGGGATCGTGACGTCGACCGACGAGGCCCGGCCGATGCCAGGCGTGAACGTCATCGTCAAAGGCAGTCCGACGCGAACACTCACGGCACCCAACGGCCGTTACTCGATCGCGGCCGGTGCGGGCGATACGCTCGTGTTCCGATTCATCGGCTACGCGCCGCAGGAGATCGCGGTCGGCGGCCGCGAGGTGGTGAACGTCGTCCTGACGCCGCAGGCCGTGTCGCTATCGGCGATCGTCGTCACCGGCTACGGGACGCAGCAGCGCCGCGACGTGACGGGCTCGATCGCGAGCGTCGGCGGCGACGAGTTGATTGAAGTCGCGACGCCGTCGGTCGCGCAGGCGCTCCAGGGACGCGTCGCCGGTGTGCAGGTGACGCCGGAGTCGGGTGAGCCAGGCGCCGGGGCGGTCATTCGCATCCGTGGCACCGGCACGCTCAACAACGCCTCGCCGCTCTATGTCGTCGACGGGATGCTGCTCGACGACATCGGGTTCCTGAATCCGAACGACATCCAGTCGCTCGAGGTGCTGAAGGACGCGTCGTCGACGGCGATTTACGGCTCGCGCGGCGCCAACGGCGTCATCATCGTCACGACGAAGAAGGGCGTGCTCGAGCAAGGAACGCGGTTCACGCTGAACTCGTACGCCGGCATGCAGTCGGTCCTCAACCGGATCGACCTCGCCAACGCGCAGGAGTACGCCATTCTAGCCAACGAATACGCCGCTAACACCGGCGCGCCGCCGTACTTCCCGAGCACCGCCGGCATCGGTGAGGGCGTCGATTGGCAGGATGAGATCTTCGAGAACGCGCCGATCATGAGCCATCAGGTCGCGGCGGCCGGCGGCACGAACCGGATGACCTACTATTTCAGCGGCAACTACTTCCGCCAGCAGGGCGTGCTGCCGAAGTCGGACTTCAACCGGCTCACCGTCCGCACGAACAACGACTACCAGCTCACTCCCCGCCTGACGCTCGGCCACAACATCAACTTCTCGTACACGTCGGGGCAGGTGCCGCCCGGTGTGCTGGGGGTGCTCTATCGCGCCGACCCGTCGATCGCACCGCGAAATCCGGACGGCACGTTCGCCAACAACAACCTGCGCGCGTCGGCCGGCAACCCGGCGGCGACGGTGTTCTACACGCGAAACGAGGAGGACGGCCGCCGCCTCGTCGGCAACATCTTTGGCGATCTGAACTTCCTTCAGAACTTCGCGTTCCGCTCCAGCTTCGGCTTCGACAACAACGAGAGCCAGTACCGCAATTTCGTACCGGTCTACGTCGTCTCGCCGACGCAGCAGAACACGGACTCCGATCTCACCGTCAGGAACAACACCGTCCGGTCCTGGCTGTGGGAGAATACCGTCAACTGGAACTGGTCGACGGATCGCCACCGCGTCAACGCGCTCGCCGGCATCACCACGCAGTCGTTCTACTCGGACTCGATCGGCGGCACACGGACGAATCTCGTCGGGGACGATCCGAACCTCTGGTATCTCGAGGCAGGAGATGCCGAGGGACAGACGAACTTCCATCGCGGCGAAGACTGGCGGATGCTGTCGTATCTCTTCCGCACCAACTACTCGCTGCTCGACCGTTATCTGCTCACGGCGTCGCTGCGCGTGGACGGCTCGTCGCGCTTTGGCTCCGATAACCGCTTTGGCTACTTCCCGTCGTTCGCGCTCGGCTGGAACATCCATGAGGAAGATTTCTTCCCGGATCTCGCCTCGGTCGACGCGCTCAAGCTGCGTGCGAGCTGGGGTCGCATCGGCAACGACAAGATTGGCGCGTACCCGGGCATCCCGGTTGTCAGCGGCAACCTCAACGCGGTCTTCGGCGCGAGTGAGGAGCTGGCGTTCGGCGCGTCACCGGTCGAGCTGGCAAATCCGGATGTGAAGTGGGAGACGACGACGTCGACCAACTTCGGTCTCGACGGCACGTTCCTCCGCGGCCGCTTCCTCGCCACGTTCGACTTCTACGACAGACTCACCGACGGCATTCTCGTCCGCGTGCCGATCCCGCGCTACGTCGGCGTGTCGACGGAGCCATTCGTCAACGCCGCCGAGGTCCAGAACCGCGGGCTCGAGGGCTCGCTGACGTGGACACAGTCGAGCGGCGACTTCAGCTACGAGCTCAACGTCAATGGCTCGACGCTGCACAACGAAGTGAAGTCGCTCGGCGGTGGGCGTGAGGAGATCCTCGGTGGCGGGCTCGGTAACGAGGTGACCTTCTCCACGCGCACCGTCGTAGGTGAGCCGATCGGCTCGTTCTGGGGTTACCGCGTCGCGGGTGTCTTCCAGACGGCGGCGGAGATCGCGTCGTCGCCGCGACGCGGTGGCGAAGTGCCGGGCGATCTGCGCTACGAAGATCTGAACGGCGACGGGGCGATCACCGATGGCGACAAGACGTTCATCGGCTCGCCAATCCCCAACTTCATCTACGGCCTGAACGGCCGCATGTCGTGGCGCTCATTCGACGTCTCGGCGAGCTTCAGCGGTCAAAGCGGCAACGAAGTGCTGAACGGCAAGCGCGCTGTCCGCTTCGGCGTCGAGAACTTCGAGCGGGCGTTCCTCAACCGGTGGAACGGCCCGGGCTCGAGCAACACCGAGCCCCGAATCACCAACGCCGGCCACAACTACCAGGCGTCCACTCGCTTCATCGAGGATGGGTCATTCTTCAAGCTTCAGTCGGCGCAGCTGGGCTACCGGCTGCCGACGAACCTCGCGCGCCGTCTGACGCTCGAGACCGCACGGATCTACGTCAACGGGACGAACCTCTTCAACATCACCGACTACTCGGGCTACACGCCGGAACTAACTGTTTCGGACGTGATTCGTACTGGTATCGACCTCGGTGTGTTTCCGCCGTCGCGGATCATAACGCTCGGTCTCGACGTGACGTTCTGACCATGCGCTTACTGCGATTGAAAACCGCCTCTTCCGGAAGGCAGACCATGACTTCATCGAATACCCTGTCGCGTGGCGGCCGGCGGCGCCTTCGTCTTGGCGTGCTCGCGTTCGCGCTCGTCGCTGCGGCGGTGCCGGCGTGCGACATCGAGACGGAACCGCTCGGGCTGCTCACCAGCGAGAGCTTCTTCAAGAACGCCGATCAGGCGATTCAAGCCACGAATGCTACGTACAGCTATTTGCGCGACTGGACGGTTCACGTCTTTTCGTGGATCGGAGTGACCGAGATCGCCTCCGATGATGCGACCAAGGGGAGCATTCCTGGCGATGCCGGCTTCCTCGGGGATCTCGACAACCTGAACTTCGACCCCGGCAACCTCGGGTTCATCGACCCGTGGACAGGCTATTACCGCGGCATTTATCGGGCGAACGTCGCGATCCAGGGCATCTCGGGCGCGAGCATCGACGCGGGACTCAAGACCCGCCTGATCGCCGAGAACAAGTTCCTGCGTGCCTACTACTACTTCTTCCTTGTCCGTGGGTGGGGTGGCGTGCCCCTCATCACCGAGCCACTGGAGCCTGGCGAGTTCGCGCAAGCTCGCGCGACGGCCGGGGAAGTGTACGACCTCATCGAGCAGGATCTGACAGAGGCGATCGCCGGTCTTCCGGAGCGATCGGAGTACGCAGTGGCCGACCTCGGGCGGGCGACGAAGGGTGCCGCGCGAGCGATGCTGGCCGAGGTGTACCTGTTCCAGGGGGACTTCGCGAACGCGCTGACGCAGGCGCAGGCGGTGATCCAGTCCAACCAGTACAGCCTCTTCAACGATTACGAGACGCTGTTCACGCGAGCCGGCGAGAACTCGAGCGAGTCGGTCTTCGAGGTGCAGGCGATCGCGCTCGAGGCAGGTGGGGGAGGGAGCCAGTACGGCGAGGTGCAGGGTGTCCGCGGCACGCCCAACATCGGGTGGGGATTCAACACGCCGTCGCCAGAGCTCGAGGACTCGTACGAGCCGGGTGATCCGCGCCTCCAGGCGACGATCATGTACGCGTGGGAGCTGCTGCCGGACGCGAGCGGTCGTGTCGTGTACCAGAACAGGGACATGCCGAACAACCGCTACAACCAGAAGGTCTTCCTCTCGCCCGAAACGCCGCGCGGCTCGGGCAACGGCGGCATCAACATCCGGCGCATTCGCTACGCGCACGTGCTCTTGACGGCGGCGGAGGCGGCGGCGCGGAGCAACAACGCGGCCTCCGCGCAGACGTATCTGAACCAGGTCCGCGCCCGCGCGCGTGGCAATCGCACGCGGACCCTCGGGCTGTACCCTGAAGCGCTAGCCAGCTCGATCGCGACTGGTCTCAACCTCGCGACGCCGAGCCGGGTCTTCGTGCGCTTTGTCGATCCCGACGATCAGGCGTACACCGCCGGCGTCCGCAGCTTCACGAGCGAGTGCGTCGGGGCCTGCCCCTCCGGAACGACGCCTCCGGTTCGCGTGACCAACATGGACATCATCCAGACGGTGGATGGTGTCGCGGTGAACACGGTCGCGGAGTACAACGCCCAGGTCGAGCTGAAGGCTCCGGGCAGTCCGGTCACGCTCGGTATCCTGCGTGTGACGCAGTCGGCAACTGGGGCGGTCACGTCGGCGCCGCTGACGGCCATCGTGACGGCACAGGCCCTGCTGCCCAATGTCACAGCGACTGGGCAAGCGCTGATCGACGCGATCTGGCAGGAGCGTCGCGCCGAGCTTGCCATGGAGCAGCACCGTTGGTTCGATCTGGTCCGGCAGGGGCCGCAGCGCGCGCAGCAGGCGTTCGCGGTCCACGGCAAGACGTTCATCATCGGCCAGCACGAGCTTTATCCGATCCCGGCCGCAGAAGTTCAGATCTCTGGTCTACAGCAGAACCCAGGCTATCCGCAATGACGCATTTCCGGCGCACGGCCAGTGAGGTGTTTCTGATCGTGCGCCGCGGTGTTGTCGTAGTGATGGCAGTGTTCGCGGCTGGCACCAACGGGTGCGGTGCCGCGCGGTCGACGCCCGTGCCTCCGGAGCAGGCTCCGGAGGCACGTGGCGCTTCCGGCCGATCCGTTGCATCGGAAGGCACCAGCTCGGTCGCGGTCGTCGACGCCGATGCACTCCATGGAAATCCCGAGTCGCAGCTCGAGGGGATGCTCGAGGGCCGCGTCGCGGGAGTCCAGATCATCCGGCTCGCCGGCGGTGGCATCTCGGTGCGCATCCGCGGTCCCGGGTCCTTCTCCGGCGACATGGAGCCGCTCTACGTCGTCGACGGAACGCCAGTCCACTCGACGGCGGATCGTGGACTGTACTGGCTCAGTCCGGGCGACATCCGTCGGATCGAGATCCTCAAGGACGCGAGTGCGACGTCGATGTACGGCGTGCGCGGTGGTAACGGCGTCGTCCTCATCACGACCCGGCGCGGCAAACGCGACCCACGCTGAAGCGCGGAGTGCGTGCGGCACTGACGCTCGTCGTGGCGCTCGGAGTCGCTGCATGCGGCTCGGGCGGCGAGCCGACCCCACCGAGCGAACTGCCGGACGTCGAGACGGAGACCGAGTTCCTCGACGACCTGCAGCAGCGGACCTTCCGCTACTTCTGGGAGACGGCGAACCCGACGAACGGTCTCGTCCCCGACCGGTGGCCGACACCGTCGTTCTCGAGCGTCGCGGCCGTGGGATTCGGGATGAGTGCCTACATCGTCGGTGTCGAGCGCGGATGGATCACTCGCGCACAGGCGCGGGACCGCGTCCTGGCGACTCTGCGCTTCTTCTGGAACGCCCCCCAGAACGATGCCGCTACCGGAGTCACCGGCTATCGCGGCTTCTTCTATCATTTCCTCGACATGCAGACCGGGCATCGGTTCGGGCAGGTCGAGCTCTCGACCATCGATACCGGCCTGCTGCTGATGGGGGTGCTGAGCGCGCAGCAGTACTTCAACGGGACGGACGCGGCCGAGGCGGAGATTCGCTCGCTCGCGGAATCGATCTATCGTCGGGTCGAGTGGGACTGGGCATCTGTCCGACCACCAGCGATGTCGATGGGCTGGACGCCGGAAGGCGGGTTCATCGCCCACGACTACGACGGTTACAACGAAGCGATGCTGCTGTACGTGCTGGCGATCGGTTCGCCGACGCATCCGATCGACGCCGCGGCGTGGGAGGAGTTCACGAGCACGTACCAGTGGCGCGAGTTCTACGGCGTGTCACACGTGAACTTCGAGCCGCTCTTCGGGCACCAGTACTCGCACATCTGGATCGATTTCCGCGCGATTCAGGATGCGTACATGCGTGCTCGCGGGATCGACTACTTCGAGAACTCCCGGCGGGCAACGCTGGCGCAGCGTGCGTACGCGGTTCACAATCCGAGCGGCTGGGACGGGTACGGTCCGAACGTCTGGGGGCTGACTGCGAGCGATGGACCGGGGAACTTCACCGCCACGATCGACAGCCGTTCGCGCGAGTTTCACGATTACTGGGCGCGTGGCGCGGCGGCGACAGGGACGCGTGACGACGGCACGATCGCGCCGACGGCGGTTGGCGGCGCGGTCCCGTTCGCGCCAGAGATCACGATCCCTGCGCTGCGCGCGATGCGGGACGGCACCGGCGGCAATCTGTACCAGCAGTTCGGATTCAAGGACGCTTTCAACCTCACGCTCGACCAACCTGGGCTCGCGCAGCGCGGCACGACCATTTCCGGAGTCGGCTGGTTCAACACGGACTACCTCGGCATCGACCAGGGTCCGATTCTGCTGATGATCGAGAACCATCGCACTGGTCTGATCTGGCGGCTCATGCGCGACAACCCGCACGTGGTGCGCGGGCTCTGTCGCGCGGCATTCACGGGCGGATGGATCGCCGGACGATGCTGATGAGGGTGGAGGGTGCCGGGTGGAGGGTGGCGCGCACAGCGTGCGTGGTATCGGCGCTCATTGCGCCGCTGTCGCTCGCCCTGCCACAAGGGGAAGCCACGACCGCGAAACCGGAGGAGAATCGCTTCACGCGGAAGATGCTCATCGAGGGGCTCGACGAGCCGATGCAGCTCGAGTTCGATCGCGCCGGCCGGGTCTACTTCATCGAGCGAAAAGGTGCGGTGAAACGATACGACGAGCGAACGGGCCGCGTGTCCGTGCTCGGAACGATCCCCGTCGCCGTCGTTGGCGAGGCCGGCCTCATTGGGCTACTGCTCGATCGCGACTTTGAGAGGACTCGACAGCTGTTTCTGTATTTCTCGTCGGTCGGCGACTCGAGCGAGATGCGGCTGTCACGCTTCACCCTGACGTCGCGGGACAGCATCGATGCGCGATCCGAGGTTGTCGTCATGCGCTGGCCGTACGAGGTCGCCTCGCATTTCGGCGGCGGGATGACGTGGGACACGCAGGGCAACCTCTACCTCACGACCGGCGACAACTCCGACGCGACGCAGTACAACCCGGTCCACTGGACCAACGAGGGCGGTAAGGGGCAGGATGCCCAGCGGACGTCGGCCAACTCGAACGATCTGCGCGGCAAGATCCTGCGCATTCACCCGGAGCCGAACGGGACGTACACGATCCCCGCCGGCAATCTCTTTCCGCCTGGAACGCCGAACACGCGGCCGGAGATCTTCACGATGGGGAACCGCAATCCGTGGCGCGTCACCGTGGACTCGAAGACCGGCCTGCTCCACTGGGGCGAGATTGGGCCAGACGCCGGAGTCGACTCGGCTGGTGTCGGCCCGATGGGCTACGATGAGCTCAACGTGGCAGCCAGCGCTGGTAACTACGGGTGGCCCTATTTCATCGGCTACAACCGCGGCTACAACACGGTCGAGTATGGGCCGACGAAGACTTTCGGGCCGCCGATGAACCCCGTTCGCTCGGTCAACCGCTCGCCGAACAACAGCGGCATCCGGGAGCTGCCAGCGGCCCGGCCAGCACTGCTCGCGTACCCGTACGGTGTCTCCGAAGAATGGCCGGTGCTCGGCAGCGGCGGACGCTGCGCGGTCGGCGGGCCGATCTTCTATGGGTCGAACTTCAGCGGGCCGCGCCGTTTCCCGGCCTACTACGAGGGGAAGTGGTTCGTCGTCGACTTCATCCGAACGTGGATCATGGTCGCGACGATGAACGACGACCGGACGAAGGTCGTCTCGCTCGACCGCTTTCTCCCCGATGAGAAGTACACGGCGCCGCTCGACATGGACTTCGGGCCAAGCGGCGATCTCTATGTCATCGAGTATTCGCCGGCGCCCGGCGGCCGATTGTCGAAGATCGAGTACAACGCGGGCAATCGGCCACCGATCGTCGTCGCGTCGGCAAACAGGACGGCCGGCGCGGTTCCGCTTCGCATCGCACTGTCCTCACGTGGGACGGCAGACCCCGACGGTGACGCGCTCCGGTATCGCTGGACGCTGACGCAGCAGGGCGGGGCGCCACGCGAGTATACAGCCGCGAGTCCCACCGTCACACTCACGACGCCGGGTATCTACACGGCCACACTCACCGTCACCGACAGGGCTGGTGCTTCGTCTCGCGACACGGTGAGGCTCGTTGCCGGGAACGAGCCACCACGCGTCGCCTTCGAGGTAACACGCGGCAATCGGTCGTTCTATTTCCCGCAGGAATCGGTGCGGTACCGGGTGCAGGTGATCGATCGGGAAGATGGCCGGCCGCCTGGCAACCGTGTCGTCGTGGTGGCCGACTACGTCCCGTCGGGGATGACACCCCGGGAGGTCGCGGCAGCACAGACGGTCGGACTCGACGCGTCGCTGCGTCACGTTCGCGCACTCTCGATCATGTCGCGGAGTGATTGCACCGCGTGTCATCGCACGGACACGCGTCTCGCTGCGCCCTCCTTCCGTGAGATCGCGCGGCGTTACGCGGGCCGGAATGTGGTCGACCGATTGGCGCAGAAGATCATCACCGGCGGCA
>WUUC01128216.1_pt1 | contig 10164 bp, 12 predicted proteins | sample 6278441 | NCBI WGS metagenome assembly WUUC01 (sample SAMN13675441, study PRJNA597444) | soil metagenome | isolation source: soil | place: USA: Washington | collected 2017-10 | reverse complement strand
TTCTACCCGGAGTGCCGTCGCGAGACAAAAGGCGTCGGCATACGAGAGACCGCCGTGGGCCTTGACCCTCACCGCCTCCGATATGAGAGGCCAGTCCGGGTCAACGACATCAAGACGCTGACGCACCCGGTCGATGTCGGCGGCAGCCGCGTCCTCCCCGTCGCCTCGCATGCGTATATAGAGAACCTCGCCGAGGTTGATCGAGCAGATCGTTGCTCCCCCCTCGATCCAGGCAGACTCGATGCGATCTGCCGAGTTCTCGTCCTTGAGATAAGCCAACAGCGCCCAGCTATCGAGGACGATCAACGCCCCACCTCTGAGCCTTGCGCTCCTCGATGTCGCGTTCGCGCCGCCGCTCCCCCAGCAGCTCCTCCGTACCGCCTCCGGTCCCAGCCCAGATACCGCGCAGAGTGCGGATCCCGTCGGCACGGCGCCTGGGATCGTCATTGACACGCCGCACCCGGACCTCGGATCCCTTCGGCTCGAACGTCACCTCGTCGCCCGGCTTGATCCCAATCTCGTCTCGGATCGCCTTGGGGATCACCACCTGGCCCTTAATGCCAACTCTGTGAGTCATACTCTCAGTATAACCGGCTGGATCCCCCGATGGCCAACGGGCGTGCCGAAGCGCCGCGTTAGGCTCGAGAGTTGAGGATCGAGTACAAGGTTCGCGGAAACACGATCACGGTCTACGAATGCCGCCCGCCCTGGCGAGAGGACTTCGGCCCGGACTGGACCAGGAAGCGAGTCTGCACTCTCGAGTGGGACCCGGGAACCCGCCTTTGGACGCTCTACGCACGCGACCGAAACGACCGTCGATTGGCGTACCCGTACATCGAACCCGTGCACGACCTGGCGCCGCTGCTCCGCGAGCTCGACAACGATCCTACCTGCATCTTCTGGGGCTAGGATCACGACCGCCAACGCAACTGGCTCGAGCGAGTCCGGGCCTTGCAATCGTTGCGCCCTAGGACCGGATTCCGCAGACAAGACATTTCGGCCAAGATAAGATCGACGGCCAAGTGAGACCCGAGCCCCCGCATTTCGAGGTAGGTCAACAGGTGCTGGTCGATGAGGGCCTGCCTGGAGAGATCACGGCCGTCAAGCGCGGCACGGTTCCCGGCGTCTTGGACCTACCTCCGCTGGACACGTGGCTCTGCGCGGTCGAGCCCAACACCGGCGGCGATCCGCAAGTCAACGTCCCGCAGTACAACGTCGTCACCCGCGCGAACCTGGGCCGCTCCCTCCCCGATTGACCGTACGCCAGCAGCCCCCAAACTTCGACCACCGCAACGAGCAGTACCGCTACAGCGTTTCGTCCCTAACGGAGAGATCATCGTGCCGGTAGAAGCGGCGCTGGATTTGGCTCCACAGGCGAGAAAACAGCGGCCTTCCTACAAGCAGATCAGGGTGCCCCGAAGGGACATCTGAAAAAAGTCGCCTTGACTTCCACCCCAGCGGAGCTACCTTCGCCGACGCCAAATACATAAGTGGCCCCGGCGGCGGTGGAACGCCCCGGGGCCTGGCACCGAAGGACGCGCCTTCGATGCAAGCGAGACCGTACTCGCCAAAGCCCCGCAGTGGGCGGCATCCTGGCGGCTCTCCGGTGCCCTACCGAAAGGAAGGCGCCGTGCCCCGAAAGACGATCAAGATCACCGGCGAGGAACGCGACGCGCTCTACGACCAGGTGCGCAACCACCTCGCCGCCCTCGGCGATGTCTTCGTCGCGATGGAGTGCCAGAAGGACTACGCCACCGCCGAACGCCTCGGCATCGAGTTCGGCGAAGACTTCCGGCTCCTCCAAGACCTCGGCTGGCCCGAGGACGACGACCGCGACCGGGTCGAGCTGACCATGCCCTACGAGGACCTAACCGAACTGATGCGGCGCCTGCGCGAGGAAGCCGAGGGCGGGCTGACCGACGCCCGCAATGAGCGCGAAGCCGTCGCCGGGGCGAACGTGATCGAAGGCCTCGAATCCACGATTCAAACCTGCAACGAAGTCATGGAGGCAATCGAGCTTCAGGAACGCGGGCCACAGGCTCAGCGGACCTAACCGAGCTTCGCCGCAAGGCGAAGGCTCCCGCAGCCTCGACTCCCATGCAACGAGGGTGCGGCGAGCGAGCGGTAGGCGACTGGGAACTAAGGGCACAGGAGGGACCCGGTCGCCGATCCGCTCAGGTCGGCCGGGGAGGAGCGCAGGCCACCGAGGAACTCCTCCCCGGTTCGGCCCTTACGTCCGTCTATCCCTAGCCATCAGGCGGAAGGAGTGGCCCATGCGCAGCTTCGAAAGCCGCAATCTCCTCGGCCGTTGCGTCGCGCTCTCCCTCGCCGCGCATCTCTTCCCATGCGGTCTCAGACACCACAGCGTGAGCGTATACGCTCGAATGCAGGCACCTAAACGGTAGCCAGCTCGACCCGCTGGACAGGCATCTCGTCCCAGGTGCGACCATCGAGTAGGCGGCCCCCCGACTTTGGCCGATGACCGCCCCACTGCTTGAAGAAGAACGCCACCTCCTCATCGAGACAGCGGTCGCGGAGTTCCCGCGCCCACTCGATTTTCATCGGCCGGTGCCCAGGCCCTGACTCGCCGCCAGCTATTAGCCAATCGATACCGGATAGATCCAGGCCCTCCAAAGGGCCGAGCAATGGCTCGGCAGAAATAAAGCGGACCTCTGCGTCGACTTCTCGCAGATAGTCGACCCGCTGCGTGAATCGGCGATTCTCGACAGACACGCCAATCCAAATATTGGGATGCCAGGGCAAGTTCGGCGCCAACTCAACGAGGCGCTCATGGCGCTTGGTCAAAATCTGGAAGGTGTGGTGATCAGCCCGACCCATCACCTCGAATACTTCTTCGATGTATTCGCTCGGAATGTCCTCGTGGAACAGATCGCTCATCGAGTTCACAAAGATCATCCGAGGCCGCGCCCAGCGCAACGGCTGGTCTAGGCGCTGCGGCCACAGACGAAGCCCGAAGCCCTGCTCATAGGGATGCCCGGGAACCCCTCGCCATCGCTCTGCAAAGGTCTTGGCATAGCAATGCGCACATCCTGGGGACACCTGGGAGCAGCCGGTGACCGGGTTCCACGTCGCCTCGGTCCACTCGATTGCGCTGTTGTCCGCCATGCAGGTGCTCCTTCGTCAACCGTCAGACATACCCTCTACGTACACGAACATATGTTCGCAACGTTGTCGGATGGACCGAGCCGCCCGACTATGCGCAGCGGCTGCTTCTTAGAGTCCAAGGGTCGCTCGGATAGCTGCACCCGTTAGACCGCCAGCGGCTCCAACTGCAACATCCCCCGCTCGGAATTTCTCAACCCATCCACGCAACCTAGAACGCTCCTCTTCATCTTCCGTCTGCTCGGCTCGCTGGCTGAGGAAGGTCGCAGGATTCCTGACTGCGGTACGTCCTGAAGGCGTCGGATAGAACTCGGTGTCTCCCTCCCATCCGATCAGCCCCAATTCTTCAAGCTGTCTCAGATCATGGAGACGGGCAACATCAGCGGGAATCCCCCAGTTGGGATGCCTGATGATGTCCGGCCCATTCGTACGAAGCATCAGCAAGGGAACGCTCGGATCGGCCTCAAATGCATCAACAATCGCTTCGAGGATGATCCCCAGTCGCTGATCCGGGTCTTTTAGCGCCCGCGCAAGGGCTTGCTCGGAGTCGCTTCCGAGGAGTGCGCGAGCCTCCTCTGAGGGCCAGAACCGCCATGCTGGAGCGGCATTCTTGTCAACGTCGAGAAATCCTCGACCGACTAGGCTCCGCACCTCTTCACGGCTTGGCCCAAGACCATCCCTCGGCCAAGCCGGAAGATCGAGTCTGTCGGCGCCGGGGGGAATATCGAACGCAGCATCGTCCATGGCCTCCGCGAGTTGGACCAGCGCCTCCAAGACTTCCATCTCCCTACCCGTCAAATCCGCCATGTCGCGATGGTATCCGTGCGAGCGACCTGACGACGAAACTAAGGCTGGAGCGGCGATCTGCCCCCTGCGAGACTCTGTGTACATGCACCTAGCGAAAACGCATAGCGGCGTCCTTGAAACCATGGGTTCCGGACCGGCGTACCTCGAGCTGGCCCTCACGCTCCGCCGGCTGAAGGGTGCGCCGCCGAAGATGTGCCTTGCGGAAAGGCGTATCGACAACCGTGCATCGGTCGGCCTGATCGATCGTGAACCAATCTGTCCCGAACCGCGCACGCAACTCAGCTAGCAGCGGGGAGGTATCTACAGTGTCGTTCGGGCTAAATAGGACCTCCTGCCCTGACTCGGTAGTCGCGGTGTACGAAGTTCCGGCCGTAGGGTCCACGCTCCACATGGCGTCCTTCGCAATCTCAAGACCCTTCAAGTGCCCAAGGCTGAAGACGAGCCGATAGTCATTGCCGTCTTGAGTGCGAAGCTGAAAAGAACGGACATACTCGACCCCATCGCTCTGTTCGAGCTGTCGTTCGAAGAGCTCCAGCAAGTAAGCCGTCCGCGCTTCGCCTTGCAGTGGAATTGCCCCCCGCCATGCGTCCGTGCCGAAGAGGGAAGTCAACGCAGCCTCCTGGCCGTCCCGACCGACAAAGCGATGGATGAAGGACATTGGGAGGAAGAACAGCGCCTCGCACCGAGGAAAGTCAAGAAGTCGACCCGTGATCGACATCGATGCGCTCGAATAGCCAAATGGGTCGATGAAGGCGAAGGTCGGGATTAGATGAGCGCCTTTTTCAACGATCGGATCGATAACGGCAGAGAAAACGCTCTCAAACTCTCCGTGCTCAATGCCCACAGATACGTTGTCTGGCAGCTTGCCGAGGGCTGCAATCTCCCGGCGGAGATGCTCTACTCGGCCTTCGTCATGCTCGATAAAAAGAAAGATGAACTGGACGCCAGCCAGATCCTCGAAGCTCTTATGAGAAAGAAGTGCCTCAAGCATGATTAGTGGAGACCCAGGCTCTCCGGTTGCGTATCGCCCTGGTCCCGCGAAGCCATCTACGAGCAGCAAACGAGGGTTATCGTCGCCTACCCGCTGGGCCTGATGGCCCATGACGGGAAGCCACCCATCAAGGTAGGCGCGGAGGACGCGATGCTTCGCGGCAGTATGGGAGTCGAGAGACCAGAGGACAGAATTCGTCATTGAGCTAACAGCATTTCACTCCGTACCGGACGGCGCGGGCTCTCCCCTCCCGCCGTGACAGTGTCGTTACAAAGACATGACATTTCCGCAGGCGACCCTGGAAGTAGGAACCTCATTTGCCAGGGATCAGGTCGCGGCCCAGGATCTCGCGGTGAAGATCTGCATCTGTGAGCTTCCGAACCAAGTAGTTGACCCATGCCTCGGTGTAGACCCAGCGTTTAAAGGTCGCGTCCCACCGACAGAACTGTGACTTCGTGTGCTCCGGATGCGGATCGCCTTCCTGTGATCGAACCTCAAAGTGCTGCCAACAGCGGGTGTGATCCGAGATGCTGAATTGGATTTGAGCCTCAGTCTTGACCCGTTTGACCACCTGGTTTGGCAGCAGGGATCCCAGGTTCGACACCGGCACCTGCTTATTGCGAATGATGGTCATCGCAGCGTCGACCTTCTCGCGCTGCTCAGCGTCGAGATCTTCGAGCCGGACGAACGTCATCGCGGCATCCGCCTCTGAAGCGGGGCCGGTATGGGGGATCAAGTAGAGCCGGAACTCGTAGGAGCTGTCGGCCGCAACTATCGGATCGACTGCAGCGTCCTGATCCTGTACGTAGTCCAGCACAGCCCGAGGAACGCGGCTGCGAACTTGTTTGATGGCTTCGACCGCATCGTCCGTGATGCTCGAGACGAAGATTGGCAAGCGCAATTCGTCGGCAAGTCCCTCGCTCTCGGTGAAGAGCCGAACGATCTCCTTCTCGTAGTTCAGAACAAGAGCCTGGGTCTTCCCAGCGACCAGCGCGGCGACATCGCGGTCGTATCGGTGCTCGATCTTGTGCCTGAGCCCGAGAAAGAACTCGACGTTCTTTCGGATCGGATCGAGGGGACCGTACATTTCGGCAAGCAGCGCCGATAGCGACTTCATCAACCAGTCCCCGTCAGCGGTCCGCTGGCGACGGCCGTTCTTGAGCTTGTAAAGCTGCCTACGCTTGCCCGTCTTTTCGTAGTGCGCTTGGAGCAGCTTCAGCCATCCCAGGCTCATGTGGACGACGAAAGCCTCCAGCTGACGCTCTTGGCCAATGCGGTTGTAAAGGTCGACCGCAAGGCGCGCCTCGTCCTTGCTTGCCTGAAGCTGATGCCACCATCTTGGTCGAGCAGCCACTGCGGACCCCTAGATATCCGGCCCTAATCAGCCCGACAGGCTGACTAGGCATCGCGCTTGAGCTACCGGCATTTCATCGGCGCGCACTGGCGGCGGCAGCGAGCGGCCCCATCGTCCGAAACCCAGCTGCCGACTGGTGGCTCGCCAAAAGCAGCGCGATAAAGGTCAAGAGTGCTGCCGTAGGCATCAACCAATTCCCGCGCTTCCGTCTCGCTCCGCATACCGAAGTACGGGTAGTGATCCAGAAAGCGCCCGAAGATCGCCGCGCAGTCCTCGCGATAGGCAGCGGTATCCAGAATGTGGCGATGCCACATCTCATCGACGATCTTGCACGGCACGATGACGGCCCCAGGGTGCATCAACTGCATCGCGAGAAACTTCCGGTACTCCCCCTCCATCAGGTCGATCCGCCCCTGATCGAGCCCTGGCCCCTCCTCAGAATCGGCCAGCTTCATCCTGACATCAGTCAAGTCGAGTAGATCATTCAGGCGCCCCATGGCCGCCGAGGCGTCGAGCGTCTCACGAGCAAGCACCGCAGTTCCGCCGCCCGCCTCGTTAGCTTCTTGAAACATCGCGTATCTCCTTAGATCTTAGTTAGGACCTACTTAGGAACCCAGGGAGCTTAGGTCTGGCCAGCGGCGGCAAAACATTGCCTGCTTGCCCGGAATTTGCGGCTTCTTGCTGGACGTTTGGGACCTCCCACTGACGAAGGACGCACGGATTCGTCACATAAAGGGGTCCACTTTCCCTGCTTGTGCCTCCGTTAAGTAGATGGCACCAGAACTACGACCGGACCAGGGCGCGGGTTTGGCTCGCCAAATCCGCGCTGGAAAGTTGCCGGATCGGCTGGTTCGTTCGACAGGCAGGTGGATGATGAGCTTGCCGAGGGCCTGTTTGCGCCCGCCCTGCCTTGCCAATCGCCCTCAACCCGACTGGCAAGGTAGGGCAGCCCTCATTCCGCGCCGTGGTGCGGAGTCCGCCCCCCTCCTCCGCGCCCGAGTCTCTACCACCATGTTCGGCGCTCGGTGATGGCTGGTCGATCTCCCTCTGGCAGCGGGCGCCATGCCGGGGCGCGTTCCTCGGCGGGAAGCCCCTCGCTCTCCGATCTCGACCATCGCATCCTCGACCTCCTCTCCTCCCTCCGGGTTCTGACCCTTCCTCAGCTCGCCACTATCTCGCCCGAGATCCCCTCACGTACCTTGCGATATCGAACCGCCCGGCTCGCCAAGCATGGCTTCGTCGGGCGAACTCGGCCATACCGCGAACGCGGCTCAGCGCCGCATCATCTGTGGCCGACGCGGAAGGGCGAGGCGATCGCCAAAGGTGAAGCGCCGCCGCGCGGCGGCGAGCGGCGCGAGCCGAACCCGCTGTTCCTCGCTCACGCCGCTGGCCTTAGCGAGCTGTACGTGGTGCTGAAGACCGGGCTGCCCGAGGGAACCCGGCTCGCCGCCTTCGACCGCGAGGCCGAGGCGCGCGAGACGTTCACCAGTCTCGGCGGCGAGGAGCGGGCGATTGCCCCCGACGCCTGCATCGACGTCGCTGAGGCCGACGGCCGGAGGCTATTTGGCTTCGTTGAGCTGGACCTCGGCACGATGTCGCACCGCCAGCTCAAAGCGAAGGCGGCGGGGTATGGCGAGTACGCACGGCTCGAAGCGTGGCGCCACCGCAATCCGTTCTGCCCGGCGCTGCTGTTCGTCACCACCAGCGAGAAGCGGGCGCGGTCTTTCCTCGCCGCCAGCGACAGGGAGATCGGCACCCGGATGCTGGTCGCCTGCGTCGGGCTTGCCCGCGACCTCCGGCGCTGCGTCCTCGCGCCGGAGTGGATGGTTGGCGCGAGCGAGCAGGCCGCCGACCTGCTCGGCATCCTCCGCGCCGCGCGTCGTCCCTACGACGAAGCGAAGGAGCGCGAGGAAGCCGAGCGCCGCAAAGAAGAGGCGGAAAGGGACCAGCTGCGCTCTGACCCCAAGGCCCTTGCCGAGCGCCTGCGGGGGGAGCTTCGCTACGCCTGGGGAGACGATCAGCTCGGCCGAGCGGCGACCGATGCCCTTCGCCTCTCAGTCCAAGGCGAGGGTGGGCTGAGCGAGATCGAGCGCGCTGCCCTGAAGGCGGTCGGCGGGATGCTGGTCGAACCGCTTGCCGCCCGCCTCGCCGACCGCGAGCCGACGCCTTCCGAGCGCGAAGCGCTGGCCACCTTGGTCGCCCACCACCGCGCAAGCCAGATCGAGCACTTGAGTGAGACGGCGAAGCGATTCGGCGAAGGGCCGAAGCTGCGTCGGCGCCGCCGCTGGCTTGAGGACGGCGACCTCCTCGGTACCGACTCGCTGGACGGGCTGGCCCTCGATGCCGAGCAGGACCGCGAGAACGCCGCCGAGCAGGACCGGCTGCGAAAGGACTACCTGCGCTGGCGCGAGACCAAGGCCACGCGACTCGGCGAGAGGCACGGCTTCATCGCCCGGCGCCGGATCGGCCACGATGCCTTTCTCGCCGAGGTCGACCGGGAGGCACTGCGGCTCTGCTCGGGCTGCGAAGAGATCGTCTATCCCGACCCCGAGCGCGAACACGGACCTGCTCGGCGCGACGTTGCCGCCTACTGCCATTTCTGCGGATCCGGGGTGCTGAGCGAGCTTCCGGCCGAGGGGGTCGAGCCGACTTGAGATCCGGGCGCGACGGAGCTACACATGGTGGGCGGATCGCAACTCGGCGCCGCCACGATCACGAAGGCAGGCAGCACAAGGCGGCCCCGGTCGGCGAACTCGAGGCCACCATGTCTATTGAACACACCGAGCCCGGATCAGCGCTGGACGATCAGCTTCGCCGCGAGCAGGCGAAGGCGATCTTCGACCTGCTCGCCTCCCAGCGCGACCGACCGGCTCGGGAAGGGGGACACTGATGCGACGCTTCGCTTGGTACGGACGGCTCTCGACCAAGGACAAGCAGGACCCGACGCTTTCCTTTCCCTCGCAGCGGGAAGCCTGCGCGGCGAAGGCGGCCGAGCTGGGCGGCGAGATCGTCTGCGAGTTCACCGATCAGGAGGCCGGTCGCCGCGACGACCGCGCCGGTTGGGCCGACCTGCTGCGCGAGGCTAAGGAGCCTGACGCCCGCCGCTTCGACGCGGTGATCATCTACTCCACCTCGCGCCTCAGCCGCGACCTCTTCCACGCGCTCACCTACGAGCGCGAGATGACGCGGGCCGGAGTCGAGGTCTTCTACGCGCTCACCGCCGGCGACCAGACCAGCCCCGAGGGACGGCTGATCCGCCACATGTTCCAGGCGCTCGATCAGTTCGAGGTCGAGAAGCTGGGCCGCGAAGTCAGGCGCGGACAGAAGGAGAACACGCGGCAGGGCTATCGCAACGGCGGGCGGGCGCCCTACGGGTATCGCTTGCAGCACGAGGCGCATCCCGATCCGGCGCGGGCGAAGGCAGGCGATAAGAAGTCGCGCCTCGTTCCCGACCCCGAGCGGGCGCCTGTGGTCGCTGAGATATTCGACCGCTTCCTCTCTGGCTCCGGCTATAAGGAGATCGCCAACCACCTGAACCGGCCCGGTGGTCCGCCGACCCCCAACCACGTCGATTCCAAGCGCAACACCTCCGGCAAGTGGGCGAAGACGACGATCAAGTCGATGCTCGAAAACCCGACCTATACCGGCCGCCTCTACTGGAACCGGCTCGACTCACGCGCACACAAGCAGGGCGTCGGGCCGGTGGTCCGGCGCAGTCCCGAGGAATGGGTCGAAGCAGACGAGCGCCACGAGGCCCTGATCACCGACGAGCAGTTCGAGCGCGTGCAAACCGAGATGAAGCGTCGCAGCAACGGCCACGGCGGTCACCGACGACGCCCACAGAAGCGATCCTTCCTGCTGCGAGGCATCGTCCACTGTTCCACCGGGC
>WUUC01040812.1_pt1 | contig 10164 bp, 12 predicted proteins | sample 6278441 | NCBI WGS metagenome assembly WUUC01 (sample SAMN13675441, study PRJNA597444) | soil metagenome | isolation source: soil | place: USA: Washington | collected 2017-10 | reverse complement strand
GGGCTATCGCACTGAACCTCGGGTGATCATCACCGACCTGCCGGACCTACACAATGGAGCAAGTCAAAAGTTCATGCGTCAGCTTGCGAAGCTTCAAGCTGAAAATCCCTACCGGATCATCCATATTCACGGCTTGTATAGCTTGAAGTATGCGTTTGGGCTGGGGTTTGCTGCTGCTGACTTTGATCCTCGCCTCCATGCCGAGAAGGGCGAAGTCATGCTGCCCAACGGTAAGCATGTTGGGTATGCCCAGGTCAAGGACACTCACATTTGGGTGACCTTGTTGGGATTTTCGGTTCGGGACCTGCGGATTCCGAGGAACCGCTGCATGTACAACATCGAGAGCATTCGGTGGGCGGGCAGGCACTTCGATGATGAAATCAAGTTTCAGACACGTCGATCGGAGAAGGAACTTTCGATCAAAGAACTAAATATGGTCTACTCCCCGCCTCGTACGAACAAGTCCATTATCACGCGTCGCAAACAGTTCCAGAACGGTGACAAGTGGCTTTGCGATTTGTGTAGTCTTCAGGATAGTTGCAAGTACTTCAGGACAGGGAGCGTGTGCGCTGTGCCGGATTCTGAGCCAATGGAACTCGCCAAGATGTTTGGGAGTCGGGACAGCGAACAGATCATCGATGGCTTGGGTGCCCTGCTGTCCGCACAGTCGCGTCGCCTGAACCGGGCGATGGACGAAGAGCTAGATGGTGACAAGGCAGTCAATCCCGAGGTTACGAAGATGATTAACACTCTCTTCGACCGTGCGGTGAAACTGGCGAAGCTGCTCGACCCTGCACTGGCTTCGGCTGGTGCGCCGAAGGTCAACGTCAACTTCGGGAATCAAATTCAAGCCACTAATCCGAATCAGCTAATGGCCAAGGTCTACGAGGAACTTGAGTCTCGTGGAATCCGGCGCCAGGACATTACGCCAGAGATGGTCGAACGGATTCTCAAGAACCCCGACGACCTTCGCGAGCGTGCCATCGAGGCGGCAGTATCGGAGAAGGCAGCCAAATGACCGAACCGAAGGCGTCTGTCGGGGTGATGTGGGACGACGAGGACCCCATCACCCCTCTCACACTTTCGATTCAGACTATTGGAACTCATCGAGTCACAATTGGGATGAGCGTGGACCAGGCGGAAAAGCTGGCCAGCGTCATCATCCAAGAAGTCATCGAGCACACTCCCGAACTGCATTAATCATGGCAAAGCGGGTGCTGCGCCGTACAGCGGTTGCGGTGGCTGACTGGATCATCGTCATGTTCGTGCTTGACCGGTTGGCTCTTGTGGCAGGCGTGGCGTACCGTAAGTGGCGTCCACGGATTGTTCTGGAGCTAACTGAGTGACCGCCCTCGATTTTGACCATCTCCGTGAACTCACTAAGTGGATGCACAAGCATCCTGAGTTTGACGAGAAGCCTGCGTCCCTGAAGGAATTTCTCGGCCCCCACTACCTGAACATCGAGGGGCGCGTCCGGAAGTCCATCCTGCATGAGCTTGAGGAAATCATCGGACCGGAGGTCAATCACGAACGACTGACTCGCTATCCCCTCGCCATGATCACGGGCGGCATCGGTATCGGTAAGACCACTGTGGCGTCGATCGTGCTGCCGTACCTGGCCCATTGGGTGCTGTGCTTGAAGGACCCCCAGGGGTTCTTCAATATGCTGCCAGGGTCCCGCATCGCGTTCATGCAGATGAGTACTTCCGGTACCCAGGCGAAGGAGGTTGTGTTCGGGGACATTAAGGCTCGTATTGAGCACTCCCCCTGGTTTCAGACCAACTATCCGTTCTCAAAGGACTTCCGGAACCAGCTTCGGTTCCCCAAAGATATTTGGATTCTTCCTGGTGACTCGGCTGAGACGACTTTCGAGGGCTACAACATTCTCGGAGGTATTCTTGATGAAGCCGACTCTCACAAGCTGACCCAGGACAAGGACTACGCCGAGCAGGGCTACACGACAATCCACACCCGTGTTGCCTCTCGGTTCGGCGACAAGGGATTCCTCCTGATTATTGGTCAGATGAAGAGTGCTACCGGGTTCGCTGCCCGGAAGTACGAAGAATTCAAGAAGGACCCGAAGGCGTACGTCGTGCGTATGTCGATCTGGGAGTCGTTGGGATGGGACAAGTTTCTCAAGCCGGACGGGAGTCGGGATTCCTTCTGGTATGACTCAAAGCGTAAGGAAATTGTCCCCGTTGGCGTGGTGGAGGCAGTCGGCGGGGATCACCTGATTGAGATTCCTACTACTTATCGACGTGACTTTGACAACAACCCTGAAAAAGCTCTACGTGACCTTGCTGGCATTCCTCCTGCCTCCGGTGATCCCTTCATCTCGCTTGTGTACAAGATCGAGGATGCGAGGGATCGCTGGAAGCAGCGGTTCCAGGTGTCGTCACCTGTCGATCCGCGAGGGCAGATCGCCAAATGGCTGCGTGCGCAGGATGCTCTTAAACGTGCGGCCCACATCGATATGGCCTTCAGCGGCCAGGGCGATGCCCTGGCACTGAGCATGGGTCATGTGTCGGGTCAGGTGGAAACCGAGGATGGCGAAAAGAAGCCTTACATCATCATCGACCTGATCTACCGAGTGCAAGCACCGGCGGGTCAGGAGATTTTCCTTCAGGACATTCGTCGGCTTATCTACGACCTTCGTGAGGAACGAAAGTTCCGTCTCGTCAAGGTGACGATGGATGGGTTCCAGTCCACCGACACCCGTCAGCAGTTACAGCGTCGGCGGATTTTCTCGGAGATTGTTTCCGTAGACAAGAACCTGGCGCCGTACTACGACCTGCGGGAAGCCATCTACGAGGACCGCATCGAATTCCCCGAGTACATGGTCAAGCTCCGTCGCGAGGATTCGCACCTTACTGAGGTTGCTATCAAGGAACTGATGGAGCTAGTGGACAATGGAATTAAGATCGACCATCCTCCTGATGGGTCCAAAGACGTAGCGGACTCGTTGGCAGGGGTGGTCTTCACCCTGATGGGCGATCGGTCGTACCACCGTAGGGTCGCCCGCCTGGATGAGCTTAATACATTCGACAACAACGAAGAAAGTCCTCAGAACGCAAGTCCAGTGCTTGCGGGGTTGTCGGGCATGAAAGCCCCTCTTCCTCCGGGGATGCCGTCCTCATGGACTCCACCTATTCGTAGGAGATAAACCAAGTGCCTCTCCTCGGCCCTACTGGGCAGGAAATCGCCACCTTCAAGAAAGCCTCTCCGCCGAAGCTAGGTCCAGCGTTCGGTGACTGGGCTGGACGTGATGCCACCTACAACACCATGCCGGGTGGCGCAATCCTGACGTTCAACCTGGATGCGCTGACTCTTGAAGACTACCGAGCGATGCGGTCACACCCCCAAATCGCTGCTTCGCTGAGTCTGCTTACGTTCGTCATCCACCAGATCGAGTGGCATATCGAGGCAGACCAGGAGAAGGTAGCGACCGCCATCGAGGAGAACCTGCGTCCGCTGTGGACTCGGCTGGTGCGGGCGCTGTCACAGGCGTTTTGGGCGGGTTACTCCCCCATCATTCTGGAGTGGGAGAACAACGTTCAGGAGCGGCGCATCGACGTTGCCAAGTTCAAAGATATGCGCCCTGAAGAGTGCGAGGTTCACTGGAAGGAAGTCGAGGGCTGGGCACCGCCGAACCATGTGAAGCCTAAGTTCAAGATTTACGACGGGATCGTGGACCGTCGCTACGCCGGAGCCGACCGCATCCGTCGTGGGCCGGTGCGCCGCCTGGAAGGCGACGGGGAACCCACCACCAGTCCGGACCAGTACCACATTCCTCCCGAGAACACGCTGTGGTACCCGTTGCTCATGGAGAATGGTGACTTTTATGGGCGGAAGCTGTTGAAGAGCGCCTTCGCTCCCTGGTACTTCAGTCAGATCATCCACTTGTTCGCCAACCGGTACTACGAGCGCTTCGGCGAGCCTGTGCCGATGGGCCGGTACCCCGAGGGTGCTGACGTGGAGCTTGAGGGCTCGATGGTGTCTGCCCGCACGGCGATGGAAGTCATCCTCAACAATCTGCGAAACCGATCGGTCGTCATGCTGCCATCTGATCGACAGCCGACCGGTCCCAATTCGTCAGAGTACGAATACACGCTTGAGTACCTGGAATCGCAGATGCGCGGTGCTGACTTTGAGCGGTACCTGACGCGGCTGGATGAGGAAATCTCAATGTCGCTGTTCACCCCGATCCTGCTGATGCGGACCGGCGACGTGGGCAGCCACAACCTGGGCGTGCAACACGCCCAAAACTGGTTCCTGATGGTCAACGCCCTGGCTGGCGATATCAAGGAGTACATCGACCGCTACGTGGTCACTCGGTTGCGTGACTACAACTTTGGGCCGAACGCAGGCCGGGCCGAGTGGGTACCCAAGCGTCTTGGTAAGGAGAATGTCGAAACGATCCGGGCTATCACGACTGAGCTTCTTCGTGCGGGCAAGGTCGGATTCGATCCCACTGAACTGGGCGAATTCCTGGGCATGACTGTGAAGGAAGTCCGTCAGGTGCTGGACCCTGAAACCGGTCAGCCCCGTCCGGAGTCGGATGATGAGCGGGAGCGTGAAGATGAACGGATCGGTCGTGACAAGCCTGACCGTGGCGCTGGTCGGCCACGGGGGGCAGGCGAGCCACGTGCCACTGGCCGCGAGATTGCTAACCGTCTGAAGGGGCAGGTCACCAAGGCGTTCCGTGACGGAACGTTTGGTACAAACAAGTTCAAGCCTTCTCTTGGCTATGAGCGCCGGATGGAGCATTCTTTTGTGGCTGCGGGGATGAACGAGGATGCAGCGGCTGCTGCGACCCGTCGCATCTACGAACAGACCGAGCGCTGGCTCGCTGACGCTGCTGGCCTGGGTGCGGCTGAATTTGCTGGCCCCGAGGACTTTATGAGTCTTTTCAATCGCCTGCTGGATAGCCAGGTCGAGGATGCCCTCGCCTAGAAAACCTCTTGCGATTCGGTGTTTCTGCGCACGTGAGCCCCTGCTAGCTCAGGCAGGTAGAGATACGCGTACGGGTGATCCGTTCTTGCACGTCAAGACGTGGAAGGGTGACAGGCTGTACGTAGAACTGGTCGTTACGTCGGGAGTCGTGCGGTTGCGCTGTCGCGAATGTCTGCGCTGGCACACCGTCCGGATCGTGAAGGGCGATATGAAGGTGAAGCCCGAGCCGATCCCCGACACGATCGAACTTGGTGGCCGAGCTTCCTAGCTTTTCCTGCCACGGTCCTTGCGCGACTAGAGGGGTCCGCGTGTAGCGTTCTCGCTCGTGTCCAGCCATGCTCACTTCAACCTCGGGAACGCGGCGGTCCTTGACCGTCCTGTGCCCGTCGTGAAGGGTGACTTTGCTGCGGCCACGGTGACGGCTAGCAAGACGGAGAACGGCGGTACGCTGTCGGGCCTCCGAATCTTCAAGACCGGCACCTTCACTGATGCCTATGGCATGGAGTGGACCTGGGAAGATGCCCACCTGGAGCAGATGGTTTTTCATTACAAGCTCCTGCGTGACAACGACGTGCTCCCCAACGTGCCGGTGCGTGCAGACCACGACCGGTCGGTGAACAGCGTCATTGGCTATCTCGGTGAGGTCTACCGCGAAGACGGCGCTGAGAATTTCCTCGCCGCCGATATCGAGATTACTGAACCCGATGCCTGGGAGAAGTGGGAGCGCGGCACTTACCGGTCCCGGTCCCTCGAAATCGGCATGTATGAGACGAACAATGGCGCCATGTACTTCCCTGTAGTGCTTGGGCTTGCCTTCGTTGATCTGCCTGCCGTTGAGGGCCTGTATGGACGGTCGGGGCGTCGTTCGACTGCCTTCTCCCTGGTAGACGATAAGGAGCAGTCCGTGGCCGAAGAGACTGAAACCCCGCCCGAGGGCCAGACGCCGGGTCAGACCGAGCAGACGCCCCCGCCCGAGGGCCAGGCGCCTCCCGCTGGTCCTGCCAGCGGTGGTGGCGAAGCCGAGTCCACCGGGAATGAGCGCCCGCCTGCTGAGAGCCAGAACCCTCCGCAGACCGCAGAGGGCACTGGTACCCCTGCCACGCAGGTCCATTCCTTCCGCCTGCATGGGCAGGCGACGAACGATTTCGCCGCGGTGCAGCGTCACATCGAGACGCTGGAGTCCACGGTTCGGGAGCAGGTTCAGGCTGGCCGGTCTGCTTTTGTGCAGACGCTGGCTAGCGAGAACAAGATCGCTGCTTCACAGATCGAAGGCATGACTGCGCTTGCGCAGGGTATGTCCGACACTCAGTTCGCTGAGTTTCAGAAGCTCTACGCCGAGGCTCCTGCTTCGTCGCTGTTTGCACAGCACGCTGCGGGTGGGGGTGGCACCCCGACGCCTGCTGGCGCCGAGGGTCCCAGCGATGTGGAAATCGCAGAGGAGACGGTGATCAACCACCGTCGTTCTGGGATGCCGGAGGATCAGGTCAAGGCCACGGCCTCGTATCAGAAGCTCGTTGCGGCCGGTAAGGCCGAGGCGTAGGAGAGGAGAGAAAGTGTCTCACTTCACCAAGGGTCCCGGTGCGCTGCGGACTCCTTTCGGGAAGAACGTTTACCTGCGCTCGACGCAGGACGTTAAGACCGAGAGCTACACGTTCTGGAAGGATGGCATCCCGACGGAAACGATCGACGGTGCCACCGAGAAGGTGCTTCAGCCGGGCACGGTCCTGGCGAAGTGCACTTCTGGCACTGGGATCGGCAAGGTCGGCGTGTTTGACACGACCGCCACTGATGGTCGGCAGACCGCTGCCAACATCGTGGGTCTTTGCGACACCTTCGTTCCCTGGCAGCTTCTGGAGCGGGACGTCGAGGTGGCCGCTGTCTATCAGGCCACTGCTGTTCTGGCGTGGTGCTTCCAGTACACCGCCGGGGTGCGTGCCGCACTGACCACGACGGTGGCTGATGCCATGCGTTCCACCCGCGGCCTGCACGTCAACTTCGTTTAGAGAGGAGCTGCTAGGCCATGCCCCCCACCCATCCGCAGAACCGGCTTATTCGCAAGGAGGTTGCTCTTGGCACCCTCCGCGAGATGCAGCCGCCGCAGACCCACATCGGGTCCCGTCTGCTCGCACCCTTCATGGAGGTTGCGACCGACGACGTGATCTTTGATTACGCTCGCGGCCTTGTGCAGGAGGGGCTGGCCCCTGCTCGCGCAGAGGACGCTGAGTCCGAGCTTGCTCAGAAGGACATTTCCGCTGGAGGCCAGGGCCGGGCGGCGGTGATCGACTGGGCGATCAAGGATCACTACGCACCTTCTGATGTTAGCCGGTTCTATGAGAGCCTGCTGGTTCAGGAGCAGCTTGGTGTTGTCCAGGTCCCCCTGACTGTCGGTAGCACCGTCGAGGACTTCCGCCGTCGGGTGGCTCGTGACGACGCCCTGCGTCGCCGCAAGCTGGACAACCGGCTTGAGTGGATGATCACGCAGTCTCTTGAGACTGGTGGCATCGCCTACAACGACGGTAAGATCAAGTTCTCCGTCGATTACGGGCGTCCTGCCAACCAGACCGACGAGGCCCCTGCTGGCGACACCTGGGATCAGACGACCAGTGACCCCATCGGGGACATTCTGGCCGTGCAGGAGTACATGCAGGACTTGTACGGGGTGCGCATGAACCGTGCGATCACGAGTCGCAAGGTGCTCAACACCCTTATGAACTCCGATCGGTTCCTGGCTCGTATCGCCCTCGTCGGTGGTACACCGTCCAGCCCCATCGACCCGAACTACCTGGTCGATGGCTGGGGTCCGGGTGCTGCCCAGCAGGTCGTGGAGCGGGCGACTGGTCTTCAGTTCATCGTTTACGACTCGGTCTACCGCACGCGGCCGATCGGCTCGACCACGGTGACCAACAACCGGTTCCTCGGTGAGAAGAAGGTGTTCTTCCTCCCGGCCGAGGAAGACGTGAACGAGCTTGACGACGCCATTGGCTTCGGTCGCACGCTCACCAGCCCCCACCCCGAGGGGAACTGGAGCGCCGGGTTCTACGAGTGGGAGCGGGAGACGGTTGATCCCTGGGGCCTCGATCGGGGCACCGGTATCAAGATGTTCCCCCTGTTCCCGCACATGGACCTTACTTACACTTCCATCGTGCTCCCGTAGGAGGGGATATGGCTGATACTGACAAGCAGGAGAAGCAGGCCGAGGAAGTTGCCGAGAAGGGGCGATTCATCGCCCTGGAGAACGGCGACAACGCCATCACCGTCGAGGAGGATGGTGACGCCTACCTCGGTGTTGATCTTCAGTACCGGAACCATGCCGACGACGCCCGCAAGCCCTACAAGGCTACGGACGACGACGAAACGGCGAAGGCGCAGGAAGAGCGTGCGGCTAACTGGGTGTTCAACAACGACCCGGATGCTGGTCGGCGCAACGTCCGCACTGGTTACGTGACCGAAGTGAGGCACCCGTCCGAGAAGCGGGAAACTGCTGTGGACAAGGCCATCGAGGCTGAGCGGTCCGTGCGTGACGCCCTGGTGCGTAACGCTGGCGTGAAGCCCGCCGAGAAGCAGGGCGAGCAGCCCTCCGGGCGCCGGGCGCCCGCGAAGGACTAGGTGCCGTACTGCACCGTTGACGACCTTCTCCTTGGTGACTTTCAGGTTGGCAAGCGATTCGACAAGCAGCAGTTTGTAGACGGCGCTGCCGACGAGATTGATTCCAAGCTGGGATGGTTGTACGAAACTCCCCTCGTTGCCGCAAACGGGGGGGGTTTCGGCGCTCTGCCACGTCACCAGCGGCTACTGGTCACGGGCATCAACCTGAAGCTGGCATCGGGTCGGCTGATCCTCGCCACCGCTATCGGCGGTGAGGACAACAGTCTGCATGCCTACGGCAACGATTTGGTCAAACAGGCGACTGCCGAGCTTCTGCTGATCGCCAACGGCGATGTGTCCCTGGACGCCGACCGGCCTGGGACTGGGTCGCCGGCGCCTGACGACCGTGGTCCTAAGTTGAACAATGAAGACGAAGAGTCTTTGCTGCTTGGGTTCACTAACACGGTGATGCGCAACGAGCCTTGGTGGTCGCAGCCTGGCAAGGTGACCTAATGTCACCGATCAGCCGTGAGACTCTGAACCGGGCTAGTCGTCGCGCTTCCCGTTCCGGCAGCACCGTGACCCTGGTTGGCCTGGTCAATGTCCAGGTCGAACACGGGCAGGTGGACGCCAAGTTGACTGCGCTGGAAATGGCGTTGAGCCCACCGTCCCTGGAATGGTGGCTAGACGAAAAGGCTCATCGTCACTTCCAGAACGACATTGTTCAGCGGTTTGCTTATGAGGGTGACCGGAAGTCTGGTGCCTGGCCACCGCTGACCGAGGCGACGCAGCGCATTCGCCGCGACCTGGGTTACACCGAAGACGAGATTAACCGTCGGTCGAACCGGCTGCTGGAGTTCGTCGCCGAAACCTACGAAACCAGCGTGGGGCCGGACTACGCCATGCTGGACGTGCCGGGCCACCACCCGCCTGATGCTTTGACGGCACGCAAGCTTGAAACTGCTCAGAAGGGGTCGGACGACAACCCGAGGGGTTTCAAGCCTACGCCACCCCGCCCGGTCTTGGCTGAGCCTGACAACGTTGATGTAGCGTTCCTGCTTGAGTCTTTGATGTTCCATATCTCAGATATGGTGTCGGGTGGTCAGTTGAGCGGCATTGGCCAAGTGGTCGGCGGGGTCCTGGGTGAGCCATGACTGGATTCCCGTACAACATCATCGACGTGATGGTTGACCATCTTGAGCGGAACATAACCGAACTGGATTTGCTGGTTCGTCGGCCATTGCGGTTCACCGACCCGCCTCGTTGTATGGGCATCTTCCCCTTCGACTGGTCGCCCCAGCCAGACAGCATGGAGATTTCGGCCCGCGAGCCAGTACTTGGTCGGTACGGAATTCGCATTCAGAACCTTGTCCAAACTGGTGATGAGGATGAAGGCCGTGAAATGGTCACATTGGATGCGACAATCGCTCGGACGGTCCTGTACCGGGGTACTGAGCTTGGTGTAGATTTGGCGGGTCTTAGTGAGATTGTTCTCGACCACGGCGAACGATTCCAGCGGTTTGGTGTGAGGAATCAGCAATTTATGAACAACGAACTTCGTGGTCAGTTTGTGTTCCTCGCAACGATGGACCTTTGGGTCGAAACCGAAAGGTTTTAGGAGGAGAG
>WUUC01184391.1_pt1 | contig 10166 bp, 6 predicted proteins | sample 6278441 | NCBI WGS metagenome assembly WUUC01 (sample SAMN13675441, study PRJNA597444) | soil metagenome | isolation source: soil | place: USA: Washington | collected 2017-10 | reverse complement strand
AGCAACGCGGCCCGTTCCCGCATCCAGCCGAGGTGCGCGCGGCGGGCGTGTGCCCACCGGCCGACCACGAACACGCCGGCGAAGAGCACCACGTTGGTCACCAGAGCTGCCGGCGGCAGATGCTGCGGGCGGGTAACCAGGATGATGGCGATCACGGCGGACACCACGCCAGCGGCGAAGAGCGTGTGCCGCCACGTGCTCCAGGCCGCGACCGTGTACACCAGGATGAAGACGCCCGCACCGAGCGCGCCCGGGGTGTACCCGCGCTCGATCTGGGCCAGCACCGGTAACCCGGCCACCAGCAGGACCGCCAGCGGCGCCCGCCGCCGGAAGTAGTACGGCACGATCCCGGCCACGGCGATGACGTACCCCAGGGCGTCCGCGTGCCGGGGCTCGGTGTCACCCACGTCGCCGGTGAGTCCGATGACCGCCGCCACAAGCAAGGCGGTCGCCAGCGCCGCGTCGAGCAACGACGGGTACGTCTGCGCCGCCCCGCGAAGCTGACTGATCAGCCTGGCCACGCCTCGAGGGTAGCCAGCCCACGGGGTGGCCGGATGGGTCGTTGGACTCCATCTCGGGAGGTAGGGCGGCCCGTACTGCGGCCCGGGAGGTACCTGAGGTCGAGACCGCGGCGCGATGACCGGGACCCGCGCGCGGACGGACGCTGACGGTGCGGGGGGCGTCCTACAAGTTGGAGGTCACCATGACGCAGCTTCTCGCTCCTCAACCGCTCGACACCGAGGCGCACGGACCGGCCCGATCTCGGGTCGAAACAGTTCTGGACCGGCTCTGGCGTGATCGGCTGGTTGCCGGGTCCGTGGCACTCGTCGTGATCAGCGCGGCCGCGGCTGTGACCGCGCAGTTCATACCGCGCGGACCGATCGTCCCGGGCCACGTCATCGTGGCGCTGCTCAGCTGCGCCGGTGTCGGCGCGTTCACCGGCCTCGTCCTGCGCTCGCGCTGGGCGATCCTGCTCGCGCCGGCCGTGTACGCCGTTGTCTACGAGCTGGTCCGGCTGGACATTGTCGGTCCGTCGGTCGACCTGCCCCGGGTTGACATCTCGATCGGGTTGATCGTGCTCATCCTCGGCCGCGGGTTCGCCGGCGTCCTGATGTTGCTGCCGATGGCGGTGGGTGCGGCGTACGGAGCCGCGTTGGCTCGTCGGCTACGGCCGGAGGTGGCGCCGGATCCCCGTTGGTCGCGCCGGGTGGCGCGGTACGCCCGCCAGGTCCTGACCGCGCTGGTCGCGCTTGCGCTGGTCGGGCTCGGCGTGCTGCTGACCCGCCCGGGCACCACGCCCGCGATCAGCGGCCCCGATGGCCGGCCGCTGGCCGGCAGCGTCGCCGAACTGGCCACGGTCCACCTCGGCGGGCACGACCAGCGGGTACTCATCCGCGGCCGCAGCACCGCCAACCCGGTTCTGCTCTACCTCGCCGGCGGTCCCGGGCAGAGCGACCTGGGCTACACCCGCGCCTACATGCCGACGATGGAGAACGATTTTGTGTTCGCGGTGTGGGACCAGCGCGGGACCGGAACCTCGTACGCCGGGCTGGATCCCACCGACACCTGGACCCTGGACCGGGCCGTCGCCGACACCATCGAGCTGACCAACTACCTGCGTCAGCGGTTCGGCCAGGACGAGATTTACCTCTTCGGCAACTCGTGGGGTTCCACCCTCGGCGTGCTGGCCGTGCAACGCCGTCCGGACCTGTACGCCGCGTACATCGGCGCCGGCCAGATGGCCAGCCAGCTGGCCAGCGACCAGATCATCTACCAGGAGGTGCTCGACTACGCCGGACGAACCGGCGACCGCGGGCTCGCCGACCGGATGCGCGAGTGGGGCGAGCCGCCGTACGCCGACATCTACGCGTACGGATTCCTGCTCGAGTACTACGACAAGATCGGCCCGTACCAGCGGACCGCGTACTACAACAGCCACCGACCCGCCGGCCTGGACGGCAACGGCGCGCCCGAATACGGGCCACTCGACAAGGTCAACAAACTGAAGGCCCTCGTCGACATGGGCTCGGTCCTGTATCCGCAGTTGCAGGGCCTGGACTTTCGGCGCGACGTGCCGACTCTCCGCGTTCCCGTGTACCTCATCATGGGAGCCCACGAGCTTCGCGCCCGCACCCAACCCGCACGTGAGTGGTTCGACCTGCTGCAGGCACCCGACAAGCAATGGATCACCTTCGCGGACTCCGGCCACGTCCCGCAGTTCGAGGAGTTCGACCACTTCCGGGACGTCCTCACCGGCACGGTCCTGCCGCGGACCCACGTAAACACCAGCTGAGGAGACGACGATGCGTACGCTCATCAAGTCCGGCGCCGCCATGCACTGGCTGGTGGCCGGAGGCCTGATCGCCATGCTCGGCGTGTCCGCCGCAGCCATCTGGGCGGTCTCCAGCGTGCTCGCCACGGTCAAATCGCCCGACCACTTCGCCCGCGCCGCCGTACCGGGCACCGCCGTGGTCCAGCTCGCCGCCGGCGACAACCCGGTCGTCTACTACGAAGGCCCAGATACGCCGACAGCCAGCAACCTCGGGCTACGAGTCACCAGTCCGGACGGCGAGCTGGTGCGTACCTCCGCGTACCGGGGAGACCTGCGCTACGACACAAACGGCGGTACCGGCCGGGCGATCGTCACGTTCCACGCCCGCATCGCCGGTGAATACCGGATCTCCACCACCATGCGTACCGGCGCCGACGCCAGGATCGCCGTCGGCGACAGCGTCGCTCGCAGCGTCGCGTACGACCTCATCGGGCCGGCCCTCGTCACCGCCGCAGCCGTCATTCTCGCGCTGGTGTGCGCGGCGGTCCCATTCACCCGACCCGCGAATCTCGCAGTGGAGGCAGAACAATGACGACCTCGCATGTACAACTCAGACCACCCGCCGCCGTGCCCGAAACGGCGCGGCCGGGCCTGACGCCCAGGTCCCTTCGTGCGTTCTTCGCGCTGGTGTTCGGGCTGGGCTGGGGTATCGGCACGTTGATGGTGCTCTTCACCGACCAGATCGAAGCGATTTTCGGTGAAATCGGCTACACGAACCCGGTGTTCATCCTTGTCGTGTACTCACCGGGCATCGCCGGTGTTCTGCTGGTGTGGCGGCACTACGGCCTCGCGGGCCTGCGGAGCTACTTCCGGCGGCTGACGCTGTGGCGGATGCCGGCCGCCTGGTGGATCCTGCTGTTGCTGGGCGTACCTGCGGTGAAGTATCTCGGCGCCGCCTTCAACGGCACGGCAACGGAGTTTCCGTTCGCACCCTGGTACGGCGTGCTGCCGGCGCTGGTCGCGGCACTGCTGATCGGGCCGGTCGAGGAGTTCGGCTGGCGCGGCGTGGCGCTGCCGTTGCTGCAGCGGCGGTTTGCGCCGCTGTGGGCCGGCCTGATCCTGGGCGCGGTCTGGGGTTTCTGGCACCTGCCGGCGTTCCTGCTCAGCGGGACGCCGCAGAGCGCCTGGTCGTTCGGGCCGTACGTCATCGGCGTGATGGCGCTGTCGGTTCTGCTGACCCCGATGTTCAACGCGGCTCGGGGCAGCGTTCTCATCGCCGCCCTGTTCCACTTCCAGATGAACGGGCCGGCCTGGCCCGAGGCGCAGCCCTGGGAGAACTACCTGTTCGCAGCCGTCGCGATCGGTGCGGTACTGCTCAACCGCAAGGCGATGCTGACGCGTGGCGCCGGCGCGACCGAGGTGGTGCGATCCACCGTGCCGCCGGTGGCGTAACGCGGGTGTCCAGTCCGGACCGGTCACTGTTCTCCACGATGCCATCGGGTGTCAGGCTGAACGACCGGACGAGCCGGCCGTGATCTCAGACGGGGCTGCGTTCGCCCGGCTGTGTGGCGTCGCACCGCTGCCGGCGAGCTCGGCCGCACTGACCGGCACCTGCTCAACCGCGGCGGCGATCGCGGCGCCAACAACGCCCTTCGTCAAGTCCGGGCGACGCCGCCGGGGGCCTGCTGCGTCGTGTTAGATGCGTCGGGCTGATCGGAAGGACTCCGAGTAGAGCGAGCCCGGCCGGTCGAGCACCGACCAACCCCGGTAGTCGCCCAGCGTCGGTCCGTCGGGACTCTTGCGGCTTGAGAGGAAGCGGTGGTACGCGGGCTCGCCGTCCCCGGCCGGCTGGTCAAGTCCCAGGTAGATGCCGACGTGGTCGATGTCCTCACCGTCGTCCTCGGCGGCGTCGAAGAAGACGAGGTCGCCGGGGGCCAGCCGGGCGAGCGCGGCCGCGCCCGGATGGCTGTCGCCGGTACGGGTGATGATCTCGACTCCGATCGGTGCGGCGGCCATGTGCACCGCCCGCCGGGGAAGCCCCAGAGCGGGCTCGGCGCTGCTGTTGGTCCGCTTGAGCGGCCAGCCCATCCGGAACCCGTACACCATCCGCACGTAGCCGGAACAGTCCAATGAGCGCGCCTCCAACGCCTCGGGATCATCGACGCCGTCGGGATACGGGATCGTCCTCTGGAGGTAGTCGTTGTAGTCGGCGCCCTCGCGGATCACGCCATCGACGACGGGTCCGTAGTGGGCATCGCCCTCGATCTGGTCAACCGGAGGGTTGGCCGGGACACCGATGAGGTACCGCATGGCGAGGTCCAGCAGATCGGGACCGGTGTCGTGGACGGCCGCGAGGAACCAGGTCCGGAACGACGCCTCGTTCACCATCTGCGGGTTCCACGGGACGGCCGACGCCAGGCGCCGGATCCGCGCACTGACGACAACACTGCGGTCGGTGTTCTGCGGCTCGCTGAACGTGCGCGGCGGTAGGGCGGTGAACCGCACGGTGTGGGCGTTGGTGGTGAATACCGCCACGACGGACCCGTTCAGCCGGGCCTGGGTGCCGGGGGGGTTGGTCGTGGCGACGAACTCGTAGTCGTCGAACTCCGAGCCGAGGGGCGGTGCCGCGCCACCGACCCGGACCAGTCGAGCGTCGGCGACCGTGGCCCCCGGGTCCCACAGCGACGTGTCGACCTGCTGCTGGGCCGGCGGTGCGCCCGCGCTGCGGGCGAACACGTTACCGTTCCTCGCGAATTCGACCTTGCCGTTGACGGTGGCGATGCGCAGCCGGTCGCTCGGCGCGAACGCGGTGTCGCCCACCCACGTCCCGCCCTCGTACGCGGTGGCCAGGGCGCCGCCGTTGTACGGCTGCAGGACCAGCCGGTACGGGATCTCGGAACAGGATGTTCCGGGATTGGCCGTGTCCAGGCCGACGCAGCCGGATGTGGTTGTCGACTGTGGCCAGCCGAACTCGACTCCATTGAACGGCTCGTACGCACCGATGCGCTGGGCCGAGACGGCGCCGGCGTCCTGCGAGTTGGCCGCCCCGGCGGACTTGCGCAGCGTGGCGCCCGTGGCCTGGACGTTGTGCTGCTCGGTCCAGGTGACGGCGTTGTCGCCCGTGCACGTCGTCGGCGCGGTGCCGCCGTCGGCCCGCACGCCGTACGGCGGGACCGGGCAGCCGTCCTCGAGGGCGCCCACGTCCGGGCTGCCGTCGGGAACCTCGTTGAGGTTGGGCAGCGCGTCGCCGCGGTTGCGGGCGGCCGACGCCGCCGCGAGACGGGCGTCGACCGTGGGCGGGGCCTTGGTCGCGAAGTTGGGCCACGGCCGCAGGGTGGCCAGCACGTCGCGGGGCGCGATGAACCCGTGCGTCTCCTGGCCCCCCCGCACCTGCAGGTCGGCCAGATCGGTGTAGTTGACGTTGGCGAGCTTGAACGGCTTGTTCGGGTGGTACCCGTTGTGGTCGAACCTCGCGTGGTCGAACGGCGCGACCCAGGTGACGGCCCTCGCCGCGTCGTCGCCGCCGACGAAGAGGTTGTTGAGCAGCGCGAAGTTCGCGCTGCGGGTTGACGTGCTCACCATGAGCGGCACGTCGGGCCTGACGAACGTGTTGTGGTAGACCAGCACTCCGTTGGCGTTCGTCAACGTGCCCCCGGCGCCGTGGAACTTCAGCACCTCGCCAAGGGCGTTGACGACGACGTTGCGGAACGCGTACACCGGCCCGCCGTAGACCGGCTGGAAGCTCAGCGGGCTGTACGCGTTGAGGAACCGGTTGCCGAACACGCGCACGTTGCCCTCGCTGCCGTCGGTCTCCACGCCGTTGTCGAACGCCCACCGCACGTCGTTGCCGTAGATGTCCACGGCGCGGGTGTTGACGCCGGCCACGTCAATCGCGTCGCCGTACCCACTGAGCGTGTTGTGGCAGACGACGCTGCCGCCGCCGACCTGCACCCCGTGGGAGTTGGCCAGGCCGCTGCCGGGTCCGCCGTCGTCGTAGTACCGGTCCACCGGGATCCGGCCCTCCAGCAAGTTGTTGCAGATGAAGCTGCCGGTGAAGTCATCGGCCGGGGCGGTGTTGGCGGCCATGGCCGTGATGCCGTAGTCGGTGTCGAGGATGCGCACGCCGCGCACCACGCTGCCGACCCGGGGACGCACGACGCCCCCGTCCGTCCCGGCCAGGAACCGGATGCCGCGCTGGCCGGTTCGGATGGTCAGGTTCTCGATGTGTACGTGGCTCGCCCTGACGTCGAGAACCGGGCTGCCCGCGACCCCGACGATCGTGGTGGTGTCGCGCGCCTGGCCGCGCAGCACGATCGGCTGGCCCGCGGTTCCCGACCTGGTCACCACGAACGGACCGTCGTACTGGCCGGGCGCGAGCAGGAGCACGGTGCCGGGCTCGACCTCAGTCAGCTCGGATCGCAGCGTCTGCGGGGTGACCGGGCGCACGGTGGTCGGCGAGCCGGGAACCGCGGTCGTGGTGGCGGTCACCGGCGGGTGCGTCGTGCGGCCGGTGTCTGGATCATCGCTCTGCAGCTCGACCTCGTACGTCGTGCTGGGCCGCAGGAAGAAGATGCTGCCGGCAAACTGCGGCGCGGGATTCCGCGGTTCCCGGAATACCGTCTCCGGGCGTACCCGATGTAGCGGCAAGGCCGGCAGCCAGGCCGTGCTCCCGGCCGCGCGGTACCGGACCGAGATCGACGCGTCGTAGTCGTCATCACCGCCGATCAGTACCTGCAGGCCCAGCGTGGTCGGCGTCGGCCGATCCCAGCGGATCTCCCGCACGTCCAGCTCGGCGGCGGCGGCGGCCGGCGTCGCGCCCCACAGTCCAAGCCCCGCGACCAGCGTCGCCACCAGGCCCGCGACGGCGTGACTGCGGGCCCGGGGGCGGCGGGACCGGCCGGTCCGACTCGTATCCAACATTCGGCACCTACATCGATGGGAAATGACGGCCTAGCGTCTTCACCACGCGCATCTGGCCTCCCTCACGTCGAACTGTCCCGGACATGATGGGCTCAACCGAGGTGACGGCTCCACGATTCGGTTCTCACCGAATGGTCGTCCGCGACGCGGCGCCCAGAAGATCGGTGCCGAGAGCGGTGCGCTGGTAGAGAACCTGCCGCCCCGACCGGCGGGAAGTGACCAGCCCCGAGCGACGAAGTACGGACAGGTGCTCGCTGACCGATGCCGCACTCAGGCCGAGGTCACGGGCGACCTGCGTGGTGGACAGCGGAAGGTCGAGTTTTGCCAGCAGCGCCGCGCGGCTGCGTCCGAGCAGATCAGCGACCGGCGGAGTCGACGACCGGGCCGAGCCATCCCAGACCTGGCCGACGCCGCGCGGGGCGTAGATGAGCGTCGGGCATTGCGGACTGGTGTCGACCAGCAGCGACGGCCAGGCGAACACGCACGGCACCAACAGCACCCCGGCTCCATCGAGCCGGTTCTGCGAGTGCCAGGTGGGCCAGAGAATCCGCAACGCGTCTTTCGCGTACTCCAGTTCCGGATGCAGGTTCCCAAACAGTCGTACGATGCCGCCGGAGGTCAGTTGATCCGCACGGTAACCGATGTCCGCGTCGAGCAGTCCGGCCAGCCGCGACCAGATCGGATCGATCGCGGTCCGCCAATATGCTTGCACTCGGCGGCAAGCCGGCCGAGATGGCGCTCCGGGTTCTCATACAGGGGTAGCAACGACTCTGCCAGCGGTGCGCCCCCCGCGAGCAGATCCAGCTGCGCACGCACGGCCACGTCTGGGGTGCTGCGCACCCGGGCCAGTTCGTCGGCGAACCTCGTGTCCATCCGATCCGGCGACGGCATCAGGAACTCCGGCACGTAGCGCGGGCCAGCGAGTAGCGGGTGGAGCAGTTCAAGCCGCAGCGCAGAGACAGCACTCCATACCGACCGAAGCCACGGCTGGTGCATCCGAGCCCGATCGGCGTGATCAGCGATCCGCAGGCTGCTCATGAGTTCGTGCATGGGCGAACGAGCGAAGCGGATCCGCGCCAGGTCACCCGGCTCGAACAACAGCTCGATCATCCCCACCACGATACCGATCAATCCCAACGGCAGGCCACCTCAACCGGCTCCCCGCCCCGTCGGTCCTTGACCAGACTGAACCGTCCCCGGATCTTGTAGAGACCTTCGCGTGTGGGGGGAAGGATCGTCGTCGTGCGCCCCCACCGCCTACCGCTGTGCCGGCCGGTCAGTCGTGGGTAGCCCCGTCGGAGTCGGCCAGCCGGAAATGCTGATGCAGCCTCCCGACGCGGCGCCGGTCCTCGCGTCCGCCGCCTGGATCATCTGCCATGCCGCAGACCATCCGTGCTAGATCTGGGGAAGCACCGCACTCGTTCGGAAGGTTCCGGTTCCTCAAGTAGGAAACCCCATCACCACGTCAACGGCCACGGCACGCGTCGTGGCCCTCCCGTCGAAGCCGGCCGCGGCGACATCCGTGCGGTGCACGCGGTTTCGACGAGCCCTATCACTGCTGAGCCGGCTACCCCGGTAGCGTCGCTGTCTCACTTGGGGGCGTCACCCAGAACGACGCCTTCGTGTGCGCTCCAAGGCTGCTATGGCTGTGTTGTCGGCGTCCGGCAACGTGTGGAGGTACTTCTCGGTGGTGGAGATGCTGCCGTGGCCCAGCCGCTCCTTGACGACCTGCAGGTCGGCGCCGCCGGCCAGCAACCAGGAAGCGTGGGCGTGACGCAGGCCATGCATTTTGACGTCGACGTCGAGTCCGGCGCGAGCCAGGGACGGCTTGAGGACCTGGTCGCGAAACCAGCGACGCGGAACGTGGCCATCGGACTCCCATCGGCGCGGCATGCGCGGATCGTCGCTACCCGCGCTGCGGCGCTGCGCTCGGTAGGTCGCGTACGCGGCTCGGCAATGGCCGCACCGACACCGTCCGGCCGAGTAGCCGCTGAGGCTGCCATGGCGATACTGCCGGCCAAGATCGTTGGGCTCGGTCAATCCGAGTGGGCAACCCGTTGGTTCGGGACGCAACCTTGTCGTCGGGTCGTGCTGCGGCGTGTAGGCGAAGACGAGATCATCGGGTCCGAGCCCGCTTGCGATGACGTGGGACTTGATGCGGTCGATGACCGGTGCGCTCAGCCGGAAGCGCCGGTACTGACGATCCTTGGATACTCCTTGACCAGAAAGCGTCCACCGGTCGGATGGAACCGCATGTTGATCTGAACAACGGCACGGCTCACGGTGACCAGATGAGCGGCGAAGTCGAAGTCCTTGACCCGTAGCTCAGTTAGCTCGCCCCAGCGCATTCCGCTGTCGATATCGGTCTCGACGAGCAGCCGGGACAACTCATCGGGCAAATGCCGATACAGCACGTCGAACTCGTCCGGCGTGACGATGCGCAACGGCCGGGTCGGAATCGGCGGCGTCTTGACGCCCCGGCACGGGTGCAGGGCGGTGACCTGGTCGTTGAGCGCCGTGGTGAAGATCGCGCTGAGGATGGCCTTGTAGTTGCGGATGCTGGCCGGCGATAGCCCTCGCTGTTGCATCTCGACCACCCACTCCCGCACGTGACTGGGCAGGATCCCGGCCATCCGCATCGGGCCGAACCGGCTCATGATGTGGGCGTACAAGGCATAGGTGTACCCCTCGCGGGTGCTGGGCTCCATGACGTGGTTTGGCAGCCACTCTTGCTCCACGTAGCGGCGGAAGGTCTGCTTGCCGCGGGCCGGATCGCCAGCCCGACCTTCGGCCACTCGTGCCTCCGCACGCTGCCAAGCCCGGTCGGCGTCCTTGCGGCTGGTGAACGTTCCGGCCGAGCGTCGCTCGCCGCGGATGTCGTGATACACCGCCGTGTACCGAGGCAGCTCGTTCTTGCCGTACCGCTTGAGTGAGTACCCCACCCGCACCCCCAAGATCATCCGTTGCTCGTTTG
>WUUC01157885.1_pt1 | contig 10166 bp, 9 predicted proteins | sample 6278441 | NCBI WGS metagenome assembly WUUC01 (sample SAMN13675441, study PRJNA597444) | soil metagenome | isolation source: soil | place: USA: Washington | collected 2017-10 | reverse complement strand
GGTCCGGCATGGGCTGCGGCGACCATTGGCCGAAATGTCACGGCATGTGGTTCCCGCCGCTCGACCGACCGGATCTCGTCATCGAGCTCGCCCACCGCTACCTGGCGGTGCTGCTCATCGTCTCGCTCGTCGCGTTGACGATTGCCGCGTGGCGTCGCCGAGCGGAGCACGGCGTCGGGGGAGTGGGCGGCGTGCTCCGCTCGGCCGTCGCCGCGCTCGTCGTCGTTCTGTTGACCGCCCTCCTCGGCGCGCTGACAGTCTTCCTCGGCAATCCGACGGCGGCGACGGTCGGGCATTGGACATTCGCGATGGCGCTGCTCGCCTTGGTCGCGGCGGCGGCCGTGCGCGCCGGAGCACTCGGCGGGGCGACGGTGCGCACCGCGGGCGCCGTGTCGGCGAGGACACCCCGCGCGGCAGTGATCGCCGCGACGCTCGCCTTCGGCGCCGTGGCGCTGGGCGGCGTCACGGCCAAATTCCCATCCGCGGCCGTGGCATGTCCGAGCTTCCCGCTGTGCGGCAGCAACCCGGATGCCGCGCCGGGCGCCGCGCACATTCAGCTGACCCACCGGGCGCTCGGCTTCCTGCTCGTGCTCCATCTGGTCGGCGTCGCGATCGGCGTCCGCCGGCGGCGTGAGAACCCGGTCGTCACGCGCGCGGCGCTCGCCGCGTTCGCGCTCACCGCAACGCAGATCCTCGTCGCGGGCGCGATGATCGGGCTGCGGCTCCCGCCGCTCCCGCGCGCCCTCCACCAGGCGGTCGGCGTCGGCGTGTGGCTCAGCTGCTTCCTGTTCTACTATCTGGCGCGGGCCGCACGGCCGGCGCCGGCGAGCGCCGCCCGCGCCGCGAGCCTCGCGCCCGAGGCGGCGCGGTGAGCACTGACGCGGAGTCCGGGGACGAGCTTCCCCTGTTCATCATGGGCCCCGCGTCCGAGCCGGAGCGACTGATGCTCGTCGGGCGTCCGAGCGAAGGCCGCGTGCGCATTCGCGAGTGGTCCGGCGCCGACTGGGGCGCGGCACCCGCCGAGCGGGAGCTGAGGTGCGACGAGCTGACCGAGGTGGTCGAGCAGGCCGTCCGGGCCGGCCGCCGCGTCAACCAGTCGCCGCAGACCGTGCGGCGCTGGCTCGACGGCGCCCGCGGCTGAACCCGGAGGTGGCGTCTCGAGGCCGGCTTTCGGCCGCACCGGTGACGGCGGGGACCACGCCCGCGACGCGCTTCCCGTCCCCGCGCGCGCTCACGCGCCTCGTGCCGCGCATCCGACCGTTCGTCGGGCGGCTGCTGGTCGCTGCTCTGGGTCTCCTCGTCGCGGCGAGTGTCAGCCTCGCCTTCCCGCAGGTCGTTCGACACCTGCTGGACGCCGCGTTCGAGCACCGTGACCCTGGGCTGATGGACCGCATCGCCGCCGCCCTCGTCGCGCTCTTCCTGCTCCAGGGCGCGATGAACTTCGTGCAGGTCTACCTGCTGACGTCGACCGGCGAGCGGGTCATCGCCGGGCTGCGTGAGGACGTCTTTGCCCACCTGGTCCGGCTGTCACCCGGGTTCTTCGCCGACCGCCGGACCGGCGAGCTCACGAGCCGACTCTCCGCGGACCTGGCGGTCCTGCAGTCGTTGCTGAACACGTGGGTGTCGGAGCTCTCACGGCAGACCCTTTTTCTCGTAGGCGGCATCGTACTGCTGACGCTCACGCACCCGCGACTCACCGCGACGACGCTCGCCGTCGTGCCGCTGGTCGTCGGCGCCGCGTTCGTGTTCGGCCGGCAGCTCCGCCGCGCGAGCACCGGCGTGCAGGACCGCGTCGCCGAAGCGATGGGAACGGCCGACGAGGCATTCTCGCAGATCCGCACCGTCCAGAGCTTCGTGCGCGAGGCCGAGGAGACGCGACGCTACGGGGCTCTGTTGTCGGGAGTGGTCGAGGCGGCGATCCGGCGCGCCCGTTTGCGCGCGCTGTTCTTCGGCGTCGTGGGGTTCATCGCGTTCTCGGGGGTCGTCGCCGTCCTCTGGCAGGGCGGCCGCCTCGTTCTCGAGGGACTGCTCACCCCGGGCGCGCTCGTCTCGTTTCTGCTCTACGCGATCACGGTCGCAGCCGCGGTCGGGGCGCTGGCGTCACTCTTCGGCGCGTACCAGGAAGCGGTGGGTGCGGCGACGCGCGTCTTCGAGCTCCTCGACATGGAGCCGACGGTGGCCGAGCCGGCCCGGCCGACACCGCTCGCGCGGCCGGCCCGCGGGGAGGTCGTCGTCGACGGCGTGAGCTTCCGCTACGGCGACGCCCTGCCGCTCGCGCTCGACGACGTCTCGCTGCGGATCGCACCCGGCCAGGTCGTGGCGCTGGTCGGCCCCTCGGGCGCGGGCAAGACGACGCTCGCGTCGCTCCTCCCGCGCTTCTGGGACGTGACGTCGGGCCGCATCACCCTCGACGGCGCGGACGTGCGCGAGCTCTCCTTCGCCGACCTGCGCGGCTCGATCGGCATCGTGCCTCAGGAACCGGCGCTGTTCAGCGGGACCGTCCGCGAGAACATCGCCTACGCCGACCCCGACGCGACCGAGGACGACGTCCTCGCTGCGGCGCGCGCCGCGCACGCGATCGAGTTCATCGAGCGGCTCCCCGAGGGGCTCGACACGCGCGTCGGCGAGCGCGGGGTGAAGCTGTCCGGTGGGCAGCGGCAGCGAATCGCGATCGCGCGCGTCTTCCTCAAGGACCCCGCCGTCGTCGTCCTCGACGAAGCGACGTCGAGTCTCGACACGGAGAGCGAGCGCCTGATCGAGGAGGCGATGGTCGAGCTGCTGCGCGGGCGCTCGACGCTCATCATCGCCCACCGTTTGAGTACCGTCCGGCGCGCCGACCGCGTGGTCGTGCTCGACCAGGGTCGCGTCGTCGAGGAGGGAACCCACGACGCGCTGGTCGGCGCGAAGGGGCTGTACGCGAGGTTGTATAACAGCAGCTATCAGTTATCGGCGATCGGCTAACCGAGCGTCAGTTTCTCGGCGCCAGCCGGAGCGATACGCTCTGCTCCGCCCCGCCCCCGATCTCGACCGTCTGCTCGGCGACACCGTTCGGACTCATCGCCATGAGCTTGTAGCGCCCGGGAGGCACCGAGTCGATGACGAACGAGCCGTCGGCGCCGACGACCGCGGCGTAGGGGTGGTCGACGACGATGACGAGCGAGCGGAGCGCGGGATCCTGCGTCGAGCGCGCCTCGAGGACGCCGGGGACAGTCAGCGGGCGATCCGCGGCGACGAGTTGGCCGGCGAAGATGAACGGGATGCGGTAGATCGGCTGCGCGCCGCCGTCGCGAAAGAGCTGAACCTGGTGCGCGACGCTCTCCTCGTTGTGCACGTTGAGGGTGCTCCCGACGAGCGCGAGCTGAAGCCGCGGCTCGAGCCGACAGCGACCAGCCTCGAGCTCGAGACGGCGGTCGAGCTTGCGCTCGTCGGCCACGTCGAGTCCGCTGCGGATGTCGTCGAGCCAGACGATCGCCTTCGCGGCTGGGTTCGGGGCAGCGTTCGCGCAGGCGGACTGCGGGACGGCCGCGACCGCGGACAGGTCGACCGTGCCGCGAACCCGGCCGGGGTTGGCGACTTGAGCCACCTGGTACGGCGGGACCTTGCGGGTCGGGAAGCCGAGCGCGCCGTCGGCGGAGTCGGCGTTGTGGGAGGCCCCCGCCCCGTTCGCCGTCGACCCCTCACCATCGCGCGTACATCCGGTCATCCCCCCGACGGCGAGCGCGGCAGCGGCACTCAGGCAGCTCAGGCGCGCCAGCGCACGGCGTCGGGGAGGAAAGGTCGTCAGCGTCAGTATCTGCACAGTCCTGGTTCGGCTATCGGCCGCGTCGGCGAGCCGTCCTGCTATGTGGGGGCAAGGGCTGTACCGCGGGGGCGACAGGCGGGGCGCCAGGCACGGTGAACCACCGCCTTGTCCTCGAGCGCACGCGGATGACCCGCAGCGCGAATCACCCTCTCGCCGGAGCCATTCGCGCCGCTTCGGCCCTCGCCCCGATTCGACCCTCGCTGATCGCGAGTCATCCGCGTTGTCCACGAGCAGCGCCGTCGGCGGCCCGCTCGTGCGTCCGTTTCCGCGCCACGTGCACGCAGATCCCGCCGAGCAGCTTCTTCGTGACGTGGTACACGTCGAATCCGCGTCCACGCAACGCGTCGGTGAGCTCGTCCGCGGTCACGAAGCGCTCGATCGATCGCGGGATGTAGCCGTACGCGGCGGGCTCGCGATGCCACGCCCAGCCATAGACGTTCCCCGCGACGCGGAGATATCCGAGGAAGAGCCGGCGCCAGGCCGCGTTGGCCGGCTTGCAGAAGTCGAGCGTGACGACGTGACCGCCGGGTCGGACGACGCGCGCGACCTCGTCGAGCGCGTCGTCGAGGCGCGACGCGTTCCGCAGCCCATAGCCGATCGTCACGAGGTCGACCGACGCTACGGGGAGTGGCAGCGCGATCATGTCGGCGGCGGCGAAGCGGGGCGCGACGCGCGGCTCCGCTAGTGCGCGCGCCGCGGCGACGCCAAGCATCTCGCGCGAGACGTCGAGGCCGACGACGACGCGGCCGGCGCGCGCGAAGGGAAAGGTGAGGTCGCCCGTGCCGCAGGCGAGATCGAGAACGAAGGCCCGATCGCGTCCGACCAGTGCGCGCTCGGCCAGCGATTCCACCTCGCGCTTCCAGCCGGCGTCCATCCCGAAGGAAAACCACCGCGTGAAGGCGTCGTAGCGGGGCGCGACGAGGTCGAAGACCGCGGTGACGTAGCGCTGCCGCGTCGCGGGATCGTCCAACTGCCGATTCGGGTCGAGTCCGCGAAGCGGGCGCTCGGCCGGGGCCCCGCGGCCCATCAGACGACGAGCAGGTCGCGCTGATACTCCGTCGGCGTGATCACCGCGCGACCGGGCTCGATGAACGCGTTGACCTCGCTGCGCATGCCGATCTCGCCGGACAGGTAGACTCCGGGCTCGATCGAGAAGGCGACGCCCGGGACGAGCAATCGCTCCTCCCGCGTCTCGAGGTTGTCGATGTGCGGACCCGAGCCGTGCAGGTCGCGCGGGTCGATCGAGTGACCCGTGCGGTGGATGAAGAACTGCGCGAGCCCGCGCGCGGCGATCACGCCGCGGGCCGCGTCGTCGACGTCGCCCCCGCGCAGCAACCGGCCGTTGGCCGCCCCGTCCCGGACCATGGCGATCGCGGCGTCGCGCGCGTCGCGCACCGCCGCCCACACCTCCGCGGCACGCGGGCTCGGCGAGCCGACGGTGGCCATCCACGTCTGGTCGGCGTAGACGCCGCCCGGCTCGCGCGCCCACAGGTCGACGAGAACGACCTCACCTTCGCGAATCATCCGCGGCCGGTCCGGCGACGGGTCGTAGTGCGGATCGGCGGCGTTGGCGCCGGCGGCGACGATAGGCGGGTCCGCCGTCTCGAGCCCCGCGTGCGCGAATGCGTCGAGGATCCACCCCCTGACCTCGTGCTCGGCCGCGGGGGCAGCGGAGCGCGCTCGCTCACCGACGCGGCGGAGGACCGAGCGCGCGATCGCCGCGATCGCGTCGGCGGCCCGCTGGTGCGACGCGACGTGGCTGTCGTCCCAGGCCGCGTAGAACCGCGTCACCAGCTCTCCAGACGGAACGACCTCGGCGCCGGCCGCGCGCACCATCTCGAGAACGCCCGCCGGCACGCGATCGAGATACGGGACGGCGTCCCCCGGCGAGTACTCCATCGCGACACGTCGGTCGCGGACGATCGACGCCAGCAACGCCTCGAGCGTCCGCCAGGAGCTGTAACGCTCCTGCCGCCACTCGGCCGGCCAGGCCCGCCACGGTCCCTGCTCGATCGCGTGCGTGATCGCGACCGGGGGGCCGCTCCGCGGAACGAGCACGAAGATCCGCCGCGTCAGCATCCCCTGCAGCCCCAGCATCCCGGCCGCGATCGGGTTCAGGCCGTGGAAGTCATAGAGCAGCCACCCGTCGAGGCCCGCGTCGGCGATCGCCTGCTGGACGGCCGGAAGTGTCGACGGAGAGAGCATGATGGAAGATACAGCCATCGGCGAGCAGCCGATGGCCGTTGGCCGATAGCGTCGCGGCTACGCGGCGACTTTGCTGATCGCCGTCCAATCCGCGCGCCACTCGCAGCGGGCGTCGCCGCGCGTCGTGCAGCGGATGTGCTCCACTGCGCCGGTGCTGCCGATGAGCAGGTGCAGCAGCTCGCGGAGGAATGAGTCCGGGAAGAGACAGCCGGCGCTCGCCGGGCCGGCGCCGGCGGTCACCGGGTGGTCGATCTCGAGGAGCACCGCGCTCCCAACCCGCTTCACCTCGCCGTTCAGGTAGCGCGCCGAGAGCATGCGGACGCGCCGAAGCGCCAGCGGCCGCGCAAAGATCGACGGCAGCCCGCGCAGCATGCCCCGCACGGTCGGCGAGATCGTCTTGTACGCCTCGCGCGCCAGATAGCGGCCCGCCTCGCGAAAGACGTCCTCCGCATCCGGGCGTCGGCCGACCAGGCGCGCCAGCGCGAGCGTCTCTTCGGGCGCGATGCGCTGGCGGCGGCGATTCGCGTCGGTGTAGCGCTTGATCTGCGCATAGACCGTGTCGCTCAGGCCGAGTCGCTTGTTGCGCAGCTCGTCGACCAACTCGGCGTCGAGCTCTTCCTGATTGGGCGTGTCAGCCTGTCGGACAGCCTCGAGTAGGCTGAGCGGCAGCAGAGCGTCGACGGCAGCCAGCATGAAATGGTGCGGGACGGGAGCGCGGAGGCGCGGAGGGCAGGGTGCCAAGCTAACGGCCCCAGGAGGGCCGTTCAAGGCAACGCGGAGGGAACGAAACGACCGATCGCGGTGCTTTTAGACGAGTGTCGGCTTGCAAACCGTCCGCGGGACGCACGACATTGCCCACTCCGCCATCCGACCTGAGCGCACGGCGCACCTGCCCTTGCAACCATGAGTTCGCCTGATCGCGACGGTGCCTCGTGCGACGAAATGCAGATCGCCTTGCAGGCACTCCTCGACCGCGAGCAGTCGACGAGCGACGAGACAAACGTCTGGGCGCACGTCGCGGCGTGTGACCGGTGCGCGCGGGCATTGGCGCACGATCGGGCGCTGGGTCGTGCTCTGGACCGTTTGAAAGCCGCCGGACGTGCGCCGGCGTCGCTTCGCGAGCGACTACGTCGCCTGCTCTCGGGCGGCGGCGGCGGGCACGGCGCTCGGAACGGCGGCGGGTCGGGAGGCGGATCACGCTCGACCTGATCGTCCCGCGACTCGGCGTCGGACTGCTCGCCGGCGCCGGCGTGGCGTTCGCCGCGTGGCGGCTCGACGTCCTCTCGCGCGGCGGCGCGCTCGCGGCCGCGGCCGTCGGCGCCGCGGCCGTCGCCGCGGGATGGGCGTGGGCCGTCCTGCTTCTCGCGTATTTCATTTCGTCGATCGCGCTCACCCGCTTTCGCGCCGCGGCCAAGGCCCGGCGCGCGGGCGACGTCGTAGCGAAGGGTGGGCCTCGCGACGCACTCCAGGTGCTCGCGAACGGCGGGATCTTCGCGCTCGCGGCGGTGCTGTCGGCGTGGTCCGACGCCGACGCGTGGCGAGCGCTCGGCGCCGGCAGCCTTGCGGCCGCGGCGTCCGACACGTGGGCGACGGAGGTCGGGACGCTCGCGGGCCGCGCGCCGCGGTCGATTTTGACCTGGGAGCGAGTTCCCGCGGGCACGTCCGGCGGCGTCTCGGCGGCCGGCTTCGCAGCCGCCGTCGGCGGCGCGGCATTCGTCGCGGTCGCGGCGCTCGCGCTCCGCTGGCCCGCGGACGTCGTCGCTGCGGCGGCCGCCGGTGGGGTTGCCGGCTCGACGCTCGACTCGGTGCTCGGCGCGACGATCCAGGCACGCCGCTGGTGCGATCGCTGCGGCGCGGCGACGGAGCGCGAGGTCCACGTCTGCGGCGCGACGACGCGCGTCGTCGGCGGCATCCGGTGGCTCGACAACGACGCCGTCAACGTGCTGTGCACGATCGCCGGCGGGCTTATGGCGCTGGTTCTCGGCGCGTAACGTAGATACATGAACGACACGCGGCGCGCCCCCCAGGTCATCGTCGTCGGCGCCGGCCCGGCCGGCTCGGCGACGGCTACGCTGCTCGCGCGCGCCGGCGTCGACGTGCTGGTGCTCGACCGGGCGCGGTTCCCGCGGCCGAAGGCATGCTCGGAGTACCTGAGCCCCGAGGCGTCGCGCGTGCTGGCGTCGCTCGGCGCGCTGGAGGAGGTGGAGCGCGCCGCTCCCGCAGCGCTCGCGGGGATGAAGGTGCGCTCCCCGGATGGGACGTGGCTACAGGGCCGGTTCGCCGCGGCGCACCGGTACCACGGCTTTACCGACCGCGGACTCGCGCTGCCGCGGACGCGTCTCGACCCGATCCTCCTCGACTGCGCGCGGCGCGCGGGTGCCCGGGTCGTGGAGCGGGCGCACGTCGTGGACGTGGACCGGGACGCGGGCGGGCGCGTGACGGGCGTGCGCGCGCGGACGGCCGCGGGTGACACGGTCGTCCGCGCGCGACTCGTCGTCGGCGCCGACGGCCTGCGCTCGCTGGTCGCGCGCCGGCTCGGTCTCGCGCGCGCGGCGCGCTGGCCGCGGCGCATCGCTCTCGTCGCGCACTACCGCGGAATCGCAGGCGTCGGCGACTGCGGCGAGATGCACGTGGAGCCCGACGGCTACGCCGGGCTGGCCGATGTCGGGGACGGGTTGACGAACGTCGCCCTCGTCGTGCCGGCGCGGCGCGGCCGCGAGATCGGGACGGCGGGCGCCGAGCAGTTCCTCGACGCGTGGCTTCGCGCGCGGCCGCACCTCGCTTCCCGCTTCGCGCGCGCCGAGCGAGTGTCACCGGTGCTCGCCACGGGGCCGTTCGCGTCGCACGCGCGCCGGGCGTGGGCGCCGGGCGCGACGCTCGTCGGCGACGCTGCCGACTTCTTCGACCCGTTCACCGGCGAGGGGATCTACGCCGCGCTCCGCGGCGCGGAGCTCCTCGCCGCTCAGTTGCTCGACGCCACGGGCGGCGACGCGCTCGACGGTGGCAGCACGGGCGCGGCGGCAGCTGTCGATCGCGCGCTCCGAGCGTACGACACCGCTCGGCGCCGCGAGTTCGGCGGGAAGTGGATCGTCGAGCGTCTCGTCGCGCGCGCCGTCGCGTCGACCTTCCTGATGAATCGCGCCGCGCGGGCACTCGCCGCCCGTCGGGATCTCGCGGACCTGCTCGTCGGGGTGACGGGGGACTTCGTGCCCGCGCGCGAGGTGCTGCGGCCGGGGTTCGTCCTCGCGCTCGTCGCGGCGGCCGTCCGACCGTGGCCGGCCGCGACGGCCGCGCGGTAAACGGCCGCCGATGTCGATCGACCCGGACACCTTCCGCGCGGTCCTCGGACGCTTCGCGTCGGGGGTGACCGTCGTGACCACGTGCTCCGCCGACGGCACCGACCACGGCATGACGGTCAGCGCGTTCTGCTCGGTGAGTCTCGACCCGCCGCTCGTGCTCGCGTGCATCGGTCACGACGCGTCGATGCACGGGCCGATCATGCGCGAGGACCGTTTCGGCGTCAGCATTCTCGCGGTCGGACAGGAGGCGCTCGCCCGCCGCTTCGCCGATCAGCGGTCGGACCGCTTCGACGGCGTCGGCTACACCCGCGGCCAGCTCGGCGTCGCGCTGATCGACGACGCGGTCGCGCATCTCGAGTGCAGGGTCGTCGAGCGTTACGAGACGGGCGACCACACGGTCGTCCTGGGGCATGTCGAGGCAGCCGCGGCGGACGACGGGAGACCTCTCGCCTACTATCGCGGCGGTTACACGCAGCTCGAGCGGTGAGTCCCTCGCATCCGGCGTGAGCCCACTCCTCGCGCGCCAGCGCCGCCGCGGCGTCGAGATCCTCGACGACCCGGCGTGCGACCCGGCGCTGCGCGCCCGATCGCTCGCCGACGTCGCGCGCGCGAACCGGTGGCTCGGCGGCTCGCGCGCCGCGGTTGCAGAGCTCGACGAGGTGCTCCGTTCGCTCGCCGCGCGCGCGCGGCGAGCCACGCTCCTCGACGTCGGCGCCGGGCTCGGGGACATCGCGGCCGCCGTTCGCGGAGCGGCGACGGACGCCGAGATCGTGCTGACGACGATCGGTCTCGACGCGGCGCCGTCGCTCGCCGCGGCGAGCCGGGAGCGGGTCGACCACGCCGTCTGCGCAGACGCGCTC
>WUUC01201735.1_pt1 | contig 10167 bp, 7 predicted proteins | sample 6278441 | NCBI WGS metagenome assembly WUUC01 (sample SAMN13675441, study PRJNA597444) | soil metagenome | isolation source: soil | place: USA: Washington | collected 2017-10 | reverse complement strand
CTTGCGGTAGCGCGTCGACGTCCTCCTTTTTGGTCTCGTTGAAGACCGCCCACGGGCTCGCGATCACTGCATAAGGTCTGGAAAGCGCGTAACCCACGCCGAGCGATGACGCGCTGCCGGCAACGAGCGAATACACCGAGCGACCGCGACCCTCGAGGTCGATCGCCTCTGAACGATCGCCCTTCTTGAGCTGCGGATCGTTGAGCACGCTGGCCAGCGGCGCAGCCATGTCCGTTTGCGTAGGCGCACCGGGCACGTCGGTCGGTGTGTAGCTCGCAATCACCCGATCGCGAACGAAGAACGCGACGCTCGCGCCGCCGATGCGTTCGGACAAGCGCTGCGCGAGCACGGCATCGAGCCTCTGCCCATGGATCAAAGCGCCCACCACCTGACCGCGATCGATGATGGGACGCGCCGCCATGCGATAGACCGCGGTGTCGTAAAGCCAAACGTCGTCGCCGATGAAGCCGGCGAGCGCGCTCGCGACCAGCGGCACCTCGCCGAGACCGGCTCCTTCGCGCGCGGGCTTTCGACCTTCTTGGCCCAGAATCTCGCCATTGGCATCGACGGCGATCAACAGATCAGCGCGCAATTCTTCGAGCTGTTGGTTGAGCGTGCGCAGCCGTTCCTTGAGCGCCTTCGCGCCTTCTTGGCCGTCGACTTTGGACTTGGCGCGCGTGCGCACCGCTTCGCGGATCGTGCCGTCCGCGGCGAGCGGCGCGAGCGTGTCGAGGCGAGTGCGGGCGTCGAGCTTGAGGATGGACTCGATCGCAAAACGATCACGGCGCAATCCGTCGTCGACGTGATCGAGATGCTGCCGATTGAGGATGCCGCGCCCGAGCAGGGCAGCGGTGATGCCCATGATCGCCGCAGCGGCCAAGAGGAGATACCAAAACCGAGAAAGCAACATGGTTTTCGCTCCTCACTTGCTCGCGCTGGCGATTTCGATGGGATCGAGCGCTATTTCGCGACCTTCCGCGAGCTCGACGGGAACGGAACTGACTTCCTTACCTTCTCGAAAAACTTTCAACTCGTACTTGCCCGCCGGCACGGCCGAGAACGTGAATGTGCCATCGTCTTTCATGACACCGACCGCCGACACCTTGGGCAGCACGACCAGCGTGCCGCGAACGTGCGGCGCGAGCTGGTCGTGAATGGCGAACGTTCCTGTCTGCTCGATTTGCAGTTGGCGCCCCTGCGCGGCGCTGGTCTCGATCGCATCGAAGGCCTTCAGCCCGTCCGCGTAGAGCTGATGCGTGAAGTCGTCTTCGTTGCGGATGCGCAAACCCATGCCTTGTTGCATCACGATCGTCTGCGGCGTCAGCTGGCCGTTCTTGAGCAGCGCGGTCGTCGCGTCCGTGGCAGCGGCGTCCCCGATCAGCACGACGGTTACTTCACGCGACAGCTGCGGCGAGCGCTTCTTTGGCTCGATGAAGCCGTTCCATTCACGCCAGTATGGCGAGCGCGTGGCCTTCACGGTCGGTCCGCTGGCCACGATGCGCGCTTGAATGCTGCCGCGAACATCGACTGCCACGGCGCTTGCAGCGACCGCCAACAACGAGAAGCCCAAAGACCCGCCGAGCAATCCACGCCTGAGGTCTCGTACTTTCATGGCTCTCCCTCTTCGCACCCGTCGCGAAAATAGCGAAGGCCGACAAGCCTGGTCAATCGCGGCGAATTCGCAGCAGGCAGATTGCTGAATAAGCGGGCTTCAGATGGGCGGCGGCGAGTAGTAATCGACCACCTCGATGGGCTCGGCGAGGGCCGCCCGAACCTCGGTACGCCGACCGACTACATCACCACCCACCTGCAACGGCATCGGCTCCTCGTAGTGGATGCTCACGCGCTCGACGAGAAAGTCCAGGATGGTCGTGTTGCGATACGTTCCGCGAAACAGCGCGCGAAGGTGGCGAACGACCTCGAACGAGGTGAGATCGGCCACGCGCAGGCTGAAGCGGTCGTCGCGCTCTTCCGCGAAAGGGAAGATACGCGCCCCAAACCCCCAATAAGGCACCGTCGACATCGCGACCAGACGGGATGGCCCGTCGTAGAGCACGGCTCCCGTGTCGAATGTGGTGAGGGGCTTGTCGTCCGGCCCCATCAAGACGCACGCCGCGCCTTCGTTGACGATGCGCACGTGTGGATGGGAGCGCATCAGAAACTCGGGCGCCGTCCGCAAGCCGATCGACAGCGCGTAAGCGAGCCCGCCGGAAGCGAGCGGCCGCGTCAGCTGCGACCGCGCCAAGGCCTCTTTCGTCTGGCCATAGTGATCCAGGGCGATCGCATCGCCGCCGAGACCTGCAAACGGCGTCAGGACGCCCTCTACGTCGATGAGGCGCAAAGCACGACTGCCGCCTTCGGTACGCAAGCGACCTAGATCTGCGACCACGCCGTTGTTGCGCTGATCTTGATTGCCGAGCACCCACGCCAGCGCGTTGCCGGTACCGAGCTTGAGCAAGCCGAAGCGTGGCCGGGGCTTGCCAGCCTGCCGCGCAAGCCGTGAGATGCGCGTCACCATCTGAACGAACGTGCCGTCGCCGCCGCCCGTCAGGACCGTGCGGTAACCGCGCTCGACCACGGTGTGGGCGATCCGCTCGGCTTCTCCCAGATCACGCGAGACGAACAGGTCGCCGCTGCGCACGATCTGGTCGAGGACCTCGACGAGGTCTTTTGTAACCTGACGCGCGTTGCCATTGACGACCACCGCGACGCGGTCGACCTCGAGCGATGTTTCGACCGCGCCAAGGTTCGTCATACTTTTGCTCGCGCGCGTCTCCGCGCGGTTCGACGATTTGTAGCCGAGGTCGGAGTCGAACCGACACGCCCGTGAAGGCAACGGATTTTGAATCCGCCGCGTCTGCCATTCCGCCACTCGGCCATTCGGTCGACGACGAAAGCAGCCGACCTAAAGCGCGGCGGAGATTAGCTGCTCCAACTCGGTAGAGCAACACCGCCAGCGCACTTCTCTCCCAAAATCGCCATCCGCACGCGGCCGATGGCGATCGGACGAGCTTTGAGGCGGCGCTACATCGCCTGCTGTGACGCCTGGCTGGCGAGCTTTTGAACCATGCTGCTGTTGCCGGCCGACTCGAGCTCTTCGATCAGCTCCCGACACTCGGGACGGCTGCGCAGATGGTTCAGCAACAGCGACGTCGAGACGGCAAATGCCTGCTCGTAGCCGAGTGCTTCGCGGACGCGCGTGGCAATGCGCTCCCGGCCTGCCGACAGGTCGTTCTCGAGTGCGTCGCCGTAGCGCGCGAGCTGCGCGCGCAGCTCGTCAATTTGGCGGCGCTGATCTTTGGCGGCGTCTTCGCGCTGCGAGGCACGCCCTTCATGCCGCTGCACGAGGCGAAGGAGCTCCTCCACGCTGCTGCGCGCAGCACCTGCTTCTTCGAAGACGCGGCGCAGCGTGGACATGTCTTTGACTTCACGTGCCGCTTGATCGGCTTTGGATGCAGCGTCCGCCGCGCGACGTTCTGCGACCAACCGTGCTCCGCTGACGCGTTCAGCCTCCTCGCGCTCCGCCTGCGCTTCACGCAGCGTCCGCGATTCCTCGGCGGCGAGCTCTTCGACCTTACGGCCGATCTCGGCACGCAACGCACGACCGCGCCGCTCGATGGCTTCGAGTTTGCGCGAATGACTGGACAGCTCGCCTTCGAGGCGCGATGCACGCGCGGCAAGCTCCCAACATTTGTCCGCGGCCTGCTGGACCTCGGCGGGAGCCTTTCCATTCGGATAGGCGCGCGCCACCATGCGTGCAAAGTGCGCTGCGCGCGTGCCCCACTCGACGACGTGGGGCGTCGGCGGAGGTGGCGGAGGCGGAGGCGCGTGAGGCGTGTCTTGCGACTGCGACTGCACGTCCCACGGCGATTGCGGCAAAGATCGCTGAAAGGCCTTCAGCTCTTCTTGGAGATGGTGGCCGTCGCGGAAGCGCTTTTTCGTGTCCTTCTCGAGCAGCTTGAGGATGATCGATTCGGCCGCCTGCGGAAGATCGGTGCGCAGCGCGCGCGGCCGAGGCGAGGGCGCGGCGCGCTGCATTTCCAGCAGCGTTTCTCGGTCGTTCGAGCGGAAAGGGAGTTGCCCCGTCACCATCTCGAAAAACAAGATGCCGAGCGCGTAAAGGTCGCTCTGCGCCGTCGCATCTTCGCCACGCGCTTGCTCGGGCGACATGTATTCGGGAGTTCCGAACACAGCTCCCTTCGGAGCGAGACGGGGATCGCGCGCCAGTGCCGCCAAACCGAAGTCGAGGATCTTGACGAAGTCCCGACGCCCGCCGCGCGACGTGAGCATGATGTTGTCGCTTTTGAGATCGCGGTGCACGACGCCAAGGTCGTGAGCGCGCGCCAAGGCGGCACACATCTGTTCGAGAACGTCGACCGCGCGCGCGAGTGGCAATGGGCCCTTGGCGCACTCGTGTGAAAGCGACGTGCCGGTGAGGTACTCCATCACCAAGTACAACTCGCCGTCCTCGGTCTCACCGACGTCGTGGATGTCCACGATATGCGCGTGATCCACGCGGTTCGCAGCTCTCGCTTCACGCAACATCCAAGCGCGCAAGTGCGTCTCACCGCGCAGGTCGGGACGGATCAATTTCAGCGCGACGACGCGATCGATGAGCACGTGGCGAGCGCGGTAAACCACGCCCATTCCGCCTTCACCGAGCAACGTCTCCAGCCGATAGCGTCCGGCAACGACTTTGCCGATGTACTCGTCTTGCTGCGATCTGCGGGAAGAACCCTTGTTCGCGGCCACAGATGCTCCCCTGTTAGCTTTTCGTTACGACTCGGGATCATCATACACACGCTGCGTCGCGGCGCAGAAACGGAATGAGTGCCGTCATTCAAGGCTCCATAAGACCGCGGGTGGACCAAAACCTCTATGTGTGTGCGACGGTATGTTCCCGTATGCCGTGTGCGTGACGAGCCTTGTAGAATGGGCACGGATCTCCGTATCCTGTTGGCTTGTCGGGGGATTGGCGCTGACGTTGGACAACGGAGTCGTCGAAGAGCCGTACTACATCGAGCGGAGGCTTGCCGCCGGCGGTATGGCCGAAGTGTTCGTCGCAAAACGACTCGGCCCGCACGGCTTCGAAAAGCGCGTCGCACTCAAACGCATCCTGCCGCAGTTCGCGATCGACACAGACTTCGTCTACATGTTCATCGACGAGGCGCGGCTCGCGGCCCGGCTCGATCACGCCAACATCGTGCAGGTGTTCGACTTTGGCCAGTTCGACGCGAGTTTCTTCATCGCGATGGAGCTGATCGATGGCTCCAACACGAACTTACTGTTGCGTGCGGTAGCAGCGCGCGATGAAGCCGTCCCACTCGACGTCGCCCTGCACATCGTAACGGAAGCTGCCAAAGCGCTTGCGTACGCCCACAACCTTCGCGACGACAGTGGCGAACCGCTCGGCATCGTCCATCGCGACGTGAGTCCGGCAAACTTACTACTCACCCGCGACGGTCACGTGAAGCTGAGCGACTTCGGCATCGCTCGTGCTGCGAGTTTCGAGGCGCGCACCCAAACCGGACAGCTCCGAGGCAAGCTCGGTTACATGTCGCCCGAGCAGGTTCTCGGTCGCGACCTCGATGGGCGTAGCGATGTGTTCACGCTGACCACGATCTTCGCCGAGATGTTGATTGCCGAGCCCCTATTCGGAAAAGGCACCGACCTCGACGTGCTGATGCGCATTCGCGACGTGGATCTGTCGGTCCTCGACCGCAGCAAGCGCCGCGTGCCGCCGGACGTGCGCGCCGTGATTGAGCAGGGTTTGGCAAAAAACCCCGAAGATCGGCCGGATTCGGCCACGTACGTGCACGTGTTGAGCGAGCTCGCGCAGCGTCGTGGCATCGCCAACGCGACGATGAGCTTGAGCGCGCTGCTCGTGCGACTCGCGCTGATCGAGCGACGGCCAGGTGAAGAACCGTTTCGAGAGGCGCCCAAGAAAGCGCCGCCAAATTATCTCGATCTCACGTCTCCGGCGCGCCCCGACGACCTCGCGGAATCCCCTGCGCTCGGCGAGGCCTTCACGTACCGCGTACGAACGGAGACGGGACAGATAGGTCCCGTCACGTTGACGCAGCTAATCGAGCTGATGTTGTGCGGCGAGATGGATGCCGACACGATGGTGAGCACCTCCGGCGGGCCCTTCGTGCGCGCAGCGCAGCTCGAGGAGTTGAAGCGTTTCGTGTCCTCCGCCGCCCTGCAATGGCGCGGACGGGAGCTCGCATCGCCCACGGAAAAAGGCGCGTTAGCGCGTGCGGCCCTGCTGCCCATCGTTCACAAACTCGCCACCAACTACGAGACTGGCGTGCTGTACTTGTCGGCCGAAGGTCGGCGGAAAAAGATCTATTTCGTCGACGGTCGCCCTGACTTCATCGCGTCGACCGACCGCAAAGAACTGCTCGGTGAGTACTTGGTCGCGAGCGGCGACTGCTTGCGCATGGAAGTAGACATGGCTTTGGCCGTGATGTCCCGCTACGACGGTCGCTTGGGGGATGCTCTGGTCGGCCTGTCGGCGCTGCGCCCAATATCGCTGGTTCGAGCCGTGCGCGCCCAGTCGCGGCAACGCTTTCTGGAAGCGTTCAGCTGGCGCAGCGGCGAGTGGGCCTACATTCGAGGCGCCGTCGCCGAAGAAGAAACGTTCGCCGTGACGCCCGATCCGTACGAGCTCATGCGCGACGCGGCGTACATGGCCCATCCCGAAGAGCTGGAGGCCGCCCTCGAGCCCATTCGCGAGCGAATCCTGTTGCGAAATCCCACTCCGCCCATTCCGGTGCACGCCTACCGCGTTCCCGAACCGTGGCAACGCTTGCTCGAAAACCTGAACGGCCGCAGCACTCTGGGCTCGATCGTGGCCTACGAAACCGCGCTCGGCGCGGTCGATGTCGAGGACATCTATCGTGCGCTTTATCTCGGTCTGTCCTGTCAGCTGATCTCGAGCGGCTGAACTCGCAGAGCGAGCCAGTGCGCTATAAGACCAGACAGCATGTCGGTGATCTCTTTTACCGCGCCTACGCGGGGACGAAGACCGTTGGTCGTCGAAGTCCCGCACGCGGGTCTTTCGATTCCTCAAGCCGTACGCGACGAAATCGTCGCTTCGGACGATGCCTTGGCGCGCGACGCCGACCTTTTCGTCGACGAGCTGTACGTCGATGCGCCCGAAGTCGGCGCCAGTTTGCTGACCGCGCTCGTGTCGCGATACGTCGTCGACCTCAACCGGGCCCCGGACGACGTAGACCTGGAGACCGTGCCCGATCACCCTTCCCCGCGTACGGCCCAGCCGCGGGGCGTCGTGTGGCGCGTCACCACGGAAGGCAAGCCAGCACTCAAAGGCCCGCTCGACTTCGCCGCGCTCTCGCGCCGTCTCTCCAACTATCACGCGCCCTATCACGACAAGCTGCGCGAGGCGCTCGCCGAGACCCGCGACACCTTCGGCTACGCGATCTTGATCGCAGGTCATTCCATGCCCAGCACGGCGCGACGGGGCCGTGATGTCGAGCGGCGTGCCGACATCGTCCCAGGCTCACTTGGCGGCACAAGCGCGCATCACGATGTGATCGAGCTGGTCGATCAGCACTTTCGATCAGCGGGACTTTCGGTGCGTCACGATGACCCATATCGAGGCGGCTTCAGTACGGCGCATTACGGCCGGCCCCAAGAAGGGTTTCACGCCATCCAAATCGAGCTCAATCGCGCCCTCTACATGGACGAGCTAACGTGCCAGCGGAAGCCGAATGACTTCGAACAGTTACGAAGACTACTTCGCGACTTGGTCGAGCGCCTGGGCGAACTGTCGCTCACGCGCCAACGTGGCTGAGCCTACGTCCAGGTTCCTTGTGGGCTGTCTTTCTACCCATCTGATCACGCTTTTTTGCCAGAAGGCGCTGTGCTAGCCTTTTCTTCGTGGAGGTCGTACTGCGCAAGGTCGGGCGGAAGCCTGGCAGGGCCGTAACCGGACGGCTGCTTCGTGCGCCCCGTAAGGGCGCCGTGGTGGTCATCGAGTTCCCGGATGGCCTTCACGAATACGTAACAACCCCGGTCAAGCGCATCCTGCGCCTCGCGGGCCGGGAAGTGTACTACCTGCAGACGGCGAACAGCCGCTACCGGCTCGAAGTACGCTCCGACAGTGCTCCGCTGGCGGAAGCTCCGGCCGCGCACTGATTACTGGCCGTGAAAAGGCCGGCGAGCGGTCTTTCGGGCTGAACTGACTGCACACATCGGGCATCATCGGCGGGCGCGAAGCGCACGAGCAGCATGGCGCAACGGCGACGCGACCCCGAGGACGGCCCCCCTTCCTCCCCCACTTCCGCGGGCACTGGTTCATCAGTGCGCCCGCCGCGCAGTCGTCTCGACGCTCCACTCCGTCAGCCGCTGTCCACGGACGAAGTAAGCGAGCTCGAGCCAGGCGACTTCACCGAACCGGCGACCTTTAGCCTGCATCCACCGAAACCGTCGCGCTCAGCGTCGGTTCCGCCCCCGGTACTGGCTCCTGCCCCTCGCCCCAGCCGTCCGATCGCCGTACCCCTCGACACCACGGCGTTGCCGCCGCTTCCGGCGGCTTTGGCGAGTTCGACGGGCGCATCACATTTGCCCACGCTCGATCATCCGCTGTTGAGCATCGTCGCCTTCGCCATCATGGTCAGCGCCGCGTCGGCTCCGCTCCTGCGCTACCTGGGACTGTTCGACGCCCTGCCGGCCGTGCGCGCCCAAACCGCAGGCCACGTCTCCACCAGCGCCGCCCCTGCCGCGTCAGCGTTCGCGCCATCGCCAATCCCGGCAAAGACGGCGCACGAGGTTCGGGTCGCGCAGCTCGCCGAGCTCGACCGCACCCTGCCGAAGGATCCAAAGGCGGCTGCGCTTTTGCTGATGAAAGCGGCGAATGAACGGCGAGCCGCCGGCGACGTGGTGTTGGCCGAACTGATGCTTGCGCGTGCGCTCGAGCACGACGAAGAGAGCCCCGAACTCGCGTTTGCGTTTGCCGAGGTGCGTAAGGCGCAAGGCAACTTGGAGGGCGCAGAAGGCTGGGTCCTCAAAGCGCTGCGTGTTCAGCCGCGCAATGCCGCGTACCGCACCTTTTATGCGCAGCTCCTCAGCAGTCTGGGCAAACCGCGTGAAGCCGCCCGCGAACTGCGTCGTGCGAAGGCGCTCGCGCCCTGAATTTCCGCGACCCGGCCCTGAGCCTGCCCTTTATACGACGCCGAAACCAAGCAGAAACACCCACCCCCTACCGTGGTGTCGCACGCTTGGAGGATGGAAGATGAAGAGCCGTCTACACAAAGACGCGGTGTGGCTGCGCCTGGTCAGCGTGACCGGGCTCGCCGTGGTGGTGAGCGGAGTTTTGGGCGTTTCAGTGGCACTCGCCGACGAGCCATCGACGGCAGAACTTTCGCAACGGGTCGCTGATCTCGAGGCCTACATCACGAACGGCGCGCCGAAAAATCTCCAAAGCGCAGGGCCCGGGCACAACGCTTGGATGATGACTTGCGCTGCGCTCGTGCTGTTCATGACGCTGCCTGGCCTCGCCTTGTTTTATGGCGGCCTCGTGCGGCGTAAGAATGTGCTGTCGGTTCTTGCGCAATGCTGCGGCATGGCGGGGATCGTGACCCTGATGTGGTGGGCTGTCGGCTACAGCTTCGCGTTTGCGCCGGGCAATCCTTTCCTCGGTAACCTTTCATTCGCGCTGCTCAATGGTGTGAACGCGCTGCCGAACACCAACTACTCATACTGGGTTTCGCAAAACGTATTCGCGATGTACCAGCTGATGTTCGCGATCATCACGCCCGCGCTGATCGTAGGCGCTATCGCGGAGCGCATGAAGTTCGCTGCGATCATGGCCTTTCTCGTGTTGTGGATGCTGGTGATCTACTTTCCGATGGCGCACATGGTGTGGGGCGTCGACGGCTTCATGAACGGCGTGTGGAATGCTCAGGCCGGTATCAAGGCGATCGATTTCGCCGGTGGCACAGTCGTGCACATGACCTCGGGTTGGTCGGCGCTCGTGTTGTGCATCATGCTCGGCAAACGGCGTGGCTTCGGTCAGCGTGCATTCGCGCCGCACAGCCTGGTGTTGACGATGGTCGGCACGGGCATGTTGTGGGTGGGCTGGTACGGCTTCAACGCAGGCAGCGCCGTCGCAGCCGATGGGATTGCGGCCAATGCGTTCAT
>WUUC01233508.1_pt1 | contig 10170 bp, 6 predicted proteins | sample 6278441 | NCBI WGS metagenome assembly WUUC01 (sample SAMN13675441, study PRJNA597444) | soil metagenome | isolation source: soil | place: USA: Washington | collected 2017-10 | reverse complement strand
TTCCGCCGTCAATCTAGCCAACCGACATGGCTGTTGTTTTTCACCAAGGTGGAGCGGTCGCCGCTCAACACCTTTGCAACACACATTTTAGGCGGAGGGCAATCACCATGAGGAAGTTAATCCTGCTGAGATGGAGGCTGCTCTCACTCTGCTTCACGATATGGTTCACTGCATGCTCTGCAGTCAGCGGCATAAGCCCGTATGCGGACACGCCCACCTGTCCGCCTCCGGGAGCCATATTCCGGGCCGACCACGACTGTTATTACACACTTGAAATCACCGATATCGATGAACAAGCCGGACGCGCGGCCGGCAAGATACCAAAGAGTCAAATAGAGTGGAATAAGAACCAAAATGAAGGATTCGCATTCAAAGATATGGTCAGACATGCAACACCTGTCGATAAATTTCCCTTCTTCGAATACTCCTTCCCTGTAAAAGGGGGGACTAAAGATTTGGTGAAGGGCCAAGTGGCTCAATTCAAGAGCAAGGCCAACAGCGGCACTCTCGAATTACTGTCAGACGTATGCGACGAGAAACTGATATCCCTGCAGAAGCATGTAAATGGAGAATACCCCGGGGGCGGCGAGCAATATGGAGACTACACGGGTGATCCTGACTTTCAGGCAGAACTAAAGAAATGTCCCAACTTGCAAAGTCTCAAATTTCCCAAGTAGACCATTCGCACTCGTACGTTCAAGGAGGTGCTGTGATGCGTAAACTTACCCTCATACCGGTACTTGTGCTCCTGCTGACCGGTATCCAAACCTTCGTCACGGATGGCGCGGCGTATGCCAAGCACCGATTATGGCATTGTTGTTCGTGCGGTATGTGTAGCTCCGGTTGTTACTGCAAAGGCCAAACAATTTATTGCACATGCGCGGCCCCTGACAGCGATGAAGTGTTTTCCGTTTCTGACTTCCGGACCATGAGTCAACCGCGAGCCTTTAACATCGCGAACGCCAACCTCGATGAGAGGCTACACACAATCATGTCGATTGATCGGCGGAACCTTACACTGAGAGTTCTTGACGGCTTCAGAACCTGGTGCCCTGATGCGCATGAGGATATGGCCGACGATACCACGGTCGCCCTCGAAGCACACGACCTTAGGGACTGACTGCAAGATTAAGGTTACCTGCTTTTGAGGTGGTCTTCCCGGATGCAGGAAGTCAATAAATGAAACACCCTGAGTTCCTGACAACACTGCACCGGTGTGTTGTGAGTCAAACCGTCACGTATGTATTCCTGTTCCTTCTGTCTAGCCCGAGCCATGCCCAGGCGCCAATCACTGCTTCAGGCCTGAATACACAGGTCAACAGGTCATCGCCTGTCCAGTATGACATCACCGGTGGAACGAGAGCCGGCCCCAACCTATTCCATAGTTTCGGCAACTTCAATGTGCCTACCGACAACATCGCCAACTTCTTAAACGAAAATCCGAGCCTACCTACTTCAAGCATACTCGGACGTGTTACCGGGGGGAACATCTCGAATATCTTCGGCACGATACAAACGACCAGCTTCGGGAATGCGAACCTCTTCCTCATGAATCCCGCCGGATTCCTGTTTGGACCGACCGCCACGGTAAACGTCGGTGGAATGGTGGCTTTCACCACTGCCGACTATCTGCGTTTGGAAAGCACTAGCGGGAAAGGCATCTTCTATGCCGATCCCGCACTCGCGAGTGTGTTGACAAGTGCTCCTGTTGCAGCTTTTGGGTTCTTGGGTTCGAATCCCGCAGCGATTACGGTTCAAGGAAGCCAATTAGCGGTAACGCCAGAACAAAGCATCTCACTGATTGGCGGAGATACCACGGTACAATCCGGGACCCTCGACAATGGGATAGTACAAACGGCGCTCATCTCTGCTCCAGGAGGCCAAATCAATGTGGCCAGTGTGGCGTCGCCGGGAGAGGTCTTAACGGGAACATTGAATATTGCACCCAACACCAATGGTCAGACCTTACAGACGCTCGGATCAATTCAGATTTCCCAACAATCAGTGATTGATGTAAGCGGTAATAATGGCGGCTCTGTACGTATTCGAGGAGGTCGCTTTGTGTTGGACAAATCGACAATCTTCAACGACGTGCTTGGCCCCACCGAAGGACCAACAGGAGCAGGAATTGACATTGCGGTGAACCAAGATGCGGTTATAAGGGACGGTGCACTTCTCGAAACCTCTGTCCTGGGGGATGCTGTGCCGGGTGCCCAATATGGCGGCGTACAGGTGAAGGCAGACCGCATAGAGATCATTGGGTCCGTAGACGCGGTGAATTTTCCTCTGACCGGTGTCTCGTCAACGGTGACGCCTGAGAGTTCCGTGAAGGGAGGAAACGTCTTACTAGGAGCAAATTCAATTCTTATAAAGGATTCCGGGCTCGCAACTACTATCGTCGAAACTACGACTCTTGGTGATGGAAATGCCGGTAAAGTCAGTCTGCATGCTACCGGCAGTCTTGAGATTGATGGAGGAATAGTCGATTCGTTCGCGGTGCTCGGTTCTGGACATGCAGGGGATATCGAAATGAGCAGTACACAAGGAAGCATCATGATGAACAATGCTGCCTTTGTGAGCTCCCAGGCAAGTCCATTCAGTCACGGGAATGCTGGATCTATATTGCTGAATGCGCCAAATGGAGATATTTCCCTCGCCGACATGACTCAGATCTCCAATGCCGCGCGAAGTACTGGCACACTGGGAGGAATCACCGTCAACGGACGAAATTTGACACTAACCAATTCGGGAATTGCCGGAGACAACGTGGCCGCCACTGATCCCGCAGGTAACATCAACATCACCCTCTCCGGTTTCTTGAATGTCGGAGGAACGAGTTTCCCGTCCTTTATCCAGACAGCAACTCGGGGAGCGGCTCCTGCCGCAGATCTTAATATCAGGGCGAACAGCGTGATGGTGACCGATGGAGCAAGACTCTCGACAGATACCTGGAGTTCCGGACAGGGCGGGCAGGTGAACCTTGCCACCGAACACCTTCAAGTTACGAATCGAGGGCAAATCCGTAGTGGCAGTATCTTCGCACCAGCCGATCAGTTGATTGGTATGCCTGAAGTCCCTTCTGGTTCAGGAGGGACAATCACCGTCAATGGCCTTTCAAACCCATCTACATCAGTACTGATCGATGGTGCTGGCAGCGGGATCTTTACCAACGCCCAAGGTACGGGACCAGGCGGTAGCATGATCATCAACGCCAATACGATCACGCTTCAAAATGGTGGCTCACTCTCCGCAGCAACGACGGGGACCGCTGCGTCGGCCACCGGCGGCACCATCACGATCGATGCTCAAAACGTAATACTAAATACCCAAGGCCTTATCACCGCCGACACGAACGGCATTGCACCAGCCGGTGTGGTGGATATCAACACGGGGAGTTTGGCAATCAACAGCGGCGGTGAGATCCGAAGCAGCAGCGGAGCCGACACACAACCGGTCAACGGTTTTGCCTTGGCACCGTCCTTGACCGACGGAACGATCACCGTCCAAGGCCAGACCGGAACTGGCAGTCAAGCTGACAGCGTGACAATCGATGGCACCGGCAGCGGCATCTTCACCGAATCAAACGGCAGTCGGCCGGGGGGCGACATCAACCTCCTTACCAGTCAATCGGTCGTCATGACCAGCGGGGCAAGCATCTCGGCCAGCAGCACTGGCACCGGCAACGCTGGCAACATTCAAATCAACGCCGGTAATCAACTTGCTATGACGAACAGTTCCGTGACGACTGAGGCAACTCAGTCCAGCGGTGGCGCCATTAAGATTACGACGACTCCCAGCGGCGCCGTGCAGCTTACCGACAGCACGATCACCGCATCTGTGCTCGATGGTACCGGCGGCGGCGGCAGCGTGGATATCGACCCAGAATTTGTCATTTTGCAGAATAGTCAGATTCTCGCCCAGGCGGTCCAGGGGCCTGGCGGGAATATCTTAATCACAACAAATCTTCTCATGCCCGATACCAGCAGCGTCATCTCGGCCTCCTCACAATTTGGCCAGCAAGGAACCATTTCGATTCAATCGCCTATTTCCCCTGCCAGCGGCAAGATTATTCCTCTCTCGCAGAGGCCGCGAATCGTGACGACGCTATTGAGCCAACGCTGCGCGGCACTGGCTGGTGGTGGCAACGCCAGCAGCTTTACCGTGGCGGGAAGAGACAGCTTGCCTGGCGAACCTAATGGCTTGGTTTCGAACCAGCTGGCCTTAAGCAGCGCGCAATTTGGTGAGGACACGTTAAAGGAAGAGGATACGTACAGGAGCGAAGGGGAAGTAGCGGAGGAAGGTCCTCTGCTCTCGCTGCGGAGGATTTCGCCGCCTGGTTTCTTAACGCGGGCCTTTGCGGTGGATGCCTCAGATTGCCAATCCTGACAGGTCAGTCCAGAGGACAGCGTGGGTGACGTCTCAGATTTGAAATCTGGCATTTGACATCGCGCCTCGCGAGTGAATCCGTTTCCGACCTCCGCAGGATCAAAATCGATTCACCACTGCCCAGACATTATCCAGCTGCCCTCGTAATCATCGAATTACCGAAGCTCTGACAAAATATGACAATTAGGTGCAATCCGACCATTGAAAGTAACGGAGGCATATCGATTGCTCAACGCTTGGATCAGCAATACTAGTGTGGTCTTTCCTCCGATCAAATAGGAACGGCCCTGTTGACGGCACGATGAAAAGGGATCAAGATGCGCCCCCCCTATGGAAGAACCGCTAATGGTACCAATCGGGCTTCGACCATTACCCCCAATTGCGATCTGAGGCAAAGCCAAATACGAGCAGTTTTCATTTTGACGGTCTAAAACGGGTATTAAAGCGCTTTTCGTTAAGAGCCTAGCGGGCTGAACTGGCCCACAGGAGAGTTCTTTGCTCTGGCTACCGGACCACATTCCCCTCCGGTTTTTATCCCAGAGCTTTGCAGTGTACTCATTCGCAGGCTGCGCATCATGATCCGTCGCGTTGGGCAACCGGCGCCGGCGAATCGGGCTCCATGTTTCTTCTCCTGGCTGTTTGTGGGGTTTGCCATGACCGGCCTGGCAGCATCACCGGCTTTGGGGCAATTGCCAGGATCACCCTTGGGACAAGTCGATCCGACGGGAAAATCCGGGCAACCGCCTGGACCCTTAAAAGAAGAGTTTCAGCGCCCCCACCCGCCTCCAAGTCCTGTGCTGCCAATCGTTCCGGTTCCACCAGAAGGCGAGGCTCCGAAAAGACCCGGTGCCATGCAGGTCTTTGTCCGCGACATCATGGTCACGGGCAACACGGTTTTCTCCGATGCCGAAATCAACGAGGTGACGGCTCCCTACAAGAACCGAACACTAATGACGGAAGATCTGGAACGGCTGCGCCTGGCGCTCACGCTCATGTACATCAACAAGGGCTACTTGACCTCCGGAGCAATCATCCCCGATCAAGACGTCGTCGCCGGTGTCATAGCGATCCACGTCATTGAAGGTCGGCTGGCGGAGATTCACGTGGAAGGCAACCGTTGGTTCAGAACTGCATACCTGCATGACCGCATCGAGCTCGGGAGTCAAACGCCGGTGCGGCTTGAGCCGTTGCAGGACCAGCTCCAACTGCTGCAACAGGACCGCCGAATCGAGCGGATCAATGCCGAGCTGAAACCCGGTGATGAACCTGGCCAAAGCATGCTCAATGTCCGTGTCCAAGACAAGCAACCGTTTCGCGCCATCATGGATGTCAATAACTATCAGACACCCCTTGTCGGCGAAATTCGCGGGATGGGCACGCTCGTCCACGACAACCTGACCGGCAATGGAGACCCGCTGAGCCTCAGCTACGGCCATTCAAGCGGGGCCTTTCCCATTGTGGATGCCTCCTACGCGCTCCCGCTGAATCGGTACGGAACTACCTTTTCCCCTTATTACCGGCGCTACGACTTCAAGCTGATTGAAGATCCATTCGGTCCGCTAGGGCTCAAAACCAACACGGAAATTATCGGCATGAGCCTCCGCCATCCGATCTATCGCACTGTAACTGACGAAGTCGCCCTTTCCATCATTGGTGAGCACCTGTTTACGCAGTCGTTTATCTTCGGAGACATTCCATTCGACATTTTCCCTGGCTTCCAAAACGGCGCAGCCACCGTGTCAGCCCTCCGCTTCGCGCAGGACTGGACGCATCGAACGGTCGATACCGTCCTTGCTCTGCGTTCTCGGTTCAGCGTCGGCCTGAACGTGTTAGGCGCGACGATCAATCCGAACTCCTCCACGCCGGATGGCCAATTCTTCTCCTGGTTAGGACAGGCGCAGGCGATTAAACAATTCGGCGACAAGATGCTCGGCATGCAACTGCTCGGGAGGATGGACCTGCAGCTGACGAACTCACCGCTGTTTCCTCTCGAGCAAGTGGCGCTGGGCGGACGATATACCGTCCGCGGGTATCGTGAGGTAACAACACTGCACGATAACGTCTTCATTGCGTCGGTTGAAGCGCGGTTTCCCTTATGGCGGTGGGCGAGCGGCGAACCGATGTTTCAATTCGCGCCGTTTGCGGATGTCGGGCGTGGATGGAATCTCGGAGAAAACCGCCCCTCACCCGTCACGCCCAATCCTACGCTGCCTGACACCATCGCGAGTGTAGGCGCCGGCCTCCGGTGGAACATCCTGCCGAAGGATAGGGCCACATTCGAAATCTATTGGGGTCAGCAACTCAATCATGTACCCAAAGTGGGCAACGCCATTCAGGATCATGGGGTGCATTTGGGTCTGGTGGTAAATCTATTTTAGGCGAAGGACGCCTGTATCGCTCCTTCTGCTCCAGCGAGGTTGAACGCATGGCCCTGTCGATGCTTGGTTCCGCAACTTGTTCCGTTTCGCAACTCGTGAACTTCGAACAATCTTCGCCATCGCCACCTGGGAAAACGGGCACGTCTTGGCCCGGCCAGGGTTGGGCGGTGACAATGGGGACCGCACCGACAGCGCCATGCAACACTCGCAAGTCGCCCTTTGGAGCGATAGCAGGCGTCGCCCTAAGCACGGCTCACCAGCTCTAGGAGAGGGAGACGAGCAAGCTTGGAAGGATTGATATCGTGAGATACGAAAGAAGAAGTGAAGAAATCCAGTGCTGCGAGAGATGGGCAAGGCTCAGGATATGAGATCCAATATTGCCAGACTGGCGCTCGTCGTCCTCGTCGGAATTGCTTTTCTGCTGACAAGGAATGTTCGAACCATCGCAGCGGTGGATGCGACTCCTGAGATCCTGATGAAGCAGGGACTTCAATCCTATCAGCGTGGCGCGTTTGACAAGGCTTTGGGAGCGTGGAAGCAGGCGGCTCAGGTCTATGGACAACAAGGCCAGCCCATCGAGCAAAGCCGTGCCCTGGTGCAAGCGGCTCAGGCTTCGGAAGCCATGGGACAAGTCACTCACGCGCTCCAGCAGCTGGAGGTTGCATTGGCTCTCGCACAGCAGAGCCGGGATAACCTCTGGACGGCGACTGTCTTAAGCAGTCTCGGCCACACGTATTTGGCGGCGAGGCAACCGGATGCCGCCATGCCGCATTTGATGCAGGCGCTGGAGGCCGCTCCACAGGACGCGACGTCTGTGATTGCGGGCATTCAAAATAATCTCGGCATTGCAGAAGCAACTCAAAAACGATTGCCTGAAGCCCTGGCTTCCTTTGCTTCCGCGGCGACCAAGGCTGCTGCCGCTGATGATCGGCCATTGACCGTCCGTGCGCGCATCAATGCAGGCCGAACGGCGCTGGCAATGCACCAGCCGGAGGCGGCCAGAGATTGGATCGATACGGCTTTGGATGGGCTCAAAAACCTCTTACCGTCGCATGAAAAAGCCACGAGCCTGATTCAAATTGGGTTGGCCTACCAACAGTTGCGGACCGCGATCCCGGCCAATGGCGCACCGCTTCTCCTGCGCGCCGCGGGATCGTTCGTGGAAGCGGCTCACATGGCGGACAAGATTGGCGACGTGCGCACCAAGTCGTATGCAGATGGTTACCTAGGCCATCTCTACGAAAGCGAACATCGCTACGACGAAGGTTTGCAATTGACGAGACAGGCCATTTTCTCCGCGCAAGCCGCTGGCGCTCCGGAATCCCTGTATCGTTGGGAATGGCAGTTGGGACGACTGTTGGCCGATACCGGCAAACTGGATGAAGCCATTACCGCCTATTATCGTGCCGCTGAGGTGCTCAAACCGATCCGGTTGGAAGTCGCCTCCGCTCTGTCAATCGGCTCGCTTTCAAGTGAAGAATCGATCCGACCGCTGTTCTTTGAACAGGCCGACTTGCTGTTCCAACGCGCCACATTGACTGCCGATGCCAAGGCGGCCCAGGAATACCTTCGCTATGCCCAGGACGCCATCGAAACGTATAAAGCGGCAGAGCTCAGAGATTACTTTCGGGATCAATGCGTGGACGCACTGCAAGCCAAGCTGACGAAGCTGGATACCATTTCCCCGACGACAGTAGTGATTTACCCGATCGTCTTTCCGGATCGGACGGAAATATTGGCCAGCTTCAGCTCTGGAATGCAGCGCTATTCCGTGCCCATCACCTCGGAAACGCTGATCAAGGAAGTACGGCTCTTTCGTCGCACGGTGGAGAAACGAACGACCTTGGAATACCTCTCCCCGTCGCAACAGATATACGATTGGCTGATCCGCCCGATTGAATCGGAATTGATCCGGCAAAAAGTCCAAACCCTGGTTTTTGTCCCGGATGGCGCACTCCGAACGATCCCTTTCTCCGCCCTCCATGACGGCAAATCCTTTTTGATCCAGCACTATGCAATCGCCATGACACCGGGCCTGTACTTGACGGACCCGCGGCCGCTGAATCTCGAAAAACTGCGTACTCTGGCCGGAGGGCTCGTCAGCTCTGTGCAGGGATTTCCTTCACTTCCACATGTCGCCGAAGAAGTCGAGTCCATTCGCACGCTTTTTCAGGCTGATCAGTTGATCAACGAGGAGTTCCGTACGGGTCTACTGGAACAAGAATTGCGTGAGAGCCGGTATGGGATCCTGCATATCGCCACGCACGGAAAGTTTTCTAGCGATGCCAACGACTCGTTCCTCCTCACATTCGACGGAAAACTCACGATGAGCAAGCTGGATCAATTGATCGGTCTTTTCCGCTTCCGTCAGGATCCGCTTGAGCTTCTGACGCTCAGCGCCTGTCAAACAGCTGTTGGGGACGATCAGGCTGCCCTCGGCTTGGCCGGTGTCGCGATCAAAGCCGGCGCGCGCAGTGCACTGGCGACGCTCTGGTTCATTAACGATGAAGCCTCGTCTGAATTGATTTCAGAGTTCTATCGTCAGTTACGCGATCCGTCCGTCTCCAAGGCCGTTGCGATTCAAAGGGCGCAAATCAAGCTGCTTGGCGATCGAGTGTATGATCATCCCGCCTATTGGTCACCGTTCTTGTTGCTGAATAATTGGCTGTAAGCAGTAAGGACCGTATGCTAGAGTCTTGTTCTATGAACGCCCGCCGTTGCACATCGCTGATGGTCATAGCCGTCTTCCTACTGGGCGCGATCGGATTTACACAATCTGCACTTCTTGCTGCAGCATCGAAATCCTCCGACGAGTTATCGCAGCCCTTGTATACGCCTCCCAAGAAGTTTACGCCTCGCGCCCGGGTCGGCGGAGACGTGCGGGGAACCGACGGAGCGGATCCCGAGGTGAAAGCCCTGGTTCCGGACCACGTCGGATATACCGTGAAAGCTACGCCAGTTTTGAGCTGGTTCATGTCTCACGCGACTGCTCACGAGGTGCGCTTCACACTTCGAGATGACCGATCGACACGATCGTTCCAGGAGAGGACCATCGCGGCGCCCAAAGAACCTGGCATCTATTCGATCAATCTCAAGGATCTCGGCCTGGCCCTTGAGCCGAACGTGCAATACAAGTGGTTCGTGTCGGTCATTCGTGATGCGCAGTCGCCGTCGAAAGACATCGTAGCCGGCGGCGTCATCGAACGGTGTGAACTCAGTGAATGCATCGTGGAGCGTGATGCCAAACTCGGCTGTACCGACCAAAGCGTAATGGACAACGCACGCGCCGGGCTCTGGTACGATGCGATGGGCTGCCTCTGCAATTTGATCGATTCGGATCCGAAGAACGATAAGCTGAGGAGGCTCCGCGCGCGATTGCTGAAAGATGTCGGGCTCAACGGCGTGG
>WUUC01010188.1_pt1 | contig 10170 bp, 9 predicted proteins | sample 6278441 | NCBI WGS metagenome assembly WUUC01 (sample SAMN13675441, study PRJNA597444) | soil metagenome | isolation source: soil | place: USA: Washington | collected 2017-10 | reverse complement strand
TCATCAAATACCTTACATAAACCATTACTCAAATTAGTTGGTCCTTTAATAAACTTGCCTTCTTTCATTAACCAGATGGGCAAGTCGCTAATGACCGTCGATCCACCCCAAGTAGAGGCTCTTTGCTTCACATGCTCGTTAAATGAGAGAAACTGGTACTCGTTGCTTTTTTCCATTCTGATATTTTCTAGTGGGAAATATCAATTTTCTTATTCTGGACTTTTTCGCGGGATATTCGCAAAAAATATACAATAGACTTCGATTTATTTTTGAATATGTTATTGGGAATAGGACTTCACCAACACATGTGCTTGGTCAAAGAGGAAATCTTCCCGATCAGAATAGTTTTTATCCGTTACCCCATTAATAATTGTTTCTAAGCGACTTTCCGAACGTCCTTGGGGAATAGAATAATCAAAGGAAGCGTCGCTCCTGTATAAATCAGGTAAAGAAGTGGAAACATAAGGAGAGAATTTCTCTTGTCGGGGAGCCTGAGAAATCTTTGTTCCCGTGCTTTGGTCCATTTGGGTTTTGGCAGCTTCCTCTGGACTCAATACTGGTCCGGAGTCAGAACTGGCTGTTCCGGGTATTATTTTTTGCGAGGGTTTCGCCCGGCCGAGACCGAAGGCGCAAGAAAGATAAAACATTAATATAATAATGATGACGATAATCACCGTGAGTCTTAGGTAAGACATATCTATTTCCCTATTGGCTAAATAAAAGTTCATTCCGTCCATCCGGTCCACCCGGTTGGTATAGTAATCGAACTTAGATTTTTCGAGAGATTGGTCCGACATCTTCCTTATACTAAAGAAAAAGATAAAATATTCTTATTTACTAATTGCGGATATATTTGGCTTTGGAAGTCGACTAGCATATATTGGGCCAAAAAAAAGATATGAGTGAAATTGCGATTTTTGGCGCGAAACTTGCATATCTCCTATTTTTCTTCGACAAAACCCCAATATCTTGGCCGAACATCGACAATATATCTCCTATTTTTCTTTGACAAAACCCCAATATCTTGGCCGAACATCGACAATATATCTCCTATTTTTCTTTGACAAAACCCCAATATCTTGGCCGAACATCGACAATATATCTCCTATTTTTCTTTGACAAAACCCCAATATCTCATTTTTTCACGGGAGATAAATTAAATATCTTAGCCGAAAATCGAGATTTCAATATATCTCCTATTTTTCTTTGTCAAAACCCCAATATCTCATATTTTCGCGGGAGATAAATTAAATATCTTAGCCGAAAATCGAGATTTCAATATATCTCCTATTTTTCTTCGACAAAACCCCAATATCTCATTTTTTCGCGGGAGATAAATTAAATATCTTAAGCGAACATCGGGGAATTTAAATATCTTGGCCGAAAATCGAGATTTCAATATATCTCCTATTTTTCTTCGACAAAAACCTAATATCTCACTTTTTCACGGGAGATAAATTAAATATCTTAGCCGAACATCATTAATTCCCGATAACTCATGTGAAATCCGGAGAAATCGACAATTCGCGCATGTCATCGAGGAAATACTGAATATAACTTTCATAAAAATTAAAGATTCCGTGTGAACATCGCGCTTTATCATTTTTTCGTCTTTTCATTTCGTAAAACTTGAATATCTCATATTTTCATTTCGCCAAACTTGAATATCTCATATTTTCGCGGGAGATGCATTTTCCGTGAGTTGCGAAAAGAGTAAATATTAAATTTCTCATGATGAATTCCCAAATTTCTTATTTTTCTTTTGCTAAAACTAAGTTTTGGTGCAGGAGTGTTGGAAAAATATGAATATTTCTTCGGCGGAAACCTGGATTATTTGTCTGCGCGGATGAAGATATTAATAGTCATGAGTGTGAATGGCGGAAATTAAGTTTTACGAGAAAAAATTTGAGAAAATCATGATAACTTTTTGGAAAAAATGGATTTTGGCATTTCCTCAAAAAAGAGTGTCCCAAGAAATATATATATATACAAACGTATATATTTTGGGAGCCAACTTTACACAGGTTAACTCCTAGGAATCTTAGGATTCTTGCTCTGTAAGGGATTGAGTTTCATCCCAGTTTTTTATTTTTGGTCGATTTGAAATATAGGGAGAAATTGGAAAATCATAGGAGCCTTAGTTTTCAAAGTTTGAGGTTTTCATCCCAGTTTCATCCCAGTTTTGAATTTTTAATTAAATAAATAATCATCCGTCAAAGAATTTGTTTTCGATAATCAATTTGGATTTTGAACTGAATATTAATACAAATCTTACTTAATAAATTTTATAATAACGGTCCGGAAGATATTTGGGATTATTTCTATGTGTTTTTTTTCTTAAAAAAAATGCGTAGGGGTATTTATTTAATTTTCAATCTGCTAAAATAAAATTTGAAAAATATAGTAAGGTACAAACTAATACAAGAAAAAAATAAAACTTTAGCGGAACAATAAATTCTTGGTTTTAGTTATGGATATGGAAAAGCTTTGCAAACAATGCTTCGAAAAGCTTCCTCCAAATAAATTTTATAAAAATGGTAAATGGAAATATTACATATGTAAAGATTGCAAAAGTTTTAATAGTGGGATTCAATACCAAATGAGAATACATCCCGACCAGAAGGAATATTTTAAATATAAATTATTGACGACAAAACGTCAGTATATGATAGGAAAAAATATAACTCGCAATCTGGCGAAAATTCAGAAGGAAATAGATGATTTAAGAATGCTAGAATTACCGAAGTTTGAAGAAGATGAACAGTTATGTTGTTTAGCTGTAAAAACCGAATTGGTAAGAGCAACATGCAGCTTAGGTATGGGGTATATGCACGACGCATTCATTTATTCCTCTGAACATAAATTGTTAAAAATGCCTCTTATGGATGATGATAAATGGAAAATAGTGAAGAAAAGATATCGGGAAGTTTTTCCTCCAGAAAGAATAGTGTATTAATCATTTTAATAGAATTATTTGTAAATTTCTTTTTTACGGGAGTTCCTGATTTTTGCGAAAGATAGACATTGAGACTACGCAAATAACGCAAAATCGCTGCAATAAAATTTAGATATCTGACCCGGATAATATATTTCTATTTAAGGAATGTATCGAAAATAATCATAATGTAATTATGGAGAAACTGTGTAAACAATGTTTTGAAAGACTTCCCTTAGATAAATTTAATGGAGACGGTAAGGGAAAATATTATATATGTAAAGATTGTAAAAGTGCTAATAGCAAGGTTCAATATCAAATGAGGAAATATCCTGACCAAAAGGATTTTCTTAGATACGGACTTTTAGTGAAGAAGTATCAAAATATAAAAGAAAAGAAAGTACTTAATAGGTCGTCGAAAGTTCAGGAGAAGATAGATAAATTAAGAATATTAGAAACACCGAAGTTTGACGTGTCTGATGTATCGGAGGCCGAAGAGCAATCGTTATATGACACATTTATTAATCAATTATTGCTTTTATTCCATGATGAATTAAATGAGCCGCACAACCGAACAGATTTTATATATTCTTCTGACCATACTTTGATAATAGTGCGGGGGTCCGATGATAAAAAATGGAACTCGGTAAAAAGGCTATATAAGAAAAAGTTTCCGTCCGGATCGAATGTGTCAAAATAATTTGTTGGATAAAATAACCTTACATAAAAGCAAAAAAAAGATATTTTGCCGCAGGTCGCCTTACTTAATGTATATGGAATAATAAGTGTCGGCTGGATTCTTGTTATTGCTGGGCGAGGGGTTCCAGGAGAGCACTTGGCGAAAATTGGCCGATTCGATCATGTGGTGTAGATCGGATTTATTTTTTGGGTGTAAGATTAGCTGGTCACACAAATGGCTCAAAGAGAGCTTTTCGATAGCTACTTTCTTGAAAACTAGTTCTTGCAGGATGTACATATACCTCAGCATTTTTCGGCTGGTATTGTGTTCACGTACAATTAAATATCCTCCTTCTTTGGTGATACGATAGAGTTGCTCGAGAATCTGCTGGGAGTTCTCGTCGGAGAGCCGATGGAATGTTTGCATACAAGTGGAGAGATCCACATGGTCGTTGGGTAAATGATCTAGGTTGCTGATATTTACGTCGACAATATTGGAGCAACCCAGCCAAGTGTGGTAATCGACGTTATAAACGTTACCTTTGGATAATTCCAGATATTCCGCGATGTTTTTGGAGAACTCGCCATCGCCCGAGCAAATATCTGCGTAAACTCTCGTTTTACCTTTGATTCCGAGGAAGATTAGCAATTCTTTTATATTGGTTTCATGATTATCGTGTTGCGGATAAGTTAGTTCCGAGACCGCTTGGAAAAACTTTTTCTCACCTTCGTGCATATGGGCCATTAGCGTTTGTTTCTCTATTCCTGTTTTCAAATGAACCAAATTAATATGGCGGAAACAATCGCCCCTGTTGCTTACACACTTTTCTCCTCTGGTATATTTTAACAATACAATAAAAGCGAAAAGGATGGCGATGGGAATTAATACATCAATCATTTTGGATATTGGATATTAGGTTTTGGGTAGGGAATATCCAGTATAGGGTATTGAGTATTAATCGGTAATATTTAAAACAAAAAAACATCGATAACATTCGGCGATGGATCTCACTTGATGTTGGAGGGGAAAAAATAATAAGTCCAATATTTAATTTGGATAATTGATTTTTGTATTTAATTTAGGAATTAGACTCCTAGGAAGCGTGAACCGCTCACGAAGCCGGGCCAGGGTGTGGTGTAGGGTAATTCGTTGTTGGCGGCGAAATCATGACCTCTGCATTCTCCGATGGAGTCTTGGCCAAATTTATATCCGCCGGCATTGTAAGTCCAGTAATCGCAGAAGGGATCAGATTTGCAGGTATTCTCGCACTCGAAAGGTGAGCCTTTCTTTCCGTAATAATTGATGCCACTTTTGCATCGGTCTAGGCCGACATAGTTTCTATCTTTTTCGCTGGTCCACTTAAAGGACCTTACGCCTTCCTGTAGTGTTTCCGGGGTTACTTGTATATTCTTGATTTTGGCAGGATCGGGACATAAATGCTCTAGTCCACTTCCCACCCATACGAAGAATAGGGAAAGTATTACTAATATCAATATGATAATAACGGCGGCCACAGATATTTCCATTCCTATAATTTAGCGAGAAAAAATACAAAATTATAAAAATTGATTATTTTTTCCCTTATTAGGGTTAGACGATACGGCCTTTCTTTCTTCTTGCTTGCAGGGGGAAGGATAAACATCGCGGAGGAGGTGGCACGAAACAAAAGAAAGCTAGTGTATATAAAGTATCCCCCCATACTTTATATACATTAGGGACTTGTGATACGCGGCTTGGAAACATTTGGTTTCCGAAGCCCCCCGTCCGAGTCTTAGCTTTTTTCTTGTATTATTTTTTCTTGTATTATTTTTTCTTGTATTATTTTTTCTTGTATTATTTTATTCTTTTTCTTGTATTATTTTTTCTTGTATTATTTTATTCTTTTTTATATTGCTAATGATGGTTGGAAATTACCACGTCAGAAAAAAATTGATTTTTTCGGTTCTTAATATTCCAACCATCAATTCTTTAACTTCATAATGATGCAAACAACTGTTCCTAATCAATTCAATGTGTTCCGCAATGAGGATATTGAATTTATTGCCAGAGTTACCAGACATGGTCTTGAAGATCTTAAGAAAATTATCACTTCTCCTCGTAGTGGACATATGAGAACCAGAGGTACTCCGGTTATTTCGGTTCAGAATAACGATGTTTTGAAGCTGAAAGACAATTCCAATAATGAAAGATACAGAATTATCGTGACCTACGCCAATTTGGCTGATGGATACGGAAATAATCCTGCTTCGTTTATGTTTCAAATTGGAGCTACCCAGAGTATAGTTAAGAAGGAAGACAGATCGCTCAAAGTCACCTATTCCTCTGATCAACGATTCCAAGTTAAGGTTAATCCCGAACTTTTCGAGATCATGCTTCCTCGTTTGATCACTGCTTGTGGAAGCCCTAAAAAAGCCGAAACCGTCTGTGGTATCATCATGGGTTATATTGCCGATCCTTCATCGAATGTAACAAAAATGTTTACATTCATGGAAGCCGTTAGTATTCTTAGTGATGTCGCATACAAACTTGAAAAGAGTGAGCAGGTAAATGGCGACGATTTCTTCCTTTCCCATTTGTCCAAAGAGAGAAGCAAGTCCCTCTTGGATAGATCAGATACCACCCGTCCATCCGCTTCTAAAAAGAAGAACCAGTCCCGATCACCCAACTCCAGTTATCTCAATCTGACTGCCGCCCCCGAATTCCGGCTTCCCGAGCCATCCAGTCAGCCATGGGCCGAAATGAATCAACAAGAAGTTCGCAAACCTGTTCAATTACCCTCCGATATTGAACCAGCGAAACCGAATGTTGAATTTATGCAGCAATCCCACACATCTGTTTCCGAGTCTTCGAATGTACCTCATCTCCGAGTTGCCTCGAATACCAAACACGGAAAAGGAGCGAATAAGAAGAACGAAAAGTCCAAAAATGTTTCATTTGCACATCTGAATTCTTCATATTCACCCCCGAATCATCAAGCTCCACCCCCGAATCATCAAGCTCCGTACCCAAATCCTTCATATCAGTACCCGAATCATCAAGCTCCATTCCCGAATCCTCCATATCCGTACCCGAATCCTTCATATCCGTACCCGAATCATCAAGCTCCATTCCCAAATCCTTCATATCCGTACCCGAATCCTTCATATCCGTACCCGAATCATCAAGCTCCATTCCCAAATCATCAAGCTCCGCCTTCACTTCCTTCTCAAACAACTCAATCTTCTCCAGTTCCAGCTCCTGTTTCTCAGGATCAACTGCAACAACTGCAGAAAACTATGCAGCAGGAAATGCAAAAAAACATACAAGATGCTCTAAATTCGCAAATGCTCCAAATGCAGCTAATGTTTAAACAAGCATTAGGTCAACCTCAACAACCCGATGCCAATAATCCTCAACAACCAGTGGGCCAACCTCAACAACCAGCGGGCCAACCTCAACAACCCGGTCCCAATAATCCCCAACAACCCGATCCCAATAATCCCTAATCACCAACGAACTAAATTCACAACAAACCATCCGTAACGAAACCAACCGCAACAAACCAACCAACCGCAAAAACTTATATATTTAAACCATCCACACAAATATATATTTTTTTCCCTCTAACTGCGCTTTTTTCCGTTAATTACACTTGCTTTCTATAAGAACGTTTTCCGATCTAGGTGGTTCGGCCACCAGCGGTCGATATTGCTCCACCGAAATCGCAAAATGTGGCTTTAATATTCCTAAATCTTGCAAGCGGGATTTAATGTAATCGCCCAATACGTCCATTTCGATTAGGTAATGGATAATGATCAATTCAACACCATTCTCTTTACATAAACGTATTTTGGTGTCATCATTTTTTCTTTGTGCGAGATAGCGTGGGTGGTCGTTGAAGACATCTTCGTAATGTCCGCGTCCCTGATATTCGAAGGCCACACCTAATTCCTGATTATATCCATCTAAACTTAAAGGAGTACCATCTTCGGCTAAAAGCCATTTCAGAGTATTACCGTCGACTTCCTCGAATTTTCCTTGGCTAATAAAACAGTTAAACATTTCTCTCACCATGTATTCGTGTTTAAATCCGGAGGGAGCCGCATTAAATTCCTTAAGAAACGCTTTAGGACTGCAATTGGTACCGCCTCCTCCAGTAATTTTGTGGGTATCATTAACTAGCAAACAGGTTACGTAACCGGCTCCAAACCATAATAATGGCGATCCTATCCATAATATCAATATTACAATTACGATTAGTATGGCTAACTTATACATTTTTGTCAATAGCCCGTTTTATTATATTTCTTGCAGAATTATTTCTCGCAAAATCTATTAAAAAAAAGATAGCTTTTTAGTGGTGCTTGAAATATCTAATCGCGCCAAATACTATCGGCATATTTGCTTTTGTCAAGGGCTTTTACCGGAGCCAATGATTTTGACATTGTTAACTAAATATCCCATTGGTCTTTCGATTATCTTTTTGTTACATAACCGTAGGTTGCTTCCAAAATAATTTATGTTATAGTTATAAAAAAGATAAAATAGCATATCGGACATATCTTCTTTTTATCCAAGTTATAAAATGAGATATTGGGTATTACCCATTTTTGCGCAAAATATAAAAAAGATAAAATAGCATATCGGGCATATCTTCTTTTTATCCAAGTTTTTAAATCTAGCTGGGACCCCTCGTTTTTGGCAACTAGCTCTATTTTATATTTAATGATGATTGTATAAAAAAGAAATATCAATTTTTACGAGTATAATACGATTTTATCTTAGTCTTTATCAGTAAACTGCAAAGTGCTTGATGCATCAAGCGCATTTAAAAGAACAGCATTGCCTGTCGTGATCGAATTCTTCGTCACACAATAATCCCGCCGGAAATCCTTTTTCATACTCGACGAAATACCCTAAAGGACGTTTGACTATTTCGCTCCATTCTTTCCCAAAGGGCTGAAAATAATTAATGTTATATTTTTCCAAGGGAAAGAACGATTCTTTATATTCACTAATTTCGCCATTTATTAACGTTAATATTTTTTTACCTGCGTAAGATCCGGAGTACCTCCTTATTTGCACAAGATCGCCTTCTGATATAAACTCTTCTAAGCGAAAACAAATGCTTTCTTCGGAGCAAACCTCATAATTTTCATTATGTTCTCCTTTTATTATATTTTTGCAATTACAACGTCCTATTAATATGTAAAAACAATAGCCACAATAAAGTTTTGGTTCGGTACATTTATATTTTCCTGTTTCCGGATGATAAATATAATCTCTTATTGGTTTCCAGTCAGGATTCTTGACGTAATATCGGTTGTGAATATATATCATATCATCAGGTGATATAGAATAGATATTGGATCTCTGGCGGGCGTAAGATAGGTAATCTTGCCACGCTGTATCAACTAACTGTAGCCAATCTTTACAAACTAATCTTATAGTTTTTAAATCTAGCTGGGACAATACAAAGTTTTTGGCAACTAAGTCCATTTGAATATTTGATAACTAGAATTAATTGTGTAAAAAAGAAATATCAATTTTGACAAACATTATGCGGAATTTTAATCGTCATCTTCACATATTCCTTCATCCCACGGTTTTTCCTCATCTTCTTCGTCCTCATCTTCATCCAAATCGGATGTTTCTGTTTCTGATTCTTCCCATGATCTACAATTTTCTCCGGCCATATTTTGGTCCTTATGATACCTACCATGACTCTTACTAATATATTTTTTCGGATAGCCGATATCGAAGTCGATTTCTTCTTCTTCCGGATCGCTATCCATATTGGATATTATCTCTCCTGGAAATTCGGATTTGTCTGCAACGAGAAAATAGCCTTTATATCTATCTCTGGCTATTGTGGAGGTATAGTCACAGCGCTCGATGCATCGGGCGCGATAGCCTGCTGGACGTTTAACGATCCTTTTGTCGCATAACCTCGTGTACTTGCCGAAATAATCGATATTATATGTTTCTAGCGGAAGAAAAATGTTTTTGGTGTAGGGAATAATATTACCGTCGTGATATATGAATAGTTGATCCTGCGACAAAATAAGTATATCGCTTTCTTTCATTAGTTGTTTTAAGCGTAAATGTACTTTTTCTTTTGGATAGATTGTATATCCCTGATGTAATTTGGATTGGAAGACGATACCAATATGTTCGTGTTTTACGCACTCTTCGAGACTCCCTTTATGCGAGCAGTTGCAACACTTACTTTTTATTTTCATTTTACTGGTTAACCAATATAAATCCGCATTAATCAAATTAAAATCTGGTTTCCTCACATAAAACTTGTTATCGGCATAGAGCAAATCTATAGGCGATATGGTGTAGATATTAGCCCTTTTTTGAGCATAGTCGGTGTAATCTTGCCATAGTGGATCAACTAGTTGTAACCATTCTTTACATATGACGCGCATAAGCTTTAGCTCTATCTGTGATATCTCGTTTTTGGTGACTATTTGCGACAATACGGAGTTTAATATGTTTGTGCTCATTTCTTGATATTTGATATTTGAGGTCAATTGTGTAAAAAAGAAATATCAATTTTATCGGATGTGAA
>WUUC01188570.1_pt1 | contig 10171 bp, 6 predicted proteins | sample 6278441 | NCBI WGS metagenome assembly WUUC01 (sample SAMN13675441, study PRJNA597444) | soil metagenome | isolation source: soil | place: USA: Washington | collected 2017-10 | reverse complement strand
GATAGAGGCGTCGTTGCCAGACTGGACGATCATTCCTTTGAGCAGCTCTTCGACGGTCACCGGCCTGTTGGGCTCGATGAACATGCGCGAGCCTTGCGCGCGCCACGCTTGCTGCGACACCGGCAACACCTGATCAATCGACAGATGCTTTTGCTTGAGCGCTGTAAACACGAGATAAGCGGTCATGAGCTTGGTCAAGGACGCCGGCTCGATGCGTTCGTGAGCGTTGCTCGCTGCGAGAGTTTGCAGGCTGAAGAAATCGAGCAGCACGTACGATCTCGCCGCGACCGAAGGAACAGGAGGGACGACCTGCGCGAGCGCGAGCACGGGACAAAGGAGCAGCAGGAAAAGCGTACGTTTCATGCGGGAGGGGAAAGAAAACGCGGATTATATACGCGAAGTTTTCACGCGAGTCGCCGGCGTTCGCAATGCGGTGAACGCGAGCTTTCTCTCACGCGCTGCGCCTGTGTTCGACCATCAAGCACAGATCCTGAACGACCTTGATTCCGTTTCGGGCAAGCTCTTCGGCGACCTCGTCGTTGCGAATCCCGGCCTGAAACCAGACTGCCCTAGGATGCTTCGAAAGCATGTCTTGCAAGTGCGCAGCGATGTGCTCGCTCCGGCGGAAAACATTCACGAGATCGATGTCACCAGGAACGTCCGCAAGCTTGCGGTATACGCGCCGGCCGAGGATTTCGGTCACTCCCGGATAGTAGATGGGCACGGGAACGACATCGAACCCCGCCGATGCGAGGTAGCGGGGAACGTAAAACGCTGGCTTGAATGATTGCATCTCGGTTTTGATTCCGAGCACGGCGATCCGCTTGGTGTTCGCGATGAGCTGCCGAACGCCGGCATCGTCTTCGAGGAGGTTCTCACGCCAGTCCATGATCGTATGGCAAGGCGCACGTCAAATGATTCAGAAGGATGCAACGGCAAGCGCCCATGCGGGAGCATGAGCGTTTGCTTCAAGCCGTCGGGTGCAGCAGACGCTTGACCGAAGAAGCCGCCGGTTGATGCGCGGGCTGCTCGACAAAAGTCTCGATATGGCGGATGAGCTCTTCTTCCTGGTACGGCTTGCCCAGAAACACGTTCACTCCGAGTTGCAAGGCGTGCGTGCGGTGTTTATCGGCGGTGCGCGAAGTGATCATGATGATCGGGATGTTCGCGGTCGTCGGGTCGCGGCGGAGATTCTTCGTGAGATCGAAGCCGTCCATGCGCGGCATTTCGATGTCCACGAGCATCACGTCAGGAGTGATGTCCTGCAGCTGCTGCAGTGCATCGACGCCATCTTTTGCGCTCACCACCTGATAACCGAGGCGCGAAAGCAGCCGGCCGGTAATCTTGCGAACCGTGAGCGAGTCGTCGACAACCATGACAATCGGGGCACCACTGGCTTTTTCGATCCGGGTCGCCACATGCGCCGAGATCGGGGTGTAGTCTCGCGATGCGATCTGAACAGGATTCAACACCAGCACCGGTTGACCATTCGGCATGACCGTTGCGCCCGAAATTCCCGGAACGCGAGAGAGCTGCGGTCCGATATTTTTCAGCACGACTTCCTGCGTGCGCACCAGCTCATCGACATGGATCGCAAGCCGGATGTCGCCACTCTTCAACAGCATCACGCAGTTGTAGGGTTTGGGTTCGTACTGATACTCGCTGTCTCCCAATACGCGGGGCAGGTAATGGAAGGGGTACGTGTGCCCGAGCCATTGCAATTCGCGCGTCGCATAAACATTATCGAGCGCTGAACTCTTGTACTCCTGCACCTGCTCGACCATGTTGGAAGGAATTGCGAAGAGCCGCGCGCCGGCGCGCACGATCACGGCCTGCGCCACCGCGAGCGTAAGCGGCACGAAGAGCGAGAAAGTCGTACCGCGCCCCTGCTCGCTGGAAACTTCCACGCGCCCGCCCAGCGCCTGGATATCGGTGCGTACCACATCCATGCCGACGCCGCGACCGGCGACTTCGCTCACTTCGGTCGCGGTCGTGAATCCCGGATTGAAAATGAACTGTCCGATCTGAGTCGAAGTGGGATGGTCTTCGTGGTTGATGAGACCAAGCTCGACTGCTTTGCCGCGAATTCGCTCGACGTTCAATCCGGAGCCGTCGTCGGAGATCGTGAGTACGATCTCGTTTGCCTCCTGCTTCAGCGCAAGCACGATCTCGCCGAATTCGGGCTTCTGCATCGCGACACGCTGTTCGGGCGACTCGAGTCCGTGCACGATCGCGTTGCGCAGCAGGTGCTCTAGCGGCGCCGCGATCTTTTCCAGCACACTGCGATCGAGTTCGACGTGGGTGCCGGTCACTTCGAGGTTCGCTCGCTTGCCCACGTCCTTCGCGGTCTGCCGAACAACGCGGTACAAGCGCTCGACGATGGTCGCGAAAGGGACCGTGCGGATGCGCATCAGCTCGTCCTGCAGAGTGCGGTTCAGACGTCCCTGCGCCAGCAACGCGGCATCCGACTCATCGAGATTGTTGAACAGGTTCTGCTGCACCGTTGTCACGTCGTGCACAGATTCGGCCATCATCCGCGTCAATTCCTGGAGCCTCGTGTAGCGATCGAACTCGAGCGGGTCGAAATCTGCGTCTCGCTCCTGCAAGCGCGAAAGCTGCGATTGCATCTGCGACTCTGCCTGAATTTCGATTTCGCGCAGCTGCGCCCGGAGCCGGGTGACGCTGTCAGAAAGCTCCATCAGCGTTTGCTTGAACGCGCGCATTTCGCTTTCGACGCGGGTTCTCGCGATACTGATTTCGCCGGCCGAATTGACGAGTTGATCAACGACGTCGGCGCGAACTCGAATGAGCGATTTGGGCGACGTGTAGTCGAGGATATCTGGCGCCGGGCCCGCGGCAGGCGTCTGGTCCGCAGCTACTTCCGCCGCCTTTTCGAGCGGCTCTTCGGTGAACTCTTCTCCACGTTCCAGCGCTTCCAGCGCTTCCACCGCACGGTCGAGACGCAGCTCGAGGCCCTCGAACAGGTCGGGGGAAATTTCGCCGTTCTCGATCGTCTCGGCGACCGCGCTTTCCATGTTATGAATAAGCTCACCCAGCCGCATCGCGCCGACCATGCGCGCGCTCCCCTTGAGCGTGTGCAGCGAACGGCGCACCGACTGCGATGCCCGGGCGTTTTGAGGTTCTGCTTTCCACAGCCGTAAGTCTTCTCCAAGGAGCGGAATGAGCTCTTGCGCTTCCTGCAGGAAAATCGGCAGCAGCTGCGTATCGATGTCATCGCGGATGCGCCGGCGCTCGGCGCGCGATTCAACCTGCGGCGCGACAGCCTCGATGGGCGGCGGCACCGGCTGGGTCGCAAGCGGCTCGGCGGAGTAGCTCAGTTCGGGAACGTTTGCGTCCTCGACTTCGGCGAGCGAGACGAACGTGCTGATCGGTTCGGAAACTGTCGGTGCGATTTCCTCACCGCCCACGGCGATGTAGTCCTGCTCAACCGCAGTCTGCTTGGCGATCGCCGCGGCCAGCATCTGATCGATCTCGTGCCGCTCGCGATCCGCCGCCGGAGGCGGACGGCGTTTGCCGATCGCTTCTACCATATCGACGAGTTTCTCGATCGCGTCGCCCGAATTGAGAATTCCCGTCGCACCCGGATCGTGAGGCTTACGCCTCAACTGAAGCAACCACTGCTCGAGCGAAAAGCCGAGTTCAGCGATGTCGAGAAAGCCGGCGGTGCGGGAGATCCCCGACAGCGTGTGCGCTGCGCGCATGAATGCATGCGGAGGCGCGCCGGTGGGTGCTTTGCGCCACTCGGCAAACTCGCTTTGCAAAGTCGAAAGGTGCTGCGCGGCTTCTTCGACGTAAATCTTGTAGAGCGACGGCGATATGGTGACGCCACCGAACGAAATCGTTTCTTCTGCGGGTGCTTCCTCCGGTTGAGCAGCAGCTTCGGGCGCTTCCTCGCTAACTGCGGCTGCGGCCTCGGCGGGCATCCCCTCGGGCTGGGGAACTAGCATTTCGGCCGAGGGAGCGGGAGCTTCGGCCGGAGGAGCCGGACTTTCGGCCACGACTTCGGGCACCGGCTCCGCCGCGACTGGCGCCGGCGGCGCCGGCACTTCGACCCTGCCGACCGAAGTCGCTGTTTCCAGATCGCCGCGAAGTTGCCGCGCGGTCTCGGAAAGTTTGCGCGAATCGACTTCGACTCGGCCCTCTTCCGAAAGCGTCTTGACCCAATGGCTGAACGATTCGTGCGTTTCGCTCAAGAAAGTGATCAACGCGGGCGTCGCGTTCCTTTCCAACTGCAGCCACTGATTCATCGTCTGTTCGACTTCCCACGCTGCTTCACCGAGATCGGTCAGCCCCACCATGCGACCGCTGCCCTTCAGCGTATGGAAGCCTCGGCGAATCGTTGTCATCGCTTCGCGGTGATGCGGTTGCTCCCGGCACATCTCGAGGTGCTCTGCGATAGTCGCGAGGACTTCATCGGCTTCCTGGAGATAAATCTGCAGAAGCTCGCGATCGACTTGATCGGGCTCGGCCTGAATGAGATGCGCGACTTCGCGCGAAGGTGCAGCCGCGGGCGGCGGACCGATGATCGTCGCCACCGCCTGCGTCATGAATGAATCGGGCCGGGCGTCCGACTGGCTCAGCATCTCGACCGCGATTTCGGTCTGATGTCCAAGCTCGACGTCGGCGGTCAGGCGCGCAGCCTGATGCAGAATCTTGAAGCTCGTCTGCAGATCGTCTTTGAGCGCGTCGTTGTGCGGGTCCTTGCGCCACTTGTTGTACAGCCCTCGCGCCTTTTGCTTCTCGTCCTCCATCTCTACTTCGAGGCTGGGCTTGGGCAGGATTTCGGTTTCGACGGCGAACAGCGGAATCGCGTTCGGGTTCAGCCGGCGCAGCACCGCAATCATCATCTGTTCGGAATCGCTCTGGTTTAAGTGGAATCCCTGGATATAGAAGCCGAGCGAAGACAAACCGTCGGCCAGCAGATTCAAATCGTGCTCGCTAGGCGCTTCCGAAGAGGCGGCGAACTTCTTGATGAGCGCATCGCACTCAGAGAGCAGCTTCACTGCAGTCTCGAGGCCCATCATGCGCAGCGCGCCGAGTATCTGGCGAACGAACGGGTCCAATCCCGTCAACTGTTCACGCTTCGAGGCATTGCGGAAGAATGAATCGAGGACTTGCTCGATCTGCTGCAGGTTGCTTTGCACTTCGTTGACGACTTGCGCAAGCAGCATTTTCTCGTGCGCTTTGCGTCCGATTTCGCCGAGCAGATCGACGTCGGGAATGCGTGCAGGCTTGTCGGAAAGCGCGCCCAGAAGCCGCGCGGTCACCGCATCGACCTGCCTTCCGAGCTCGGGGTTCACTTCCGTGTAACGGTCGACCGCGTTTTCCGCGACCAGCAGCGCGGTCGCCATTTCGAGCGCGATTTCTTCGCGTTTTTCTTTGAGATGCGAAGGGAGCTTCGCCGAAACTCGCTCGATCAGATCGGCAAGCTTCGCGAGCGGAGCATTCGCCATCTCGCCGAAAATTTCCTTGAGCTTCTGTGCGCGTTCGCGAAACGCTGTCAGCGTGTCTGGATTACCCGAGCTGTACTTGACCCAGACATCCTTGGCAACGCGCAGCACTTCTTTCGCCTCGCGCAGTTGTACCTGGTGTTGCTCCACCTCGCGGTCGAGGAGCGGAGCCGCGATATCGCGCACGATGTGGTCGTCGAGCTCGTAGAGCTCCTTGACCGAGCGAATACGCTCGCCGACGGGTTCGCTCAGCGCGACATAGTAGAGGACGTCGCGCAACAAGCGCTCGGCGAAATACGCCGAGCCTGCGGAGAGATTCTTCATCTGCAAATCGATGCGCATGCAGACTTTTCTGATCGCCGCGGAAGCAGCGACTCCCTTGTTGTGAATCGCCTCGATGAGCGCCGCCGCAGCCCACCAGAAAGTGCGCTGCACCGGCAGCGGCTGCGCGCGTTCCACTGCGGCAAGCGCTTCGCCCATCACGCCGACGCCCTGCGGATCGTTCTTTAGGAAGGCAAGCAGGCCGCGTTCGAAACGAGCGCGCTGGCGCTTGATGAACGCTGGCAGCAAGTCCTCGGCCACCGGCTCGGGAGCCGGGTGATGCGGCGGCCGCCGATCGAGGTCCGGAAAGAATAGCTCGACCTCCGAAATGTCGGTCGCACCTTGCGCTTCGCACAGCTCCTTGAAAACCGGAAACAGACGGCCCGGAACGTTGGGCTGCGAATTCATGAGCTCGTCCAGATACTGCGCGAGCGCGGCAAGCGCCCGGCGAAGGACGACGATGGTTTTTTGCCGGACAGACGGTTCGCGCTGGCTCAAGACGGCAAGCAGATTCTCGGTTTCCTCAGCGAAGCGCGCGAGCCCGTGCAGCCCGACGACCTGCACCGCGCCGGTGACCTGGTGCAGATGAGTCTTCGCCGCCTTCAGCTCATTGCCGTCCGCAGGATTGGACGCGAAACGATCGAGGCACTGGCGCGCGCGTTCGAGCGCGTGGTCAATCTCCGGCTTGACCCACGACAGGGGGCCGGAATCAAAGGTTTGTGACGTCACAATTTGAATCCGGCGACCGAGCTCTTGAGGTCGTTAGAAAGTTTCGCGATCTGGCGCATCGACTGCGCGGTCTGTTGCGTGCCTTGAGTGGTCTGGCCGGTGATCTCCAGAATCTCGTCCATGTTCATTCCGACCTGCATCGCCATTTCAGCCTGCGAGCGAGTAGCGAAAGTGATTCCTTCGATGAGCTCGGCGAGAATCCACGAAACGCGGCCGATCTCGTTGAGCGCCTCAGACGTTGCGCCCGACATTTTCGTTTCCTCGACCACCTGTTGCGTGCTCCTTTCCATCGCCGCCGCCGCATCCTGCGTGTCGGTCTGAATCGTCTTCACGAGCATCGTGATCTGCTTTGTCGCTTCTGCGGAACGTTCCGCGAGACGCTGCACTTCCTCGGCGACGACGGTGAATCCTCGTCCGGCTTCACCGGCCGACGCGGCCTGGATCGCGGCGTTCAGCGCGAGCACGTTTGTTTGTTCGGTAATGTCGGCAATCAGCTCGACGATTTCGCCGATCTCCTGCGAGCTTTCGCCAAGCCGCTTGATCCGCTTCGCCGTGTCCTGAATCTGCTCGCGGATCGAATTCATTCCTGCGATCGAGTCCTGGACCACGCCGGCGCCGGTTTCCGCGGCGGCAATCGATTGCTCCGCGACACGCGCGCATTCCTGCGCGCTGTGCGAGACCTGTTCGATCGATTGCACCATTTCCTGCACCGCGTCGGTGGTTCGCTGGATCTGCTGCGACTGCATCTGTGCGGCTTGGAGCAGGCGTGTGGAAACCGACTGGGCAACTTCGGTCCCCTGGCTCAGTTGCGCCGACGCTTTGTTGATCCCCGTCACGACGCCTCGCAGCTCCTCGACCGTGTAGTTGACCGAGTCAGCGATCGCGCCGGTGATGTCCTCGGTAACCTTGACCTGCACCGTGAGATCGCCATCGGCGAGGGTGCCCATCTCGTCCAGCAGTCGCAAAATCGCGTCCTGGTTCTTCCGACTCTCGGTTTCGGCCATGTTTTTGCGTTCTTCAGCTTCACGCGCCTGCTGCCGCGAGTTTCTGAGGTACGAAAGCGCAAGCAGCGCCGCGCAGACCAGCGCGAGCACCGCTGACATCACCGCGGTGAGCGTGTAGTTGATTGCGCTGCTCTCGATACCGTCCTGGAAAGCTTCCGCAAGCTTGCCGGAATCCTGAAATAGGTTTTCGCTCTTGCCGATGATCTCGCGATTCGCCTCTTTCGCGGCGATCAGCTTCTGCGCGTTGCCGAGAATCGTTCTGGCGTTCGCTTCGTAGTCCTTGAACAGCGCCTGCAGCTCATCCAACTTTCGCCGAACGTCGGTCTCTCGGATCGCGGCGATGCGCAAAGCCTCGCTTCCCGAAGCGAGCCCCGACATGTTTTCGCGGAAGGTATTCGTATCCTTGCTCAAGAGGAAAACGAGCTCAGGGTCGACGACTTCGCCGGAGAGCAGCGCATTCGCATTTTTTGCCATCCGCTGCGTCAGCACGACCTGGCTGTTGGCAACAACGAGCTCGCGGGGAGGAGCGCCCGCCTGCAGCATCATCGAAACAATCGCTTCAGCCGTCTCCTGCAACTGCGAGTTGTTCGCGTTGATCGCGGCGACGCTCTTGCCGAAGTCGGTCAGAACCTTCTGTTCGTTGAGAATCGCGGTCGCGCTCTTTTCGACTTGGTTCCAGTTGCTACCGATCGACGAGGTAAGCGCCATTGCTCCCTCGCTTTGCACGGGTGGGACAGCGATGCCCGCCTTCACGCCGCCGTTAGTCAGAACATCGAGGTTCGCGCCGAATTCATCGCGGCTTTCCTGGAGCTGCTGAAAGCCAATCGCGTTGCCGGCGACGGCGAGCTCGCTGCCCTTGGCCATCCGCTGCGAAAGCATTTTCATTTCGGTCGCGGTTGCGACACGCTGCGCCTGCTGATTACCTTCCTGCGCGGCAAAATACGTCATCACAATCGCAAGCAGGAAGAACAGCGACAGCAGTCCTGCCAGCGCCTGGAACTGCTGCGCGGCGGTTAGCTTTGACGAAGCAGGCTTCTCCGGCGCTTCTTTCGGACGCGGCTGCGGCTCAGCAGCTACTTCTATCTCTTCCGGTAACTTCAGATCCATGACTCATCTCCTTAGACTGATAATCTTTCTTCGCTCAGATTCCGATCTGAAGAAAGCTGGGATGCTGCAGCAGGTCGCGCGCGCTCAATTCGTTCCACAAGTTGCCGTCCTCATCGAAGTAGCGTGCGACGAGCCAGGGCGGTGGGTTTGGGTTGTCGGTAGGAAAGAGCTGCTCTGGCTTCTTCAGGCCAAGCATTCGGTCCATCAGCAATCCGCAGTTCAAGCCGTACTTTTCGCCAATCAGCAACAGGCGGCTGCTCGGACGTATCGGAGACGGCGCGCTGCCGAGAAAAGATGCGAAATCGACGATGCCGAAAAGATTGCCGCGGACGTTCGCAAGCCCGCGAAACCAGCTGCGCGTCATCGGCACCGGAGTCAATTCGGGAACCGGCAAAACTTCTCCGGCGCCGGCAAGCGGAAGAACCCAGTTCGTTTCACCTGCCGCCGCGCTCAGCTTTGAACTCGCAGCGTCGGTTGCGCTCGCCTTCTGCAGACTGTCCATCAGCGCGAGCTGGTAGTCGCGCAAGTTGATACGCTGCGACATTAAGCGAGCTCCGCGATCTTCTTGAGAAGCTCGGCCTGCTTGATCGGTTTGACGAGATAGTCCTTGGCGCCCTGCCTCAAGCCCCAGATGCGGTCGGTCTCCTGTCCTTTCGACGAGCAGATGATGATCGGGATATGCTTGGTCTCTTCGTCCTTGCTGAGCGAGCGCGTGGCCTGGAATCCGTTCTGCCCGGGCATGACGATATCCATCAGGATGAGATCGGGCTTGAGCTGCTTCGACTTGGCGATCGCATCCTCAGCGCTGTCCGCGTTCGACACGGTGTAGCCGTTCTTCGTCAGAATTTCGCCCAGAAACGCGCGGTCGGTTGGAGAATCTTCGACCACCAGAACATGTTTCCCTGCCATCATCGACTCCTAAACGTTTTCAGCAACTTTTTGCGCATGATTGCCCACTGCCTTGAGCAGGCTGTCCTTGGAAAATGGCTTCGTCAGATACTCGTCCGAACCGACCATGCGCCCCCGCGCGCGATCGAACACGCCGTCCTTGCTCGACAACATGATGACCGGCGTCGACTTGAACTTCGGGTTCTTCTTGATGAGCGAACATGCCTGATATCCGTCTAGCCGCGGCATCATGATGTCGACGAAAATCACGTCGGGGTGGTGGTCAGTGATTTTCGCGAGCGCATCAAAACCGTCCTCGGCGAGAATCACCTGACAACCCGCCTGCGTAAGAAAAATTTCAGCGCTGCGCCGGATCGTGTTGCTGTCGTCAATGATCATGACTTTGATCCCGGACAAGCTCATAGCGGGGTGCGGCGCGTGCGCGGCTTGGCGAGTGATTGGAATAGCATCCCCTTTCCCCTTTATTTGCGGCTTGCTAAGGCTACGCGCGCCCTATAACAAAATCAAGTTGCAAAGGGCTTTGTCCACGCTTTCTCAGCGAATCTCTGAAGTTCTTCAGTCAGTCGCGAATCTTTATCGAACGAGCTTATTGCCTCGGCCAATAATCGTCAGGTCGACATATTTAGATCC
>WUUC01143111.1_pt1 | contig 10171 bp, 8 predicted proteins | sample 6278441 | NCBI WGS metagenome assembly WUUC01 (sample SAMN13675441, study PRJNA597444) | soil metagenome | isolation source: soil | place: USA: Washington | collected 2017-10 | reverse complement strand
CGGAGCGCGTGGAACAGGCGCTGGCGCTGGCCCGGAGCGCCTTCTTGAAATGGCGGCGTACCTCGCTGCCGGAGCGCGCCCGGCTGTTGCACGCGGTGGCGGCGCGCCTGCGCGACGAGGAGACCGGGCTCTCGCGGCATGCGGTGCGCGAGATGGGCAAGCCCATCACGCAGGCCCGCGCCGAGGTCGCCAAATGCGCCCGCGCCTGTGACTACTTCGCCCAGCACGCCCCCGCGATGCTGTTGGACGAGCGGGCGCCGTCGGATGCGGCCGAGAGCTACGTCTGTTTTGACCCGCTCGGGACGGTGCTGGCCGTCATGCCCTGGAACTTCCCGTACTGGCAGGTGTTCCGCGCCGCGGCGCCGGCGCTGATGGCGGGCAACACGATGCTGCTCAAGCACGCCCAGAACGTGTCGCGCTGCGCAGTCGAGATCGAGGGCGTGTTCACCCGAGCCGGAGCGCCCGCGGGTCTGTTCCAGACGCTGCTGCTCGGACACGACGCCATCGCACCGCTGATTCAGGACGAGCGCATCGTGGCCGCCACCCTGACCGGCAGCGAGCGCGCCGGTATGTCCGTGGCGCGGGAGTCGGGCGGCTGTATCAAGAAGACGGTGCTGGAGCTGGGCGGCTCGGATCCGTTCATCGTGCTCGCCGACGCCGACGTGGAGGCAGCCGCGGCGACCGCCGTACGCGCTCGCTTCCAGAATGCCGGGCAGAGCTGCATCGCCGCCAAGCGCATGTTCGTGGAGGCCGGCGTCGCGGAGGAGTTCACGCGCCTGTTCGTCGCCGGCGTGCGCGCGCTGCGCCTGGACGATCCGGAGAGCGAGTCGAGCGACATCGGCCCGCTCGCCCGCGCGGACCTCCGGGAGGAGCTGGAGCGTCAGGTGGCGGCGTCCGTCGCGGCCGGGGCGCGGGTGCTCGTGGGCGGGCAACGGCCCCGACGCTCCGGCTATTTCTACGAGCCCACCGTGCTCGTCGACGTGCCCCCGGACGCGCCGGCGCTGGTCGAGGAGCTGTTTGGTCCCGTCGCGCCGATCGTCGTGGTGCAGGATGCGGAGGAGGCCATCACGCGCGCCAACGCCTCGCGCTACGGCCTGAGCAGCAACCTCTGGACGCGCGATCTCACCCGCGCCAAACGCCTGGCCCGCGAGCTCGAGGCCGGCGGCGTGTTCATCAACGGCATGACCGCCTCCGATCCGCGCCTGCCGTTCGGCGGCATCAAGCAGAGCGGCTACGGCCGTGAGCTCGCCGCCTTCGGCCTGCGCGAGTTCGTCAACGTCAAGACCGTCTGGATCGGACCCGCACAGGGGGAGGGGGCCAACCCTCGCGAATCAGGCGTCGAGTGAGCGGGGAACGCCGCGGCGAGAGGGCGCCGCGGAAGCTCCCGAGGCCAGCACGTTTTTTGCGCCGTTTAGTCCACTCACAACTGGTTACGTAGCGGCGCGCCAGCCGAGGGGCGCGCCTTTGCCTGCGCTGGGACCGCCGCGACGGACGCACCTCAGGTACGTCTAAGGCACGGGAGGGTCGCCGGGTCGCCCGCGCGGTGCTCCCTCTGCTGGGCAGTGGGCCGCGTTTCGCTCGCCACTCCGAGGGGACGATCATGTCAATCGAGCATCGCGACAGCGTGGATGTCGACGGCCCAGCGCGGGTGCGGGTCACGCTCGATGCTCGGTTGACGCCAGCGCAAGCCAATGCTGCCCGCGCAGCGGCACATGTCCGACCGCAGCTTCTGGTGGACGACAGCGCGCGAGCTGTCTGCGCGGCGGCCTGGGTCGTGCCGCGACTGGATGCGACGTGCGTCGAGGCGTTGCGCGCTCGAGCTGAACAGGCGAGCTGTCCTCTGCTGGTCTTGTCCTGCCAGCTCCCGGATCCCGACGTGTCGTTGAGCGCCTTATCGTCGGGAGCACAGGACGTCCTGCACGGAGAACGCTTCGACATGCTGTTCGATGACGTGCTGGCGCGCGCCGCGCGTCTGCGGGAGATCGACTCGATTCTGCAGAGCCCCTTGATCCGGGAACATCTCGGGGGCAACAGTCCGGCCTGGCTGGCCACCCTGCGCGAGCTGGTGGGGGCGGCGCGCTTCTCCGACGGGCCGGTGCTGCTACTGGGCGAGACCGGAACGGGCAAGGAGCTACTGGCGCGTCTGGTCCACACGCTGGATCGCCGCTCCGACAAGCGCGACCTGTTGATCGTCGACTGCACGACATTGACGCCAGAGCTCGCGCTCAGTCAGCTATTCGGGCACGAACGCGGGGCGTTCACGGGGTCGGTGGCTGCACGCCGTGGCGCCATCGCGGAGGCGGATCAGGGGACCCTGTTTCTGGACGAGGTCGGCGAGCTGCCGCTCGACGTCCAAGCCAAGTTATTGCGGACCTTGCAGGAGGGCAGTTATAAACCCGTGGGCAGCGACCAGTGGCGGCAGGCGAGCTTTCGCTTGATCTGCGCCACCCATCGCAACCTCGAGGCTGCGGTCGAGGCCGGCCGCTTCCGCGCCGACCTGTACTTTCGCATCGCGTCCACGGTGTTGCACGTGCCGCCGCTGCGCGAGCGGGTCGGCGACATCGGCGCGCTCGCCGATACGTTCTTGCTCGAGTTTGGTTGCAGGTCGGGCATTGATCAAACGGTGCGTTGCTTCCTGGAGCGCCACGCTTTTCCGGGGAACGTGCGGGAGCTGCGGCAGCTGATGCAGAGCGCGGCGCGGGCGCACGCGGGCTCGGGGGCTCTCTCTCCCGGTTGTTTGCCCCGCGCCTGGCGCGAGCTCGGCGCGCCCGCGGCTGCCCAGGCCGTCGAAGCAGAGGCACCCCAGGAGGCCGCGACGCGCCCGCTCTCCTCCCATCCAGAGCTGCTCATCCGCTCGTGGGTCGACGCGGGCATGAGCCTGCAGGACATCACGCAACGCGCGGGCGACCTGGCCATTCAGTTCGCGCTGGCGCTCGAAGGTAATCATGTCGGGCGGGCTTCGCGCCGCCTCGGTGTCACCGACCGAGCCATCCAGCTCCGGAAGACCCGGCGCGCCGCGGCGCGGAGCGAGCCCACTTGATGCCACCCGGGCGTGCCTCGCGCGCCCTCTTGCCGATCAGACGCAGCAGGTTGCCGCCTGTTATGCGCGCGAGCTGTGGATCGGGCAGGCCGATGGCGCGGATCTTCGCCAGCTCCAGCCCCGGATGCAACCACGGGCCGTCCGAGCCAAACAAGAGCTTGTGGGGCCCCGCGCGCCGGACCGCCTCCACCAATAGATCAAAGCGGCGCACCCCCGCGCTATCGGCATACACGTTCGGGTGCCGTTGCAGGTGATCGATCAGCGCGAGCTGCGGCTTCCAGTCGTCCGCGAAGCTGCCCAGATGCGGAATGATGAAGTCGACGCTCCTGTATTCGCGCGCGAACAGCTCCACCGTCGCCACGTCCCCCATCACGTCATACAGCACCGGCAGCCGCAACGCGGCGGCGAGCTCACACAGGCGCCGGTTGATGGGCGCGTCCCCCCGGTGCACCTTGATGCCAGAGAACCCGCCCCGCACCACATGCCGCTCCAGCTCGGCGGCCATGACCGCGCGCGACATGCGTGCGTCCAGGAACACGAACCCGATCAGCCGCCCACGATGCCGCGCCACGAGCTCCGCCACCTGCGCATTGCCCACCCGATAGTCACTCTGCAGCGCGGCGAACACCACGCTGCGCGTGATGCCAGCCGCGTCACAGCGCCGCAAATACGCGCCGAGGTCGGCGCGCGTGTCCCAGGGGCCGCTGAGACCGTCGCCGAGCCCCGCATGGCAATGGGAGTCGATCAGCATGGGATTTAATCTGCAGCGTGGGGTTGCTCGAGCTCCTGCAGGTTGCGAAAGCCCTTTTCTCGGTACTCAGCCACCCGAGCTTTGATGGTGGAAGGCAACGGCTGCCCCAGGATACGGTTGAGGTAAGCTTTTTCGATGCTAGCCACGTCGGCATTCGGTTTGATCTTCAGCCAATAGACTCGAATGCTGAGCTTCTGAGCTTCTGATGGCTTCCAATAGCTAAACTCTTCGTAAGCTCTCCGATGTTTAGCCACTCGACCGTAAATGCCCTGATTACTTCTCCCGCTCTTGTCGGAGCTCAGCTTAGACATTCCCAGGTACGCCCCATGAGGCCAAATAATCAGGTACAGGCCACTCGAATCCTTCGGCACGTTCTCTATGTTCGCGAACGTGACAACCCCCTTGTTGCCATCATCACTCTCCCAGGAGTGCCCGCTCCAATTTTTGTCCAGGGACTGCAGGTGCGCTGAGACTGCCGGTTTTGGCCACTTAGTCCTTTTTCGAATGGCCTCCGGCCATAGACCGCCTTCGTTCTCCTCGACGAGATCATCATTCGATGCCGGCTCTGCAGCGAGGTCCAGGATGGTCGGTTGGGGCCAAGCATCCACGAGGAAGCCGAATCGTCGTCCAGCATACGCCCTGTGATACAGGGTGCGCATGCGTGAGCCATCGACCCCCATTCGCCTGGTTCGGCGCGCCCCCCGCGCCACACCCAGCACAAACCGCCGCGCCGCTCCCTGACATGACCCGCAGCCGGCGCAGCCGCAATCCCTGTACAAACCCGCCCGTCTCAGCGTCTGGAACATCCTTGGCCAGCGCACTTCGTCGATGACCGCGTTACGCAATGAGCTCATCTGTGTCTCCTTCCTGGTTTTGCGCTCGGTGGCTCGGGGTCAGGGGGCTCCCGCCGCCTGTTGGCGCAGGAAGCGCGCGTGGAGTAGCCGTCCGGGCATGATGCTGCTCACTGGCTCGAGCGTCAGGTCGGCGCCGGTCGCGGCTTTGTAGGCGTAGATGTAGCGTTGAATCTCCGGGCGCCAGTAGTCGGCCCAGGTCTTGGCCTCCTCCTGGTCGTTGGTGCTGGCCCAGGGCCCATGGCGCACGGCGAGCAGAATGGCCTCTCCGCAGGTGGCGAGCTCGTGGAAGTGGGTGACCGTCACGTCGGTCCACATCTGGAGCTTCTTCATGGTGTCGACCTGAGGCATCCAGGTCTCCTGATAAGGCACCATCGCGCGGCCGCGCAGAAACTCGCGCATCTCGGGCCGCGCCAGCAGCCACATCTCCACCAGCATCTCCACGCGGCTGGTCCAGGGCAGGTCTCCGTACTGGTTGTGCGCCCCCTCCGCCAGGATCAGGTGCACGTGTCGTAGCGCGTTCAACAGCGGAAAGCCGTCGGGGACACGCGTCGTGTCCGCCCGCTCCCCGTAATACAGGTGCGTGATGTGCAACAGCGAGTGAAACGCCTCCAGGAAATTGGAGCGGCTGTCCGCCGAGAGCAGCGGGGGCACCGCCTTGCCGACCAGCGAGAGACCATACTCGGAGTCGTATTGGTATGCGCGACGCTCGACGGTCAGGCGCTTGTACGCCGACTCGAGCCAGCCCCACAGCAGGTTGGACAGCGGTCGCAAGGGGTCGATCGCCAGGTTAGCGAGTGGATCGCGCCCGGCCCGGCTCTTTCGGTTTTGAAAGCGCAGCGCGATGGCGTTCATCGTCTGGCACAACATGCCCTCTTCATGCCAGTAGGACCAGATCAGCTCGATCAAGAGTGGGCAGTTCCAGCGCCCTCGATACACACGGTCGAGCAGCTCCGGTGGCGGTAACGTAGGGATGATCTGCCGGACGATCAGGCTCAGGTAGGGCGTGGCGGCGGCGTCTCCGCTGTGCTCCTTGAGATAGTCCGTGAGGCGCTCCGTGAGCGCTGTGCCATCGAGGCCGTAACGTTCCGCGTCCGAGTCGAGAAATGCCGTCACCCTGGGAGGAAGCGGAGCGGAGAGCTCGGCCGGGTCGGCGCAGATCGGGCCGCAACGTGTGAGCAACCAGGCCGACGTGGCCGCGCGCAAGAGCTCATAAGCTGCAACGCCGTGCACCTTGGGCAAGCACGTGTCCGGTAGCTCCCGGCGCACACGTTTCATCTCAGAGTCCTGTCCCAGGACCTCGGGCGCGGGGCCCTGTGTGTTCTTGCCACCCGCGAGCGGAGAATCGGGTCCGGTCAGCTTATCCATGAAGAGCTTGTAGGCGCTGAAGCTCGTGGCCTCGAGCTGGTAGCGGATCAGCGAGTTGAGCTCGCCATGCTCCGTGTCCAGGGTAGGCCGCGCGCGCAGTGTGACCTCGATCGGCCCTTTTCTCCTGCGAGCGCGCGCGGCGGGCTTGGAGGCGTCTGCCGTGGGAGGCTCCTCAGCTGGGCCTGGTGGCGCCTGCGGCTCGTACGTCCTGGCATCGTCCAGCTCGTCGGGGATGTCAGCGGCGGGTCTGTTCGTTGGATCGGTCATGAGGGGTCTCCTTGGGCAAGCGGGGCAAGGCGTTCAGGCAGCCAGTGCCCAGCGGGTCAGAAGTGATGAGAACAGAGGGATCTCGGCCAGCGGCGTGCGGCCTCGGGCGATGCGGCAGTAGCCGGCGACGGCGAAGGCCTGGCACGGTTTCAGCTGGTTCAAGTGGCGTGGCGCGCGAGCCCAGCGTTCGACGTGGCTCTCCAGGCGCTCCGCCGCGAGCTCCGGGTCGCGCATGAAATGGGACAGCGCCTGGTCGGGCGCCGTGACGGTCTGGCGCAACATCCAGTGGACGAGCTCCGGTACCTGCTCGGCAAGCGCCCCGACGCTGCGCGCGTCGCCGACGTCCAGCCGAAGGGGATAGAGCCCGCGCCACAGCTCCAGCACTCGCTGCCAGTGCAGGTGCGGGTACAACTGACGCCCCATCTCGACGCTCAACAGCACCCGTATCCACGGGGTCGGGTGGGGGTCATCCAGGTTGGCGCGGAACACGAAAACGCGCGGCAAGCTGACGACGTTCATCAACCCCAGTGTCGAGGCCACGCCGAGCCTGGCCACCGACCAGAGATCGGCGACGATCTCGGAGATCCACCGGTACCAGTGCCCCCAGGCATGACCGGGCGCAGGAGCGTGCAGACGGACCATCGGCTCCATGGCGCGGCGCAGCGTCGGCACGAGATCGATCAGCGCCGCGCCCTGATGCCCAGCTTCGTGCACCAGGGAAGATGCGATGCCGAGCCCCACCATACGCTCTCGCGGCACACGCACGATGGCGACGGGGTTTTCGCCCCCGCCGGGCAGGCGCGTGCGCGCGCGCCGAATGGCGGCGCCGATGCCGCGATCGAGGTAACACAGCAGCGGCGGCACTCGGTAGCGGGCCCTGGGCAGGGCGAGCGCGTCGCGCGCCAGGGCGTCGAGCCCCGCCAGCCACACTCCCGTATCCGCTTCGCTGCGTTGCGAGATCGCGTCCGCGAACACGTCGAGCTCCGTGAGCACGGTGTTCACGCGCAGGCGCAGGAACACATACTGGCGGTTGACGGCCTCCAGGCTGCTGCGCTCGGCTTTCTCGGTCTGCAACCAGTGCAGGAAGCGACGCGCCAGGGTCAAGAGCCGCCGGCGCCCCCGCAACAAATAGACGTCGATCTGGTGCAACGTCCGCGCCGCGGGTACGGCCGCCGCGACCATGGTCTCATTCAGCGAGAACGGACGGACCATTTCCACCCGCCCGATCAGACTCGCCACCTCCTGTGAGATCAGCCGCAGCGCGAACGTCGAAGGCACCACGTCAGGCCCCGATCAGCACGATGGTGTTGCCGCGACGCACCCAGCGCCCGCTCTTTTGACCGGATGCGCCAGCACTCTGCGAGTTGCCCTGCACCTGGCGTAGCGCCGCTCGCATGGCCTGCGCGGCGACGGCGTTGGGATTGGCACCTGGCGGTGCCTGCAGCGCGTGTTGCGCGGCGTTGGCTGCGACGCGAACCACCTTCTGCGCGACCTCGAATTCGCGGTCCTCGCTGCCGCCGGCCTCCAGCTCCAGGGCGCTCGCCAGGGCTTTGCCCGCCATGGATCCGAGGGCCGTGCCGACGCCCGGGATGGGTATGGCCGAGCCCAGTGCTGCGCCGACCGTGGGCAGCGCCGTTTTTGCGACCTGCTTGAGCGCGCCGCCGATCGCCTTGCCGACGCCCGATTTGGCGAAGCTCGTCACGCCCTGGCCGACCGTCTTGAGCAGCTTGCCGAAGAACTGCTCTAGCTCCGCTTCACTGCCCACGCTGAGCAACTCGGCCGCCAACGTGGCCTCGTCCACGTTTTCGCCGTCCGTTTCATATTGGTCACCCCCGAGCTCGCCGCCGAACGGTGACATCTCGTAATCCGCCTCGTTGAACATGCCCTGCGGGCCCAACACTCGATCCAGATTGTGCATCTCTCGTCTCCTCTAGGATTGCCGTTGTCGACGTTACTGCTCACGTGAGCGTGATGGTCCGCCCGCGCCGCACCCAGCGGCCCGACGTTGGAAAGCCGGTCAGGCCTCCGCTCGACACGGAGGGGATGAGCCCTGGCGCATGCTCGCGCGCGGCCTCCGTGTAAGCTCGACGCCCCTCTGCCGCGCTCCCGCCAGCTCTGGCCGCCCTCTGGGCAGCGTTGGCCGCGAAGCGCGTGAACTGACGCGCCAGCTCGAACTCGCTGTCCTCGTGGGTGAGCCCTTCCAGCTCGAGCCCCAGCATTTGCCCCGCCCGAACGGCGGCCTGCGATCCGAGCTTGGCGCCCGCGTCCCCGCCGAAGTGGCCGCCGACGGCCTGACCCAGCTGCGGCAGAGCCTTCTTGGCCGCGGACTTGAGCAGGCCGCCCAGTTGCTGGCCCGCGGGGCTCTTCAGGAAACTGGAGGCGAGGCCTGTCGCCTTCGAGATCAAGCCGCCCAGAAATTGCTCCAGCTCCTCTTCATTAGAGACGCCGAGCAATTCGGCGGCGAGCTGAAGCTCCTCCGTGCCTTCGTTGTCGACCGCTGACGAAGCCGACGCTTCGCTCTCACCTGATAATACGGTTTCGAGCTCCTGATCGAGATTTGGAAAGCGCATCTGGGGTCTCCTCTGCGAGTCGAGGAGCCCCGGTGCAAGCGATATGCCGCGCGCATTTTACGCAAAAAATAGCTGTAAATCGCCGAGGCGCCGAACTTCTGATCGCCTTGCGCCTCAGCGGCGGGACGAGATGCGAACAGGAGTTCGGGTCCCGGAACGCCGCGTCCCCGCGCTACTCGGCCTGCATCTTCACCGAGACCTCCAGCCCCAGGTAGTGTGAGCGGCTGCCCGTGTACTGGCCGGAGATGGGCATGACGCCGCGGGGGTGGTGGCTCACGCCCACGACGATGTGCTTCGAGGAGGTGGTCTCGCCGATGGTCGGATCGAAGCCGACCCAGCCCGAGTGCGGCAGGTACACCTCCGCCCAGGCGTGGGTCGAGGCGCGGCCCGCCTGTGACGCCGCGCAGTCGAGGTAGCCGCTCGCAAAGCGGGCTGCCATGCCCAGGGCTCGCGCCGCCTCCATGAACAACGTGGCCTTGTCGCGGCAGGAGCCGGAGCCGAGGCTGAGCGTCTCCGCCGGCGACTGGACGCCCCGCTCGTCCCGGCGTCGGTACACGCACACCGTGAACAGCTCCGCGTTCAGCCGTTGCAGCGCGGCCAGGCCATCCCCCGCGGGGGGGATGCGCAGCGTGCTCGTGATCCAGTTTCTGACGCTGGCCGCGTCCTCTGGAAACGAGAGCTTCAGGTAGGCGTCGGCCAGGCCTTGCTCCAGCGGATCGTAGCTGAAGGGGTACTCTTCACGGGGCAGCGAGCTCAGGTCCGCGACGCCGAACACGGCGCGCTCCACCAGCACGTCGCTCCGGATGTGCAGGAGCCTGGCGGGGGCGGCGAAGCTGAGCGTACCGATGGTGTTGCCGAACAGGTCCCGGCTCCAGCGCAGCTCGTGCGCCGGCGCTACCGTCAGGTCCATGCTGAGCAGCCGCACGTCGTGCCCCTCACGCGGGCGCAGGACCAGCCGGTGCGGCCCGAAGCTGACCTCGCTCGCGTAGCGGTAGACGGTGTCGTGGATGATGCGTAGTCGGCTCATCCTACGGTTCTAGACACACGCCCTTGTGGGCGAGCTTGTCCGCGGTCAGCGGCTCGAAGCCCTTGCCCACGAGCTCACAGCTGACCTTGACCCTGGTGCTCTTGACCTGGCCAAAGATGCTGACCACCGCGGCGTCGGCGGCGTCACGGCCCGTGCCGATGCGCACCAGCCCGTTGAGCGGTGCGAGCCGGGTGGCGTCGAAGATGATCCAGCGGCCGCCCACGAACGCCTCGAAGCAGGCGTGAAAGTCGGCGGGCTCGAGCTGGTAGGCGTAGCCGGCGAAGTAGCGCGCCGGGA
>WUUC01082513.1_pt1 | contig 10171 bp, 5 predicted proteins | sample 6278441 | NCBI WGS metagenome assembly WUUC01 (sample SAMN13675441, study PRJNA597444) | soil metagenome | isolation source: soil | place: USA: Washington | collected 2017-10 | reverse complement strand
CGACGGTCGAGGTCCGCAGCGCGATCAGCCGTCTGCACGCCGAAGGCATATTGACCGCTAAGGGGCGACAGCAGGCCTTGGCCCGGCTGGAAGTTTTACGGCAGGAGTAGCGCGAGATGATGCCGAGCGATAAGGCGCGCGGCATCATCCTTTCATGCGTCAGGTATTGTGGCTACCAGCTCTCTTACCGCGACCTGGAGGAGATCATGCCGGAGTGCGGACTGAGTGTAGACCACGTCACCATCTTCAGGTGAGTCCAGAATTATGCTCCCGAAATCAACAAGCGGATGCGCCCTCACCTGAAGATGAGCGGCACCTCATACCGCCTCGACGAGACGCTTCTTTAAGAAGATGATGAGGGCCGAGCACCGCAGACTCCCGTTCTCCCTCTCTGTCGATAAGAACGCGGCTCATTCTGAGGCATTCAGCACTGCACGAGCGGAGCAAATAGTGCCGAATGACTGCAAGCTGCGGCGCGTGAAATACCTGAATAACGTGATCGAACAGGATCACAGGTTTATCAAGAAGAATGGAGCGTGCTACAGAGACAGTTCATTATATCTTCTGTCGTTAACCTGCCCAGATATGCCGCAGCTAGCCGAGCTGGAGTGGTGGGTCGGTACAACACAGTTGCCACACGCGCTTGTCTATCCATTTACGGATCAATAGATACGTCGCCGCTAGAAACACCCCGACGAATATGAACATTTTACCGATGAAGTTGTTGACCGATCCCTTGTCGGAATAGACAATCAAGAACAGTCCAATTGCACCAAGTGTTAGGACAATTGCCATATAAATAAGATGAAAATACGGCCGAAGTACTTTGAAGGCGCGCGTGGGCTCCTCCACATTCAATGCGTATAAACGTGCCCCTGCATAGATCAGAGGTAGGGCCACTAGGACCCCAAAAGCGGTATTAAGGGGGAAAGGCATGATCGCTGAAGAAGCAGCTAAAGCCACGCTAAGGACTGTGACGCGAGTGCGAAGCCTGTCCCTTCGATCCAGCCGCATATAGCGAGGCAGGATAAGATCGATGATTGCCTGCTGCAGTTGCGGGTCTAACCCTGAGCCGACCGATTCCGATTGTAGGTCCCGTTTAATAGCCTGCAAGGCGGCGAAATGCTCGGCAACAGCCTTTTCATGAAGCTTAGCTTCTTCCTGAAGTACAGCCTTGCGAGCCAAGTCGGGTATTTTCCGAGTGATTTGTTCTTCCATCACCTCCTTCTGCGCTAACAGTGATTTAATCTGCTCTTCGGAGATCGACTTGTCGAGATTAAGCTCCGCCCACTTAATGAGCGTGGCAGTACGGCGAGTGGAACGGCGTTGTTCGTAATAAGCAATAAGTGACACAATGCCGAATGTAAAGCTAACAATCGCGACCCAATCTTGCCATGTGAGCTGCGGTAAATCGGACCAATTCATTATAAGTCTCCTCCACACCAGCCGTGGTTGAAGTGTTTATCGCATTATCAGCCCGTGTCATTCACACTGAATGATTCTCTGGTGGGATTCATAATGTCTACGCTTACTTGGTGCCTCTGTAACAGAGCGTTGCGCGTCATGAGAAGCGGTGCATAGTAAGTTGGCAGTAAACTAATCGCGCGATGGCCAATCCACTCTTAGTACCCCATTTCATGCAGAGGGCTGGACCGCCACGCACTCAAAATCAATCACGTTTTAGCCAGTAAAGAACCAGCAGAAGGACGACAGCGAGGGAGACAAAAACAATCGACCCATTGAGGGACAGGGAAGATACATAATCTTCTTTGGTGGCCTTCGTTGCCACTAAAAAGACCACCTCATCCAGAACCAGAGCGCTGCCGACCCCAAGAGCCGCCGTGGTCAACTGTGCCACCCAACGTCGACGCGGCACAAAGGCCAACACAAACGCCGCTGGAATAACGAGCAGCACACCAGAAAAGAGGTGACGTACAATGTGTCCGAACACGTAGAGATGCTGGATTCCCAATAGGTGTAGTTTGAGCCGAAGTCCCACAACGGTCACCACCATCGGCACCACAATTAACAGGAAGGTCTGCTTAGTTGATAACACTCCCCGGCGATTGTTCATCGTACTGCCGTTCATTTGCGTCGTAGATACTCCGGTCTTATTAAGAAGTTTGCTTCGTCGCGGGCGATGCCTTGTATGATAGATGTTCGGTTGCCTATGTCAAGAGTGAGCATGAGACGTAGCTCAGCAGTCATTGCCGGTACACAGCTGTCTATACAGGTCGCGGTGGTTGGGGTCTCTGGAGAGGTACTTCAGAATCTCGCCCATCTTGACCGCCTGGTTAATCTTTTGGGTATCGAACTTCCCATAGCCGAAGTGGTGGAGCCCGATCACCTCGCCGCGTGTGTTCTGGACTGGCGAGCCGGAGCTGCCCCCTTCCGTGTCGCACTTGTGAGCGAAGTCGGTGGGCGGCGCGACCGGGTGGCGCGCCGTCAACACCTTGCAGTCGTATTCCGCCAGCAGCTTGGGCAGGCCGCCGGGGTGCTGGAAGATGACGAGCGGTTTCAGGCCGACGATGTTCTCGTCGTCGTTCTTAAGCCGCAGGTAGCCGCGGCCGGTCGCCTCCCTGTTCAACTTGTATATCGCAAAGTCGAGCTTCTTGTCCCGGGGGAGCGGCTCCAAAGTGAGCTGATACCTGTCGGTGTCGGCATACTCTTCGTCGTAGTCGAACTCGACGATGGTCGAACTGATCTCCGACCTCGAGCGCGGGCAGTGGTCGTTGGTGATGAGGTGGCGGGGGCTGACGAGAAAGCCCGTGCAGGTGTATGGCTTCCCGTCCATGCGGCCCTTGAACGTCAGCAGCGCGACGGCCCGCGCCCACAGCCTTTGGTCGGGGCTTGAGACCTTGTCCATCCCGACCCTGTCGTCCTTTGGCTCGACGATGGTCTTTTCCCGCTTCGGCTCCTCGTACTCGATCCTCTCGTCGATGACCAGTTGCAGGGTCGAGCGCGGGACGGTGCTGAACACGCGCACCTGAAAAAGTCGGCCGGGTATCACCGGCGTCCAGAAATCCGTGCTCTCGGGTTCCTTATCCGAGGCGTACTTCCACGTCCGCCTCCCGGCCATCACCGTGACGCTCCACGTCCCGCGCTGCGACTCGTCGAGTTGGCGGACGGCGAAGTGGAGCCGCATCGCCCTGACCTGCCCGGCGGGGCCGGTGGCATCGACGAGCGCCGGCCTCGGCGTAATCTCGCCGCCCGTCGGCGGGACGGGAAGCTCGATGACCTCGGACACGACCCGGCCGCTGATGGCCAGCCTCTTCAACCTCTCCACCCGCAAGGCCTCCGGGTCCTCGTTCTCCAGCTCATCGGCAGTCTCCTGGCGCGCGTGGCAGGGTGCGCCCGCCCACAGCAGAAGCAGTATTAACACCCGGCCGATTTTCGACAGTCTCATCGTCTCCTCCCACCCCGGGCCATCATTGAGCGTCGCTGACGCCGGGGAACTTGACCCGCCCGTGCCGGGGCTTCGCGACGTAGTCCTGAATGGAGTTGAAGGTGATCTGGCCCACCTTCCCGCCGCCCGCGACCCCCGCGCAGGCGTCGCGCTCGTCGGTGACGGACTGGCCGGCGGCGTTCGTCTTGACCTCGACCTCGCACTTGATGACGCCATCAATCTTAGCGTTGTAGAGCATCCTCATCGTGGTGCCTTCTTCGAGGTAGACGACGTGGAACGAGCCGTCCCCGAGCCTCTGCATCCGCAGCACGTCTCTGAACGCCAGCGTCTTGTCGTTGCTGATCTCATTGCAGAAGCTGTTCTTCTTGTTGGGGTCGTTGACGCAGGCCCCGCTTCTGATGGTGATCTTATCCGCGCCCTTGTTGAGCAGCCTGGCGAACCGCGGTGCCGTCTCGCCGGGGTAGTAGATGTTGTTGGGGTAGTTGTTGCCGATGGTGTCGTAGGCCCTCTGGGCGTTCAGGACGCCACCCCACGCCTTGTCCGAAAGGGACGCGTACCAGTCGGCGGTGTAGATGAGCACTGCCTTAATCCAGGAAGTGCTCACCCTCCCCCCCCGGAGCATCGCGGCCACGGCCGTCACCTGCGGCGTCGCCAGCGAGGAGCCCGAGGCCGCCTCGTAGCCGTCGTTCCCCGACGCCGTATAAATCGTATCGCCCGGCGCGAGCAGGTGTACGTACTTCTTCGAGTGGTTCGCCCTGTCGTTGAGCCGCGGGACGGCGGTGCTCGTCGAGTTCCCGACGACGACGACGTTTTCGGTCAGCCTCGTCAGCCACGTGACGGGCGGGAACTTTCTATTATCGCCCGCGACGCCGAGCGAGTAGTCAACGTCCTCATCCCCCGCCGCGACCACGAGCAGTATGTCGGGGCTGCCCAGCTCGCCGCCGCCGAGGGTTTCGATAAGCGCCGTGAAGTCTTCCTCCTTGGGCAGGTACATGCTTATGTTGTAGATGTATACGTTGTCCTTCACGCTCTCTTTCATCTCGGGCCACAACCGCTTGAAGTTGATCCTCACCAGTCTCGCGGTAGGTGCTAACCCGAGCAGGCCCTTCTTGGCCCCGATGATCGAGGCGACCTGCGTCCCGTGGAAGTTCTGCCGGGCGGAGAGGTCGGACCTCGCGGCCGGCGGGTCGTCGCCCCACGACCACTCGCCTTTTTCGCCGAAGAAAGATTGATGATGGTAGTCGATGGTCTCGGGGTCTTCGACGACGCCCACCTTGATGCCTTCGAGGTCTATTTTCTTCGACAGCTCCTCCGGGAAATTAATTAGCCGCCTCAACGTCACGCGCGAGTCGAGCGCGGCCTGACTCTGCGGCGCCGCCGGCACGCCCGCCCGCGTCCCCAGCGTCTTCTGCCCACCCTGGGGCAGCTCCGCGTCCTGCGCGGAGAAGGCGTAGAACCGCACGCGGCTCCGCGCGGCCGGGCTGTTCAGCTCCCGTAACAGGTCCGCGACCTTAGCGGAATCGAGCAGCAGTGTCAGCTCCTGAACGTAGACTTTGGTGGTGACAGGTGTGGGCTCCAGGTACGCGATTTCCACCCCACCGTGCGCGGCGTCCGGCGTGAGCCCGAAGGCCCTGTAGCCCAGCACGAGCCGCGTCGGCATCACCCAGCCGCCCTTGTTGTTCGGGTCGGGCGTGCCGGGCAGCCCCAGCTTGGCGAACTCATTCGAGTTGGGGGCGAACGGCTTCCCGTTGCCGTCAAGGAACGTGTAGTTGGCCGAAGCGGCCACGAGCACCCTGTCGATGACGTACGCGCCGGGGTCGGCAGCCGCGCGTGCGCAGGACGTCTTCTTGTCGGCGGCGCTCAGGTTCAGCCGGTCGAACGCGATGTTGGTGTACCGCGCGGCCACGTCCGTGATGCGTAGCTGCCGCCAATCACGGGCGGCCACCCCCGCGCCGAGCTGCGCGGCGAACGCTTCCGGCTCAAGCCGCACCTCCATCGGGAAGACGGTCGAGCTCGACTCGACGGCGTCCGGCGGGGCATCGCATTTCGCCTCGGCGGTCGGCGCCGCCTGTTGGTCCGCGTCTATCCTGACAATGTCGCCGGGCGCCAGCGCCTGGGGCTGGGTCGTCAACGCAACGATGCCGCGCTCGCTCAGGAGGTTCTCCAGCCCCACGTGCGGCCCCTGTTCCCGCCTGACCTTCTCGACCACGTAGCCTTTCGCCGACGCCGACGGCACTATGACCTCGTGCCCCCGCCCGATCTTTATCTCGTTCCTCCTGAAGACCACCCCCGCACCACCGCGCTGGACTGCCGGCGTCGTCACGCATTCCCAGCCGTTAAACTTGCAGACGAGGTCCGCCAGCCGCTCCACGCTCGCGGAGTTGGCCGGCAGCGGCACCGTGGACGGCGTCCCTGCGGGCTGCGTCACCGTGGGCTGCGTCACCGCGGGCTGCGGCTTCGACAGCATCTCGGCGCGCACGAAGTCGGTGATGGAGTTGTAGACCGCGCGGGAGATGATGGTGCGCCGCGCGAGTTCGCCCCGCTTGCCGAGCTGCTCGATGATGGCGGCCTGCTGCTCGGCCACGATGTGCGAGGCGTAGGGGAACTCGACGACGACCGGCACCGGGCGCGGGGCGCTGAGCAGGAGGCGGCGCCCCTCGTCGGAGATGTAGACCGTCTCCTCCGAGACGGCCAAACGGTTGAAGTCGCGCTCTGCGTCGGGCGGGAGCCCGAGCGGCATCACCTCGGGGTCCGTGACCGCAACAGGCTGCGGACGCGTGACGGCGAAGAGTTCCTTCTTGCCCGCCAAGTAGTAGACACCGCGGAACAGCGTGAAGTCCTTGAGGTCGGGCAGCCCGCCCCTGACGCCGGCCGGCAGGAACTTAGGGTAGCCCTTCGTGCTCACGTTGAGGGGTTCGGGGCCGGCGTCGGGGCCGAACCCGTACAGGTCGCCGGCCCCCGCCTCGTCTAACAGGACGAGCGTCTGGCCGTCGAAGCCGATGCGGTCGATGTCGCGGACCCCGCTCACGACCGTCCGCGGCTCATCGACTCCGGGGGTGAAGAACTGCACTTGCTCGTCCGACGCGACGGCCAACACGCCGGCCTCCGACATCGCAACGTGCTTCGGCCCGCGCACCAACCCCCGCGCGACGATAGTTCTCAGCGTCGGTTGGCCCTCGGCGTCGAGGTCTATCTCGAAGCAGGCGTTTGCCAGCGGGTCGCACCCGACGAGTTTGCCCTGCCGGTAGGCGAGGCCCGTGGGCTTCTTGAAGTTGAACGACGTGAGCTTCAGCCGCTTGAAGTCGCCGTAAGGCCGAGCGCCCTGCGCGCCGCCTGCTTCAAGAAAGAAGATGGCCCCCGTGTCGCCGTCGGCGGCGTAGATTACGTCGCCGCCCGCCCGCTTGACGACGATCATGTCCGAAATCGTCTTGAGCTTATCTTCTTCCGCCCCCTGCCCCGAGGCCGGGCGATGCCAGGACATCGCGGCCGCCGCGGCGAGCAGGATCAAGCAGAAAGTGACGTAGGTCGCGCGCAGCGTCCCCGGGCGGCGGACCTGGACGCGAGGTGTGTGGCGGTACATAACTACGGACTCCTGTGATGCCGGACTCCTTCGTTGATTCAGACGAGCGAGAGCGCGCCCCGGACGGCGCGCAGCGCGTTGACGCGGCCGTGACCCATCCGGTCGTTGCGGCCGTTCGTGTAGACGACGCTGCCGACCTTGTCGGCCGTCTCTTTCAGGAGCCGGCGCACCTGCGCCTCGCGCAGACTCGGGTTGGCCGAGAGGACGAGGCCGGCGATGCCGGCGACGATTGGCGTGGACGACGAGGTGCCGTTGAAGCTCGCGTAGTAATCGCCGTCGAGCGCGCCGCCCACGTTGTAACCGTCCGCCCCGGTGATGTCGGTCGTGAAGTTATGAACGCCCGGCGCGGCCACATCCACTTCGGCCCCGAAGTTCGAGCCCCACCAGGTTTCGCCGTCGGCGCTGGTCTTGGTCTTCGGCTCGTCGAACTCGTTGCTCGCCGAGACGGTCAGCACGTTGGCCAGCGTGCCGGGGAAATCGACCCCCGCCGAACTGTTGCCGGCGGCGACGACAATCACGCAGCCCCTCCCGCCACGCCCCTGCGTGCGCGCGCGCTCGAAGGCGTTCGACACCGCGTTCGACGGCGCGCCGCCGCCCCAACTGTTGCTGAGGATGTCGGCGCCGTTGCGCCAGGCCCAGTCTATGGCCTGAACGATGTCGGAGTTTGTGACGACCCAGTCCTTCCCCTTGCTCGGCGAGAAGGCGATGCGCGCCGCCATCAGCGAGCACCCGCCGCCCAGGCCCCGCACGCCGCGGTTGTTGTTCGGGGTCGCGGCCGCCAGTCCCGCGCAGGCCGTGCCGTGCGCGTCCCACGGGTTCGGCCTCTGGTTCTCGTCGTCGTCCACCGCGTCGAAACCGGCGACGATAGCGTCGCGCAGGTCCAGGTGGCCGACGTCAACGCCCTCGTCGAGGATGGCGATCTTTATGTTGCGCGACCCGGTGACGAGTTGCCAGGCCCCGACGGCCTGCGTGATTCTGACGGCGTACTGCGACCCGAGCAGCGTGTCGCCGCCCGCGTCCGCCGGCCCCGCGGCTCCGGCCGGGTCGTCCTCACTCTCGTCGTGGTCGCTGACGACGGGTTCCTCATCGTCATTGTTATCGTCTCCGCCCGCCCCGCCGTCCGTGTCGCGCAGCGCCTCGTGCCGCCCGATGGTCACGAAGTCCGGCTCGGCGTAGTCCACCTCGGCGCGTTTCATCAGCTCGGCGATTACGTCGAAGGGGTCGGCCGCCGGGGGTATCTGCACGACGTACTCGTCGCCTTCGGCGTTGAGGACTGTCCCGCCGTTGTCGCTGATAATCTCGTCAGCCTTTTCGGCGGTCTCGGGTTTAAAGCCGACGATGATGCGATCCGGGGCGACGACCTGCTTGGTGCCGAGGTCGAAGACGGGCACGACGCGCTCGACCTCGGGGTCGGCGTTGAGCGCGCTCGACGCCGCCGCGACGCGCGCCGGGCCGGGCTGCGCCGAGGGCGCGACTCTGATGATCGTCAGCCTCTCGTTGGGCACCTCGAACCGTTCGTCGAACGTGCCGACCTCGGGCTTGGGGTCGATGACCGCGCGGCGGCCGACGGTGTCCGAAGGCTCGCGGAACCTGACCGCGATGATGTCGTGATTGACGGGGAGACTGACCCGCTTGCCGTTAACGATGTACTCGTAAGCCATACACTCCTCTCCACGCTCTCTCTTCTCTCAAGGGGGGCCGCGCCCCCCGCGGCGTGAGTAACGCGCGGGGGCGCGGCGTGAGGGACCGTCCGTTGCCTCGGACGGCCCTTGCCGCAGCCGTTAAGGTTACGGCTGCGGCGGGGTCTCCGGCGGGGCCTCCGGCGGGGTCTGCGAGTCGGCCTTCTTCTTCAACTCCGCGTCGATGGCGTTGTCGAGCAGAAGGTCCTCAAGCAGCTTTTTCTTCTGGTTGGTCGGGTCGGCGGCGGCCGCCGCGGTAGCAGCCGCGGCCGCCGCCTCGTCGGCCGCCGCCTTCGCCTCGGCCTCGCGGGCCGCGGAGCGCGCCTTCGAGGCCGTGATGATGTCGGTGATGGCGCCGCCCGCCTCCTCGGCGAGCGTAGCCTCCAGCAGGGCGTTCGAGCCGAGCTTGAAATTCTTCATCGCGCCCGTCGCCTCGTTGAATTCGACGGTGTACTGCGTCTTGCGGCCGGCGCTCGATGCCGGGAGCGAGGCGGTGACGCCGAGCTGCGCGAACTTGATGTTCTCGCGCGCGGCGACGCTCTGCGCCTCGGGCTTGAAGCCGTCGCCGGGCACCGTCTTGCTCGTGAAGAGCGTGACGATGGCCGCCGCCGGGATGCGGTAGTAGAAGCCGCGCTCGCCCCGCTGCTCCTCCGCGGCGTTGGCCCTGACCATGCCGTTCAGAAAGCCGTCGTTATCACGCAGGCGGCTCACGCGCACATAGACCCCCTGCCCCCCCTTGATGAGCCCGTCGGGGAAGCCCGGGTCGGGGCAGTTCTTGGCCACGAACGTCGGCTTAATCTTGATCTCCTGCTTGATGGACTCGACCGTGTGGCAGAGGCCGCCCGGAGTCATCGCTATTAACATCGGCGAAGTCTGGACGGCGTTGACGCCGGAGGGGTCGGCCTTGATGGGCACGTACCTGAACTCGCCCGTCCAGGTGTCACTGTCTTTGTTGCCGAGGAAGTACGTCCGCTCGTACTTGGTGATGGACGCGTCCGCCTGCTCGATGAGCAGCTTGATGGCGTCAACCGAGAGGTTCGACGGCAACGAGTCGCCGCTGGTGAGGGCGTCGCGCTTTTCCCGCAACTGCACGATGCGCTCGTTAATCTTCTTCGCCTCCTCAAACTCGTTGGCGAACGCCCGAGCCCTCGTGCTGTTGGAGATGTCGCTGTGGGGGGTGTTGTTGCCGACGACATCGACGGCGTTTTTGATGCCCTCGGCGGCTTCTGTCACCGCTTTGGACAGCTCGGCAGACGCCTTGTTGGCGTCCGTCTCCGGGGCTCCGGCGGGCGGCTTCACCGCGGCGGCGACAGCCTCGACGTGTTTCTTCGCCTCGTTGGCGCACCCGATGACTTTCGTGAGAAGCGGCGATTTTCCCTCGGGCGACCCCTTTTCATTACTTTCGGCGCGACACAACGGCTCACTCTCGGCGGGGCGCTGCACCTGACGCGATGCGTCCGGCACCCTCCCGGCCTCACCGCGTTCGTCGAGCTGGTCCTGCAACTC
>WUUC01230896.1_pt1 | contig 10172 bp, 10 predicted proteins | sample 6278441 | NCBI WGS metagenome assembly WUUC01 (sample SAMN13675441, study PRJNA597444) | soil metagenome | isolation source: soil | place: USA: Washington | collected 2017-10 | reverse complement strand
CGAGTCAGCTCGCGGCGACACCGAGCGGGGCAGGACGGGCGCATGCCACGTCCACGACAGTCGTGACCACAACGCACCTCCCTCAGCTCGGGTTGTTGCAGCGACCATGACCCATTGGCCACGGTGCGCGCAACTGAATTATTGGACGACCAGATCCAGGGCCTGTGGCCCGGTGTGCTCGAGGCGAAGGCCCGCGGCGGAGGCCAGGCGGATGACCGCGCGTACGGAGGAGGGTTCGCGGGATGCCTTGGCGAGCACGGCGGCGAGGTGGCCTTTGTGGGCCTTGTTGAAGTGGCTGATGGCGGTGCCGGTTTCGGTTACGACCCGGACCGTGATCGCGTGCGGGATCTTGGCCAGGGCGGCGTAGGTGGTCGAGCGCAGGTCAAGGATCAGATCGTCCACTGTGGACAGCGTTTTGCTCAGCTCGGGGTGCCAGACCGAGCGCATGGTACCGACTCCGGGCAGCGTGGTGCCGCCGGAGAGCCGATAGGCGGGGATCCGGTCCTCGGCCCGGAGCACCCCGAAGAGCGCCGAGGCGATGGCGAGCCGCGCTCCGGCCCGGCGACGCTCGGCCCGGGTGAACGTGGCGATGTCCAGGGCGTCGTAGAGCACGCCGGTGTAGCGCCGCACAGCGGGCTGGGTCGGGGATGTACGCAGCAGGGCGTTGCGGGTGACCTCCGTCGTCTGTTTCTCGGACACCCCGAGCACGGCAAGGCCCGCCGGCACGTCGTCGGCCAGCGTCACCAGCGCCGACACCAGGCGCTCGCGCACCGGGCTCAGCTCGGGGAAGGACAGCCCGCCCAGGTCGAGGGGCGCGTGCTCACCGCCGTCGGCCTTGGTCTCCGACGGCGGGAGCAACACCAGCATGGGCAGGAGCGTACGTCAGCCGTTGGCCGAACCGACGCAGAACTCGTTGCCCTCAGGGTCCTGTAAGACGGTCCAGGTCAGACCGGGCACGGTGTGCTCGGCGACCTCCTTGGCACCCAGGTTGACCAGGCGAGCCACCTCCGCCGGCCGGTCCTCGGCGTGGAAGTCAAGGTGTACGCGGTTCTTGCCGGCGCGCTCCTCCGGCACCCGTTGCAGGCCGACGTACGGCCCATCTTCACCCTTCCGGATGATGGTGATGAAGAAGCCGTCGTAGTCCTGGTCGATCTCGGCGTCGAGCGCCTGAGTCCAGAACTCGGCCAGCTTGCGTGGTTCGAGGCAGTCGATGGTCACGCCACCCAGCTGAATAGTCATGGCGCGCACGCTAGCGAGCCCCACCGACAATGATGGATCCATGCGCACGATCGACTGGCAGGACGGCCACATCGTCGCGATCGACCAGACGAAGCTTCCGCACGAGCTGGTGCTCATGGAGATCGTCACGGTCGCCGACCTGGTCGACGCGATCAAGCGGCTGGCCATCCGGGGGGCGCCAGCACTCGGTGTCGCCGGCGCGCTCGGCGTCGCGCTGGCAGCCAAGGACTCGCCCGAGAACCGGACCCGGGATCTGGCGGCGCTCCGAGCCGCCCGGCCGACCGCGGTGAACCTGGCCTGGGGCGTGGACCGGGCGGCGGCGCGGCTCGGCGACGGCCCGGACGCGGTGCTGACCGAGGCGCTGGACATCCTGGAAGCCGACGTGCGCGACAACGAGGCCCTGGGGCGGCGCGGCGCGGCGTGGCTGCTGTCCCGGATCGGGTTGCCGACCGTCAACGTGCAGACCCACTGCAACGCGGGCGCACTGGCCTGCGTGGAATGGGGGACCGCGCTCGGCGTGGTGCGGGCGCTGCACGAGCAAAGTGCGCTCGGCCAGGTCTACGTCGACGAGACCCGGCCGCTGCTGCAGGGCGCCCGGCTCACCGCGTGGGAGCTGGCGCGGCTCGGCGTTGCTCACACCTTGGTGGTCGACGGTGCCGGACCTTCAGTCATCGCAAGGGGTTTGGCCGACGCCGTGATCGTCGGCGCGGACCGGATCGCGGCCAACGGCGATGTGATCAACAAGATCGGCACCTACCCGCTGGCGCTGGCGGCGGCCCGTGCCGGCGTGCCGTTCGTGGTCGCCGCGCCGGAGTCCACCATCGACCTGGCCACTGTGTCCGGTGCCGAGGTCGAGATCGAGGTGCGCGGCTCCGCCGAGCTCGCGGAACAGGCACCGCCCGGCACCGAGACGCTGAACCTCGCCTTCGACGTCACGCCGGTGGACCTGGTTTCCGTTGTGGTAACCGAGAAGCGAGTATTCGAGGGGCGCCCGTGAGTTGGGACGACGCGAAAACCTTCGATGGTCCGCTGGACGAGCTGGCGTACGGATCGCGACTGATCGGCCAGGATCCCGGGCTGGTGCTGCACGGCGGCGGCAACACCTCGGTCAAGGACACGGTTTCCGACCTGACCGGCGCGCCCGTCGACGTGCTCTACGTGAAGGGCAGCGGCTGGGACCTCGCCTCGATCGAGCCGGCCGGCTTCGCCCCGCTCCGGCTGGACCGGCTCCGCGCACTTCTCACCGTGGCCCAATTGTCTGACCGCCAGATGATGAACGAGCTCCGCTGCGCCCTCCTCGACGCCACCGCCCCCGACCCCAGCGTCGAAACCCTCCTCCACGCACTACTCCCACACAAAGCCGTGCTGCACAGCCACGCCGACGTGATCGTAACGCTCACCAACACCCCCGACGGCGAATCCCTGATCCGCAAACTCCACGGCGACCGGGTCGTGGTCGTGCCGTACGTGATGCCGGGTTTCCTCCTCGCCCGCGCCTGCGCATCGCTGTACGCCGCCGCCGCGCACCACGGCACGATCGGCATGGTCCTGCTGAACCATGGCCTCTTCACCTTTGGTGCTACCACGAAAGACGCCTACCACCGCCACCGTCAACTGGTGGGTGAAGCGGAGGAGTTCCTCCAGGCAGCTGTCCACTCGCGACCGGCCACTCGACCCACCCCCGAGCCAGTCAGGCTGGTTGAGCCAGTCGAGCTCGCTGAGCTCCGGGCGGCGGTGTCCACATTGGCCGGCACGCCGATGATCGTGAGTCAGCACAGCGATGACACCATTCAGTCCTTTGTGGAGCATCCAGAGCTGGCGTCGATCGCGAGTCGGGGGCCGGCCACTCCGGACCATGTGATCAGGACCAAGCGGGTGCCGCTCGTCGGCCGGGATCTCAACACCTACGCCGAGGAGTACCGGGCCTACTTCGCCGAGCACGCCGGCGAGCGTGACCTGACCATGCTCGACCCCGCGCCCCGGGTGATCCTCGACCCCGCCTTCGGCATGCTTACCGTTGGCGGCACAGCGAAAGACGCCGACATCGCCTACGACATCTACGCGCACACGATCACCGTCATCGAACGCGCCGAGGCGATCGGCGGCTACCGCGCACTGCCACCCGGCGACCTCTTCGACCTGGAGTACTGGGAGCTCGAACAGGCGAAACTCAAGCGTGGCACCACATCCGGCCCGCTCACCGGCGAGGTCGCACTGGTCACCGGAGCCGCCTCCGGCATCGGCCGCGCTTGCGCGGAAGCGCTCCGCCACCGGGGTGCCAGCGTGATCGGGCTGGACCTCACGCCAACCGAGACGAGCCCGGATTACCTTGGTATGCAAGCGGATGTGACCGATCCGGACGCCGTCGCCCAGGCGCTCGACCAAGGCGTCCGGCGGTTCGGCGGCATCGACATCGTGATCCCCTCGGCCGGAGTCTTCCCCGCCACCAAGCCGATCGCCGAACTGGACCCGGACACCTGGCGCCGCACCCTCGCCGTGAACACCGACTCCGTCGCCACCCTCTTCCGCCAGGCCCACCCGTTCCTCACCAAAGCGCCACGAGGTGGCCGGGTCGTGGTCATCGCGTCAAAGAACGTCGCCGCCCCCGGCCCCGGCGCCGCCGCCTACTCCGCCTCCAAGGCCGCCCTCACCCAACTCGCCAGGGTCGCCGCCCTCGAATGGGCCCCCGACAACATCCGAGTCAACCTCGTCCACCCAGACGCCGTGTTCGACACCGGCCTGTGGACCGAGGAGATCCTCACCCAGCGCGCGCGCCACTACGGGATGACCGTCGAGCAGTACAAACGCCGCAACCTGCTCGGCAGGGAGATCACCAGTGCGGACGTGGCCACGGTCGTCGCCGAACTGTGCACCGATACCTTCGCCGCCACCACCGGCGCCCACATCCCCGTCGACGGCGGCAACGACCGGGTGATCTAGGTGTGTTTGATGGAGCGTCGCGGAGGAGTTGGCAGCTTCGTGTCTGCCATCGGAACCTCAGGGGACCGTGACGGCAGCCAGCCACCATCAACCCGATATCCGCACCATGCGCTGGAACGCAACGACAGCAGTTAATCCCGGGGAGGCGGGGCAGTGCGCTGGCGGGCGCGCCAGGCGGCGGCTTTGTTGCGGTTGCCGCACACGGCCATGGAGCACCATTTGCCGGCGCTCGCGCGGGAGGCGTCGAAGAAGGCCCAGCGGCAGGCGTCGTTCTCGCAGACCTTGAGCCGGCGCCAGCGGCCGTCCGCCATGGCTTCGGTGATGGTTACCAGCAGCGTGCCGAGAGCGTGGTCCACCCCGCTGGCCCCGGACACCAGCCGCGCACCCGATGGGGTGAACTCGGGGCGTAGCCGGCTGCGTCGGGCCGCCGATGTCAACCGCGTCGCCGCCCGGCCGGCGGACGGCCCGCCGGTGAGCACCGACCGAACCGCCTCGCGCAGTTCGACCGTGCGGTTGAGGTCGGCCGGCTGTACCGTGGCATCGGGACCGAGCAAGTCGTTGTGGCGCAACCACTTCGCCAGCTCATCCGGGTCACCGAGAACGTCGGTGCCAGCCTCGATGTCGCGGGTGTTGACGAACTCCCTGACGAGCCGCAGTGATCCTTCATCCACCGGCTGCGTCACCTCCATGGACAGCTTACCGGTTATGTCATGGTAACCCGTTGGAGCGGATCTCCTCGCTTTACTACCCTTTCGACACACCCATAAAGAGGAGTACCTGCCGTGATAACCAGGATGTCGTCGCTGTTCCTACGCACTTTGCGCGAGGATCCCGTGGACGCCGAGGTGCCGAGCCACCGGCTGCTGCTGCGCGCCGGCTACGTCCGCCGCGTCGCCCCGGGCAGCTACTCCTGGCTGCCGCTGGGCCTGAAAACCCTGCGCAAGGTCGAGGCGATCGTGCGCGAGGAGATGAACGCGATGGGCGCCCAGGAACTCCAGTTCCCCGCGCTGCTGCCCCGCGAGCCCTACGAGGCGACCGGCCGGTGGACCGAGTACGGCGACAGCATCTTCCGGCTCAAGGACCGCAAGAAGGCCGACTACCTGCTCGGGCCCACCCACGAGGAGCTCTTCGCGCTCACCGTGAAGGGGGAGTACAGCTCCTACAAGGACTACCCGGTCATTCTGTACCAAATTCAGAGCAAGTATCGGGACGAGGCGCGTCCCCGGGCGGGCATCCTGCGCGGCCGCGAGTTCCTGATGAAGGACTCCTACTCCTTCGACCTCTCCGATGAAGGACTGGCCGAGTCGTACCACAAGCACCGCGACGCCTACATCAAGATCTTCGACCGGCTGGGCATCAGGTACGTGATCGTCTCGGCGATGTCGGGGGCGATGGGTGGCTCGGCCTCCGAGGAGTTCCTGGCCGAGGCGGAGACCGGTGAGGACACCTTCGTCCGCAGCCTGGAGTCCGGCTACGCGGCCAACGTCGAGGCGGTGATCACCCCCGCGCCCGCCGAGCAGTCCATTGAGGACAAGCCGGACGCGCAGGTGCACCACACCCCCAACACGCCGACCATCGAGACGCTGGTGGACTTCCTCAACGCCGCCGACCTTGGCCGGACGTTCACCGCCGCGGACACGCTGAAGAACGTCATGGTGAAGACCCGCATGCCCGGCGAGGACAAGTGGGAGCTCCTGGCCGTCGCGGTGCCCGGCGACCGCGACGTGGACCTGAAGCGCCTCGAAGCGAGCGTCACGCCCGCCGATGTGGCCATCCTCGATGAGTCCGACTTCACCGCGAACCCCTTCCTGGTGAAGGGCTACATCGGACCGAAAGCGTTGCAGGACAACGGGGTTCGCTATCTCGTCGACCCCCGCGTCGTGCGTGGCACGGCTTGGGTGACCGGCGCCGACAAGCTCGACCACCACGTGGTGGACCTGGTCTGCGGCCGCGACTTCACCCCGGACGGCACCATCGAGGCCGCCGAGGTGCGCGCCGGGGACGCCTCACCCGACGGCCACGGCACGCTGGCCGCCGCGCGCGGCATCGAGATCGGCCACATCTTCCAGTTGGGCCGTAAGTACGCCGACGCGTTCCAGCTGGACGCCCTCGGGCCGGACGCCAAGCCCATCCGGATCACCATGGGCTCCTACGGCATCGGGGTGTCGCGACTGGTCGCGGTGATCGCCGAGCAGTCCTACGACGAGAAGGGCCTGATCTGGCCACGCTCCGTCGCCCCGGCCGACGTGCACATCGTCATCGCCGGCAAGGACGACACGCTCAAGGCCGGCGGAGACAGGCTCGCCGCCGAACTCGACGCGGCCGGTGTCCAGACGATCCTGGACGACCGCAACGCGAGCCCCGGCGTGAAGTTCGCCGACGCGGAACTTGTCGGCGTGCCCACGATCGTCGTGGTGGGCCGCGGCCTGGCGAACGGCGTGGTCGAGGTGAAGGACCGCGCCACTGGCGAGCGCGTCGAGGTCCCGGTGGACGAGGCCGCCGCGCACCTGGCCAAGCTCGTCAGGAGCTGAGCAACGCCGCCAGCACCCGCTCGGTGTCCGCCAGGTCCGGCAGCACGTGCCGGGCACCGGCGGCGCTGAGCTGCGCCGTGGTGTGCCGCCCGGTCGCCACCCCGACCGTGACGCACCCGTGGTGCAGCCCGGCCGCCATGTCCAGCGGGCTGTCGCCGATCACCACCACGTCGGAGGGCTGGAACGTCGACCCGTACTTCGCCGACGCCAGCTCGATGGCGCTCGCCACGAGGTCGTGGCGGTCGGCGGAGATCGACCCGTAGCCGCCGACCTCGAGGTCGACGTGCCGGTCCAGCCCGAACGGGGCGAGCTTGTAGCCGGCCAGCTCCACGAGGTTGCCGGTGACCAGCGACTGCACCACGTCCTGCTGCTGCCGAACGAGAGCGAGTACCTCGGCCGCGCCGGGCAGCGCGCGGCCGAGCGTGGTCATGTTCGGCTGCGCCTCGTCGGCGATGCGGATCAGCTCGGCGAACATCTGCTGCACCGTTTCCTCGTCGTAGCGAACTCCGTGCGCGGTCAGCAGTTCATGGGTCAGCGAACGCTCGGTGCGGCCCGGCCACTCGGGAAGGTGCCGCATCGACACGCCGAACAGGTTGCGCAGCGCGTCGCGATACCAGCGCCGGCCGATGCCGCTGTAGTCCACCAGGGTCAGGTCGATATCCCAGAGCACGAGGGTCACCCGGCCATCGTGACACGTGACTTATTCAACGTCAGTTGACTTGTTCCGCAGGTAGAGCTACGGTCGCATTCAACAAGAATTCAACGCTCGATGAACTTCGGAGGCCTCCCGCGATGGCCGCATCGCACACTCCCAAACCGCCGGTACTGGCCGTACTGGTCGGCCTGGCCGGCGCGGTGGTCGCCGCCGTACTCGGCTTGCTCACGTTCGGCGCGCAGGCCACCGCACACCCGGATCGTGTCCCACTGGCCGTCGTCGCGCCCGCCGGCAGCCCCGTCGCCGGGCAGCTCACCAGCCAGGGCGGTGACGCCGTCTCCTGGCGCCTCGCCACGGCCGACGAGGCCACGCAACTGTTGGACGACAAGGAGATCTACGGCTACCTCGACCTGACCGCGGCCCCCACCGCCAAGATCGTCGTGTCCGGCGCGGTCAACCCGCAGGGCGCCCAGATCGCCCAGCAGATCCTCACCGAGGTCACCCAGAGGCTCGCCGCCGCCACCCCGGGCGCGCCGTCCGTGGAGACCGTCATGGTCCACCCGGCCACCCCCGCCGGCCGCACCGCGCCGCTGGCCGCGAGCGCGCTGCTGTGGATCTCCGGCCTGGTCGCCACGCTCGCGTTCGGACTGCTCACCAGCCGCCGCGGCATCCGTGCCGGCGTCGGCCCTCGCTCCATCCTCGCGCTCACCTCGACCGTCCTCGGCGTCGGCGTGGTCGCCGGCCTGTTCACCTTGTGGGACAACACGATCCCGCTGACCTGGGACGTGCTCGGCTTCCTCGCCCTTACCGCGCTGGCCTTCGCGGCCATCCAGGGCGCGCTGCTGCGGCTGCTCAAGCTCCGCGCCGCCGCCCTGCTCGGCCCGCTCTACCTGATCGCCCCCGCGGTCGCCGGCCAGGTGCCCGAGCTGCTCAATCCCACCTACCGGGCGCTGCTCTGGTCGTGGACGCCGTTCCGCTTCTCCACCGAGGGGCTGCGGAGCCTCCTGCAGGGCACCCCGTCCGCGCCGGATGTGCGCACCGGCGTCATCGTGCTCGCCGCGATGGCCGTCGCCGGGCTCACCGTGATGGTCGCGGCCGGCTCACGCACCCGCGAGAAAACTCAGCCGCACACGCCGAACGGCGTTGTCCACATTGGTGTCGACGAGGCAGATCGACTGCCAGGTGCCGAGCGCGAGCTCCCCGCCGAGCACCGGGATCGTGGCGTACGGGGGTAGCAGCGCCGGCAGCACATGATCCCGGCCGTGCCCGGGAGAACCGTGCCGGTGCTGCCAGCCGGCGTTGCCCGGCAACAGCCTTCGCAACGCGGCGAGCAGGTCGTCGTCGCTGCCGGCGCCGGTCTCGATGATCGCGAGACCGGCGGTGGCGTGTGGCACCCAGACATGCAACAGGCCATCACCGCCATCCAGAAACGTCTTGCACTCCTCGGTGATGTCCCGGACAACCTCGCTGGAGCCGGTCCTGATCTCGATCTCCTGGCTGCGCATTCGTCCAACGGTAGCGTCGATGCCATGCGCGAAGCCTTCGGAGCACTGTTCGACATTCCGGCCGGTTACCTCAACACGGCGAGCGTCGGCATCCCGCCGGTCAGCGTCGCGGACACGATGATCGAAGCGATCAATGCCTGGCGTACCGGAAGCGTGCAGCCGCCCGAGTACGACAAGCCGGTCGCGATCGCGCGAGACGCCTGGGCCCGGCTGGCCGGGGTGCCGGTCGGCACCGTGGCCATCGGTGCCAGCGTGTCGCAGCTGATCTCCCTGGTCGCCGCGAGCCTGCCGTCGAGCACCCGGATGGTGACCGTCGAGCAGGAGTTCACCAGCACCACCTTTCCTTTCGCGGCAAGGAACCTACCCATCGTCGAGGTGCCCATCGCCGACCTTGCGTCCACAGTGGACGGTAACGACCTTGTCGTGGTCAGCGCCGTGCAGTCCGCCGACGGTGCGATGGCGGATCTGGACGCGATCCGCGCCGCCGCGGCCGCCTCCGGCGCCCGGGTGCTGCTCGACGTGACCCAGGCTCTCGGCTGGCTGCCGCTGCGCCTGGACTGGGCCGACTGGGTCGTCGGCGGCTCCTACAAGTGGCTGCTCGCCCCGCGCGGCGCCGCCTGGATGGCCGTGCGCCCGGACGCGCTCGAGCTGACCAAGTCAATCTCCGCCAACTGGTACGCCGGCGACGACCCCTGGCAGACGATCTACGGCCTGCCGCTCCGCCTCGCCCCCGACGCACGCCGCCTCGACCTCTCACCGGTCTGGTTCGCCCAGGTCGGCGCCGCCGCCTCGGTGCCGTGGCTGGCCGAGCTGGACGCCGCGAAGGTGTACGAGCACTGCGTCCGGCTCGCCAACGCCACTCTGACCAGCCTCGACCTGCCCCCAACCGGCTCGGCCATCATCTCCCTCGACCTTCCCGGCGCCGCCGAGCGACTGGCCGGGGCCGGAGTGCGGGCCAGCGTCCGCGCCGGTCGCGTCCGCCTCGCCTTCCACCTCTACAACACCGACGAGGATGTCGCGCTTGTCGTAGGCGCATTGAGTGGCAGGGCGTAACCGATTACGGTTGGCGCCCGTGTCGGCTCCCCATCGCCCTGGACAGGCGCCCTGGCCTGAGCGACAGCGGCCGGCGCCCATTCAGTTCCACAGTGAGCCGCCCGAACTCGAGCAGCAGCCGTGGGTCATCTGGTCGCTGCGTGGCCTCGGGTTACTGGCGGTCGCGGTGCTCTCCGGCTTCATCTGGTGGTACGTGCACGGCGAGAGCCCGCCCCCGTCGACCGCGACGGGCACCTCGACCGCACCGTC
>WUUC01227983.1_pt1 | contig 10173 bp, 12 predicted proteins | sample 6278441 | NCBI WGS metagenome assembly WUUC01 (sample SAMN13675441, study PRJNA597444) | soil metagenome | isolation source: soil | place: USA: Washington | collected 2017-10 | reverse complement strand
CCTGATGATCGGGCTGCCCGGGGCCGACGAGTCGGAGGGCTTTGACCGGACGCACCTGGACCTGCCGGCCAACCAGATCGCCGCGCTTCAGGCGGTGGCGGCGGTCAACCCGAATGTCGTCGTGGTGCTCGTCAACGGCTCGACCGTGGTCCTCGGCGACGTCACCCCGCATGCGAGGGCGCTGGTTGAGGCCTGGCTGGGCGGCCAGGCCGCGGGCGGCGCGATCGCCGATGTGCTGACCGGCGCCGTCAACCCGTCGGGCCGGCTGGCCGAGACCATTGCCCACCGGCTGGAGGACAACTCGTCCTATCTCAACTTTCCCGGCGACAGCCAGGTGGTGCGCTACGGCGAGGGGCTGTTCATCGGCTACCGCGGTTACGACAAGACCCGGCAAGAAGTGGCGTTCCCGTTCGGCTTCGGGTTGTCCTACACCAGCTTCGCGCTGTCGGACCTGCAGGTGGCCACCCAGGGCTCGGCCAGCGAGGGCACCCTCGGCGCCACCGTGACGGTCACCGTCACCAACACCGGGCCCGTCGACGGCGCCGAGGTGGTGCAGGTCTACGTGCGGGACGTGGAGTCGAGCGTGGCCCGGCCGGTGCGCGAGCTGAAGGGCTTCGCCAAGGTGTTCCTGGCGCCAGGTTCCTCCGAGCAGGTCTCCATCGAGCTAGACCAGCGCGCCTTCTCGTTCTGGTCCACCCGGCTGGGCCGGTGGGCGGTCGAGGCGGGCGACTTCGAGATCGGTGTCGGGCCGAACTCCCGGGACCTACCCCTGACCGAGGTTGTCTACGTTGAGGCGCCGAGGCTCGCCGGGCCGCTGAGCCGGGACTCCACCCTGCACGAGTGGATGAGCGACCCGGTCGGCAGAAAGCTGATCGAGCGCGAGGTCGCCGGCGGACAGCCGGCCGGGGCGTTGAGCGAAGAGCTGCTCGCCGTCGTCGGCACCATGCCGATGAGCACTCTGGCCAACTTCGGCGGCATGAGTCTGGACCACGACGCCCTCGACCGGGCCGCAAACGCCTGGCGGGAGCAGTCCGGGGTCAGCTGAGTGCCGGAGCGGGCCGCCAGCGTCGTCCTACCACACCTTTGCTTTCGTCTGGGTAGCGTTTGGCAGCATGGTCGAGAACTCGAGCCAGCAGCCGGACGTTGAGACCCAACGCGAGCCGGTCCCCCGCGTCGACACCGGCGAGCTCGACACGGCGCTGGCCTTTCTGGACTTCGTCCGCTCCTGCGTTCTCAAGAAGGCAGCCGGCCTGTCCGACGAGCAACTGCGCCGGGCCGTCGTGCCGAGCGGCACCTCGATCCTCGGCCTGATCCAGCACCTGACCGTGGGCGAACGGTTCTGGTTCGGCTACCAGTTCGCCGGCATCGGCGAGGACGCCGACTTCGACTTCGACATGGCGGTCCCCGTCGAGCGCAGCGCGGCCGAGGTCATCGCCGATTACCGGGCCGCCATCGAAGAAAGCAATCAGCTGATCCGCCACGTCGGGGACCCCGAGGCTCGCGTCGCGGCGCCGGTCGACGGCGAACACCTCAGCCTGCGCTGGGTGATCGCGCACGCCACCGGTGAGGTGACCCGGCATGCGGGCCATGCCGACATCCTTCGTGAGTTGATCGACGGCGCCACCGGCCGCTGAGCCAACCCTGAAGGTTGTGGAGCGTCATTATCTCCGAAGCCGATCGAGAAGTAGGCCCACTTGGGCGAGCATAGAAGACCTGCGAGATAGTAAGCCGATGAGGCCGAGCTATAAACACGGAGAAACGTGTGTACTTTCATAACCTAATCATGGATATAGCGTGACTATCACCAGTCACTTCGTCGCGGTGTAGCGGCTTCCTAAGTCACGGCATGACGCCCAAATCCGGGTCTTTTTACCCCCTCATTGAGCACAATAGGAAAAGGCTACATTCCGCTTGGCTGGGTCCGTCATGGGAGAACTGATTCTAGGTGGCTCTCGCCACGGTGACAACGTGGTGACGGTCTTCTAGCACAATAAATCCACGGCCGAGGTGAACGGAATGCACTGATCCGGGACCTAGTACGGCTGTCGGAGGAAAAGGTGCGACGACAAGAGCGCAAGATTGCCACGATCGTGCTCGCGGGGCTCCTTTCGGCGATCGTATGCTTCGGCCTACTCCAATCCACCGGAGCTATCGAGAACCCCGGCTACACGTTCGGTGGCGCTTTCGCCGGCTTCGTTATCACCCTCATACTTCTGAACAGGTTTTGGGGCCCGGACTTATTCGAGGACCAAGTGGAGAGGTCGGGCGCTGAGATAGTTTTTGAGGAGATCGTGAAAGTACTCGATCTCCGATACGCCCCGCCAGGGTTGAATCCGCAGCGAGCGCGTTTATGCGACTCTCGTCGCGTGATGAAAACGACAAGAGAAGGCGACTTCCACCTCCATTACGGGACGACTGGCGACGGAATAACCTTTGAAGGAAGCGCAACCCACCCGCTCACAGCGGACTGGAAGCCTGCCGCGGTCACGCACCCGGGTCCTGACGGTCAGCAGTTAAAGCGCCAGTACGACCTGACCATCCCGCTTGCCGACGTGGCTACGGGTGAAGTTGTACCTATTGCGATCGAAGCAACTTACATTAACGCTTTTCAGGGTGTCGAACAGGAATGGCTTGAAACCCACATCGATGAGCCGACGCGCCGTCTGGAAATGATCGTCCTCATGCCTGAAAGCATGGTCGTTACGAGAGCGGCCATAATGATCAGGAAGGAGGGGCGCAGGGAGCCTCCACGCTTCCCGGAGCCCCGGGTGATGTTGAATGGGAGCATGATCTATTGGAACATCGATCAGCCGCTGCCAGAGACCCGATACGCGCTGAATTGGCACTGGATTCCCCGACCTTAGGCACTGATTGTTGCCCAGTGGTCGCTGGTGACCGGGTTGAGGTCGGCGCAGCCGCACGATGAGGCACCTCCGGGCCTCGCGCTCGCGTCAGGCGGTGCGGCTGCCCGTAATTGCCTCGACCCAAGACGCAACTAATCAGCCCACCGGCGCGTCTGAAGTGTGAGGTAGCCGACCAACCCGAGGAGCGATCTGATGAGCGAGCCAGTCAACCCTGACCCGGCCGACGACGACGGCGGCCAGGCGCTGCCCCCGCTGCCGGACAAGCTGCCCGACGACGAGCCGCCGATGGAGCCCAACCCCTACATGGGCGGCGGCGGCGCTCCGGTCTGACCGAGGCGAGCCCGAGCGGCGAGAGCACCGAGACTCCCGGCGCCCGAAGGCGAAGCCTCAGCTACGAAGCGGTGGCTCCGCGACGAAGGCGTGCTCGCGGAGCCAGCGGTCAACGCGGGTGTAGGCCTGCTCCCGTGGCTCGGGCAGCGACAGAAAGACGTCGTGCCGCGCCCCGGGAATCGGCACGACGGTGGTCTCACCGCCCAGGCAGCCGGCCCAGCGCGCGATCTGCCGGACGTCGAGCACGATGTCAGCCCGATCGCTGAGCTCGGAGTACTGCGCCGCGAAATGAGTGCGGTCCGAGCGCAGCACCAGGGACGGCACCCCGATGTCCAGGCCACGGTGCAGGCGGGCCTGCCCACGGCGGATCGCGTTGAGCCAGCCGAGGGTCACCGGAAACCCGTCCAGCGGCTTGAGCTGCAGGTCGAAGCTCCACTCCCCCGTGCCACTGGCGTGGATCGTCGGGCCGTACCCGCCGGTGGGCAGCTTCAGCGGGCGCAGCGGTTGGGCCTTGCCGAGAACCCGCAGCGCCTGCGTCACCGGGCCGCGGTGGACGGCCTTGCCCTGCAGGTCGAACCACGGGCTGTTGAGAATGAGCCCGGCGACCGGCGCGACCCGGCCGGCGCGGCGGCGGCGGTCCAGCCACAGCGGCGTGATGAGCCCGCCCGTCGAGTGCGCGACGACGACGACCGGCTGCCCGGGGTGCTCCTCGGCCACGATGTCCAGCGCCGCCTTTAGCTCGGCGTCGCAGAGAGCCAGGTCCGAGACGTAATGCGCGGTCTGGCCCGGCCGGCGGGAGCGCCCCGCCTTACGCAGGTCCAGGGCGAAGAATCCGAACCCGCGGTCGGCGAAGAAGTCGGCCAGCTCGGTCTGGAAGAAATAGTCGGAGAACCCGTGCACGTAAAGCACCGCGCCCTGCCGAGCCTGAACGGCAGGCGGGTCTCGCCGGACGAGCACGGCCGCGATGTCGCCCTCGCCGTCGGGGTCAGCGCCCAGATCGAGAACGTGCTGGGCGTAGCCCTCACCCAGCAGGTCCGGCCGCCACTGGATGCTCGGTTCTCTCTCGCTCACCACCCCGACGGTAGTCAGCGCCGCAGCCTGGGGGCGCGGCGGGCTGGGGTGGGGCAAAGCTGAAGTCGGCCACGGACTCGCATGCGTTCAAGGGCTGGCGTTGGCAAAGGCCGCGACCTCTGTGGTCGCGGCCTTCTCTCGCCTAACCCCGCTAGGGGCTGATGCAGCTCAGAGTGCCCAGCGGTGACGGCTGACGAACGGAATCCGTGCCCATACTCGGCCCAGTCCCCAGGTCGTGCCGGCGTAGGTGAGCGCGAGCACGATGACGATCAAGGCCTGAGTCAGGTGGTCATCCACGAAGGGGTTCGTCGAGCCGGTCGGCGCTCCGGTGCTGTCGAACCGTGCCATGGGCCACGAAGCCAGCCACATCCCAGCCAGTAGGAGCACCCCAGAAGCGGCGGCAATGCGCACGGCGACGCCGGCCATCAGGGCCACTCCGATACCGAGCAGGCCCAGCATGAAGAGCGAGTTCGCCCACCAGGTGCCCGCTATCGAGTGGAAGGTCGACTGAAGCGGCCCGACCTCAACGCCCATCAGGAAGCCCTTGGTCGGCGACCCGCCATTGATCCACGCCTTGGCCGAGGATGTCGAGTAGTGCAACCCGAAGGTCTTGTCGAGGAATGCCCAGAGAAAGACAAACCCGGTGGACAACCGCAGAACCGCGAGGGCTTTGGTCGCCGCCGACGTGATCATCGAGCCGGGTACGTGGGCGATGTCGGGGTCAGCGACGGTGGGGATGGTGGGGTGCTTGATGGTCATGATGGCTGCCTCCTAGGCTGTCCCCCCAAGTGTCTCGCGGGCGTGTCCCGGTCCGGATGAGGCGAAGTCCTCTACTCGACGGGACCAACGTCCTGTCCGGCGGCGAGCTGCCATGGCACAGCTGAGCCCACCACGACGGATCTCAGCTGGTGGGGCCGACCCATTGAGCGAAGGGTTCGGCGCGGCCGCGGGCTTCGTATCGGCCCTGGACGAAGTAGACCGGCACGTCGAGCTGCAGAACGTCCTTGCGAAAGTCGATGTCCTGCAGCTTTGGGTACAGGATGGTTGCGACATCGAGGAACGCGCCAAGATTGTGGATTTGCTGCATCAGGCTGTACTCACCCACCAAGAGCGTTGTTCGTGCGGCGTGCCCATGCCAGGGTGTCGTCATAGATGATCCGGTCGGTGGCACGGATGTCGACCATCTGACCGGCGCCGATGAACGCGCGACGTTTTCCTCACCTCGGCTCACCCCCAGAGCGGCGATCGGCAACCCCCGTCAGGCAGCGGGCCGCGCTCGACTTACCAGCGCCGCTTCGCCTTGCCGATCAACCGTGCTCTCTGGAACAAGGCCAGGCTCGCATTTTGACCTCACCCTCATTCTCTGGCTACCGGTTCCTGGGCGGTAGAGACTTACGTCCCGGAAAACGGCCGGCTATCGACTGCGGGACTGATCACCGGCCGGTCGAGCGCCGTGCTGCGCGGTTGCCACGCAGCGTCGGTCTGCATGATCTGCCGGAGGTCAGCCGCGAAACGGGTGGCAGGCGCGCCGTCGACGACGTTGTGGTCGACGGTGACAGTGAGGTCGAGGAACTCGAGCGTTTCGAGGTGTCCGTCGACCTCGCAGAGCCGAGCGCTGATCCCTCCGACGACGACGGCCAGGGATGCGAGCGTGGGCGGGGCGATGGCGAAGCCGCCGCCGCCGGCGAACATGCCGAGCGCGGTGACCTGCACCGTGCCGATCGTGTCGCGCGCGTGGCGGGAACGGCTCATCACGGCGTACATCGCTCGGTAGAGGCCGGGTACTCGTCCCAGCGCGGGCGCGAACGCGTCGAGCAGCCGCCCGCTGCCGGTGCCGGCGGGATCCGCCTTGACGGCTCGGATCTCGGAGCTGATCTCGGCGACGCTGCGCAGGTCGGCGTCTCGAACGACGTGGACCAGCCCGAACGCTCCCTGGCTGGTCGGCACCTCGATCAGCACCTGAATGTCGACGTGGCGGTGCTCGATCAGTCGCCCGCGCCAGTCGCGGTAGGCGTGCACCTGTGGATGTTGGGCCGCAGCGCGGCCCACAGCGGCGACGACGAAGGCGGTCAGCGACAGCGGCGGCTCGGTTTCAGCGAGCCTGCGCCGGGCCGTGGTGATGTCCACCTGGAACAGCCCGATCATGGGTGCGATCCGCCGGCCGGCGCGCACCGCAGCGGTGACCAGCCGCCGGCTCGACGGAAACGGCCGCGTGCTGGCGCCACGGTCGCGCGCGGGCGCGGCTGCCTCACCCTCTCCCAGCTCAGACGACTCGATCATGGCCTTCTCTCCACGGTGTGCTTCCCACGGTGCGCTTGCGAGCAGGGAAGGCGGGCGCATTCGCGCTAGGAATCGTCAGCGGGCCGGTCGACCGCGCGTAGGAACCACGCGAGCACGCAAGCGGTGATCGCGGCGACGGCAGCGAAGGCAGGCACCATCGACATCGAAGCCACGGGTGAACTTGGATCGGCGATCGAGCCGAACCACTGATCCACCGAGATACTGATGCTCTCCAGGACGAATAACGCCAGCACCGCTGCGGTGATCAGCAATCCCCAGCTCTCCCGCCGCCAACACGCCACGGCGGCCGCCGCCAGCAGCGGAAGCCAGATCGCGAGGTCCTGCACGTAGACCGGGTTGGTTACCAGGCCCGTTCCATCGAGCACCGACGCCGGCCTGGAACTGAACATCGCGGGCACGATCTTGAAAAGCCAGGCGCTCGCGTTCAGGACGACGATGACCAGCGCCGCGGCGGCGATGCCCCGCGCTGGAACGGCGCCGGACAGGCGAGCGGCGAAGGCGTCGAGATCGGTGGCCCGCAGCAGCATCACCGTGGTCCACACGGCCAGGCCGAGATAGGCGACGTAGAGCAGGAACAGGCTGTTCATCGGGGTCGCGAAACAGAGCAGAACCGCCTGGTAGATCAGGTAGCCCTGCGTTCCCAACCACACCACGAACGCCCGTGCCGACCCGCGGCTCGTCCCGGTCATCGCGGCGATAAGCACCGGCAGGCCGACTGCGAACAGGGCGACAGCGGTGCCCCGCAGGTTGCCGTTACTCACCGCGACGCCGTGCAGCAATGACGGGAAAGCCACCGTGAAGCCCGCCGCCAGCGCTACCACGGCGGCCAACGCGCCACCCCACAGGTAGGGCGCCTGGCCACCTCTGAGGACGTCGTGCCGGTCCGGATGCCGCGAGCTGAAACTGCCCTCACGCGACGTCCTCAACATCATCGCCATGCCGCATCTCCTCCGGCGCCACAGCTGCTCGCCTAGGGCAGGCGCAACCGGCGCGCCTTCAGCATCGCCGGCGGGAAGCTGGCCGGATAGGGCCGAAGGTCTCCTACCGATGGATCAGCCGCCTCGGCAGGTGCGATGCTCAGGCATCGATGGCCAGGCCGACTGTCACCACGTCCCCCAGCTGCAGCCCCTCGGCCTTTCGCACCCCCGCCTTCACCGGCACGATGTAGCGCCCGTCTTTGGGCCACAGCGAGGTCGTCCACTCGGTCTTGCCGATCTGCGCCGCGACCGGGATCATGCCCCAGCCGTAGGACACCACCGACGAAGCCCCTTCCAGTTGGGCGCACTCCTCATCCGGAACGGTGATGAAGTGCCACGGCGCAGGGCCCTTCCACAACCAAAGCTCACCACTGAACTTCAGGTTCATCCGATCAGGATAGAAGCCGGCCAAGTCCGGTGCCTCACGTCAGGCTTCGACGGTGAACGTATGGTCGAAAGAGCACGAGTGTCGAGGCGTTGGAGGCGCGAATGGCACGAACCGGCCCGCGCGCCGGGCAGGTGTTGCGAGCCAGGCCGTACTGGTCGGCGTTTGTCATCGGCGCCGCCGCGATGGCCGGCGTGGACGAGATCGTGTTCCACCAAGTGCTGGGCTGGCACCACTTCTACGACAGGACGACTTCTCAGGTCGGGCTGCTCTCCGACGGCCTGCTTCATGCCGCTGAGTTGGTCGCTCTGGTGGCCGGCTTCTTTCTGTACGCCGACGCGCGACGCAGGCCCGGCTTCTCTGCGGTCGCGGCCTGGGCCGGCGTGCTCACCGGCGCAGGGTTGTTCCAGCTCTGGGACGGCCTCATCGACCACAAGGTCTTGGGCGTGCACCAGATCCGGTACGACGTCGAGCTTCTCCCCTACGACCTCGCGTGGAACGCCTTCGGGCTGGCGTTGCTGGCCGGCGGACTCACGCTGACGGTCGTGGCGGCCCGGCGCCCGGCCGGCTGAGCGGCCCGGTATGCACGGCGGTCACGGCACATTCGGCGCCGGCCTGGAGTGGCTGCTGCTGGCGCCGCTCACCCTCGCCGCGGTGCTCTACCTGATGGCTGCTGCCACTCAGCCGCGGACCGGAGCCCGGGCCTGGCCGGCGCACCGCTCGATGCTGTGGCTGCTCGGGCTCGCGACGATCGCGGCGGCGGCTCTGGGCCCGCGCGCCGCCGCGGCGCCCGGGGACGTCACGGCGCACCTGACGGCGCACTTTCTCATCGGGATGCTCGCCCCGCTGCTGATGGTGCTGTCGGCCCCGGTGACCCTGGCGCTGCGCGCCCTCGACGTCAGGCGCGCACGGCGGCTGTCCCGGGCGCTGAGCTGCCGGCCGGCTCGCGTGCTGACCCACCCGCTGACAGCAGCGACCGTCAACGTCGGCTCGTTGTGGGCGCTGTACGCCACCCCGCTCAGCGACCTGGTGAGAGGTGACCCGGCGCTGCACTATCTCCTGCTGGCCCACTTCTTTCTCGCCGGCTACCTCTTCACCGCGTCTCTCATCGGCCTTGACCCGGCGCCGCATCGCAGCAGCTTCTCGTTCCGGCTGGTCGTGCTGGTGCTGGCCATCGCCGCCCATTCGATCCTGGCCAAGCACCTGTACAGCCACCCACCTCCAGGAACGCCCACCGCGCAGGCAGAACGGGCCGCGATCCTGATGTATTACGGTGGCGACCTGCTCGAACTCGCCCTGGTCGTGCTGTTCTGCGCCCAGTGGTATCGGGCATCGTCCCCCCAGCGCGCGTCGAAGCCGGCGAGAACAGCTGAGCACAAACAAAGGAGTAGGCGGTGAGCGACGCCCAGGCCCTCTCGCGTCCGCTCGGATGGTGGCTCAAAGAAGCCGACGCCCGACCCCTGAGGAGGAGGTCATCGCCGCCCTGTCCGCGTTCGATCCGCCGGCCACGATCGAGGCGGTCCTGGACGGCCTGCGCTCACTCGGCTGGGTCGAGGACTCGGCGGGGCTGCTGCGGCTCACCCCGGCTGGTGAGCGCGAGCACTCCGAGTTGGCCGTCCTCGTCGACTCGGTGCGGGCCCAGGTGGCCGCGGCGCTCCCCGAGGACGACTACACCAGGCTGGTCGAGCTGCTCGCACGCCTGGTCGCGGCTCTCTGACCGGTGACGCCCTGAGGAACGGGCATAGCCAGAGCTGACAGCCATGGCGTGGGGCCGCCGCTCTTGGCTAGGGTGAGAGTGCGGTCGCCGGTCCACTGTCGAGCAGCGGCAGTCTCAGGACTGAGCCTCATGGGCCGCTTTCCCTGCAGGGGGACTCAATGCGAGCCATGGTGTATCGCGGGCCGTACCGGATCCGGGTCGAGGAGAAGGACATCCCGCCCATCGAACATCCCAACGACGCGATCGTGCGGGTGAGCCTGGCGGCCATCTGCGGATCGGACCTGCACCTCTATCACGGCATGATGCCCGACACCCGGGTCGGCATGACGTTCGGGCACGAGTTCATCGGCGTCGTGCACGAGGTCGGCCCGTCGGTGCAGAACCTCAAGCCCGGCGACCGGGTGATGGTGCCGTTCAACGTCTACTGCGGCTCGTGCTTCTTCTGCGCGCGCGGCCTTTACTCCAACTGTCACAACGTCAACCCCAACGCCACCGCGGTCGGCGGGATCTACGGCTACTCCCACACCT
>WUUC01178060.1_pt1 | contig 10173 bp, 12 predicted proteins | sample 6278441 | NCBI WGS metagenome assembly WUUC01 (sample SAMN13675441, study PRJNA597444) | soil metagenome | isolation source: soil | place: USA: Washington | collected 2017-10 | reverse complement strand
GTCGATGTCGGCCCGCAGGCAGGTGCGGTGCTCGTCGATGTCGGGCGGGGACGGCAGGGCCACGATCTCGTGGCCGCTCAACGGCCAGCGGGACAGGATGCCGTTGCCGAACGGCACGCCGTCGAAGTCCATGCGGCTGGCGTAGGCGCTGTCGTAGCCCAACTCGGCGGCCAGCTCCTTCACCCGCTCGGACCACGTCTCCTGCAGGCACACCACGTCGGGGTCCAGCCGCCGGATCGTCTCGCTGATCGCCGGCTGCCGCTCCTCCCAGGCGGCGCCGAAACGCCACCACGTGTTCCACGTCAGTATCCGCAGCCGCCCCGCCGCCAGCTCCCCGTACGGCGTCTCCGTCCCGTCCGCCAGCTCGGTCCGGTCGGTCGAGTCGGCATCGGCGCCCTGCTCAGCAGTCACCCCGGCGACGCTACCCGGACCCCCTCACAGCGGGCAGGACCTGCCGGCGGGCCCCTGAGCGCTACGGCGTGGCGAAGGGATCGAGGAGGCGGACGCCGGTGCCCTCGACGTCCCTGCCGTTGCGCGTGACCAGGGTGAAGTCGTGGACCTTGGCCGTGGCGGCGAGCAGGCAGTCGACCACCGGCCACTTGCGGCGACCGTTCAGGCGGCCCCACTCGTCGGCCACCTCGGCCGACACGGGGAGGATGTGGTCGACGTAGGTGCTCTCGAGCACTTCGAGCCACCGCTCGTAGCCCGCAGCCCGGTCGGGGTCGCGGGGCCGCAGGCGCTCGATGCCCTGGCGCACCTCGCCGAGCACCAGCACGCTCAGGTAGAGGTCGTGGCTGCGCACCGACTCGATCCAACGCACGACCCGGCGATCGGGGGTCGGGCGCTGGATCTCACCCACGACGTTGGTGTCGAGCAGGTAGGCCACCCCTAGTCGAGATCGATGCGCCGGGCGGGCTCGGGCGACCGCTCGATGTCGAGGCCCGACAGGTCGGGCCCGGACAGGAGGAAGGTCTTGAAGTCGACCATGGGGGCCGTGGCCCGGTGGTAGTCGTCGATGTGCATCAGGACGGCCACGTCTTCGCCGTGGCGGGTCACCACTTGGGGACCGTCGGTGTGGGCGGTGCGTACCAACTCGCTGAACCTCTGCTTCGCGTCCTGCAACTGCCATCTCATGAGCCCAACCTCCTTGCTCGGGAAATTCTAGACAGACTGGACAGAAAGGGAGGAGGGAACGAGTGCGTTTCTTCGGTCACGGCTGCCAGCGGCGGGCGTGCAGCGTGTCGTAGAGGGGGCGGCAGGCGGCGGCGACCTCCGCGGCAGGATCGTCGAGCGAGACGGAACGGGGCTCGTAGGGAGCGAAGCCGGTGGACCGCCACACGGCGTCGTACCAGTGGCGGGCCCAGATGCCGTCGCTGTCGCGGGGACCGGCGGGCCAGCTCAGCATGCGGTCGGTGAAGGGGATGCCGAGGTGGTCGCACCAGGCCCGGAGGTAGCGCTCGGGGTCCTGCAGGAGGTCGGCGGAGTCGATGACCAGGGGCGGCCCCCCGGGGCCCGCCGCGAGGTCGTCGTAGAGCTCTATCTGCTGGGACAGGCCGACGTCCGCGACGGTGACGTCCGGACGGGAGCGGACGTAGGACGCCACCACCTCGGCCGGGTCGCGGATCAGCAGGACGTTGTGCACCCCGGCCAGCCAGCCCCGGTCCATGCCGGGCAGGAGGTGGTGGGCCATGTGCTTCTGGTAGAAGACGCCGGCGTCCCCGGGGACCGGTCCGACCATGTCGGCGACCACCCGCCGCCAATCGGTCTCGCCGTCGTCCACCACCTCGTCGCGGCCGGGGTGGTCGAGGCCGGTGACGTCCAGGTAGTGGGCGTACAGCGGCTCGTCGACCACGACCGTGTCCGGCCGGTTCTCCCAGGCCCGCATCAGCGCGGTCGAGATGTTCCGCGGCCCCGACCACACCGCGATCCGCACCGCTCCATCCTCAGCCATCGCCGAGGCCACGGCCGGTCGCCTGCAGGGAAGCACGAGCGGCAACGTCCGACGCAACGGCGTCGAGGTACAGCTCTCGGAGGCGGTCGGTGACGGGACGGGCCGGTGCAGCGCCCGCCCCTTCGGCGGGGGCGGCGGGGCGACCGGTCGGCCAGCCGATGGGGCGGCCGTCGACGTCGCGGACGGGGACGAGCCCGGCGAAGGTGCCGGTGACGAAGGCCTCGTCGGCGCCGTAGACGTCGGTGAGGCTGAAGGACTTCTCGTGCGCGGGGATGCCGGCCGACCGGGCGACGTCGAGCACCGTGCTGCGGGTGATGCCGCCCAGGCAGTACTGACCCGACGAGGTCCACAGCTCGCCCCGGCGGACGATGAAGAAGTGGGTGGAGTTGCAGGTGGCGACGAAGCCGTGGGGGTCGAGCATGAGGGCCTCGTCGGCGCCGGCCGTGTAGGCCTGGATGCAGGCGGTGATGTCGTTGAGCTTGCTGTGGGCGTTGAGCTTGGGGTCGACGATGTCGGGACCGGGCCGGTGCACGTGCACCGTGAACAGCCGGATCCCCTCCGACAGGGTCGTGGTGCTCGGCTCCTTGTGCTCGGCGATGATCACGACCGTGGCGGGACCGACGGTGACCCGGGGGTCCTGGTACGGCGTGCTCTTCACGCCCCGGGTGACCATGAGCCGCACGTGCACGCCATCCGTCATGGCGTTGGCCTCGAGCGTCTCGTACAGGTCGGCGGTCAACTGGTCGCGCGTGCGGCCGACGTCCAGGGCGATCGCCCGGGCGCCCTCGTAGAGCCGGTCGAGGTGGGCGTCGAGGAAGGCGGGATGGCCGCCGACGATCCGCAGCCCCTCCCACACCCCGTCGCCCAGCACGAAGCCCGAGTCGAACACCGACACCACCGCCTCGGCCCGGGGCCGCAGCACACCGTTGACGTGGATGAGGATGTTCTGGTTGCGGGGATCGTCGGCGTGGTCGTGCGTCCCGTGCCGGGGCTGATCGGCGGCTCGATCGGCCGACTCGTCCGCCGGATGGTCCGCCGGCTCGGGCGTGGGCTCGTCGCTCACCGTGGGTCCTCCTCGTCGCGCTCGTCGCCCTGATCTTCCCAGCGATCGCTCCGCGACGGTTCCCCTACCGCAGGTAGGAGGCGCATACTCTCCGTGGCGGGTGGATCCCGGTGCCCGCCAGATCAGCAGCACCGAGGTGGAGCTCGACGAGGGCGTGATCATGGCCGTCCCCGCCGCCGGCCAGCCGTCGCCGGCGGCTGCCGGGCCAACACGTCTGCTTCTTCCAGCACGCCAACCACCAGGGCGACGTCCTGCGCCTCAGGCACTGCGGGACGGTCGACCTCTACCAGTGCTGGATCGACGACTCGGACGTCACCTGGGCCCATGTCATCTCGTCGTGGTGGGATGCCCACGTCTGCTGAGGGGCCGCAAGCGAGGGCCTTCCCCTACTCAAGGTAGGCACGGCATACTGAGCGTGGCGGGGCGCTCGACGCACGAACACCAGTCCCCATGCAGCATCTCCGCAGCTCCGCGGCGATAGGCGAGGTCCAGGCCGCCTCCTCGGTCTGGGCCTCGTCGCGTCGCCAGCCGGACCGAACGGCAGCGCCGGAGGTGTGGCCGGGATCACCGACCGTGATGAGGGAGGATGGCGCCATGTTCGACCTCGACGACTTCATCGCCCGCTGCCAGCAGGCCCGGGCCGAGAGCGAACCGCACGGCGCCATCCGCGAGGTGCTCGCCCGGGCCTGCGACGAGCCCGGAGCGGTGGCCGATGCGCTGCGGCCCGAGACGGCGGGCTTCACCCTGCTCCACCACTCGGCCGACCTGACCGTGCTGCACGTGGTGTGGGCGCCGGGCATGGAGATCTTCCCCCACGACCACCGCATGTGGGCCGCCATCGGCATCTACACCGGGCGCGAGGACAACGCCTTCTACCGGCGGTCCGGTCCCGGCGAGCGGATGCTGACCGAGTCGGGCGGCAAGCGCCTCGACACGGGCGACACGGTGGTGCTGGGCGGCGAGACCATCCACAGCGTGACCAACCCGAGCCCCCGGGTCACCGGCGCCATCCACGTCTACGGCGGCGACTTCGTCAACCAGCCCCGCAGCCAGTGGGGGCCGGGCGTGCTCGAGGAGCGGCCCTACGCCATCGACGAGGCCCGGGCCCAGTTCGCCCGGGCCAACGAGGCGTGGCAGGCGGCTCTCGCCGGGGCTGACGCGACCGACGCGGCTGACGGGGAAACCTCCGCCACCACCTGAACATCACGCCCGGCGGCGGGGTGAAGGGAGGTGTGACGCAAGAATTCGATCGGCTCTTCCGGGCGGAGTACCCCCGCCTCGTCCGAGCCCTGACCCTGGCCAGCGGCGACGCCGAGCTGGCGGCCGACGCCGTGCAGGACGCGTTCCTGCAGGCGCACCGCCACTGGCGCCGGGTGCGCGCCTACCGCGACCCGGCCGCCTGGCTGCGGCGGGTAGCGGTCAACCGGCTGGCCAACGGACGCCGGGGGGTCCGCCGCTTGCAGGGCTTCCTGGCCCGGGCGCCGCGGGCCGACGCAGTAGCGCCGACCGACGTGGCCGCGCTGGTCGACCTGCGTGCAGCGGTGGCGGGCCTGTCCCGTCAGCAGCGGATGGTGGTGGCGCTGCACTACCTGCTCGACCTGCCCGTGGCCGAGGTGGCCACGACGATGGACGTGGCGCCCGGCACCGTCCGCTCGCACCTCCACGCCGCCCGGCAGTCGCTGGCCGGGGTGCTGGGCGATCCCGGCGACGACGCCGACGTCGACCGACCCGATGCCGACCCTGACCCCCATCCCGCAGCCGGCGACGAAGACAGCGCGAGCGGCGAGAGCGGCGAGCCGCGGGCGGGGCGCAGCGTGTTCGAGCCCGACAGCGCCGGGCCGGCGCCAGGACCGGGGACCGCGCCACCGGGCCAGTCCCACGCCTTCGCCTGGGGCCTCGGCGCCCCCGGCCCTCTCGTCTACCGGTACGTGAGCGGCGGGCTCACCCCGGCGATCAGGTGGGGCGGGTGAGGAGCGTGATGAGGCGGCGACCAGACGAGCGACACGATCGACCCAGGAGCGCAGCATGAACGATCTCTGGAAGCAGCAGTTGGGGATGCTGGCCGAGCTGCCGACCGACGACGAGGTCGAGGCCGCGCTGCGGTCGGTCACCGCCGGCTCCCGCCGGCGCAAGGCCCTGGCGACGGTGGGCGTGGCCGCTGCGACGACCGCTGTCGTGGGCGCCGCCGTGCTGGTGACCCGGGCGAGCGACTCCGACGACGACGTGTCCACGGGGCCCTCCGGGCAGGACCGCAACGACCAGCCCACGACCACCGCCGTCCCCGAGGCGGGAAGCGTCCTGACCGACGGCCAGGGCGAGGGCGACGGGTTCCCCTGGACGACGTCGACCACCACTCCCGGCGGCGCTCCCACGCCGGAGCAGGTCAGCGCCATCGAGCAACAGCTCAGCGAGGCCGATCAGGACCTGGTCCGCGGCTGGGGGATGGGTCAGCGGACCGACGGCAGCGACGTGTACCTCATCGACCTGCGGGCCGACGCCGTCGATCTGGCCGGCGAGCTGTGGGAGGAGTGGGGATCGCTCGTCGAGATCAACCTCGGCTTCCGCGTCTACCCCACCGGCGACCCCAGCCCCTACGCGCTGGCGGAGTGCCCGGCCCCCCAGGCCGCCACGCAGATGGACACCGGGCTCACCGGCACGTTGACCCTGGCGGAGGGCGGCGAGGTGGTGAGCGGCAGCGACATCGAGGGCGTGGTCACGGTCAGCAACACCACCGACCAGCCCCTCTACGTGCGACCCACCTTCCTCAACAACGTGACCCGGCCGGGTGACGACGAGGTGGCGGGTGTCTCCAACGCCGTCGTCACCGCCTCGCTGGAGGCGGCGACCGAGGTGCCGCCCGGCGGCACGGCCGAGGTCGACGTGGTCTTCGGGACCACGAACTGTGGGCCGGACGGTCCTCCCGGCGTGGCGCCGGGCACCTACGACGCCGTGGCCCGCGTGTCGCAGGTCGACGGTGAGCTCGGTGAGACGATCATCAGCGACCTGCTCGTCCGGGCGCCCGTCACCGTCACCGCAGCAGGCTGACGGGCCGAGCCGGCCGAACGCCGCGATCGCCGAGGGGGCCGGCCTGCACGCCGGTCTCCTCGGCCCCGCGCTCGCGCCGCTTCCCTCCCCGCTGGGGGAGGGTGGCGGCGCCGGTGCGCTCCTCGTCACCGGCGCCGCCGGGAGGCTCGGCCACTCGCCAGGCGGTGGCAGCTGAGGGGCCGAGCCGGTCCCTGGGTGTCCTGATGTGGGGCAGGACGAGCGCCGACCGGACCGCAGCTCCGGCCGACACCCTCTGTACGGAGCCGGCGGCCGGTCCGGTTCACGATTCGGGTAACACGATCGGCGCACCCTGTCGGGCATGGCCTCCGACCTGCCAACCCTCCCGCTCGGCACCTCAGGGACGGACGTCACGCGGGTCGGGCTCGGCGCCTGGGCCGTCGGCGGCGGCGGGTACGCCGCAGCCCAAGCTCTCGGCCATCGAACGGGAGACGGCCGCCGACGTGATCCCGTGGTGCGCCGTCCACGGGACGGGCGTCATCGTCGACAGCCCGGCGGCCTCGGGGTTGCTGGCCGACGCCGACCTCGACACCATCGCCGCCGCCATCGAGTCCACCGGCGCAGGCGGCGGCCCCACCCGCCCCCGGTCCGCCTCGGACACGCCTTAGGACGCTGAGAAGGTGTAGATGGTGGTGGAGGTGAACCGCTCGCCGGGACGCAGGACGGTGGACGGGAAGGTGGGGTGGTTGGGCGAGTCGGGGAAGTGCTGGGTCTCGAGGCACAGCGCATCGCCGGAGTGGTAGGCCCGCCCGCTGGGCCCGATCAGCGAGCCGTCGAGGTTGGTGGCGCCGAAGAGCTGCAAGCCCGGCTGGGTGGTGTGGACCGCGAGGACCCGTCCGCTGGCGGGGTCGGTCACCCGCGCCGCCGCCTCCCCCAGGTCGGAGCCGGAATCCGAGCCGGAGCCGTCGAGCACGTAGTTGTGGTCGTAGCCGCCCGCGGCCTCGAGCATCGGGTGGCCCAGGCGCTGGCCGAACGGGGTCGGCGTGCGGAAGTCGAGGGGCGTGCGCTCGACCGTCGCCAACTCGCCGGTGGGGATCATGTCGGGCCCCACCGCCGTGTACCGGCCGGCGGCGATCTCGACCACGTGGTGGGCGACCGTGCCACTCCCCTCGCCCGCCAGGTTGAAGTAGGAGTGGTTGGTCAGGTTGAGGACCGTCGGCCGGTCGGTGGTGGCCGAGTAGTCGATGCGCAGCCTGCCCGGCTCGGCGAGCGAGTAGGTGACCTCGACGTCGACCGTCCCGGGATAGCCCTCGTCGCCATCGGGGCTGGTCAGAGCGAGCGTCACGCTGTTCGGTGCGTCATCGACGCGGGTGTTCCAGAGCTTGCGGTCGAAGCCCTCGTGCCCACCGTGGAGGTGGTGCTCGCCCAGGTTCGCCGGCAGCTCGTGCTCCTGGCCGTCGAGCTCGAACCGGCCGTAGGCGATGCGGTTGGCGTACCGGCCGATGGTGGCCCCGAAGTGGGGGCTGCGGGCCACGTAGTCGGCCAGGTCGGCGAAGCCGAGCACCACGTTCGCCGTCCGCCCGTCGCGGTTCGGCGTCGTGAACGACTGCAGCAGCGCCCCGTAGTCGAGCACCACCGCCTCGCTCCCCTGCCCGTCGCTCAAGGCGTAGGCGTGGACGGTCCGCCCGTCGGGCAGCTCACCGAACGGCTCACGCACCAGGTCGTTGGCCACCACACCTCCGAGGTCGTCGGTCGCCGGCCGGCTCGCCGCCGGCAGCGCGGGCGACAGCCTGCCCCATGACCCGGTCCCGGGCCACGCACGTGGCAGCCAGCGCCGCGTCAGAGCTGGCGGGACGACCAGAGGATGCCGGCGAGCAGCACCGAGACGAGCCCGACGGTCAGTCCCACGATCCATCCGGCGACGTCCTGGGACACCAGGACGGCGCCGAGGATGGTGGCCAGGCCGACGATGCCGCCGGTGGCGAGCAGGCGCATCGACGCCCGTTCGACCGCGGTGCGACGCTGGGGCCGGGCCGGGATCATGTTCCGGGCCGGCTCGTCCCGGCGGACCTCGGCGGCCTCGGCGGTCTCGGGCGGCTCGGCCGTGTCAGGGGTCGAGAGGTCCCGCCAGGACTCGTTGGTGTTCGTGTCCGTGCCCGACCCGGTGGGATCGCCGGCGTCGTGGCCCACGGCCGGGGCGTCGCCCTCGGCCGCCCGCTGGTGGTGTTCCCGCTGCGTGGAGGGATCGGTCATGGGCTATCGCCACCTTCGCTCGGGGATCGGCGTCACCCGACAGCGGCTACCTACCCACCACGACGTCACGTCATCCCGTCGTCGTCGAGCCTGGCCGGTAGGGTGCGGTTGTCCTCGCTGCGAGGACGAGCCCTCCGCTGACGGGGGAGATCGGGGGCCGACGACATGCGGCCCGTTACAGTCCCCCTGCCCGAGCCGGCCCGCGAAGGTCCGACGCCCGCGGCATCCCCTCGAGGTTGCTGGTACGGCATCCCCGAGCACCGCCCCTCCATCGGCTGGTGCCCGGAGACGTGCAACGGAGCTCCCTCCCACACCGAACGCGCCAGCGACGGCGAACAGCTCCTCTACTGCGAGGCACACGCCTACTGGCGCCACCGGACGGTCAAGCTCCGGCTCGTCCGCCGCATGCGCTCCGACGAGGTGCCCGAGCCTCAGCGCTGACGTCCGGCGCGGTCATGCCGATGATCCGGCGTCAGCCGCGGGCGCACGAGGCGCCGAGACGGCGGGTGGCGCTGGACCAGGCGGGGTGATCGGTGTCGGGCCAGTAGTCGCCGGTGAGCGGGTCCTGCTCGTAGTCGACCGGGGCGGGCTCGCCGGCGGCGATGCGACCGATGGCGTCGAGGAAGCGGTCGACGTCGGCGCTCGTCGTCGAGAGGCCGGCGCTGGCCCGGACAGCGCCAGGGATGTGGCGGCGGTCGCCCCGCACGACGGCGGCCTGGTACTCGGCCACCTCGTCGGGGCCCAGGTCGAGCAGGCGCAGCAGGTAGGGGTGGGCGCAGAAGCAGCCGTGGCGGACGCCGATGGCGTGCTCGGCGCTGAGGCGGGCGGCGACCAGGGCGTGGGACTGGCCCTCGACCACGAACGAGGCGACGGGCAGGCTGCGCTCGCCGACGTCGGTGCCCAGCAGGCGGATGCCGTCGATGGCGGCGAGGCCCCGGCGAAGCTGTAGAGCGAGGGCGTCGTCGTGGGCGACGATGGCGTCCCAGCCGAGGGCCGTGAGCTCGTCGATCGCGGCGTGGAGGGCGACGGCGCCGATGACGTTGGGCGAACCGGCCTCCTCGCGCTCGGGCGGATCGGTCCACACCACCTCGTCGAGGTCGACCAGGTCGACCGCGCCGCCGCCGGCCAGGAACGGATCGCCGTCGGTGAAGGCCTGGCGGGGACCGAGCAGCACGCCCGACCCGAAGGGTGCGTACATCTTGTGCCCGCTCCACGCCAGGAAGTCGGCCTCGGCGGGCAACGGACGGTGAGGCGCCAGCTGGGCGGCGTCCACCAGCACGGGAACGCCACGCTCATGGGCGGCGGCGATGATCTCGTCGATCGGTGGCAGCCACCCGGTGACGTTCGACGCCCCCGTCACCGCCAGCAACCTCGGCCTGGTCGCCTCCGCGTCCAAGGTGGCGATCACGTCGTCGGCCCCGAACGTCCCGCCCGGGCCGCACTCGACGTGGCGGCAGCGGGCCGCCCGGGCCCACGGCAGCAGGTTGGCGTGGTGCTCGACCACGGTCGTGACGACGACGTCGTCCGGCGCCAGCCGCAGCCGGTAGGCGAGGTGGTTGATGGCCTCGGTGGCGTTCCGGCACAGGATGGCGACGTCGTCGCGCCCCTCGCGCCCGGCGAACGCGAGCACCGCCTCGCGCGCCTCCTCGTACTCGGCGGTGGCGAGCTGCGACTTCCACCCCGCACCCCGGTGCACGCTCGAGTACCAGGGCAACATCTCGTTCACCCGATCGGCCACCGCTGGAAGAGCGCCCGTCGACGCCGCCGCATCGAGCGACAGGTAGGGCAGCTCGCTCCCGTCCACGCACGGCACGGCGAGGTCGTCGCCGACCAGTCGAACTCCCAGGCCACCAGGCGTCTCGTCGCTCACCGGCCCAACCTACCCACGGTGGTGCGCCGGCCC
>WUUC01158060.1_pt1 | contig 10173 bp, 6 predicted proteins | sample 6278441 | NCBI WGS metagenome assembly WUUC01 (sample SAMN13675441, study PRJNA597444) | soil metagenome | isolation source: soil | place: USA: Washington | collected 2017-10 | reverse complement strand
TCAGTACATTCAAGGTCGGTGACCAGGTCTTCGCCTTCAGCGACGCCCGCATGGGCTGCCACACCGAATACAAGTGCATGCCCGAGAGCGGCAACGTGGTCCTCAAGCCTGCGAACCTGAGCTACGACGAAGCAGCAGCCCTTTCGTTTGGCGGCACCACCGCACTGAGCTTCTTCAGACGAGGAAAGATCCAGAAGGGCGACAAGGTGCTCATCAACGGGGCCTCGGGCGGGGTAGGAACCGCCGCGGTACAGCTGGCCAAATATTTCGGGGCGGAAGTGACGGGCGTATGCAGCACGCCGAATCTCGAGCTCGTGAGGTCGCTGGGAGCCGACCAGGTGATCGACTACCTCCAAAACGACTTCACCCAGAACGGAGAGACCTACGACATCATCGTCGACATTGCCGGCACGGCGCCGTTCGCGCGCAGCAAAGGTTCCCTGAAGGAAGGTGGACGCCTGCTTCTGGTTCTCGGTACCCTGGCAGACTTGCTCGGCGTCCCCTGGGTGGCGGCCACGAGCAGCAAGAAGGTCATAGCGGGTCCTGCCATCGGAGCCATAGACGACCTGCGCTTGCTGGCGAAGCTGGCAGAATCGGGCGAGTTCAAACCGGTGATCGATCGGCGCTATCCGCTCGAGCAAATCGCCGAGGCTCACCGGCTCGTCGACACGGGCCACAAACGAGGCAATGTCGTCATCACGCTGAGCGCACGGCCATGAGAGTCGTCATCTTTGGCAGCTCGGGCATGGTGGGTCAGGGCGTCTTGCGCGAAGCGCTGCTCGCCCCGGACGTGACGCAAGTTACGACGGTCGTGCGCTCGCCATCGGGGCAAACGAACCTCAAGCTGCAAGAGATCGTCCACCAAGACATCACGAACCTCGACGGCATCGATCTGCGCTGCGACGCGTGCTTCTTCGCCGTCGGCGTGACGTCCGTCGGCATGACCGAAGAGGCATACACCCAGGCAACATACGACACGGCCATGTCGGCGGCCCAGGCCGTGCTGTCGCCCACGACGACCTTCATCTTCGTCTCGGGCGCCGGAGCCGACGGCAACCGCATGTGGGCCCGCGTGAAGCGCCGCGCGGAGAAAGACCTGCAGGCGCTGCCGTTCGAAGGCGTCTACGTGTTTCGCCCCGCCTTCATCAGGCCCATGCACGGCATCAAGTCGCGCACGCGCGCGTACAATGTGCTGTACGCGCTGCTTTGGCCGCTCACGTACCTGGTGCCGAGCCGCTTCAAGACGACCACCGAGCGCGTCGGACGCGCGATGCTGAACATTGCCAGAGAAGGTTTCGATAAGAAGATACTCGAGAACGACGACATCAATCGCGCGTCAGGCGTAGTGAGCAGCCGGCATCGTGCACGTCCCGCGACGGCAGGCTGACGGGACCGTGCGGAACAAGGCAGCGCGTCGCAAACTGCGCAGCCATGCCCAGCATCTTTGCCATCGACTTCGGCACCAGCAACTCTCTGCTCGCGGCGGCTGGTCGTTCGGGCGTCTTGCCTCCGGCGCCGATCGATCCAGAGGCAAGGGATCCCACCGTGCTGCGCAGTGCGCTCTACTTCGCCAGCGCCACGGAGAGCGCGGTGGGTGCCGCCGCCGTCCGCGCCCTCGTTGAAAGCGGGTTTCGGGGGCGTTTGATCCGGTCCATCAAGCGCCACCTGCCTTCGCGTACCTTCACGGCCACGCGTATCGGTCACAAGACGCTGACCATCGAAGAATTGATCGCCGTGCTGCTGCGAGTCATGCGCGAGCGCGCCCGCGACCACTACGGCGTTGACGTGCGGCGCGCGGTGTTGGGTCGCCCCGCCCGCTTCTCGAACGACGCGGCCGAGGACCTGCTGGCCGAACAGCGGTTGAAGCGTGCCGCCGAGCTTGCGGGCTTCACGCACGTCAGCTTTTGCCCCGAGCCAGTCGCCGCGGCCTACGACTTTGCCGAAGAGCTGCGCGAGCCGCGGACCGTGCTGGTCGCTGACCTGGGTGGTGGAACCTCCGACTTCACGCTGGTGCGCATGAATGCCCAAGGCTTTCGGCCTCAGGACATCTTGGCCGTGGGCGGCGTGTCGGTAGCCGGCGACGCGATGGATGGCGCTTTGGTGCGCTCCGCCGTCGCACCCGAACTAGGTGCTCAGACTCAGTACCGCGTGCCCTTTGGCGCCAACGTGCTGCCGATGCCCGCCGACTTGATCGAGATGCTCTGCTCGCCAGCCGACTTGACCTTGATGGATCGCAACGCAGTCCTGCGCCGCCTGAAAGACATTCAGAACGGTGCCCTGGATGAGCGCGACAAGCACAAGCTAGAGAAGTTCGGCGTCATCGTGGAGGACGGCGTCGGCTTCGATCTCTACGAAGCAGTGGAGCGCGCCAAGCGTGCGCTCTCCGAGCAGGCCGAGGCCACCATCAGCCTCGATTACCCCGGCGCCGAGCTTTCGCGCAATGTGGCCGTTGCCGAGCTAGAGCGGGTCACGCAGAAGCCTCTCGACCGCATCCTCGCCGCGCTCGACGAAACGTTGCGGATGGCGCAGCTGACGCGCGACGCAGTCGAGATCGTGAGCCTGACGGGCGGCACGTCGCGTATGCCGAACGTGGAAGCCGCCATCTGCGCCCACCTGCCGCAGGCACGCGTGCGCCATCTGCGCAGTTTTCACTCCGTGGTCCACGGGCTGGCGCGCCACGCGCTCACCCTCATCTAGACTCGAGCTCGGATTTCCCGTAACGCAAACCTACCCTCCAGCGCGCGGCCAGACTTTGGTTACCTTACACGTTCTGACACAGGCAACGCGCGGCGGCGCTGTCCCGTGCTGGACCTTACGAACACCTCACTCCACGCAATGGGTCTTGCGCGTGACGCGGTACCATCGCCACAAGGCATCAGATGGCATTGTCGCGCGGAACGCAGCTGGACGGGCGATTTCAGATCGAGGGCTTGCTCGGCAAGGGCGGCATGGGAGCCGTGTATCGCGCCAGTATTCCCGCCCTGGACCAACGGATCGCGCTCAAGCGGCTGGCAGCGGGCGCCAACGCCAAACACGTGGGCCTGTTCGAGCGGGAATACCACACGCTGGTGAGCCTCAAACACCCGAACGTAGTCGACGTGTTCGACTACGGCACGGACAGCGACGGACCCTGGTACACGATGGAGTTGCTGGAGGGCGGTGACCTCTCGAAAGTTGCTCCCCTGCCCTGGGCAGACGTCTGCAGAATCTTACGTCAGCTGGCGCTGGCGCTGGCCTCCATACACGCCCGTCGTATGCTTCACCGCGACATCAGCGCCCGCAATGTTTGGCGAACCCTGGATGGTCGCATCAAGCTGATCGACTTCGGCGCGCTGCACGCCTTTGGATCCGCCAACGACCTCATCGGTACGCTGCCCTTCATTTCGCCCGAGGCGCTTCACGGTCAGCTGCTCGATCAGCGCACCGACCTGTACGCCGTGGGTGTGCTCGGTTACTACCTGCTGACGGGGCTGTATCCCTTTCCAGCGCGCGACCCCCTGGAATTGAAGGAGCTCTGGCGCCATCCACCCAAGAGCCCCGCGACGCGCTTGCTCGAGCTCGACCGCGCCGACCTTCCCAGGCCGCCGGAAGAGGTCGAGGTATTGATCGAAGCGCTGCTGAAGCGCGAGCCCATGGCCAGACCGGGCAGCGCCGCCGAGCTCATCGAGCGCATCGATGCCATCGTGCCGCCGGCCCTGGACGTCACGGGCCCGGTGGTCGCGGCCTCGCTCGGCATGACCGAGTTCGTCGGACGTACACACGTGATGGACGGCCTCTCGCGGGCGCTCCGGCTTGCGGTCCAGGGAATCGGCTCCGCTGCCGTGATCGAAGCGGAGCCCGGCATCGGCCGCACGCGCCTGCTCACCGAGTTTGCCGTGCGCGTGCGGTTTTCGGGTGGAACCGCCCTGCAGGTCGATCCCGCACCCTATCGCGGCGAGCTGTACGGCGTGGCCCAGGCCTTCGCGCTGAAGCTGCTCGATACGTTGCCGGAGCTCGCGCAGCACCACGCTGCCCCGCACGCCGCTGTGCTGGGCCACCTCTCGGTGGCGCTGCGAGAGCGGCTCGGCCTCGCTCCCGATGCGCTGGCCGAGATCTCGGACACGCCGGGCGAGGCGCGCATGTGTGTGCAGGCAGCGCTGGCCAGCTGGTTCATGAACGTGGCCAAGGAACGCCCGTTGGTGCTGCTCGCCGATGACCTGCACAGCCACGACGAGGCCTCGGCTGCCTGGCTCGCCGCGCTCGCACGCAGCGCGAACCAGGCGAAGCTCCTCGTCGTGTGCACGCTGCGGAGCGACGCCATCGACCAGCTGGAGCGCGTCGTGCAGAGCCTGCGCCAGGCTGCCACCACGTTCACGCTCGCGCCGCTGACGAGCACGGAAACGTGGGAGCTCTTGCGCTCGATTCTAGGCGAAGTACCGCGCCTGGGCAGACTCGTCGAGATCTTGCAGCGCGTGTGCCGTGGCGCGCCAGCCTACACGCTCGAGCTCGTGGAACACCTGGTGCACCAAGGTACCATCACCTACGCGGCTGGGGCCTGGGCGCTGCCGCAGGATCTCGATCCCGAACAGCTCCCCGGCACGCGCAGCGCGGCACTCGCGGCGCGCCTGTCTCGGTTGACGCCAGACGCGCGGGCGCTGGCGCAGGTGCTCAGCTTGGTCGACGGCAGAATCTCCGTACGAGCCGTCAAGGCGCTGGCCGGCCGCGAGGCAGCCGCAACCTTCGGCGCACTCGGCCTCTTGGTGAGGGTCGGCGTGCTGTTCGAGGCCGACGGGGACTACGCGTTCGCACACGGCACGCTGCGCGAGGTCCTCGGAGCCGAGCTCGACGCCACGCGACGCGCGACGGCGCATCGCACCCTGGGCGAGCTCATCGTTCAGGGGGAAGCTCCTTCCGTCACCGACCGGCTGCGCGCCGGCGTCCATCTGATGCAGGCCGGCGAGCTCGAGCGTGGCAGCCGGCTCGCGTGGCAGGCCTGCCGTGACCTGGCCATCACCCACATTACAGAGCAGCCGGTATGCCTCGAAAGCATGGAGCTCGCGCTGTCCCTGATGCGCCAGCACGGACGGCCCATGTGGGAGCAAATGCCGGTGCTCGGGGCGCTGACCGGCGCCGGCTTCTACGTCGATCGCAAGCTCGCGATGCGCTACGGCTCCGAGACCATCGACGCGTTCACCGCCGCGGTGAAGCTGCCTCTTGCGCGCCGGCTGCGTCCGTTTTTGGGCCGGACCCTGTCGTTACTCATCGCGCTCGCGCTGGCGGCCGTCGTGCTGCGCTGGCCGGGGCGCAAGAGCCGCGGCCTCGACTTCGACGAGACGATGCTGCTGCTCTTCGCCAGCGTCGCGTGCCTGACCGGCGTCTACACCATCTGCATCGATGCCAAACGCGCAGCCGCATGCGCGCAGGTCATCGAGCCCTTCAGCGCGCTCGGGAAAAGCCATGGCGCGTCGCTGATGTACGACTTTTGCGTGGCGATCGCCTCGACCGTCAGCGACCGGCTGGGCGAGACCTACGCGCGCTGGGAGCTCATGACCGAGCGCCTCAAGGGAACCGAGCCGATTCAGGGTCTGCCCGACTCGCTACGCATCTTCTACATGGCCGGCGGCCTGTACGCGCTGGGCATCATGGCCAGCTGGCGGGACGATGCGCGCGCCTTGCGCATCGCGGACGAGCTCGACGCACTCGAGCTGAAGCTCTACGAGATGAACGCCGACCAAGTGCGCATGATGTATTACGGCAACCAGGGCGATCGCGCGCGCTTCGAACACTACCGCGAGCGCGTAGAGATGCACGCAATCCAGCGCGGTACGGCGTGGCAGGCCGAGACATGGGCCGCCGCGGCGCAGCTCACCGTCTATCTGCGGACCTTCGACGGAACGCGCATGAAACATTGCGTCGACCAGCTGCAGCGAATCGGGGTCGAGGTTCCCTCCATGGCTCACTTCGTCGAGCGCAGCCGCGGCTTCTATTTCTTGCTGCGCGACAAGCCCAAAGAAGCAGAGGCGCTGCTTTCGGACGCGCTCCACGCCACGCCCTTGGAGTCGGTCTCTTGGGCCGGCTGGTGCGGCAGCTTGGCCTGGGCCTACAACGCGCTCGGCGACCACAGCCGTGCGCACGACCTGTGTCAGCACGTGATGAGCCACTTGTCCCCGCAGGATCGCACGTTCCCGGCGCTGAACCTGCTCGTCGAGACCGAGCTTTCGCTGGCCGAAGCGGGCTTGGGCAATCATGCGGAGGCGGCCCGCATCGTCAGCGAACTGCTCGACACGCACGGGCCCAACCAGGGACCGCTGACCGTTGGATCCGTGCACGAGACCGGCGCGAAGATTGCGCTCCAGGCCGGCGACACCGCGCGCTTCGAGGCCCATTTCGTGGAGATGGAGCGCTGCTACCGCGCGACTAAGACCGCTTCGTTGATCGGGCGTTGCGATCGGCTGGCCAAGCTGCGCGCGCCGAACGCAGAAGCGCAAGGGGACGACCTGGAGCGTCGCTCCAGGCAGCTTGGCGAACACCTGCAGACCGTGCTCTATCAGATTCGACACGGTGGCAGCGGCTCTGCGCTCGATCGGGCCCGCTGGGCGCTCGCGCAGCTATCGCAATATCTGCCGGGCAATGACGGACAAGTCTATCTGGTCACGCCGGACGGGGCCGAGCGCCTCGGTGCGCTGATCGACGAGAACACCGACGGCGCTAGCTCGCGGCCGCCCTTGAGTGCCGAGCAGGCGCGCGTGGATGCCTGGGTACGCCAGCGCCTGCTCGCGCGCATGGGCAGCCGGACCATGACCGCCACGATTCAAGACCTGGCGGCGCTCGCCACCATCAACCAGGTCGAGCTCTCGAACCGCGCCTATCGCCTGCTGTTTCTGCACGCGTTCGACGAGCAACCAAGCGACCTGGTGGGAGCATTGCTGGTGCCCGCCGAGGTGGCCGACGCAATTCCCAGGGCCGTGCTCGAGGCTGTCGCCACGCGCCTCAAGACCTTGACTTCGCAGCGGCTGAGCTACGTGCCACCCCCGCTCGAGCCTCTCGCCGTCACAGTGGCCGAACGTCCATCGCATGGCGCACGCGGCGTGAAGCTGGCGTAGCTTTCTGGCGTGCCTCGGTCCACTCAACCGTGCCCCGATGTGCTGGACCGCCAGCGCGCGGCCCGCACGAGAAGCTCGCCGATGAAGGACGCCTTCCGCTCCGAATATGCGAGCAGAAATGGAACTTCCCGAGCGGCCGTCCGCTTCACGCCGGCGTACGCGACTGCCTCGGCCGGATGGGCGCGCAGGAAGTCTCGCAGGAGGAGATTTCCTTCCCACAGTTCGCCGCCGACATGCGCGAGATGGACGTTGAAGCTGTGGTCGCCCCGCTTGCGGAAGTAAAGCCGTCCGGGCACGCCAGCTTCGCCCAGGTTCTCGTACCCGAGGCGGGCAAGCGCCGCTGCCTCGCGCGCGTCCAGCGACAGATCCGCGACGCCCAGCAGGATATCCACCACCGGCTTGGCGGCGAGGCCTGCGACGGACGTGCTTCCAACGTGCTCGATGGCCAAGGCGCGAGCGCCCAGCGTCGCCTGCAGCTGCTGCGCTTCGCGGGCGAACAGCGCCGGCCAGCTCGGATCGTAGGCCACCACTTCGACAGGTTCGTCGAGCGCCACGACCTTGATTAACACGGGCGCTCGACACCTACCAGACAATCGCACCGAACGCTCCTCCGCTGCGCTCGACTGCGCTAAGGTCGTCGTACCGACCCCCCACCCAGCTGGAGGCTACCTGACGAATGGAGCCGCTCACAGCGAGCGACGAGATGGCGCTGTGCAGTGCGATGCGCCGCCTTGGATTGACGGAGCAGCTTGCACTTGCGGCCAGCTTGCCGCTGTTTCACGTACGCGTGCTGCAGCGCGGTGAGTACCTGCTCCGCGGTGGTGAGCGCGCCGCGCTCGCCGGTGTATTGGTGAGCGGACTGCTGCGGGAACACTTCGTGACGGAAAAAGGCGTCGAGCGTACCAAGAGCTTCGTCACGCCGCTGCAGTTCACCGGTTCCCTGGCCGATCTGCTGAGCGAGAAGCCGTCGCGCGCATTCATCGTCGCCGAGGAGACGTCGCGTCTGGTACTCGCGCCGTACGCCGAGCTGCGCAAGCTCGAGTCGGTGTGGCCCAGCTGGACGGCCGCGACCAGGCGCAGCCTCGAGCACTTGCTCTTGGACAAAGCGGAGCGCGAATATCACTTCATGTGTCTGGACGCCGAGGGCAGGTACGCCGCATTCCTCGCCCGGTATCCGCATCTCGAGGCGAGCGTCGCGGCCTCGCACATCGCATCTTATCTGGCGATCACGCCCGTGCACCTGAGTCGACTGCGCCGGCGGCGCGCGCGACAGCCTCGCGCCTGAGCCAGCGGGTCGCCGATCGAGCAGGTCTGGACATACGTTCGGGCCCCTCGCCATCGAACCCCGCTTCACCCGGGCGCCAACTTCTCCCTTTGATCCTCATCACTCCGCGCGGGAGCACACGTGCGCTCCATCCAGTGGGCGAGCGCCGCGGTAGCCGCGCACGTGGCCAGGCTGGTCAGGGCCATGGCCGACGGCGTCGGCGGCGTCGGAATATAGAACGAAGCCGCCGCCACCAGGGTCAAGCTGAGCAGCACCGCGGCCGCAGCGCGCGCTCCGGGGTGCGCCCGGTGCGGCCACCACCACCAGCCGGCCGCCATTGCGAAGAGCCCCGTCTCGACCACGAGCGCCAGCGGCCGGTGCCGCCAGAGACCGAAACCCAGCTTCGTGCCCTGCGCAGCCATCACCGGCAGGTCGCGTACGTGCATGAGGAGATCCGCGACGAAGTGCGAAGCCACGGCCACGGCGAGCACGACCGCGTCGCCCGTGCGGCCGGGCGCGCGCTGCAAAGACCTCCAGACGGCAAAGGTCAGCGCGGACCACACGAGCGCGGCGGCCAGACTATGCGTGTAAGGCATGTGCCACAAGTCGAGGTCATTCGAGTCCGTGAAGCCCGGCACGACGCGCACGTGCTCTATGCCGGCCAGCACCAAGAAGGCCCACAATATATCGACGAACTGGGTCGCGACGAAGAGCTGCCAAAGCTTCACCGAAGGGCGAATGCGATGGAGCGCGAGCGCGGGAGCATAGTGGCCGATCAACACGTCTTACCCCATGCGTAACGAGGGCGAGGCGAAGCTGATCTGCGCGCCCGTGCGGGAAAGGTCCGAGCCGGCGGGCCGGTCGAAGTTAGCGTCGGAACGACCCATAACCCAAACTGGCAGCTGATGCACGAATCCGTCGCCCGCTTGCTGAATGGTCGGTTCGAGCTCCGTCGCCTGCTCGGCGAAGGAGGTATGGGCACCGTCCACGAGGCGTACGACCGGGAAACGCGCGCGCTCGTGGCGCTCAAGACTTTCAAGCACTTCAGCGGCCACGAGGTCTACAAGCTGAAGCGCGAGTTTCGCGCGCTTGCGGACCTGCATCATGAAAACCTGGTGCGGCTGGGCGAGCTGCACTGCGACGGTGATCGCTGGTTCTTCACCATGGAGCTGGTACGGGGCGAAAATCTGCTGCAGTACGTGCGCGCGGGCCTGAGTGGCGATGGACACAGCACGAGCCAGACCCGCGCGAGGCTGGACCTCGGCCCGGCAACCCTAGAGCTGGGGTCGGGCACATACGCGCAGGCGCCCGCCGGGAGCACGCTGCGTGAGGAGCGACTGCGCGCCTCTCTTTCGCAGCTGGCGCGGGCGCTGTGTGAGCTGCACGCGGCCGGTTGCATCCACTGCGACGTAAAGCCGTCGAACGTGCTGATCGAGGCAACCGGACGCGTCGTGTTGCTCGACTTCGGCATCAGCTACCAGCTCGGCTGCCATGGCCCCCAGCGCGGCATCGTGGAGGGCACGCTGCCCTACATGGCGCCAGAGCTGGTCAGTGGCGCGCCCCCGTCCCCGGCAGCAGATTGGTACGCGTTCGGAGCTCTGTTGTTCGAAGCCGTGAGCGGACGGCTGCCCTTCGCAGGCGATCCCAGGCAGGTGCTCGCGGCCAAGCGCCTCGGCGCTCCGCGCATCGTGCTGCAGCAGGAAGTTCCAGAGGACTTGCTCGCGCTGAGCCTCGCGCTCTTGCACTCGGATCCGCGGCGACGTCCCGGCGGCGAGCAGGTCCTGGCAGCGCTCGGTCACGTGGCAGGAGCGCCGGCCGCGCCCGCAG
>WUUC01129074.1_pt1 | contig 10174 bp, 11 predicted proteins | sample 6278441 | NCBI WGS metagenome assembly WUUC01 (sample SAMN13675441, study PRJNA597444) | soil metagenome | isolation source: soil | place: USA: Washington | collected 2017-10 | reverse complement strand
TCGGTCGCGGCGCGCCCGAGCGCCCCGACGACGGCCTCGAACTCGTCCATGATCTCCGCGTCGAACCCGAACTCTCGCAGGCGGTCGTAGACCCGCCGATACCAACGGGCGGTGCCCTCACGGCCACCGCGAAATCGGCCCCACACGGTCTCGGGAAACTCGGTCCGGTTCAGATCGGCGAGGACGGTACCGGCAGTGTGAATCTTGTCGGCAGCGCATACCCACCGCGCTCGCACGTTCGCCTCGGCGAGCCGATCGAGATAGTACTCCTTCCGCTCCTCGTGCGACAACTCGGTCCCGTCGGGACCTGTGCGGACTTCGGTCACGGCGAGGACCGTCTCCACCACCGCGTCGCCGAACTTCTCCCCGATCCGCGTCCGGAGTGCCTCACTCGTGTAGCCCCCTCGGACGCAGTCCTCGATCACGTCGTGGAGGATTCCCGCAACCACGGTGTCTTCATCCTGCCCATAGCGCGTCAGGATAATGGCGACATTGGCGGGGTGGGTGAGATACGGCAGTCGCGTTCCTTTCCGCACCTGCTGGTCGTGATGTTTCGCGGCGAAGGCGAACGCGTGGTTGATGCGGTCCGAGTAGCCCCTGATCATCGTCGTGGAGGGAACGGAGCAGAGCGGCGAGTGGTCCTCGTCAACATACTCAGCGGCCGGCCGTTGCGACATCCGGCTGAGCCGCGAACCAGCGGACGAGACTCTCGAGTCCCGCCGCATCGCGAGCGTCGAACGCGGCCGGCTCAGCCGAATCGATGTCGAGGACCGCGATGAGCGCCCCGGACCGGCCGAAGACGGGGACCACGATCTCGGAGCGCGAGCGCGGATCGCACACGATGTGGCCTGGGAATGCGTGGACATCGGGAACGACGAGCGTCCGTCGCTCGGCGGCGGCTTTCCCGCATACGCCCTGACCAACCGCGATCTCCAGGCACCCGATCGTTCCTTGATACGGCCCGACCCGCAGGCGGCCGGGTTCCACGACACGATAAAAGCCGGTCCAGAGGTGGCCGAATCCGTGATGAAGCATCGCGCTCAGTGTCGACATCGCGACGATGTCATCATCGATCCCCGCCAGGACCATCGACAGTTGTGTCTCGAGCAGCTCGTACGCCTGGTGACGCGGTGTTCCGCGCAGATCGTAGGTTGTCTCCGCCACTGGTCAGAGCCCGCGAACGGTGAACGAAATGAAGCGCGGGTACAGGGTGGCGAGCAGTACGTAGGAGCACATCGCGGATGATGGAAGAGGGAGAGCGGATGCTAGCGATCGCGTGGGGCCGCTGAAAGGGGAAGCGATGCGTCCGATGGTGGGGCCGTTCGCTCGCGCTCGTGATCGATCTCCGGAGACTGACCGTCCCAGACGACGATTCCTCGGACCCGTGCCCCGGAACCGCGGAGAATGTCGAGGCTGGTGGCGAGGTCGAGCAGCGGCGTGACTCCGCGCACGACGCAGTAGATGACATCCGCCACCGGCAGAATGGGCTCGGCTCCCGGCAGGAGCGATGGGGGAGGCATCACGACGACGACGAAATCGTATCGCCGGGCAATGCGTTCCAGATGCGCTCGGAGCGGGGTCAACTTCAGCTCGTGACGCGGGATCGCGTCGACACCGCTGGGAATGACGTCGAGCGCCCGTTCCCGACCGATCACGGCCGGAACGATTACCTCCGTCCAGTCGGCGCTGCCGGCGAGAATGTCCACGAGACCAGGGGTCCGTCGTACGCGGAGGAGCGAGGCAGCGAGATTCGCCGACAGCTCGCCGTCGACGACGAGCGTCGTGCGGGCATCGTACGCCGCCGCCGCTGCGATGTTCACGGCGATGGCCGCCGTGACGCGCCGGTCGCCACCGGTAACGGTTGCGAGCGGCGCCCGCGATTCCGATCCGGTGAGATAGAGGTAGACGAGGCGATAGGCCTCGGCACCCGGATCCATCAGCGGGGACATCTCGCGGTCCACACTGCGCCTCGATCGATCGGGTTGACGCGCCTTGGGACCGACGACGGCGAGCACGCGTAAGCCAGTCAGCGCTTCCACCTCATCGGCGTCGGCTACCCGGGACCGCCGGACCTCGATGGCGAGCGCGGTCCCGAACCCGGCGCCTGCGCCGACGACGAGTGCGGCGGCGAGCATGGCGACCGGCGGAATGACGATGTTGGTCGCCGTCCGCGCCGCGGCTGCGCGCTCGTTGATGTCGGCGTTGTGCAGGCGGATCCGCTCGAGCTCACGGGTCAACGCCTCGAACGTCGCGACGACCGCCGCCCGTCGCCGGACGAGCGGGAGGGTGTCGGCGAGAGGAGAGACGACAGGCGGCGGGGGACGGGGTGGCCGCAGTCGGGCGAGCTCTTGCCGACCGGCGGCGCGTCGCGATTCGGCGATCTCCTGAATCGCTCGACCGATCGCCGTCGCGCGGGCCGTCAGAGCCACGAACACGGGATCGACGCCACCAACCGCGCCGAACGCCTCACGTTCGCGCTCGATGTCGGTGAGGGAATCGAGAAGTATCCTCGCGCGCCCGTCACTGGCCAATTCCGGCATCTCACCGAGCGTCCGATACGTCCCCGGGAGAGGAACGTTCTGAACCCGATCGATCATCGCCGTCAACGCAGCGTCAGCACGCGTCAGCGAATCCCGCCGCGCGATCAACGCTGGTGGCAGGGTGTCGATGGGAGGGGAGGGCGGTCGAATGGAGCGCCGGCGGGCGTTCGACAGTTCCGCCTCGACCGCATCGAGTATCTCGCGGGCGCTATCGCGGGCGGTCAGGGCCGGCGCGGTGTCGCGACGCTGAACGAGCAGGGAGGCGATGGCGCGAGCCTCTGCCTGCCGTTGTCGCGGCACGATCGCCAGCGCGATCACGGTGGCGAGGAACGCCAGCGACCCGACACCCGCGATCAACGATGAGCGCCGGGCGGCGTTGCGGGCGCGCTTGGCAAACCAGCTACCGCTGCGATCCGGCAGCCCCACATCCCGGGCGGTGCTCACCATCGGCTCCAGTTGTCTGTCCACACGTCGGGACGATGGACCGCAGAGCCGCGGAACGCAAAACGGAAGCGCTTAGGCGCTTCCGTCGCGATCTCCGCCAGGTGGAAAACCCAGAGCTACGGCGTGACGTTGATGACGCCGCGCATGTTGTACATGAGGTGGGGCGTGCAGTGGATCGGGTAGCGTCCCGCCGGGATGTTGCCGAGTGACAACACCCACTCTTCGTTCGGCTGCGTGAGGTACTTCCCCTCGAGGCCGACCGACTCGGGCATGTTCGCCATGAGCTGCGGTTCGACGCTGTCCGAGACGCTGTCCGGGCTGAAGGCGACGTTGTGCGGCGGGCCGGACACGGATATGAACCGAATGCCATCGCCGGCTTTGGCGGAGATCGTTGCCGGATCGAAACGATAACTGTTGCCATCGCCGACCATTCTCACGGTGTGCGTCGTGCCGGTAATCGGCGCGGCCGTTGCCGTCCCAGCCGTCGCTCCACCGCCCGGTGCGCCTGGTGCCGCGCCGCCGGCGGGCGCATTGGCGCTGTCTGAAGCCGTGTCCCCACCACCGCATCCGACGAGGACGATCGCGCTCGTCACGAGCGCCAGTGCATTGAACCGCATTGCTTGGAGCCTCCAACGTCGTCGATGGACGACTGAAGAAGAATGACCCGACGGACGGCCAACCGTCCGATTCCCACGAACTTGTGAATTTATTCACAAACCGGCGAAACGCAAACTCTCTTCGCAGACCACATGCCCGCCCTCGACCAAGACGGCCGAATTCGGAACGGTGCATTGACGCGGATCCAGTACGATTGTACGTTGGGGGCCGTGAATACTACCGCTCGGCGTCATCACCTCGCGCATCACCACGGCCCATCGGGTCGGGGCCATTTGCGCATGCCTGGATGACCGCCTGAGGCGGTTCGCAAGCGCAGGTGTCTCGGCCCGTCTCCGACGGGCCGTTTTTTTTTCGCCCTGATTCCTCGCTACCACGTTCAGCCATCGCCACCGGCCGATCTTCTCAACCGGGTGCCGGAGCCAAGTCAATGCTGAGAATCGCTTTGCCAAACAAGGGACGCCTCGCCGAGGACACCCGCGAGCTGTTCGCCGACGCCGGCCTCGAAATCCGGTCGAGGGGCGACCGCGCCCTCACCGCCTCGATTGGCGGCGAGTTCGAGGCCATCTTCGTCCGCGCCCAGGACATTCCCGAGTTCGTCGCCGACGGTGCCGCCGATGCGGGCGTCACGGGATGGGACCTCGTGACAGAGGCCGATCGGGACCTCGACATGCTCCTCGACCTCGAGTTCGGGCTCTGCCGCGTCGTCGTCGCGACACGTGAGGAGAGCGGGTATGAATCGCTGGCCGATGTCGTTGGCGCGCCACGCGTCGCGACCGTCTTCCCCCGCCTGACACGTCGGTTTTTCGAGGACCTCGGCCGCGACGTGGAGATCGTTCCCGTCTCCGGTGCCGCCGAGATCGCACCGCACCTGGGAATTGCCGACATCATCGTCGACCTCACCTCTACCGGGTCGACCCTGCGCGTGAATGGCCTTCGCGAGATTGCCACCGTGCTGCGGTCGAGCGCCTGTCTGATCGCGGCCCGCCGCTGCGGGGTGGACCAGGATGCGCAGTGCAAGCAGCGCGCTGTGACCGAGCTCGTCAGCGCACTGGCGACGGTCCTCCGCGCGCGCGGCCAACGGTACCTCATGGCCAACGTTCCGCGCGCGGCTCTCGACGAGGTCAAGCAGGTTCTCCCTGGAATCAATGGACCGACCGTCATCGATATTCTGAATGGGGGGACACACGTCGCGGTCCACGCCGTCGTTTCGGCCACCAGTGTCTACCGGACGATTGCCGCGCTCAAGGCCCTTGGCGGAACGGCGATCCTGGTCACCCGCATCGAGAGGTTGATGCCGTGACCGAAGCCCGTTTTCGATTCGTCGGGCCTCTCGCCGATCTCCCGGTGTCACCCGCCAATCGCCGTGCGCTGTTCGAGCCGGTGGATTCGGACGGTCCTTCCGTATGCGCTGCCGTCACGATGGTTCTCGCGCGAGTCCGGCGAGACGGTGACGCAGCGCTGTTCGAGCTCGCACGCGAGCTCGATCGGGTCGAGCTCGGCTCACTCGAGGTCCCGCGCGCTGTTTGGCGGCGTGCACTCGATACGATCGATGTCTCGCTCCGCCGTGCGCTCGAGCGAGCGGCGACCAATATCGGGTCCGCGCATCGCGCCTTTCTTCCGCGGACGATCGAGATCGAGACGGAGCCGGGAGTGGTCGTCGGCCGCCGACCCGATCCGCTCGATCTCATTGGCGTCTACGCACCGGGCGGGCGTGGTGCCTACCCGAGCAGCGTGCTGATGGGCATCGTTCCCGCCCGGATAGCGGGAGTAGGGACCATCGTCCTCTGCTCCCCTCCTGCGCGCGACGGCGTTCCGGCAGCGGTCGTGCTGGCGGCCGCCGAGATCGCGGGGGCCGATCGCGTCTTTGCCGTTGGCGGTGCCGGCGCCATCGCCGCAATGGCGTACGGAACGGGTAGCATCCCGCGCGTCAACCGGATCGTCGGGCCTGGAAATGCCTTCGTTGCCGAGGCGAAGCTCCAGGCGCAGGCGTCCGGCGCCGTCACCATCGATTCCCCGGCTGGTCCGAGCGAGCTGCTCGTCGTTGCCGACGCGTCGGCTGATCCGGACGTCATCGCCCGCGAGATGATAGCGCAGGCCGAACACGACCCACGCGCTACCGTCGTGACCGTGACCGACGATGAGACGCTCGCCCGGAGGGTGGTCGATACCATTCTCGACGTGTCGCCCGGCCAGGCTCGTGCATCGATCGTCGCCGAGGCCCTGCGCGCGCGTGGTGCGGTACTCTGGGCGCCGACGCTCGATGACGCGCTTCGCTTTGCCGCCGAGTTCGCGCCGGAGCACCTTCTTCTCGTCGGCCGTCGTGCCGAGAAGCTGTTGGCTGACATCCGGAACGCCGGCACCGTGTTCGTCGGAGAATCCAGCTCGGTCGCCTTCGGGGATTACATGACCGGCGCGAACCATGTCCTCCCCACCGGGGGCATGGCACGAAGCTACTCCGGGCTGTCGACGGCGGATTTCATGCGGTGGACGAGCTATCAACGGGTGAGCCGGCCAGCCGCCGCGGCCCTCGCCGGCGATGTGGCGACGATCGCCGAGTCCGAGCAGCTCGCCGCGCATGCATCGGCGGCTCGCGCATGGAGCCGCGAGTGAGTCCAGGCACCGTGATGCCGTTGGCCGGCCGGCGGCTCGAGCTGGCGCGCGCGGCTTACCGCGAGATCTCGCTGTACGCTCCTGATCGTTCTCCCTGCGCGATCGATCTGAGCGACAACACGAACTTGTTCGGTGCTCCGCCGGCGGCGCTCGTCACGGTGCGCGAGACGGCGGAATCCGTCGTCACGCGGTACCCGTCCCTGTACACTCCGGATCTGAAGGTCGCGCTTGCGGCCTACGCGCGGACGGACCCGGCCGAGATCGTCACCGGATGCGGGTCTGATGATGTCCTCGACTCCGCGATCCGTGCGGTGACCGAACCGGGGGATTTGATCGCGATGCCGGATCCATCGTTCGCGATGATCCCGATCTTCGCCCGCATGAATGGTCTGCGCTCGATCTCCATCCCGCTTCGACCGGACCTGGACATCGACGCCGATGCGCTCCTCGCCACTGGCGCCCGGGTCATTTACGTCTGCACACCCAATAACCCGACGGGGACGCTGGCCGGTATCGACGCGGTCCACCGGATCATCGACGGCGCACCGGGCGTCGTGATCATCGACGAAGCATATGCCGAGTTTGCCGGTGACGGGTTCATCGCCGATGCCCCGCGCCATGAGCATGTACTCGTCGTCCGGACGTTCTCGAAGGCGTTTGGACTGGCCGGACTGCGCATCGGGTACGCTGCGGGTAACGCCGCGCTGGTCGCCGAGGTCGAGAAGTCCCGCGGTCCGTACAAGGTAAATGCGCTTGCCGAGGGCGCCGCCGCGGCCGCGCTGACGTATGACGGCGAGTGGGTACGTCGGCACATCGCGGAGGCCATCGCGAACCGCGCTCGTCTCGTCACCGAGCTCCAGGCGCTCGGCGTGATCGCTCTTCCGTCGCAAGCGAACTTCGTTCTCATCCCCGTCGCCGGTGCCGTCGCCATCGCGGCGGCGTTGCGGAGGCGAGGCATCGCGGTGCGACCGATGGCCGATCTTCCGCTCATCGGTGACGCGTTGCGGATCTCGATCGGACCGTGGTGGATGATGGAGGCGTTCGTCGAACGCTTCCGGGAGACGCTCGCGTCGGCATCGGGTCCGATCAATCCTGCTCGGCGTTCCCCATGAAGGTCACGATCTTCGACTACGGGGCCGGGAACCTGCATTCCCTGACGAAGGCGATCCTCGCCGACGATGTCGAGGTTCATCTCGAGGCCGATCCGGCCGGCGCCACGGAGGCGGATGTGCTCGTACTACCTGGTGTCGGAGCCTTCGGTCCGGCTGCGGAGCGCCTCCGTCCCGGTCGCGACGCGATGCGGCGTGCCCTCGACGCGGGGCTTCCCTGCCTCGGCATTTGTCTCGGCATGCAGTTGCTCTTCGAGACCAGCGAGGAAGGAGACGGCGCCGGTCTCGGGGTCATTCCAGGAGTCGTCACCCGGCTTCAGGCCAGGCGAGTTCCGCATATCGGCTGGAATACCCTTGATGACCGCAGTGATCCGTTGCTCGAGTCCGCCTCGCTGTCGATCGCGTATTTCGCCAACGGTTACGCGTGCCGACCCGCTGTTACGGATACCGCGACCGCGTGGAGCACCCACGAGGCGGACCGTTTTCCGGTCGTGGTACGTCAGGGATCGATTCTCGGTGTCCAGTTTCATCCCGAGAAGAGCTCGGCTAGCGGGCTGCGGTTCATCCGCGCCTTTCTCGAGGGCGCGCGGGTATGATCGCGATCCCTGCGATCGATCTCCGTGGCGGTGCGTGTGTTCAGCTCGTTGGCGGGTCGTACGAGCACGAGCGCGTCCATTTGGACGATGCGGTCGGGGTCGCCCGATCGTGGGCTTCCCATGGGTTTCGCCGGCTGCATGTTGTCGACCTCGACGCCGCCACGGGGCGCGGGTCGAACGAGGAGATCGTCCGCGATCTGCTCGGCGAACGAATGATCGATACACAGATCGGCGGTGGAGTCCGCAGCGGGGAGACGATCGAACGTCTCCTCGATCAGGGGGCACGGCACGTGATCGTCGGGACGCGGGCACTCGAGGAGCCGGAGTGGCTCGCCGAGATGGTATCGCTCTTCCCGGGGGAATTGATCGTCGCCGCCGACGTCCGCGACCGCCGCGTGGTGACCCGCGGATGGGGACGCACCCTGCCGCGGGATATTCTCGATGCGGTGGCCGAGCTCAACGACCTCGCGCTCGGTGGGATCCTCGTTACCGCGGTCCACCGGGAGGGACGGTTGGCCGGAACGGATTTGCCACTGATGGAGGACGTCGCCGAGCTCTCCGCTGCCCCGGTTATCGCGTCGGGGGGCGTTACCACGGTGAACGATCTCCGCGCACTCGCTGACCGCGGCGTCGCCGGCGCGGTGATCGGGATGGCGCTCTATACCGGGGCGCTCGATCCGCGGCTCGTTGCCGAGGAATTCGCCGAGTGATCGGCATCGCGGTCCATCTCTCAGACGGGGGCATGTGGTCATGAGCGTCATTTTTCGCGAAACGCGCGAGACCCGCGTTCGCGTGGAAGTCGAGATTGGCACCGGGAAAGCGTCGATCGAGACCGGGGTTCCGTTTCTCGACCACATGCTGGTCACTCTCGCTCGCTTTTCCGGGCTCGATGTGACTGTGACCGCTTCCGGCGACTTGCGCCATCACCTGATCGAGGACGTCGCGATCGCAATCGGCTCCGCGGTGGCGGCGATCATCCCGGCGACAGCAGCCCGGTTCGGCGATCGCGTCATCCCGATGGACGACGCGCTGGTTCATGCCTCGATCGATGTGGGCGGTCGTCCATACTACCGCGGCCCGCTTCCAAGCAGCCTCTACGACCACTGGATGCGCTCGTTCGCCGACAATGGCCGGCTCACCCTCCACCTCCGGGTTCTGCGCGGCGACGACCGCCACCATGTCGTCGAAGCGGCGTTCAAGGCCCTTGGCCTCGCGATGCGCGATGCGCTCGCCGAGCGTGACGCCGTATTCAGTACAAAGGGCGCCGTTGCCCTTCAGGCCGAGTAGATGCTCACTCGACGAGTCATCGTCTGCCTCGACGTTCGGGCCGGCCGGGTCGTCAAGGGTGTCGGCTTCGGCTCGCTCCGGGATGTCGGTGATCCGGTCGAGCTGGCGTCGGCGTACGAGCGCGAAGGCGCAGACGAGGTCGTGTTCCTCGACATTGCCGCGAGTGCCGAGGATCGTGGCACATTGCTCGACGTCGCACGCCGGACAGCCGAGCGCCTGTTCGTTCCACTCACCATTGGCGGTGGTGTTCGCGGCCTCGATGATGTGCGACGGGCCCTCCGCGCCGGCGCCGACAAGGTCAGCCTCAATTCGGCGGCCGTCGCGCATCCGGAGACTCTGACCGAAGCGGCGTCCCGGTTCGGCTCCCAGTGCATCGTGGCGAGCATCGACGCCAGGCGCGATGGCCGGCGCTGGCGGGTATTCACGCACGGCGGTCGCACTCGAACGACCCTCGAGGCGGTCGGGTGGGCGGAGGAATGCGCGCGCCGCGGCGCTGGCGAGATTCTACTTACCAGCATCGACCGTGACGGCGCGCGCGTCGGCTACGACATCGAGCTCACGCGGGCGGTCGCCGACGCGGTCGATGTTCCGGTCATCGCGTCCGGGGGAGCCGGCAGCGCGGTGCACGTCGAATCGGTGATCGCCGAGGGGCGTGCCGATGCCGCGCTCGTCGCCGGTATTCTCCATGACGGCGTCACGACGGTTCGCGCGATCAAGGATCGCCTGCGGGGCGCCGGTATGCCCGTCCGGGACTCGGAGTGACGATGACCGCGGTCGCCACGCTCCTCGATGCGGTCGCCGAGCTGGCTCGTACCGCGGGAAGCGTCGCGCTAGAGCATTTCCGTCCCGGGATTACGGTCGAGACGAAGCGAGATGGCAGCCCGGTGACGATCGCCGACTGCCGGGCCGAGGAGGTGGCGCGGAGCTGGATCAGCCGTCGCTTTCCGTCGGATGGGATCGTCGGTGAGGA
>WUUC01196546.1_pt1 | contig 10175 bp, 7 predicted proteins | sample 6278441 | NCBI WGS metagenome assembly WUUC01 (sample SAMN13675441, study PRJNA597444) | soil metagenome | isolation source: soil | place: USA: Washington | collected 2017-10 | reverse complement strand
GAGCTGGGCCAGCCCGGTGCCGATCTCGGGCGCCTGGCCACCGAACATGCCCTGGGCGTAGATGCCCGTCTGGAAGTCACCGAAGTTCGCCACTCGAGGAGACTACGAGCGGACCTCGGGACGAGCCCCCCTCGGAGGTCGACAGCTCGTCCGCTGCTCCTCACGATGCCCCGGGCTCCGCCGCGTTGATGGCCGCTGCCAATGGACGAGGTGCAGGGGGGAGGAGCTGTGATCCGACGATGTCGTCAGACCGACCCGGGAACGGTGGTCGGGGTGGCCGACCGGTGGCCGAGCCGGTGGGCAAGGTGCTCGGGCATCGCCCACGCCGACCCGTAGCCCTGAAGAAGTGACCTTCGTTATGCTGCGGCGGTCGAACGATCCGATGATCCAGACGATGCGGCCAACGACACACCGAGCGGGGGCGACGGTGCGATGAGCAGCTGCCAGGGACACCTGCAGTGCCCTTTCTGCGAGGCCTACGAGGTCGAGCGCCTCTATCTGGGATCGCTGCACATCGACTCGTGCACCTGCCAATCGTGCGGCGCCCGCTGGGACGAAGATGCCGGCACCGGTCGCTACCGGGGCCGGGCACACGTCGACTCGGTGATCACTCCCCGCCAGCAGTGAGCCACGCCGGACGCGCCACCGCCGGCCACCCGAAGGCGGCCGGCGGTGTCTGAGCTTCTGTTCGCTCGGGCTGGCTAGCCCTCGACGCTGACGCTCTCGTCGTCGGGCCTGCTCTCGGGATCAGCCCCCGCCTCGTCCTTGCCGTTGGCCTCGACCGCATGGCCGTTGGACGCCTCGGGCTCCGGGTCGGTGGCAACCTCGGCTGGTGCCTGGTCAGCCCCCTCGGCCGCAGCAGGGGCCTCGACGTCGGATTCGGTAGCGACAGCCTCGTCGGCGGCCGCCGCCTCCGGCTCCGGCTCGGCGGGAGCCTCGGTCTCGGTCTCGGCAGGCACCTCACTGGCAGCCGCTTCCTCAGCCGGGGCGTCCGCTGCAGGCCCTTCGGCCGCAACAGGGGCCTCGTCGCCGGACTCGGTGGCGACAGCCTCGTCGGCCGGAGCCTCGGCGTCGGCTTCGGCCGCCGGCTCTTCAGCGGCAACCGGCTCGCCGTCGGAAGGAGCGGTCGCAGCGACCGTCTCCTCGGTGCCGGCGGCGTTGGCCGCAGTGGCCTCGTCAGCGTCGGCCGGAGCAGCAACGTCGGCGGTGGCCTCGGCGGCGGGAGGCTCGGTGCCCTGAGGCGCCTTCTCGTCGGTCGGCTGCTCGGTCTTCTCGCGGTCGGCGCCGGCCTCGGCCGAGGCCTTGTCCGACCTCTTCTCGCCCTTGTCGGGCTTGTCGCCGCGCTTCTTGCCCCGGGGCTTGGACTTGCCGTCGGCCTGGTCGCTCTTGCCGCCGGGGCCCTTGCCTCCACGGCGCTGCTGGCCGCCGCGGGGCGGTCGGGCCGGCGCCTCTTCGGGCGTGATGTCGAAGATGTGGGAGATCTCGGGGAGCCGGCTGCCGAGGCGGGCGATGGTCTGGCGCAGCTCGGCGTTGAGCTTGTCGGGCAACGAGACGGGCACGACCCGGCGACGGATGGGCGAGAAGGCCAGGGCGTCGAGGATCGTGGCCCACCGCTGGGGACCGGTCTCGGAGGTCAGCGCCGCCGCGGTGGCATCGACGAGCTGGGTCGAGAGGTCGGGCGGCAGGGGCGAGCCGGCCTTGGGCGGGCGGGAGCTGAGCCGCAGCGCCCGGACCACCCGGGCCTCGCGCAGGTTCTCGGCCACTTCCTCGACCCAGGCGTTGTGCTCGTTCTCGACCCGGGCGATCAGCGCGTCACGCAGCTGGTCGGCCACGTTGCGGGCCTCTTCGTCGCGGCCGGCGTCACCGGCGGCGTTGACGACCGAGCGCAGGTCGCGGAGGTCGAGGTCGTCGACCTGGGCCAGGGCGGCGTCGGCGCGATCGCGCCAGGCGGCGGCCTGGGCCTTGTTGCGGAGCTTCTCGGCGATCTCGATGAGCGGATCGGCAGCGACCTGGGACTTGCCCGCGGCCTTGAGCTCTTCGTTCTGCTTCTCGATCGCCTGGCGCACGGCGGGGATGCCGCCCTGGAGCAGTTGCTCGGCGATGGGCCGCTGCTCGGCGGGCAGCGACTCGAGGAGAGCGCTGCGGTGCACCTTGGCCGGCCTCAGCCGCTTGGGCTTGGGCTTGGTGTCGACGGGGGGAGCGGACGGGCGCTCGCGCCGGTCACCTCTGTCTCCCCGCTCGTTGCGGTCGCGGGGGCCGCGGTCGCTGCGGTTCTCGTTGCGATCACGGTCGCGGTCACCCCGGCCCCGGCGGCGATCTCCACGATCACCCCGGTCGCCGCGGTCACTCCGGTCGCCTCGCTCGTCGCGTCGAGGGCGCTCGCGTCGGGGCGATCGCGCCAGGCGGGTGGTCACCAACGGCCCCTCCGACCGGGGTGTCAGCAGGTCGATGCGCTCGGGCTCGGAGCGGCTCGCCTTGGGAGGCAGCACGCTCACGACGCTGATGCCGTCGAGGAAGCCCTCGACCTCGACCTTCACCACATCGCCGACCTGCACGGACGGCGGCACGATCGCTTCATCGAGCGTCCCCTTGGGCTCTCGCGCTCCGGCGGCACGCCACGTCCAGGTGCCGTCGTCGCGCTTGCTCGTGAGCTGGATCTCCATCCGCCGGGCCATAGGGATCCAAAGCTAGCGCGCGGGCCGTCACCCCTACTGAACGTCCCCCTTGACAGCGGCGTCGGCCCAGGTGGATCGGCGTGTGCGCTCCGCAGCGGAGTGGCCGGGTCGCGATGGCGCGCGCCGACCGCACCGCTCGGCGCCGCGATCAGGAGGGCCTCAGACGGTGGCGCGACCGCGCCGCGCCCACGCCTCGGGGTCGGCCAGGAAGGCCTCGACCGTGGGCGGCAGGCGGTCGGCGACGATGTCCGCGAGAGAAACCTGTTCCAGCACGGCGCGCAGCGAGGCGCGGGTGGCGACCCACACGCGCTGGAGGGCGGCCGCCGGTCCCGGGTACTCGATCTCCTCGGGCGGGCTGCCGTGGACGTCGGCGAGGGGCCCTTCGACGGCCCGGATCAGCGCCGCGACGGTGATCGACGAGGCAGGGGAGGCGAGGCGGTAGCCGCCCTCGGCGCCGCGCTGGGAGGCGACCAAACCCGACCGTCGCAGATCGGCAAGGATGTTCTCGAGGTACTTGACCGGGATGCCCTGGCGCTCGGCCAACGCCTCGCCCTTGACCATCGCCGGTTCGGCCGCCGCCAGTTCCAGAGCGGCCCGCACGGCGTAATCGACCTTCGCGGTGATGCGCACCCCTTCAACGTACCGGCGACCTCCCGGCCGCCGACCGGCAGTGGCGCGATACCTACCGTCAGTAACAGTGGTTGCTCGACAGCCCCCTGACGGGGCGTTAGATTTGGAACGCGTTTCAGTTAGAGGGGGGAAGACACCGGCCATGCACATCGCGCACACGTCCGCCCAAGTGGCACTGCGGCAGGAGCTGCGTGACTACTTCGCCGAGCTGATGACCCCCGAGGTGCTCGACGAGGTCGCGGCCGGTGAGACCGGCGGGCCCCACTGCCTCGAGGCCGTGCGCAAGATGGGCCGCGACGGGTGGCTGGGCCTGGGTTGGCCCACCGAGTACGGCGGCCAGGGCCGGGGCGACATCGACCAGGCGATCTTCATCGACGAGTCGTGGCGGGCCGGGGCGCCCCTTCCCTTCCTCACCATCAACACGGTGGGCAAGACCATCCAGGAGTTCGGCACCGACGAGCAGAAGTCGTTCTTCCTGCCCAAGATCCTGGCCGGCGAGCTGCACGTGTCGATCGGCTACACCGAGCCCCAGGCCGGCACCGACCTGGCCTCGCTGCGCACCACCGCCACCCTCGACGGTGACGAGTGGGTGATCAACGGCCAGAAGATCTACACCTCGCTGGCCAGCTACGCCGACTACATCTGGCTGGCGGCCCGCACCGATCCCGAGGCCCCCAAGCACAAGGGCATCTCCATCTTCCTGGTGCCCACCTCGTCGGCGGGGTTCTCCTACACGAAGATCGAGACCATGGTGAACGCCTCGACGTTCACCACCTACTACGACGACGTGCGCGTGCCCCGCGACGCCGTCGTGGCCGGGGTCAACCGGGGCTGGGACCTCATCGTCAACCAGCTCAACTACGAGCGGGTGTCGCTGGCGCCCGTGGGCATGGTCTCGAAGGTCTTCGAGGACACCGTCGAGTGGGCCCGCACCACCAAGCTCGCCGACGGCGGCCGGGTGATCGACCAGGACTGGGTGCGCCTGTCGCTGGGCCGGGTGCACGCCAAGATCGACGTCCTCAAGCTGCTCAACTGGAAGGTGGCGGCGAGCGGTGGGGCCAACCCCGCCGATGCCAGCGCCACCAAGGTGTACGGCACCGAGCTGTCCATCGAGGTCTACAAGGCCCTGATGGAGATCGTCGGCCCGGCCGCCGCCTTCGACCGCGAGTCGCCCGGCGCCGTGCTCGCCGGCCGCTTGTCGCGGTCCTTCCAGGGGGCGCTGATCCTGACCTTCGGGGGCGGGGTGAACGAGGTCCAGCGCGACCTCATCTCCCTGTTCGGCCTGGGCCTGCCCCGGGTGCCGAGGACCTGACGAGGCGGACGGCCGGACCGAGGACGAGGGACGCAGGACCGAGGACACGTGGACTTCACCTACAGCGACGAGCAGCAGGCCATCGCCGATCTGGCCGACCGGATCCTGGGCGAGCAGTGCCCGCCCGAGACCCTGCGGGCCCTCGAGCGCAGCGACGAGCACCTCGCCGCCGACGCCTGGGCCGCGCTGGGCCGGGCCGACCTCCTCGGCCTGGCCGCCCCGTCCGCCCACGGGGGCAGCGACCTCGGCGTGATCGAGGCCGGGCTGGTGGCCCAGGCCGTCGGTCGCCACGTGGGGCTCGTCCCGTACTGGACCTCGACCGCAGCGGTGCTCGCCATCGCCCGCTGGGGGAGCGAGGCCCAGAAGGAGCGCTGGCTGCCCGGCGCGACGGCTGGTACTGACCCGCTGGCCGTCGCGCTGTGGCAGCCTGCCGTCTTCGGCTCGGCCGACCGGCCGGCCGTGACCGCCACCCCGATCGACGGCGACGGCACCGCCAGTGGCTGGCGCCTCGACGGCGTCAAGAGCCCCGTGCCGTGGTCGGCGCACGCCCGCGCGCTGGTCGTGCCGGCCTGGCTGGGTGACGGCGGCGGTGTAGCTGTGTTCGTGGTCGACACCGCGTCGGAGGGCCTCAGCGCCGACGACGAGCTGGTGGTGACCGGCGAACCCACCCAGACCCTCACCTTCGAGGGTGTCGAGGTGGGGGTCGACCGGCTGCTCGGTGCCGCCGGACAGGGCGACGAGGTTGCCGACTGGCTGGGACAGCGCACCACCGCGCTGCTGGTCGCCACCGCCCTGGGGGTGGCCGAAGGGGCCCTGTCCCTCACGGCCGAGCACGTCAAGGAGCGTCAGCAGTTCGGTTCGCCCATCGGCACCTTCCAAGCCGTGGGCCACCGCTGCGCCGACTCCTACATCGACACCGAGGCCATCCGCCTCACCTCCATGCAGGCGCTGTGGCGCCTCGACGCCGACCTCGACGCGGCCGACAGCCTGGCTGTCGCGTCGTTCTGGGTCGCGGAGGGGGGACAGAGGGTGGTCCATGCCGCCCAGCACCTGCACGGGGGCATCGGGATGGACACCGACTACCCCGTCCACCGCTACTTCCGGTGGGCGAAGGTCCTTGAAGGCCTCGCCGGGGGGACGCACAATGCGCTGTCACGCATCGGTGCCTCCCTCGCGTCGGGTGACACGATCGACATCTAGCTTTCTTTCCTGCTTTTTTCTTCCATTCCAACTGGAGGGGGGCCCAGTGACCTCTGCACATCGTCCTGCCCATCGTTTGAAGCGCCGCGCTGCCATCGCCGCTGTCCTGGCTCTCGGCGTCAGCGTGGCCGGGTGTTCCCGGTCGGGCGACGAAGAGGCCACCAACGACGAGGAGACGGCCGCCGAGACCGACAACGGTGACGACGGGGGCGGCGGCAGCCGCCTGGCCAACGGCGAGTTCGGCGACCTCGGCACCGTGTGCCAGGACGGCGACGGCGGCACGGCCACCGAGACCGGCATGACCGCCGACGAGATCAACGTCGGCGTGATCACCGACAAGGGCACCGAGGTCCGGCCGGGCCTCAACAAGGAGATGTACGACACCGCGGTGGCCTTCGCCGACTGGTGCAACGAGAACGGCGGCATCAACGGCCGCGACATCGTCGTCGACGACCTCGACGCCAAGCTGACCGAGTACAGCCAGCGCATCGGCGAGGCCTGCCAGAACGACTTCTTCCTGGTCGGCGGCGGTGCCGTGTTCGACAACCAGGACAACGGCGCCCGCATCGACTGCGGCCTGCCCAACATCGCCGGCTACGTGGTCAACCCCGAGGCCCGGGTGGCCGAGCTGCAGGCCCAGCCCCTGCCCAACCCGGTCTACACCTACGCCGCCCAGAACTACCGCACCCAGCGCGAGCTGCACCCCGACGCCACCCGCTTCGGCGTGCTGTGGGTCGACATCGCCGGCGTGAGCACGGTGCACAAGCAGGTCGTCGAGGCCGTCACCGCCGAGGGCTTCGAGGTGGTCTACGACAAGGCCTACGCCTCGATCGGTGAGACCGGCTGGCGCACCTTCGTGCAGAACATGCGCGAGGACGACGTGCAGGTGGTCGAGCTCATCGGTGAGCCCGAGAACCAGACCGCCCTGCTCAACGCCATGGCGACCGAGGGCTGGTTCCCCGAGGTGGTGACCATGCAGCCCAACATGTACGACGCCAAGTTCGAGGACGAGGCCAAGGGCAGCGCCCCCGACGCGGCCTACGCCCGGTCGGCCTTCCCCACCTTCGACATGGGTGACGACATCCCGGCCATCGCCGACTACCTCGAGCTGATGGACACCTACAACCCCGACGGCAAGTACCCGGCGACCCTGGGCGCCCAGGCCCTGTCGGGCTGGCTGCTGTTCGCCACGAGCGCCGTCGAGTGCGGGGCCGACATCAGCCGCCAGTGCGTGCTCGAGAACGCCGAAGCCACGACCGACTGGACCGCCGGCGGCCTCCACGCCCCCACCAGCCCGGGCGAGGACGTGGTGCCCAACTGCGGCATCCTCATCAGGTTCACCTCGGACGGTTGGGTCTACGACGAAGAGGCCACCCAGCCCACCGACGGCATCTTCAACTGCGACCCGGAGAACACGCTCGAGCTCCAGGACGACTACGGAGTCCCGCGGCCCGACTGAGCTGTAGGGGAGGGGGCGAGAGCAATGGACCAGTTCTTCGAGGCGACGATCCTCGGCCTGGCCACCGCGTCGATCCTGGCGATCGCGGCGAGCGGCCTGGTCCTGACCTACACGACCACCGGCATCTTCAACTTCGCCCACGGTGCGTTGGGGATGCTCGGTGCGTTCACCTACTGGCAGCTGCGCGTCGACTGGGGCCTGCCGGCCCCGGTCGCGCTCGCCCTGGTCCTCCTGGTGCTGGCTCCCCTGGTGGGCGCCGTCATCGAGGTGGTCATCATGCGGGGGTTGACCGACGCGCCCGAGACGGTGCGCGTCGTGGTGTCGATCAGCCTCCTGGTCGCCCTGCTGGGCCTGGGCGTGTGGATGTGGAGCCCGCAGGAGGCCCACCCGATCACGCCCTTCTTCGCCGGTCACTCGATCGACGTGGCCGGCGTGGTGGTCACCTACCACGAGATCACCGCCTTCGTCATCGCCATCGCGCTGGCGCTGGGCCTGCGCCTGCTGCTGTTCCGCAGCCGGGCGGGCCTGGCCATGCGCGCCGCGGTCGACGACCGTCCCCTGGCCACGCTGAACGGGGCCCGGCCCAACCGGTCGGCCATGTTGGCGTGGGGCATCGGCTGCGCCTGCGCGGCGCTCAGCGGCATCCTCATGGCGCCGACCACGACGCTCAGCCACACCAACCTGACGCTGCTGATCGTCAACGCCTACGCGGCGGCGATGATCGGGCGGCTCCGCAGCCTGCCCATGACCTTCCTGGGGGCGGTGGTCCTGGGCCTGCTCGACTCGTGGGCCATCACCTACCTGCCCGACGACAACGAGGCCCTCAGCACCATCCGCATGGTGATCCCGGTCATCGTGCTGTTCGGCGTGCTGCTGTTCCTGCGCCAGCCCCGGCCCCGCGGCCACGCGGTGCAGCGCACCCGCGAGATCATCCCGAGAGGCTCGTGGCGGGGGTCGCTGCTCACCGCCGCGGCCTTCGTGGGCGCCGGCCTCTACATGTCCCAGATCCTCACCGACCCCGACGCCCTGTCGGTGGCCAAGGTCGTGGCGGTGGCCATCGTCGGCCTCTCGCTGGTGCCGCTGGTGGGCTACGCCGGCCAGCTGTCGCTCTGCCAGATGAGCTTCGCGGGCATCGGCGCCGTGGTCATGGCCAACCACGGCCAGGGCGGCAGCCTGTTCGGCCTGGTGATGGCGGCGATCATCACCGGCATCGTCGGAGCGGTGGTGGCGTTGCCCGCCATCCGCCTGGGCGGCCTGTACCTGGCCCTGGCCACCGCGGCGTTCGCCGTCTTCCTCGACCAGTACGTGTTCAAGCTCGAGCCCTTCGACGTCGGCCCGTGGACGGTCAGGACGTTCCCGCAGGGCTCGGTGCCCGTCGACCGGGTGAACCTGCCCGGCACCGACACCGGCACCGGCATGCTCGTGGTGCTGTCGATCTTCTTCGCCGCCAGCTACCTGCTGGTGGTGGCGGTGCGCCGCTCGGCCTTCGGCCAGCGCCTGCTGGCCATGAAGGACAGCCCCGCCGGCGCCGCCACCCTGGGCATGAACCTGACCACCAACAAGGTGATCGTGTTCGCCTTCTCGGCGGCCATGGCGGGGGTGGGTGGCGCCCTCTACGGCGGCACGCTCGGCTCGGTCGCCCCCGACCAGTTCGCCTTCTTCACCAGCCTGCCGCTGCTGCTGCTCGGCGTGGTCGGTGGCATCGGCAGCCCGGCGGGCGCCCTGCTCGCCGGCGTGCTGGTGGGCGCGGTGCCCATCCTGGTGGACCTGTTCCCGTGGTACGAGAACATCAGCCGGCTGCTGCCCGGCACCATGGGCATCGCCCTGGGCCGGAACCCCAACGGCATCATCCAGGAGCTGCGGGTCGGCTTCGCCCCGGTGGGCGAGAACATCACGGCGCTGGTCCTCACCCTGGGAACGGTCGCTGCGGTCCTCGCCCTGCGCCTGACCGACGCGATCTCCGGCGGGCCCTTCGCCCTCCTGCTGATCCTCTCGATCATGTCGGGATCCCTGCTGCTGAGAGTGCTCGGCGCCCGGGGACGGGCACCCACAGCGCACGATGCCACCGAGAGCGCTACGGTCCCGCTCGAGTGGGTGGGCATCGAGCGTCCCTTCACCCGCGAGGACGTCGCCGAGCTCGACCGTGAGCTCGGACTGGAGGCGGTCCGGTGAGCAGCCTGCTGAACGTCAGGAACGTGACGGTCCGCTTCGGCGGCAACGTCGCCCTCGAGAACGTGGGCCTCGACGCGGCGGCCGGCGAGATCACCGGCCTCATCGGCCCCAACGGCGCCGGCAAGACCACCCTCTTCAACGTGATCACCGGCCTGCAGGTGCCCCAGCGGGGCTCGGTCCACCTGGGCGAGATCAACCTCACCCGCATGGCGCCCTTCAAGCGGGCCCGGGCCGGCATGGCCCGCACCTTCCAGCGCCTCGAGCTCTTCAGCCTGCTGACGGTGCGCGAGAACGTCGAGCTGGCCCTGTCGCTGCGGAAGGGGGCGCTGTCGCCCTTCGCCCGCATCGCCAAGGCCGAGGAGCTGCTCGGGCTGGTGGGCCTGGGTGAGCTGGCCGACGTCCGCTCCGACGAGCTGCCCACGGGCCAGGCCCGCCTGGTCGAGCTGGCCCGGGCGCTCGCCACCGAGCCCCGGGTGCTGCTGCTCGACGAGCCCGCCTCGGGCCAGGACGAGACCGAGACCGAGGCCTTCGGCGCCCTCCTGGGGCGCATCGCGGCCGACGGGGTGGCGGTGGTGCTGGTCGAGCACGACGTGCAGCTGGTCATGCGCACCTGCTCGACGATCCACGTCCTCGACTTCGGGTCGATCATCGCCAAGGGCACCCCGACGCAGATCCAGCACGACGAGAAGGTCCTCGAGGCCTACCTCGGCACCAAGGGGGCCGCGTG
>WUUC01154704.1_pt1 | contig 10175 bp, 8 predicted proteins | sample 6278441 | NCBI WGS metagenome assembly WUUC01 (sample SAMN13675441, study PRJNA597444) | soil metagenome | isolation source: soil | place: USA: Washington | collected 2017-10 | reverse complement strand
CATTCTTCACGCCGAGCTCGCGGAGTTGGTCCGCGACCGATTTATCTGCCATGCGGCGATCCTGACACAACTGCTCTCGCGTCAAAACGGCAGCGCAACGGCTTCCGGCGATGTGGGGCACGGTTTAAAGCGGTTTCCACGAAATCGAGATCGGCTGAGATCGGGGGGACATGTTGCCCCATTTGTTGCCCAGCGGCGAGGATGCGGGTCAGTCGGATTCCTCCGAATCTTCTGCCGCCGCGCGCCACTCGCCACTTTCGGGGTCCCAATAGACGTAGTGATTCGGGTTCTCGTCCAGATCGAGCTCAAACAGCGCCCGGAAGCCCTCTGCCGGGGAGATCAGCCGGCACAGCGATTTACGACGAAGGCTTAAGCAGCAGCGGGACGGTTTTCTCTGGCTAAGCGCTCGAAGCGACCAATCGGATCGAGGTCATCGTCGTTCGGCGTACCGTCGCAGTTCAGGCAGTGCGTACAAGCCGCTGGTTCACCAGGGACCGCGATAATCCCCTCCGAAACGAGCCACTCGGTTGCGAGCCGCTCCGGTCGATGCCAGGTGTAGATGAACTCGGGATCTGCGGTCCACGCTACGTGGCCAAGAGGGGCAATGGCAGTGACCTTGAACACGCAGATCTCGTGGCCGTAGAGGTGACCGTCCAAGTGCTCGCAGTCAAGCGGTTCCGCGCCGCAAATTGAGCACTCGCGGGTGGTGGTCATTGCGACGGAATGGGCAACGTTGCGATGCAGGGCAAAGATCGGGCAGTTGACGCTGTAGCTCTGCTCGCCCGAAGTCCACCAGCAACCAGCGGTCTCAGCGATCGTCCTGCCAAGTCGGTGGGCTCGGTCAAAAAGGTCCCGATTGCCCTCGCGGTCGCCAAGGAACCCGTCAGTAACAGCGCGTAGTGCTTCACGCGCAAAGTTCTCAGCCCCCGGCGCGCCAGCCCGCAACTCCCCTTCTGCGCGCTCGGCAGCCGGTAGTCCGGCCTCGCGCAGTTCAGCTGGCTCCGGTTCGCGACCGTGCCTCTCGGCGTCGATCAAGGTGAGGGTGACCGGCTCGGTCATGACTGTACGGCTCGACTCCAGAGCGTCTGGTCGACGTCATCTGCATTCGGTCCAGTGCTTGCTCCGGGGCACTGCTCGCAATGGACGCAGGTCGGCGTTGCACCTGGAGGTAGGGCTTCACCGATCGAGTCTTCAATTCCACTCAGCGAGTGAAGAACATCGACGCGGTAGCAACGAGGGTCCTCTGGGAACGGGACGAGGCTGACCTCGTCGATTTTCATCTCATAGACAATCCGAATACACCTTTCGCCGTCGTACACGCAACCAGGGACATGTTCGCAGTCAAAGTCCTCAGCAGAGCAGATTGAGCATTGCCCTCGTGAGGTTCCGGCAATGCTGTTGCCAAGTCGGGAGTGGAGGGCCGAGATGCCACAGTTGGCATACCACCACTCGCCGTCAGAGCTTTGCAAGGGGCAGCCGAAGCGCGCTGATACGAAGGCACCCAACTGATGGGCTGCCGTAAAGGCGCTGGCGTTTCCCCGGCGGTTTAGCAGGAAGGCGTCTACGAGGCACTCAATAGCTGCGCGGAAGGCAGACTCAGCTTGGTGGTCATTGCCATCCTCAAGTGCCTTCGCTGCCTCGCTGAGAAGACGCTCAATCTTTTCCTGGAGATCTCCTGGGGGTGGAGGCGGCTCGTAATAAGCCGCGCGACCGGCGATGCGAGGACCCTCTCCTGCCTCCCCATCGATTAGCTCCGCTCCTCCCGCAACCACTCCATCACCTCCTCGCACGGGCCTTCAATCTCGCGAATTCGAAGCGAGGAATCACCTTCGGAGGCTTCGAGCTCGCGGTAGCGGACCGTCGGCGAACGTTTGCCATGGCGCGCCTTCCAGTCTCGCAGGCGCTTCTCCAGATAGGTGACCAGCAATCCCGCCACCACTCCACTCGGAATTTCGAGCAGAGGCAAAACCCAATCGGCGGCGTGCTCGTCGTAAATGCCCTTCCTCATGTCGTCAGGAGTCACGGTCTGAACCGGGACCTGCTGCTCGAGCGCGGCGACGCGGAGTGCTTGGGCGTCCGGTCGAAAGCCGGCGACCTGATCATCGCCTACGGCCGAGATCTGGTCGGGGAAGAGAACGAGCCCCTCCCCAGATGCGCTAGCGACTAGTGAGCGCAGGTACTCGGGCGCCGGGCCGATCTTTTCAGTGACGGCCATCCCGGTCCCAGTCAGCGGCGGCGTTGGGCGAGATTGGAGGCAGCGGCTCGTCGCGCTGCTTTGGACGAGCCCTTGAAGCGGAGCGTCTTGCCGGTGCCGAAGCCGCCCGTTCTCCGGTTCTCCGCCGCCGGCTCATCTTTGGCGTCGCGTCCTCTTCATAAAGCGATCATATGTTCGCATACGGACTATCGCCAAAAATGTACTTGGGGTCAACCGGCCTGCGGCAAACGATTCTGGCCAAGCTGCCTCTTGGTTAGATCAGATACTTTCTAGTACTTAGATGTACATCCTCACGAGCCGCCTCGTCAAACTCCCCCACCAGAAGGGCGGGAGGGGAGACAAACTCCCACTTCCCTGGTACCACCGGGCACCGTTGGGGTTGTTGTCCGGAACCCACGTTCACGTCGCCTTGCAAAAGCCCCACTCGAGGGCTTTCGGTGATCTCCTCGTCTCGGTCATCGACCCCGAAAACTGGCGGTTGGCGACGGAGATCAGCGCGTCGAAGGAAGATGCGCCTGGCGTCCTCGCGGCGATGTACGAAAAGGCAACCCCTCTGAACATCGTCTTCGCCGAGGCGGTCACGGTCGACTCCGGCCGTACGCATGACGCCCGCTTGGTCGTCGAGCCCGGCCATTCGCTCGAAAAAGACAAAACCGTCCTCCGGCAGATCGAGCGCCTCGGGCAAAAACTCGAGAAGATGGACTTCGTCAAGGAGGGGGAAAACCGCCTCCACCCCGACCACGGAGAACCCGAGTGGATGGGAGTCGGCGAGATCGACACCGGCTGGGTTCACATCGCCGGCTGGCGCGAAGCCGTGGGAGCACAGGCAAAATCAGCGCCCGACGCCGACCAGTACGACACCACGATGGCGGTTGTATCCGCCGACACCCGGCGGCGTCTTCTGCGCTTCGTGTTCCCTCGCCGAGGAGCGGTCTCGGTCTCGGTCAAGCACACCGACCGGCCCGGAGCGATGGGAGAGCTCGCCAGCGTCCTCACCGGTAAGAACCTCAACATCCTCAGCTCGCTCCTGCGTCGCGGCTCCACGTCTCAGAACATGGCGGAGATGGTCGTGGTGGTCGAGCCGACGAAGGAGGCGATGGAGACGGAGGAGGTCGAAGAGCTCGTGCTGGAAACCCTTTCCGGCCTGCAGCCCTCGCTGCGTGTCACGCGTGAGGTTTCCGCAGCGGAAGACGCCGTTCTCTACCCGCGACGGCCTCACGAGATCGCCGCCCGCCCCCCGTTGGCGCTCGAGGGAACGATCCACGCGATCCAAGAGACGGTGCCGGAGGGGTTAACCCCGGTCTTCATCTCAAGACGGTTCCTCGACACCGCAGACCAGCCCACCGAAGAAGCCGTCGCGGAACTCCACAGGGTCCTGACAGACAACGGATGCTTCCCCTTGGAAGCGGCACCTCAAATGGGGGTAGAGGTTGCTGTTCTCGACAGCGTCAAGGCGAGGATGTGGGCAAGCAAGGCGGCGATCCTTTTCGTCGTCAAGCCCTTGGAGGAAGAAGAAGAGAAGGAAGAGGAGGAGCCGGACGAGATCGGCGACAAATCGAACGAGAGCGAGGCCTCGGCCTTCTCCGAGAACCTGGCTCACGAGTGCGGCTTCATGCAGGGGCAGGCGAAGCCGCTGCTGCCACTGGTGGAGAAGGAGGCCGAATCCGAGATCAACCGCAACGCCAACCTCCGGGGCCTGCAGCTGACCACCTTCCGGCGGGAGCATGCTTTGGACCGGAACAGCCCGCACTCAATCGCCCGCAAGGTGGAGACGTGGATCAAGATCCTCAAGGATCCGCCGGTGGAGTTCCGGCCTTCGGGCGGGGATGTCGCAGTGGTCGAGCAGCCCGGTGCCGAAAACGAGGGGGAAGCGCCTACCGAGGCAGTCGAGGTCTGAAGAAGATCCGGTCCGCGCGAGGAGCGGCTCGATCAGCTCCGACAGATCGCCAACGGCAAGGTCGTAGGAATTCTAAATCTGGGTGCGTGTCTTCCCTTGACCCAGCGATAAACGATGCAGGGCGCACTCAGTTGCGCCTGCAATTCGGGCGCACTGCTCCTTGCTCCTGAAGCGATAGCTGTAAGACTGCCGCGTCCCAAAGTAGAACTGCTGCATCTCAAACAGGGAGAGCCGTTTTGGCCATCAAGCATGTATTTCTGTCCTTCGTTGAGGAGGATCTCGAACTCGTCAAGCTCTTCAGAGGTCAAGCACGCAACAAAAACAGTGCCTTGTCCTTCGACGACTACTCCGTCAAGGTCCCCTATAACAGTGCTGACGCCGGGTACATTCGCGGAAAGATCAGGGAAAAGATTCGCTCTTCGTCAGTGTTGGTCTGTCTGGTTGGTCCGCATACGCATAAGAGCACGTGGGTCGACTGGGAGATTCGTACGGCCGATGAACTCGGAAGGAAGATCATTGGCGTAAGGGTTCGGCGCGAGGCGCGGGATCCGCTTCCAGCCGCCTTGAACAGCGTCGGCGCCAAGACCTGTGGATGGGATATCGATTCCATCGTCGGACTGATCGGGTAGCTCCTTTGTCAGGCCGGTTTTCCAAGCCGCTGCTGTTCGTCGCCATGCCTTTCGGTACCAAGGCCGAGCCGGGGGGACCGCGCGAGGTGGACTTCGACCTGCTGTACCGGCGGTGCGTAAAGCCGGCGGCGGAGGAGGCGGAGGTCGACGTGATCCGGGCTGACGAGGAGACGCTTGCCGGAATCGTCCACAAGACGATGTACGAGCGACTGCTGCTGGCGGAGATAGTGATCGCCGACCTCACCTTCGCCAACGCGAACGTCTTCTACGAGCTTGGTGTCAGACACGCGGCCCGCCCGCGCTCGACGATCCTGATCTTCGCCAAGGTCGGTCAGCTCCCCTTTGACGTCGCTCCCGTCAGAGCGATCCCTTACGAGCTGGATTCCGATGGTGGTCTTGTCGACCCCGTGGCGCTGCGCACGGCCTTGGCCGAGCGATTGGAGATAGCGAAGAGCAGCGAGGAGGCCGACTCACCCTTGTTCCAGCTGCTCGAGGACTACCCGGGGATCGAACTCCCCCACGAGGTGACCGAGGCGTTCAGAGACCGGGCGCTGTGGGTTTCGGAGCTGACCCTTCGAGCGAGTGAAGCGGCCGCTCCCGGCTCCCAGGAAGAGGAGGCGAGGAAGGAGTTGGGCGAGATCGAGAAGGAGGTGGCCGGCGCTCTCGGGGAAGAGCTGCAACTACAGCTGACGCTGATGCTTTCCTACCGCTCGATCGAAGCCTGGGACGACGTAGTTCGGATCGTGGAGGCGCTGCCCCAATCGGTCGCACAGGCGCCGATGGTCCGAGAGCAGTTGGCCATGGCGCTGAACCGGCGCAACCAGCCCGGCGATCGCCGCCGTGCGATCGCGATCCTCGAGGAGGTTCTCGACGAGTATGGCGACTCGCCCGAGACGCTCGGCATTCTCGGTCGCTGCTTCAAGTCCCGGTGGAAGGAGAAGGCAGAGAGCGGGGATCCGGGTGCCGACGACGCCCTGGATACCGCGATCGATGCGTACGAGCGGGGATTCTCCGCCGACCCGCGGGACTATTACCCGGGCATCAACCTGCTTACGTTGCTGGTAAGCCGGGGCCACGAGGAGGATCTGGCGAGGGTCTTGGAGTTGCGGCCCGTCGTGGCCTTCGCGGTGGCTCGCAAGGGTGGCCTGCGGGCGGAGGACTACTGGACGCGCGCGACCGTCCTCGAGCTCGCCGTGATCGCTGCCGATGAGGACACCTCCCGGCGAGCGTTGAGCGCCATGCTCGACACCGATCCCGACGGGTGGATGATGCGCACCACCGCCGACAACCTCGAGCTGTTTTCCCGGGTTCCGAACAGCAGCGATTCGAACGGCTGGATTGCCGAGATAGCCGCTGCTCTACGTAAGGAGTCGTCGGCATGAGGTGGAGGTACCACGTCTGCTTCGTTGCGGTGCTGGTCGTGGGCACCGCTGCGTCGGGCTGTTCGAGTGAGTCCGCTTCCGAATCTCCTCGGAAGGATCCAGCGAACCTGCAGCTGCCACCCGGCGCCTGGCCCAGAGATCTTGCCTTCTCCAAGGACGGCTCGTTGTGGATCACTGGTTCAGCGGACGAGGCGGTTGGTCGCCTACACCCGAATGGCAAGCTCCAGCAGTACCAGCTTCCGGGCGACGAAAACAGCCCCGGCGACATCGTCGAAGGGCCCGACGGGGGGATCTGGATCGCCGGCTTCCTCCAGTTCATCCGGATCGATCCTGAGGACAACTCGATGCGGATCGACGCCTACTTCGGGCCGAGCTCGAACCCGGAAGTGGGGCTGCCCGAGGCGATCGCCCCGGGTCCAGACGGCGCCGTCTGGTACGTCGACGACGGCGCCCCACCGCAACTGAAGCGAGTCTCCCCCGCCGGTTCCCTGACCACCTTCGGGATTCCCGTGGACGAGGAAGACACCGCGGTGCGGAGCATCGCCTTAGGCCCGGACAACGCCTTCTGGATGACGTTGAGCGCGGAAGGGGTGAGCGGGGAACGTGACGCAATCGGGCGGATGACCGTGGATGGGTCCTTCGAGAGCTGGCCGCTGCCCCGGCCTCAATCCGAACCGGTCCAGATCGTCGCCGGTCCCGACGGCGCTCTCTGGTTCACCGAGCAAACCGGATACCGGATCGGCCGCATCAGCACCGACGGTGAGGTCTCGGAGTTCCCGCTCCGGCCAGGCCTGGCGCCTGCCGGAATCGCCGCGGGCACCGAAGGGGACCTCTGGTTCGCGACCGACAAGCGGGTGGGGAGGATCACCACTGAGGGCGAGATCGATACCTGGCCCGTGCCGGGCGCCAACAACCTCTACAACATCGCCGTCGGCGAGGACGGCGATGTCTGGATAACGGACGGCGAAGCTGGCGTCGTCCACCATCTCGACCCCCCGCTTTGATGCCGTCCGAATTCGACGCCTTCGTCTCTTACGGGCACGCGGACGACGGAGGAATAGCGCGACAGCTTCAGTCTGGGGTCGAGAGGTTCGCCAAGCCCTGGTACCGGGCGCGGGCGCTTCGCCTCTTCCTCGATTCGAACAACCTTTCCGCGAACCCCGGTCTCTGGTCCTCGATCGAAACGGCTCTTGCCAACTCCAGCTGGTTCGTACTCGTCACCTCCCCGGGGGCGGCCGGGTCGAAATGGGTGGAGCGGGAGATTCGCTGGTGGTTGCAGCACCGCTCGGCGGAGCGGCTGCTGATCGTGGTCGCCTCCGGATCATTGAGCTGGGACGCGGAGTTGGGCGACTTCGACCCTCGCACCTCAACGGCGCTTCCCCCGGCTCTGCTCGGGGCGTTCGACGAGGAGCCTCGTTGGGTTGTGATTCCCGGCGGTGTGAACACCGAGGCAGAGCCGACCGAGCTCGACCTGCGGGAAACGGTGATCGACGTCGCCACCGCCATTCGCGGTGTCTCCAAGGAAGAGCTGGCGAGCGCGGCGGCGAAAGAGCACCAGCGTACGCGGCGCCTGATTCGCGGCGTGATCGCGGGCCTTACGGCCCTGCTGGCCGTCGCCGTCGTAGCCGGTCTGATCGCAATGGACCAGCGGGACACGGCCCGCGATCAAGCCCGGCTGGCGCTGTCGAGGCAGCTCGCCTCCGCTTCCCAGGCCGCCGCCACGACCAACTTGGACGTAGGGATGCTGCTCGCCGTGCAGGCCTACCGGCAGGATGCGAACTCCGAGACCCGTGCCGCCCTGTTCACCGCCGGCACCACCAGCCCTCACCTGGTCCGCTTCCTCGATGCAGGCGCGAAGGTAGAACAGGTGGCGAGCAGCAGCGATGGCCGCAGCGTGGTGGCAGGGCTCGCGGACGGGCGGGTGCTGCTCTGGCCGAGAGGTGAAGGTGAGCCGCAGGAGCTGTTCCAGCTCTCGCGCCGGATCTCCAGCCTCGGGATCGATTCCAGCGGGTCGGTGGTGGTGGCGTCTGACAAAGCGAAGGGGATGATGTGGCGGCGCGACCACCCGGTCGCCGAGCTCTCCGTCCCCATCGGCCAGCACGTCGACGCGGTGGCGGTCTCGCCCTCGGGTGAAACGGTCGCGTTCCACGGCAACCCTCCTGTCTACGAAGGTCTGGACTCGCTTACCGTCGCATCCGTCTCCGATCCGGATGAGGGAGTGATCCATCAAGGCGTCTGGCAGGACTGGGGTGTCGGCAACCGGATCGTCATGCCATCCGATCAGAAGATGCTCCTTTTCGACCCCGGCTACGGCACGTGGGAGTGGTGGCGAATAGATGGCTGGTCGCTCGAGCGAGGTTCGAGCGCCGGCTTCGGGGCTCGCCAGTACGGAGGGGTCACCTCCACCGACGGCAGCTCCTTCACGGTGACCAACGGGGGCAGCCAGGTACCGGTTTGGCAGACGTCCGGCCCCACGCCTCAGGAGGCGGCGATCGAGGTAGAGGTTCCGCTGGCTGACCAAAACGTGCTTGCACTCAGCCCCGACGGCAGCAAGCTTGCGGTGGCCGGCGGCGGCGGGAAGATCTACGTTGCGCCAGTTCTCAACGAAGCGGAATCTCAGGAGCAGGATGAACTGGAAGGCGAGCAGAATCGACCCCTTGAGCTGACCGGCGAGAACGCCAGCGTGCTCAGCTTCGCCGGCGACAGCACGCATCTACTTTCGGCTTCCGGCACTCAGGTTGGGGTTTGGGATCTAGAACAGCTGGATCGACTGGCCCAAACGTCGAAGGTGCCGTTGAACCTCGCCTGCACTGCTTGCGGATCGGCGCGGCTTGCCGTCTCACCAGACGGAGAGAGAGTGGCCGTAAGCGATGGCGACGGCCGCGGAGGCTTCGTCCAGTCACTCGCGGATGGAACGGATCGAGAAAGGCTCCCTGAATCCGAGCTACTGGAATTCACCTACAGCCAGCCAATGTGGGGGCGGGACGGAGAGTTCGTGGCGTTTCCGTTCTGGGGAGGCGAAGAGCCGATCTCTCTGGGCCTACCGGAGAAGGTCGAGACCTGGCAAGGAGGGAACGTGGAAGACCGCTACCTCGCGGACGCGATCGCGGCTGACGGCGAGTCCGCGCTGGTCCTAACCCAAGGTGGAGACCTCTACCGGCGTGAGCTGGAGACGGGAGAGGAGCTCGATCTCTACTCAGCCTCGTCGGGGGAGATCGCCGGCGAAACGCTTGAAGGGGCCACTATTAGCGCTTCGCCTGAGCTGCTAGCGGTTCTCGTCGAAGGGGATGTCGTAATCGAATCGCTGCCCGAGCGCGAGGTGGTCAAGCGCATCGACGGTGACTACATAGAGGTCGCATTCTCTGGTGACCGCCTGCTACTGCAGCGCCGCGATGGGCGCTTGGAGGTCTGGGACAAGCGCGGCTACGTTCTGCAGCGAACGCTGCCAGGAGATGAGAACTTCGTCTGGCAACCGATCGCCAATCCCGACGGGACCCTGGTAGCGCGGCGCAGCACCGATGGCACGATCGCGCTCGACGACCTCGAGACCGGAGCGCGGCTAGCGACGCTCGGGACCCCCGGCAACTCCGTCTTCTATCGCACCGGGATCGCCTTCTCCCCGGACGGGTCTCGCTTGGTTGCCGTCTCCGAGGTACCAGACACCTACAAGCAGGGGGAGCTGACTATCCGCTCGATCTCCGATCAAAACCTGATCACGGCGGCCTGCCGGGCAGCCGGCCGTGACCTGACGCGTGCGGAGTGGGACACGTTCGTCGGAGGCATTGATCCGCCCGCGGACCTTTCCTGCGGAAATTGAACAACCGCAGCTCATCATCGTGTCTCGCCATCGATCTCTACGCGATCTTGGGACCGGAGCTTCCGAGCGTCATTGAAGGGGGTGATCTACGCGCTGTTGGCAATCAGGTCCTCATCCCGATCTTGGCTACCAAATCTTTCTTGGGGATGCGACACAGCGCGTTCGAACCGCCCTCTCTCATTTCAGGCACTTTTCGCCAGAAGTGCCTGACTCCCCGCATATCGGTGCATATCCC
>WUUC01039100.1_pt1 | contig 10175 bp, 5 predicted proteins | sample 6278441 | NCBI WGS metagenome assembly WUUC01 (sample SAMN13675441, study PRJNA597444) | soil metagenome | isolation source: soil | place: USA: Washington | collected 2017-10 | reverse complement strand
CCAAGCTGCGCCACCAGCGCGACCGCATCTTCGGCCTGGACTTCCCGCGCAGGCGGTTGCTCGTGCCCGCGGTGGCCGTGCTGCTGTTGCTGTTCGCGTCCTTCATCCTGGTGAACGACCTGGGCCCGCTGCTCATCCTGTCGCTCGTGTTCCTCGCGCTCTTCTACGTCGCCACCAGGGCGGGCGGGTGGGTGATCGTGGCGGTCGTGGTGGTCGCGATCCTGGTCACGGTAGCCGTGCACGTCCCCGCGGTCTCCGGCTCGCCCAAGGTCGCCCTCCGCATGGAGATGTGGCTCGACCCCTGGACCAACGCGCGGCCCAACGGGGACCAGGGCGCCCTGGCGCGCTGGGCCATCGCCGCCGGATACATCCAGGGCCGCGGCCTGGGCTACGCGCCCGCCTGGGCGCTGCCGGCCGGACACACGGACCTCGTGCAGGCGCACCTGGCGGAAGAGCTGGGCGCGGTGGGGATGCTGTTGTACCTCTTCTGCATCGGCGTCATCGCGTGGCAGGGGTTCGTGGTGGCCGCGCTCAATCGCACGCCCGAGCGCGTGGTCACCGCCGCGGGGTTGTCGACGCTGCTCGTGGCGCAATGGCTCGTGATCTTCGCGGGGACCACTGGCCTCTTACCGCTCACCGGCGTGCCCGTACCCTTCTTGTCGTTCGGCAAGACGAGCATGGTGACCTTCCTGCTCGTGGCCGCCATGCTCGCGCGGCTGGCCGAGGATGGCCGCGCGCGCGAGCTGACGGGAGAGCTCGCGGAGCTGCGGCGCGGGACGCTGGCCCTGCTGGCCGTGGCGCTGGTGGTGTTGGTCGGCGGCGTGGGCGTGGCCATCGCCGAAGGCGTCGTGCTCGCCGACCGCACCAGCACGCGCGGATGCATCACCACGCTGGCGCCGGAGCCGGATTATCCCCAGGGCCGGGTGACGGAGCGTTACGACCCGCGCCTCGACCAGATCGCCAGGCGCATCCCGCGCGGCCCCATCCTCGACCGGGACGGCCGCGAGATCGCGGGGGCCGACGAGGCGGGCAACCGCACGTACCCGCTCGGCGACGCCATGGGCACGCTGCTCGGCCCGCCCGAGCCGATCGTGCTCCGTCCGCTCTGGATGCTGGAGCGCCTGCTGCAGGCGAAGGTCCGCGGCTATCCCGAGAAGCCGGACGGCCATGCGTTGTGGCTCGCGCGCGTGCCGGAGGGCGGTGAGCGCCTGCTCTTCATCGTCAAGAGCCACGAGGAGAAGCCGGGAGATCGCGCGCGCGCCGAGGCCGTGGCCGGCGGCGCCCCCGTGCGCCTGCTCCCGCTTCCCGCGCCCGACTACCGCCCGCTGCTGCCGCTCCTGCGCGCGGGACCGAGCGATCGCGAGGCGCAGCTCGCGCGCATCATCGAGGACGTGCCCTCACGCACGGCCCACATCACGATCGATGCCCGGCTGCAGAAGGCGACCTCCGACATCCTCAAGCGCGCCGCCACGCGCGGGCTCGCCGCGGCGGCCGTGGTGATCGACCCGAATACCGGCGAGGTGCTGGCGCGCGCGCAATGGCCCGATTTCAACCCCGGCGATGCGTCGGTGCTGAAGATGCTCAGCGATCCGGAGTTCAACGTACGGTATCCGAAGTTCACGGGCTACTACGGCCCCTGGCTCGACAAGACCGGATTTCGCGGCGTGTACCAGGGCGGCTCCGCGGCCAAGGTGTTCACCGGTGTCGCCGCCGCGCGCGCCGGCGTCCTGGGCGGCGCCACGTCGTGCCCGCTCAAAGCCGGTCCCCGCTTCCCCTGCGTGCACCGTGACGCGGAGGGCCCGTTCTTCACGCGCCCGGGCTGGTACCGCGCCGTGCACGACCATCCGCTCGACGACCCGCATGGCAACCCGGAGTTCATCGAGGGGCTGGCCGTGAGCTGCAACGTGTACTTCGGCCAGCTCGGGCTGCAGCTCGGACCCGAGGCGTTCGACAAGCTGGTGGACGACGGGCTGGAGATGGGTTTCGGCGGCGCCTGGTACGACCCGGGCAAGCCGGGCAGCCGCGACCTCGCGCTCACCGCCTTCGGCCAGCACGCCTCGATGATGAGCGCGTCGCAGGCCGCGCGGCTCGTGGCACTGGTGGGCGGTGGCGGCGTCTACCGGAAGTGCCCGCCTTCCATGGAGAAGGGCGCCACCTGCGAGCAGAAGCCGCTCCTGCCCGACGCGCACCTGGTCTCCCCGATCCTCTCCGGCATGCAGGCCGTGATGACGCGCGGGACGGGCCGCAGCCTCGCCGTGAAGCCCGGCCTGCCGCCGGGCCTCCGTGTCTACGGCAAGACGGGTACGGCCGACTCGATCGGCATCGCGGAGGAGAAGCCCTGGGGTGTCGAGGTCGGCGTCTACGGCAAGCCGCACTCGTGGTTCGTCGCGCTGGCGGAGCCGGCCGCGCAACCCGAGTGCCAGCCGACAACCGCGCGCCGCCTCGGCCTCGCCCTCGTGATCCCTCGCGGCGGGCTCGGTGCGCTCAACGCGGGACCGGCGGCGGGCGAGGTGATCCAGGCGATGTACAAGCTCGAGCTTTTCGGAAAGCCGGAGGAGCTGGTCAAGGCCGCGCAGGCGGCGGCCGGCGCTGCGGGGGCGGCACCGCCATCGTCTGCGGCCGGCGCACCGGCTTCGCCGGCGCTCGCGTCGCCCACGCCGCCGCCCACACGCTGATCCCGGCGCCCCGTCACGCGGGCGGCGATCGCGTAACGTTCGCGCATCGTAGCCGCCGCCGGTGGCTGGCGTATAGTCGTTCCTGGCCCGGGGGGCGAGGCCACCAAACAATTGGACGAGGAGCAAGACGCATGAAGATGATCCGTGTCGTATGCACCGTGGCGGTGGCCGCGTCGTTCGCGGTCTCCGCGCAGGCCGACCCATCGGGCAAGCGCTTCGAGTGGACGACCTCGTCCGCGGAAGCAAAGACGATGCTCAAGGAGCTTCAGCTCCGCATCGAGAACTTCCAGCAGGGGCCGCAGAACCTCGAGCTGGCCAGGAAGATCGTGGCCGCCGATCCGAGCTTCGCGATGGGGCAGTACTACCTGTCGGCGGTGATGCCGACCCCCGCCGAGGGATTCAAGGAATACGAAAAGGCGCGCGAGCTGGCCAACAAAGCGTCCGACGGGGAGCGACGGTTCATCGAGGCGATGTACCACGCGCGCGCCAACCAGGGACTCGAGTTCGCGAAGGCGATCGGGCCGCTCGAGGCGGTGGCCAAGGACTACCCTGGCGAGCGCCTGGTCTGGGTGATCCTCGGGCAGCTCTACGCGGGGGACAACCAGGCGGAAAAGGCGCGACTCGCGTTCGAGAAGGCGCAGGCCATCGGTCCGCGAACCGCGCGCATGGAAGCGTTCCTGGCCGGCGACGACCTCTTGAAGGGACGCTACGCCCAGGCGCGGGCGTCGTACGAGTCCGTCGAGAAGAAGCTGCCGAAGGGATCGGTACCCTTTGCCATCCGCTTCGGCGTGACCTTCAGTCACCTCTACGAAGGCAACGTGGACGCCGCGCTGCAGTCGCTGCGCACATATCTCGCGGAGTACAAGGCGGGCGGACTCGACCAGCAGTTCCCCGAGGTGTTCATCTGGAACGCCATGGCCCGCATCAACCTCGAGAACGGCCGGCTCGACGAGGCCCTGAAGGCGTACCAGAAGGGCTACGAGAGCGTGGCGGGCAGCAAGCTGGACGAGGAGCAGAAACAGACGTGGCTCGGGCGTCTCCGCCACGGCAAGGCTCGCGTGCTCGCCAAGCAGGGCAAGCACCAGGAGGCCTGGGCGGAGGCGGAAGCGGTGAAGCAGATGATCGAGAAGGGCGGCGAGCCGGCCAAGCAGTACTGGCCCGCGTACCATTACCTGGCCGGATACGTGAAGCTCGAGTCCGGCGAGTACGCGGCGGCCGTCGAGCACCTCAAGCAGGCGGACCAGAACAACCCGTTCGACACGCTGCTGCTCGCGCGCGCGCTCGAGAAGGCCGGCCAGAAGGAAGAAGCGAAGAAGACATACCAGAAGGTCGTGGACTCGCAGTGGCCGGGGATCGAGCGGCCGCTCGCATACCCGGAGGCGAAGCGCAAGCTGCAGGCCCTGTAGCATCGTCACGCGTCCGGAACCGGGGCCGCGGGCCCAGGGGCCTGCGGCCCTTTTCGTTGAGTCGCCGCCAATCCTGACTCCGGGTCACCGTTGGGTCCGATTTTCTTTTCTATACGAAAAACACTTGTAATGGCTCTTGCGGTGTGTATAATCCCGCGCACCAAACACCTTTCGAGGAAGACAAGGCGATGGCGGCCCTCCCTCTCATCGTCGGCAGTGGCTCGTTCGTTTGTACGCCGCTCGTACAGAACGCGACGCTGTTCGACTGGTTCCAGCCTCGGCGGCCGGACGGCGAGGTCGTGCCGCCCGAGTGGCTCGACAAGAACCTCGGCGTCCGCCAGCGCTCGTTCGACCTCGACTTCGAAACCGGTTTCAAGCGACGGCGCGAGGACGGCGGCCTCTACGACGGCGATCTGGCGCTCCGCGCGGCACGCGCGGCCCTCGAGGACGCCGGGCTCGAGGCGTCGGACGTGGACGTGTTCGTGCACGTCTCCTGCACGCCCGACACGCTCTTCTTCCAGGACCACTTCCGCTTCCTGACCGCCCAGCTCGGGCTGCGCCCGGACACCCATCTGCTGCACTTCGATCTCGGCTGCGCGGGCCTGGCCCCCGCGCTACGGGCGGTGCGCAGCGAGCTGGCCGCCGCGGCCGAAGAAGCCACCGTTCTGCTGGTCGCGAGCAACAGCGCGAGCAGCTACCTGACGCGAGACACGATCGACTTCTACCTCGACCACCCGCACCCCTGGGCCTGGCTGAGCCCCGCGCTCTTCGGAGACGGCGCCGGGGCGCTGGTGCTGCGATCGGGCGGGCGCGACCGTGACCGCGGCTTCCTCGACCTCTGGTACGAGACACAGCCCGACCTCTCGATCGTGAGCTACGGCGCGGGCGGCGGCCTGTCGCCGACCAGCGCCCGCAACATGGCCGAGCACGTGTTCATCATGGAGCCGCAGGCGGTGGCGAAGTCGTACACCCCCATCCTGCGGCGGACCTTCGAGCGCATGGTCCAGCAATGGCCGACGCGCGTGGAGCCTCTGGTCGGCCACGGCTTCGACCTCGACCGCATCAAGCGCTGGTACCTCCACCAGGCGAACCGGCCGGCTGTCCTGCGCACGGCCCAGGAGATCGGCCTGCCGCTCGACCGCGTGCCGACCAACGTCGAGTGCTACGGCAATACCTGTTCGGCCAGCACGGTCCTGCTCTTCGACGCCGACCGCCGGCGCGGGGCGGTGGAAGTCGGGGACCTGGTGGCCTTCCTGTGGATCGGCGCGGGCGCCGGGGGGCAGTACGGATACGCCGTAGCGCGCGTCTAGCGGACGCCGCTGCATCCCGGGTCGCGGCCCCCTGAAGGGCCGCGACACGCTAGACTGGTCGTGATCGCCTGTCCCCTCCGCAGGCGGTACTCCATGACGGTTGAAACGGGCCTCACGCGCGTCCTTGCGGACGAAAAATACCGGCACGTCCTGCGTGACCGGCGCGTGGGACTGGTCTGCCACGAGGCCTCGGTGGACGAGCGCCTCCGCCACGCGATCGACCTCTTCCGGGGCGCGCAGGATCGGCTCGGCTTCAGGCTGACCGCGCTCTTCTCACCGCAGCACGGGTTCTGGGGCCAGGACCAGGACAACATGATCGAGACCGCGCACGCGGAATGGAAAGGCATTCCGCTGTACAGCCTCTACAGCGAGACGCGCAAGCCGACCGCGGCCATGCTGGGGGACGTGGACACGATCGTGGTGGACCTCCAGGACATCGGCACGCGGATCTACACCTTCGCCTACACGATGAGCCACGTGATGGAGGCGGCGGCCGAGCTGGACAAGGAGGTCGTCGTCCTCGACCGGCCGAACCCCATCGACGGCCGCACGGTGCAGGGCACGATGCTCGACCCGGCCTACCGCTCATTCGTGGGCCTCTATCCGATGCCCACGCGCCACGGCATGACGATGGGCGAGCTCGCGCGGTGGATGAACGAGCGCCACGAGCTCAACCGGGGACGCCGCGTGTCCCTGCACGTCGTCCCCATGAGGGGCTGGCCGCGCGAGGCGTACTGGGGCGACCTGGATCTCGTGTTCGTCTCGCCCTCGCCGAACATCCCCACGCCCGATAGCTGCGTCACCTTCCCGGGCTTCGTCTACTTCGAGGGAACCAACGTGTCCGAAGGACGGGGCACCACGCGGCCGCTCGAGCAGTGCGCGGCGCCGTACATCAAACCCGAGCCGCTCCTCGCCCACCTCGATCGCGAGCATCCGAGCTGGAGCGCGGGCGCCTACGTGCGGGCGACCGGCTTCCAGCCGACGTTCCAGAAGCACGCCGGGCGCGTGTGCTTCGGCGCGTTCGTGCACCCGGTCGATCGCGCGGCGTTCAACCCGGTGCGCACCGGCCTCGCGCTGCTGCGCGGGATCGTGGCTCTTCACCCCGGGGAGTTCGCCTGGAAACAGCCGCCCTACGAGTACGAGCACGACCGCCTGCCCATCGACGTGATCTCGGGCGGTCCGTGGGTCCGGGAATGGGCCGAAGGCGGCCATCCCTGGTCCCTGCTCGAGGAAAGGGAACGAGCCGACGCCGCCCGTTTCGAGACGGAGCGGCGGCCGTACCTTTTGTATTGACCCGAACCTGAGCGCGGTAGACTTCGCGCGCATGACCATCCGCGGCCTGCGGGCTCGTCCCGTGAACGTGCCCATGACCCGGCCGTTGCCGACGGCCGGGGGTGTGGTGGCCACGGCCCCGCTCGTCCTGATCGACGTGGAGACCGCGCAAGGAATCACGGGGCGGAGCTACCTCTTCTGCTACACACCGCTGGCGCTGTCGCCGGCGGTCAGTCTGCTCGAGGGCCTCGGCGCCGTGCTGAAGGACCAGCCGCTCGCGCCTTTCGACGTGGAGCGCGGCCTCCAACAGCGCTTCCGGCTGCTCGGGCCTCAAGGGCTCACGGGCATGGTCATGGCCGGGATCGACATGGCCTGCTGGGATGCTCTGGCCCGCGGCGCTGGCCTTCCCCTCGCCCGGCTGCTCGGCGGCACGCGGCGGCCGCTGCGCGCCTACAACAGCAACGGCCTCGGCTTGATCGGCGCGGACGCGGCATCGCGTGAAGCGGTCGCGCTTCTGGACGGCGGGTTCACGGCGATCAAGGTGCGGCTCGGCTACGCGACGCTGGACGAAGACCTCGTGGTCGTTCGCTCCGTGCGGGGCGCGGTGGGCCCGTCCGTGAAGCTCATGAGCGATTACAACCAGAATCTCACCGTGCCCGAAGCCGTCCGCCGCGTGCAGGCGCTCGACGCGGAAGGGCTCGAGTGGATCGAGGAACCGGTGCGCGCGGACGACTACGAAGGCTGCGCCGAGGTCGCGCGCACGGCGCGTACGCCGATCCAGATCGGGGAGAACTGCTGGGGCCCGCACGATCTGGAGCGCGCGATCCGCGCGCGCTCGGCCGACCTGCTCATGCCCGATGCCATGAAGATCGGCGGCGTCACCGGCTGGCTGCGCGCGGCGGCGCTGACCCAGGCGGCGGGTATACCCACGTCCACGCACCTGTTCCCCGAAGTGTCCGCCCACCTGCTGGCGGTGACTCCGACCGCCGACTGGATCGAGTACGTGGACTGGGCGAGCCCGATCCTGCGCGAGGCACTATGCGTGCGGGACGGACACGTGCAGGCTCCGGACCGGCCGGGCCTCGGCCTGGAGTGGGATGAGGCCGCGGTCGATCGGTTTGCGGTCCGTTAGTTCTTCAGCTCGCGGATCGAGATGTTGCGGAACTGGACCAGCGCCGGCGACGAGGTCCAGACCCCGTCCTTCTTGGAGCCGTGGTGCTGCAGGGCGATGCGTCCGCGCGGGGGCAGACCCGGCAGCTCGGCCTTGTCCAGCACGGTTTCGCCGTTGAGGATGACGGTGAGGCGGTTGCCGCCGACCGTGATCTCGAACGTATTCCACTCTCCGATGTTCCGGTCGGCCAGCTTCCTGGGCGTCACGCCCGCGCGGACGGCCGCCGGCATCTTCTCGTCCGTGCGGTAGCCGTACACCTCGCCCGAGCCCACGGGCCACGCCCAGATGTTCACCTGCGCCTTGGACTCGCCGCGAAGGTACACGCCGGAGTCGGAATCGGGCACGGCCATGAGCACCGGCTTCCCCTTGGCGTCGAGCTTGGACAAGCCGCTCGGCCGCACGACGTGGACGTTGGGGTTCACGTACGGCGTGTCCTTGATGCGCCAGTCGAGACGCAGGACGAAGTCACCGAATTCCTTTTCCGTCCAGAGGCTCTTGTCGTCCGGCGCTTCGCTCTCCGCGTCGTAGTCGATCACGCCGCTGACGACCTTCCAATGGCCGTTGTCGCCCGGCGGCACGCGCCAGCCGCTCAGGTCCTTTCCGTTGAAGAGCGAGACGAACCCCGAGGGAGGGGCGTCCTGTGCGCCGACCGGTGGAAGGAGCGGGGCGACGGCGAGCAATAGGCCGGGCAGGAACCTCTTCACGATCATTCTCTATCCTCCATCGGCGGTGCGCCCCTACATTACTCCACCAGGAACGTCACGCGGCGGACCTGGTTCTGGCCGCTCTTGCGGTCGCTGACCGCCACCCGCAGCTCGTAGCTGCCCGGCGCCAGCGCGGCCAGCGGGAAGCTGCTCGTGTGCGGCGGCGGGACGCCGTCCTTGTCCTCGAGGGCGACCGGGCCCACCGGCGAGGCGGCCACCTGCCGGGGACCTGACCACACCTGCGTTTGCATCACGACATCGGTCGCGCCCGCGCCGTCGCGGGCGGCGTTGTAGACGTAGAGCTGGAAGTAGAGCGTGTCCGTGCGCCGGAACCGCTTCGTGGCCTGCACGTCGCGCGGGGGCTCACCGGTGGCGCCTGCCGCCTGGCCGGGAGCTTCGGCGGCGCCCGACATCAGGAACACGTTGCTGAGCGCGAGCTTCCCGGACGCCAGGTCCGGCACCTCCACCCATTCGGACGCGCTGCCGAGCCGGCCGGTGCCTTCGTCCCGGACGACCACTCGCACCTGGTACAACCCCGGCCCCAGCGGCGCCGCCTTCTGGTAGCGCAGGCCCTCCCGCACCGCGATCTCCTGCCGCTCGGGGCTCAGCGAGAGCGACACCTTCTCGGCCTGGAGGTTCGCGGCCACGCCGCCCTTGTCGTCGTAGACGACCGCCACCACTTCGAGCACCGCCTCCCGGCGATCTCCCGCGGCCTCGAAGCGGGCGCGGGCGAGGTCCACGAGCGCGCTCACCACGACCTGCGATCCCGCCGGCGGCAGGCGCACGAAGTCCGCGCTCATCCCGACCGGGATCTCGCGCAGGGGGAAGAGGGACGACATCCCGCGCTGGAGATCGGCCTCCCGGCGCGCGGCGGAAGTGGCCGCCGCCTCGGCCCGCAGCGCCGCCACCGTCGGCTGCGTCCGTTCGTCGGGCGCGAAGTAGCCCCTCCGGGTGCGCACGCGCAGCCCGCGGCGTCCCGGCAGCCGCACTTCGATCTTGCGGAACTTGCCGTTGCGCACGCTGTTGGTAGGCTCGTAGGCCAGGACGTAGTACACGTCGTTGTCCACCACGATGCGCCGGAATCCCGCCGTGAGGTCGTTGGTGCTGGCCACCAGGAAGCCGCCCGTGTCGTCGGCCAGCGAGTGCATGGCGTCACGCATGGCCCGCTCGGACTGCGAGTCGAGCGACTCGCGGACGCCGGGGGCGCTGAACACGGGAACGTTCCGGCTGGAAGCGTCGCTGCCGGTCACGACCAGCCCTCGCGTGTCCACGCCGTAGACGACCACGCCGGAGCGCGTGGCCGCATCCACGATGCGGCGCAGGTCGAAACCCTGCGAGCTGCGCGTCCCCAGGCCGACCAGGAAGCCGTCGGAGGCCAGGATCATCACCTTGCGGCCGGCGAGCGGGGAAAGGCTGCGCACCACGTCCTCGATCGTGCCGAGCGTCGCCCTCGAGTAGTGCACGGTCTCCTGGACGATCCGGCGGGCGGTGGACTCCGCCTCCGAGGCCGCCATGGAGGCGGGCGTGCCCGGCTGGGATTGGAGGATCTCCTGCACCGCCAGTCGCAGCGCGTCGCGGTCGCCGCGCTCGATCAGCTCGGCCTGGTACTCGGTCATGTGGAGGTAGCCGCCGTCCGG
>WUUC01149151.1_pt1 | contig 10176 bp, 8 predicted proteins | sample 6278441 | NCBI WGS metagenome assembly WUUC01 (sample SAMN13675441, study PRJNA597444) | soil metagenome | isolation source: soil | place: USA: Washington | collected 2017-10 | reverse complement strand
GGACGGACTTCGTACCTGGCCATTTCCAAGCCTCCTGGCTCATCGGCGGTGATGTAGCGTGCGGTGCGATCGGGCGTTGACCGGATCTCAGGTTCTGTGAACGTGCACAGAAATGATGCAAGAAGAACATGCGCCAGTTCTGTGAACGTGCACAGACTACGATCGCGTTCAGCGGGATGTCAAATCTGTGCACGTGCACACCCTAGTGTTTCCGCGCGGCGGGCGCACAGGTAGCCTGTCGGCATGGCGAACAACGGCGATCGACAACAACGGGACGGTGATCGACCCCGCCGCGCCACGATCTTCGATGTGGCGCGCGAGGCGAACGTGTCGCGCGGCACCGTCTCGCGGGTGCTGAACGGGGAGCCCTACGTCTCCGCGGCATCTCGCGCCGCCATCGAGGCCGCGATCGCGAAGGTCGGCTACGTGCGCAACTTCGCCGCTCGCAACCTCGTCACCCAGCGCACCAGGGCTGTCGCGCTGATCGTGCACGAGCCGCACTCTGTGTTCCTGCAGGACCCAAACATCGGCGACATCTTGCTCGGAACCAACGAGCGCCTGTCCGAGGCGGAGATCCAACTCGTCTGCCTCATCATCGGCTCGGACCGGGACAGCGCGCGGGTTGCGGACTACCTCCGCGGCGGATTCGTTGACGGCGCCATCATCGTTTCGGCGCGCGAGCACGATCCGATCGCGACGGCGATCGCGCAGATCGGGTTGCCGGCTGTGTTCATCGGCCACCCGTCCAGCCCCACCGACCTGCACTGGGTCGGCATCGACAACCGGACTGCCGCCCGGGATGTCACGGCACGCCTCCTTGGCACCGGCCGAACCCGGGTCGGCATGATCGCCGCCGCACTCGACCGCGACTCTGGAGCCGACCGCCTCGCCGGCTTCCGGGAGGCGTTGGGCGAGCGGTTCGATCCCGAACTGGTGGTGGAGGTCCCCCTCTACTCCCTCGGCAGCGGGGCCCAGGGCATGCGCGAGCTGCTCGAGCGAGCACCAGACATCGACGGTGTGTTCGCGAGCGCCGACCCGATCGCGGCGGGCGCCATGGATGTGCTGCGTGAGGCGGGCCGCCGGATCCCCGAGGACGTCGGCATCGTCGGATTCGACGACAGCGACTGGGCGCTGCGCTGCGATCCCCCGCTGTCGACGGTGCGCCAGCCGGCGGACCTCCTCGGGCGTCGGGCAGCCACGGTCGTGCTCGACCTGATCGACGGCATCCTGCCGACCGACGCCGACTCGATCCTGCCGACCGAGATCGTGTGGCGGGACTCGGCGTAGGCGGGCGTCGTCGCGAGGCCGCGGCAGGTCGAGCACGAGTGACCGACAGCAGGTGGCAGGCCGGTGGGCGAGCTCGGGGGGTAGCCCCGTAGTCGCGGCCCCTGGTCACTGGAAGCGTGGGCGCGTGCAGACTTCACCACGCCGCGACCTTGTTCGCTTCGCCATCCTGACCGCCGCCATTACTGGAGGCCTCTGGCTGCTGCTCCTGGCATCCAGCCTCGACATCCGCGAGGGTGCCGGCTTCTGGATCTTCGGGGTGGCGACGTCTGGTCCTTCGCTCGCGGCACTCGTGCTGTTCGTGATCCGTCGCTCGTGGGATGGCCCACGTCCCGAGGGGCAGCGGGTGGTGGCGCCGTGGGTGTGGCTGCCGGCATCCATAGTTCTCGGTATTGCGCCGCCGGTGCTCGCCAACCTCGTTGCGAATACCGGTGCCGTGGCCACGATGCTCGACAGGATGCCGGCAGTACTGGCCGAGTTCGGCGGAGGACTGATGTTCGTCGTGCTCTTCCTCATCGCCGGACCGATCGCGGAAGAGTTCGGATGGCGGGGCTACGCGCAGCCGCGCCTCCGCCAGCGCCTCGGTGTGATCGGCACCTCCGTCGTGCTCGGGATCGCGTGGGGACTCTGGCACGTGCCGCTGTACTTCCTGCCCGGCACCGGCCAATACGCGACCGGGCTGTTCACGATCAACGGCCTCATGTTCATGCTCACGTGTATCCCGCTGTCGCTGCTGTACCTGTTCGTGAGCGAGCGCCTTCGCGGGGGTGTGTGGGCAGCGATCGTGATCCACTTCGCGGGCAACGCGATCGGCGCATTCCTGCCCTCCGAGGCGGCGATTGTGCCGGTGCTCGAGTTCGGGGTGACGCTCGCGCTGGCCGCGGGGCTGTACGTCGCGTGGCATCGGGAGCGTCGAACGGTGGCCGCGCCCGCCCCCCGGCGCGCCCCGGAGCGAGTCGCTGGTCGATAGGACGGATCAGGCGATCGTGGGACGGCGGTCGAGGTGGGCCACCCCCAGCATGGCAGCGACGATGGCGGCGACGATGAGGAACGCCGGTCCGAGTCCGGTGATGGTGCCGGTGAACCCGACGGCCAGCGCCCCCACCGCCATACCTCCGTCGTACGCAGCGTTCCAGATCGCGCTCACGACGCCGAAGTCGTTCGTGGTCGTGCGGGCATACATCAGGCTCAGGGTCGCGTTCTGCAGGATGCCGAAGCCCGCACCAAACAGGGCGGCACCCGCGAGCACCACCGCCGCGGCCGGGGAGACGACGAGCCCGGCGGTGCCGACTGCCGTGAGCAGGATGCCGGGGACAACCAGTCGCACGGTGCCGTGCCGATCGCCGAGCCTGCCGGCGACCCAGCGTCCGACCGTGCTGGTGGTTGATTGCACGAGCAGCGTGGCCGGGGCGAGCCAGCCTTCGACGTCGCCGATCGCAAGGGGGAGGTACGTGACGACGGCGCCGGCCGCGATGGCTGAGGCGGTGAAGATGAGGGCGGGCCGCATGAGTGCGGCGCGGCGCAGACCCCGCAGCATCCCGTGCGATTGTCCGTCGTGTGCACGCTGGGCGGGCAGCCATGGCACGGTGACCACGCCGAGCAGCGGCACGATCGCACCGACGATGAGGATGGCGCCGAAGCCCCACTGGTGTGAGACCCACACTCCAAGCGGGAGTGCGATCAGCGACGGGATGCCCGCCACCAGCCCGACGATCGCGAGGCCCTCGCCGCGTCGTTCCGCGGGGATGAGCGCTGCGGTGAGTGCGCCGCCGGCGACCACCGCAAGTGCGAACCCGATGCCACGCACGACGGCGACCACGATCATCACGGGCACCGCCGGCTCGACCAGCAGCGCCAGCAGCGGCACGCCGAGCAGCGTGAGGCCGATGCCGAGGGTGAGCCGCAGGCCGATCCGCGACATGACCCAGGGGCTCAGCAACTCGCCCAGCACGCACGCCACGAGCAGCGCGCCGTTGGTGATACCGCCAGCCCCCGCAGCGTGGGACTCGGCGAAGATCGGCAGTGCCGACAGCGGGAGGAAGAAACCGATGGATGACGCGGCAATCGACACGAACCGCAACGCGAGTGTGCGGCTCATGATGGGTGGCCGAGGCCCCGCGGCGGTCTCGGCGCTGAACTGGATGTTGGTCATAGCAATGACGCTAGGCGCGGAGTGGGCCCCGAGTAAGATCCAGTTGCATGGCGATCGAGTGGTCCACTTCCGCTGCTCCGGTACTCATCGAGTTGCGAAGGGATGACGATGCCCCGCTGGGCGTGCAACTCGCGCGGCAGGTGCGCGAGGCCATCCAGAGCGGTCGGCTGGGCGGCGGCGAGCGGATCCCGTCCACGCGCGCGCTCGCGACGCAACTCGGGGTCTCACGCGGACTCGTGCAGGACTGCTACGCCCAGTTGACAGCGGAGGGATACCTGGTCGCGCAGACTGGTTCATCCACTCGCGTTGCCACGTTGCCCCACGCGGTGCGGGCCGACGCACCGCGACCGGTCGCCGACGCGCCGTCAATGGTGGTCGGCTTCCCCTCCGGCGTGCCCGACCTCGCGTCCGTGCCGCGACAGGACTGGGCGTGGGCACTGCGCGAAGCATGCCGCGTGCTGCCGAACGCACTCTTCGACTACGGCGACGTCTCGGGCGATCCCGAGCTGCGCTCGGTGCTCGCCGGATACCTCCGCCGGGTTCGCGCCGCCGATGTGCGCGAGTCCGACATCGTGGTGTGCGCGGGATTCGCGCAGGGCATGGCGCTCGTGGCCGACGCACTGGTCGGATCGGGCATCCGCCGCATCGCCCACGAGGATCCTGGATCGGGGGGCACGGTCAGGGCCGCGGCGGCCGCCGCCGGCGGCGAGGCCGTGCCCGTACGGGTGGACGAGGACGGCATCGACGTGGCTGCTCTCGCGGCGAGCGGCGCGCGCGCCGTGATGATCACCGCCGCGCACCAGTGGCCGACGGGTGTGGTGCTCTCACCCGAGCGTCGGCACCGCCTGCTCGAGTGGGCAGAACGCACCGATGGCGTCATCATCGAGGACGAGTACGACGCCGAGTTCCGCTACGACCGCGAACCCGTCGGCTCCCTTCAGGGACTCGCGCCCGAGCGCGTCGTGTCGATCGGCACGGTGAGCAAGTCGCTCGCGCCCGGCCTCCGGCTGGGTTGGGCAGCGGTGCCGTCCCACCTCTTCGCGGCCGTGGTTGCAGCGAAAGCAGTGGCGGACCGTGGCAACCCTGCTCTCGACCAGCGAGCGCTGGCTCTGCTGATGTCGTCCGGCCGCTACGACCGCCATTTGCGCCGGATGCGCACGGAGTACGCGAAGCGCCGCGAGGTGCTCCTCGCGGCCGTGAGCGAATGGGCACCGAACCTTCGCGTATCCGGGCTCGCCGCGGGATTCCATGCCGTCGTGCACCTCCCGAGCGGCACCGACGAACTCGCCGTCGTTGAGGCGGCACGCCGCCGCGGACTCGGGATCAGCGCGATGAGTCGGTTCTCCGCCGCCCAAGACCGCTCCGATCCGCGGCTGGTACTCGGTTTCGGCAACACCCCACAGGAGTCGATCGAGCAGGGGATCAGGATGCTGGCGGCCGTGCTGGCCGACCTGCACATCGACCGACAGGCAACGGAACCCGCCTGAGCCTTCGCGAACGAGGGAGGGGCAGCGCCTCGTCGACGCAGCCCCTCCCGTTCCGCACTACGCCGCGAGCACCGGCTCCTCGCTCACCTTCCGCGCCCGCACGAGCCGTGGCAGCGCGATCGCCGCCGCACCGGCTGCGACGTACGCCGCGATCGGCACCCAGAGGCCGGCTGTGACCGCCTCCTGGGCGAGCGCCTGGCTCGGCTGCAGGCCCACGATGCCGAAGTAGACCGCACCGCCAAGTGCGACCCCGAGCACCATGCCGACCTGGCCGAAGGTGGTGAGCGTGCCGGAGGCCGCGCCCGCGCTGTCGCCGGGCACGTTGGCGAGGGTGAGGCCCATGAGCGGCATGATGAGCACCATCATCCCGGCACCCGCGATCGTGAGCGGGATGACGAGGTCCCAGCCGCTGAGTGCCCCGCCCTTCACCGCAACGATGAGCACCACCGCGGCGAAGGCCGCCGCCTGCACGAGCGCACCGATCAGCACGAGGCTCTTGCCGAAGCGCTGGGTGAGCGGCACCGCGATGCCGGTGGCGATGACCGAGCCGATTGCGATCGGCAGGATCGTCAGGCCGGCCGACAACGCCGTGAAGCCGAGCGCCTGCTGCACGTAGAAGAGCAGGATGAGGGCGTATCCGCCGTTGCCGATCGACGAGAGCACCTGCACCACGAGCCCAGCCGAGAAGCCGCGGTCGCGGAACAGCCCGAGCGGCAGCAACTCCGAGCCGTCGCGCGAGGCGCGGCGGCGCTGCTGGGCGATGAACAGGGCGATCGCGACGGGGGCGGCAGCCAGCATCATCCAGATCCACCAGGCCCACTGCGCCTGGCGACCATCGGTGAGGGGGAAGACCACGAGGAACACCGCCGTCGCCCCGAGCAGCACGCCGGCGACATCGGGCTGCACCGCCCGGCTCGCCCGGCTCTCCGGCACGAGCACCGCGGCGGCGATGATGAGCAGGATGCCGATGGGCACGTTCACCACGAAGATGCTGCGCCAGCCCAGATCGAATGCATTCGCGGTCACGAGCCAGCCGCCGAGCAGCAGCCCGCTGACGGCGCCGAGCGCGCTGAGCGCACCCGTGATGCCGAGGATCGGGCCGCGTTCCTCCGGCCGGAACATCACTTGCACGGTCGAGAGCACCTGCGGCACCATGATGCCCGCGAACGCACCCTGCGCGATCCGTGCCGCAACGAGCAGGTCGGCGGAACCGGCCGTGGCAGCGACCAGGGAAGCGACGGTGAAGCCGGCGACTCCGGCGATGAAGACCCGCTTGCGGCCGAACACGTCACCGAGCCGCCCGCCGGTGAGCAGCAGTGTTGCGAACGCGATCACGTAGCCCGCGAGCGTCCACTCGAGCTGGGCAGGGTTCGCGCCGAGGTCTTCGCCGATCGCCGGCAGGGCGACATTGGTGATGGTCGAGTCCATGAGATCCATGAACATCGCGACCATCAGGATGACCGTCGCGAGCACTCGATTGGTGTTCATCGTGCTTCCTCTCGTTCGTGCGTACGGTGTACGCATCCAAGTTGGGTACACTGTACGCATGGAACAGGACGGGCGTCAAGCATGGGTGCGCTGAACACCGAGCAGATCGTTCAAGCCGGCATCGAACTCGCGGACGAGGAGGGGCTCGCCAACCTCTCGATCCGCAAGCTCGCGGAGCGCCTCGGCGCCGGCACGATGACGCCGTACCGCCACGTTGAGTCGCGCGACGCGCTCGTCGAGCTCATGGTCGACGCGGCACTCGGCGCTCCACCCGCGTCCATCGGCGAGGAGGTGGAGTGGCGCGTGCGCACGGCACGCTGGGCGGACGCGATCGTCGAGCGCTACACGCGGCATCCATGGATCCTCGACGCGCCGGTGAACGGGGGCTTCGGCACCCGGCATCGCGCCGAGTGGCTCGAGAGCCTGCTCGCCGCGCTCGCGGGCACGGGGCTACCGCTGCCCGACACGCTCAATGCAGCGCTGCTCGTCGACGGACACGCTCGGGCGACCGCGTCCCTCGCCCGCAACATCGCCGCGGCCTCCGAGGGACAGCCGGCCGCCTACGACCCCGCCGAGTTCCCGCTCCTCACCCAGGTCTTCGCGCTCGGGTCGTTGTCGGACGGGGATGCCGGAGACGGCGACTTCGGCCTGCAGCGCATCCTCGACGGCATCGAGGCGTTCGCGGCGCGGTGAACTCCGCTCGTGGCTGAACGACTGACGCTTCGTCACCGGTGCGTGCAAAGGTGGATCGATGGATGGCGAGAGCACCGACAATGCGGTGCGCGCCGACTGGATCACGGTCGAGGGCGCGCGTTCGAACAACCTGCGGAACGTCACGGTCAAGGTGCCCAAGCACCAGATCACGGTGTTCACCGGCGTCTCGGGGTCGGGCAAGTCCTCCCTGGCGTTCGGCACGATCGCCGCGGAAGCGCAGCGGCTGGTGGCCGACACCTACCCGTTGTTCGTGCGCAACCGGCTGCCGCACGGCAAGGCGCCCGACGTGGACCGGCTCGACGGCCTGACCTTCACCACGATCGTGGACCAGCGGCCGTTCACCGGCAGCACTCGCTCGACCGTGGGCACGGCCAGCGACATCGCACCACTGCTGCGGTTGCTGTTCTCCAGGGCCGGTGAACCGTCGGCGGGGTTCTCGCCCGCGTACTCGTTCAACGACCCGAGCGGCATGTGCCCGCGCTGCGAGGGACTCGGGGTGGTGGATGACATCGACCTCGGGGTGCTGCTCGACCGCACGGCGAGCCTGCGGGCCGGCGCCATCCGGTTTCCCACCTTCGCCCCGGGCACGTATCGGTGGAAACGGATGATCCAGTCCGGCCTGGTCGACCCCGACCTACCGCTCAACGAGCTGCCGGCCGAGCGCCTCGACGACCTGCTGTACGCCGAGGGCCTGCGGTTGAGCAACCCGGCGCCGCAGTATCCGCAGTCGGGAATTTTCGACGGCGTCATCCCGCGGTTGCGCGACAGCTACCTGCGCAAGGCGCCCTCGCGACTGACCTCCGACGAGCGCGCGGCGATCGACCGGGTGGTCACCAGAGTGACCTGCCCGCTGTGTCACGGCGCGCGGCTCAACGCCGCCGCGCGGGCGAGCCTGATCGACGGACGGTCCATCGCGGACTGGTCGGCGATGGCCGTCGCCGACCTGCGCGAGGTCGTGGCGCCGCTCGAACTGCCGGGGGTCGAGCCACTGCTCACGGCGATCACCTCCCGACTGGCGGCCATGGACGACATCGGCCTCGGCTACCTGAGCCTCGACCGCACGTCACCGACGCTGTCGGGCGGCGAGGCGCAGCGGATCAAGATCGTGCGCTACCTCGGCAGCGCACTGAGCGACGTGAGCTACGTGTTCGACGAGCCGAGCTCGGGGCTCCACCCGCACGACGTGCACCGACTGCTGCAGCTGCTGCGCCGGCTGCGCGACGCGCGCAACACCGTGCTGGTCGTCGAGCACCACCCGGACGTCGTGGCGGCCGCCGATCACATCATCGACCTCGGTCCGGGAGCCGGCGCCGCCGGCGGGCGCATCCAGTACGAGGGGCCGCCGTCGGGACTCGCCGCCAGCGGCACCCAGACCGGCAAGGTGCTCGGCACTCCGCTGAGCGTCAACGCCCAACCCAGGGCGGCGCAGGAGGTGGTGCGCATCACACACGCGAGCGCGCACAACCTGCAGGACGTCTCGGTGGATGTCCCGCTCCGCGTGTTCACCGTGGTCTCCGGTGTGGCGGGCTCCGGTAAGAGCAGCCTGATCGCTGGTGAGCTGGCGCGGCAGCATCCACAGTTCACCGTCGTCACGCAGCGCCCGCTGGGGGGCGGCATCCGCTCGACGCCGGCGACCGTGCTGGATGTCGCGGACCACATCCGCCGCACCTTCAGCGCCGCCACGGGCCTTGATGCCTCGTGGTTCAACTCGAACGGCCGCGGTGCGTGCCCGGTGTGCAAGGGCAAGGGGTTCCTGGTCACCGACCTCGCGTTCCTCGACGATGTGCGCACCCCGTGCGAGTCGTGCGGCGGCTTGCGGTTCAACACGACGACGCTGGCCGCGACGGTCGACGGGCGCTCGATTGCGGATGTGCTCGCCATGAACAGCGAGCAGGCGGTGGAGCTGTTCGCGCAGCATCCCGAGATCAGCACGCGCCTGGGTTGGCTGCGCGACGTGGGGCTCGGCTACCTTGCCATCGGCCGCACCGTCGACACCCTGTCGGGTGGAGAACGCCAGCGTCTGCAGCTCGCCCGTGAACTCGCGAACACGTCAGACCCTGCGCAACTGATGATCGTGCTGGATGAACCGACCGCGGGCCTGCACGGTGCGGACATCGATCGGCTGCTGCGCCTGTTCGATGGGCTTGTCGACGCCGGCGCGACCATCATCGCGATCGAGCATGCGCAGCGGGTCATCGCGCACGCCGACCATGTCATCGACGTCGGCCCGGGGGCCGGGCATCACGGCGGTCGGATCGTCTACGAGGGCCCCCCGGAAGGGCTGCTCGAGGTGCCGGACTCGCTCACCGGGCAGCACCTGCGGGCTGCGGTGGGTATCAGTCGTTGACGACGACGACCCCCGACGGCGCCTCGAGCAGCTCGACCGTGCGACGCGCGGCCTCATCGATGTGCACGCGCGGCTCGGCAGGCGGCGCATCCGGATAGTACGTGCCGGGGCCGTAGAACTGGCCGTATCGCACCACCACGCCGCCGGACTCGAGCACCAGCGCTTCGTGTCGCTCGACCACTTCGGCGTTGGCGGCCGGCGTCCACGCGATGCTCTGGGCGAGGAAGCGAGGGGCGCCCGCGGCCGCGGCGGCCGCGAGGAGGTTGCGAGTGCCCTCCGAGCGGATGCGGGCGTTGCTGGCGGCGAAGCTGGGGAGGTCGGCCGCGTCGTCCGGGAGATCGGTGAGCTGGTGCATCACCAGGTCGGGCGCGAACGCGGTAACGGCTGCGATGAGGTCGTCGCGGTCGTAGACATCGACGATGACGCCCTCGGCTCCGGCCGCTTCGAGGTCTGCGAGTCGATCCGGGGAACGGGTCAGGCCGAGCACCTCATGGCCTGCCCCGATGAGCAGCGGCACGAGCCGCTGCCCGATCACGCCCGTCGCGCCGGCGAGTGCGATGCGCATCAGGCCACCTGCGCCCGGCGCTCGTCATAACGGTCCTGCTGCGCGACCACGGTGTCCATGTGCTCGATGGCCCAGCGTTCGAGGGCGTGGAGCTGCTCCTGCAGCGACCGGCCCAGCTCGGTGAGTTCGTACTCCACGT
>WUUC01075365.1_pt1 | contig 10177 bp, 9 predicted proteins | sample 6278441 | NCBI WGS metagenome assembly WUUC01 (sample SAMN13675441, study PRJNA597444) | soil metagenome | isolation source: soil | place: USA: Washington | collected 2017-10 | reverse complement strand
CCCGCCAGCAGGTCGCCGAGGAAGTGGCGGCCGCCTATGGCGGCAAGGCGCACAGCTTCGGCCCGGACTACATCATTCCCGCTCCGTTCGACCCGCGGCTGATGGAGGTGGTTCCGGCGGCGGTCGCTCAGGCGGCGATGGACAGCGGCGTCGCCCGTTTCCCGATCAGGGACATGGCCGCCTACCGCACCCAGCTCAAATCGCGGCTCAACCCGACCACCTCGGTCCTCAGCCTCGCCTACGAGGCGGCCCGGGCCGATCCGAAAAGGGTGCTGTTCGCCGAGGGCGAGGAGGACGTCGTATTGCGCGCCGCGATCGCCTTTCGCGACGGCGGATATGGAATCCCGGTGCTGGTCGGCCGCGACGACGTCCCCGACCGGCTTCGCCGGCTCGGAGTCGACGACCCGGAGAGCTTCGAGCTGCTCAACAGCCGAACCTACCCGCGCGTGCCGGAAATGGTGGAGCATCTCTACACCCGGCTGCAGCGCAAGGGCTATCTCCACCGGGAAGTCGAGCGGATGGTCAATCAGGACCGCAACACCTTTGCCGCCTTGCTGATGGCGCTGGGGGAGGCGGACGTGCTGATCAGCGGCACGACCCGGCCCTATGTGCAGACATTGCGCCAGGTGCGGCGGGTGCTCGATCCCAAGCCCGGCTGCACGCCGTTCGGAATCCACATCCTGGTCGGCCAGAGCCACACCATCTTCATGGCGGACACCACGGTCACCGAGCGGCCGACCGCCGAGCAATTCGCCGAGATCGCGGTCCACACCGCGGCGGTGGCGCGGCGGATGGGTCACGTGCCTCGAGTCGCCTTCCTCTCCTACTCGACCTTCGGCAATCCGGAGGGCACGTTCATCGAGAACATCCGAGCCGCGGTTCGACTGCTCAACGGAGGCAAGGTCGATTTCGAGTATGAGGGCGAGATGGCGCCGGACGTGGCGCTCAACCCCGCGCTGCACGGAGTCTATCCGTTCAGCCGCCTCACCGGCCCGGCAAACGTGCTTGTCATGCCGGGCCTGCAATCGGCCAACCTGTCGGCGAAGCTGCTGCGGGAGCTGGGCGGCGACGCGGTGATCGGACCGATGCTGGTCGGAATGGCGCAGCCGGTCCAGATCGCCCCGATGACCGCGACCGCCTCCGACCTGGTGACTCTGGCGGTGCTCGGCGCGGGCGGGATCGTGCGCTAAAGCGTCAGTTCGGCCGGTCGCTGGTGGGGGCGCTCTGGCCCGGGCCGCCGACCGCGCCGATATTGCCGAACAGCTCCTCGATCAGGCTGTTCTCCCGACCGAGCGTCGGCGTCTTGTCGTCGCTGGGGTTGATCGACGCGACCTGCTCCATGCCCTTGCGATCGACCGAGGCGACGTTGCCGTTGGCGTCGAAGCGGACTCGAAGCACCGTCTGCTCCTTCGGCTTGGGCATGTTGAAGGCCAGGTTGCGGGTGGTGCGCGACACGTAATACCAGTCGTTGGCGTCGAACTGGCCGACGAAGGTGGGACGGCCGAGCGTCGACATCACCGACTCCCGGGTGTCCACGCCGGGCTGGACGGAGGCGAGCAGGCTCTCGTCCGCGAGATAGCCCTGATGGTCGCGGATCTTGGTGCAGCCGGTCGCCAGCAGGCCGGCGACGGCGATCGCGGCCAAAGCGGCGCGGCGGGGATGGCGGAACATCATGCTGGAGGCTCTCCCGAAAATAGCGGCCGCGTCGGCGGATCCGGTGCCTGCCTTGCCGGCAGGGATTCCAGTCACCATTATCCGAGGCAAGCTGAACGGCGCAAGTACGCCGTCGGGGAGTCGCTGGCTTTGTCCTTTCTCAACCGCCTGTTCGGCACCGACCGGGAACGCGACGCCTTGCTTCCGCTCTACCGGGCGGTCGTGGCGGCCGCGCGCGACCCCGGCTGGTACCGCGAGTGCCGCGTGCCCGACACGCTCGACGGCCGCTTCGACATGGTCGCGGCCCTGCTCGCCCTCGTCCTGCTGCGGCTCGAGCAGCTCGGCGCGCACCGCGAATCGGCGCTTCTGACCGAAGCCTTCATCGCCGACATGGATTCCACTTTGCGTCAGATCGGCATCGGCGATTTCGTCGTCGGCAAGCATGTCGGCGGCATGGTCGGCGCGCTGGGCGGCCGGCTCGGCGCCCTTCGCGCCGCCTTCGCGGGAAGCGCCAGCCTCGACGACGCGGTGCGGAGAAACATCTTCCGCGAGGCGCCTCCCGAGGAGGCGGTGGTTGGGTTGACGGCAAGGCGGCTGCGGGATTTCAACGCCGGGCTCGGTGAGGCGGGGTTGGAGTCGCTGACCGACGCGGACCTTCCGGCGCCATGAGCCCGCCCCCCGAATTCAGCCGGCCTGTCCGGATCGACTCGCTCGGGCCGGAGCCGAGACGGATCGGGCTCGTCGCCGGCGAGCCTGAGCGGGCGGTGCTTGCCCGCCGCTTCGGGCTGCTCGCGGTCGATCGCCTCGAGGCGGAGGCGGCGGTCAGCCGCAGGGACGAGACCGTGATCGCGGCGGGCACGCTCAGCGCCGACGTCACCCAGAGCTGCGTGGCCACCGGCGATCCGCTGGATGCGACCGTCACCGAGGATTTCCGGATCGAGTTCCGCCCGCCGCCCCAAGGTGAAGCCGGCGAGGAGATCGAGCTCGACGAGGCGGAGATGGACGTCGTCTTCCACGACGGCCTCGCGGTCGACCTCGGCGAGGCGGTGGCGGAAACCCTGGCGCTCGCTTTGGATCCCTATCCGCGCAGCGTCCGCGCGGAGGAGACGATGACGGCCGCCGGGGTCAAGGACGAGGGCGAGGCGGCCGCGACGTCGAGCCCGTTCGCGGCGCTGGCGGCGCTCAAGGACAAGCTGGGGGAATGATAGTCGTCCCGGCGGAGGCCGGGACCTCAAGACGAGAAGTCGCGGCGGGTCTCGCCGAGACCCCGGCCTTCGCCGGGGCGACGGCCCGTGGGGCCGTCAAAACGGAACGTCGTCGTCGAGCTCGCTGTCGAAGGCGGGCTGCGGCCGCGACTGCGGACGGGCGGCTTCGCCGCCGCCGAAGCCGGAGGCGCCGCTGTCGTAGCCGCCGCCATAATCGCCGCCGCCGCCCTCGCGGCGGTCGAGCAGGACCAGCTCGCCGCGAAAGCGCTGCAGCACCACTTCGGTCGAATATTTGTCCTGGCCCGATTGGTCCTGCCATTTGCGCGTCTGAAGCTGGCCCTCGAGGTAAACCTTCGACCCCTTCTTCAGATAGGATTTGGCTACGCGGCCCAAATTCTCGTTGAAGATGACGACCCGGTGCCACTCGGTCCGCTCCTGGCGGTTGCCGTCGCGGTCCTTCCAATTCTCCGAGGTGGCGACACGCAGGTTGACCACCTCGCCGCCATTGTTGAGCGAACGCGCCTCCGGGTCGTCGCCGAGATTGCCGACCAATATGACCTTGTTGACGCCCGCCATCGCTCGTCCTTCCGCAGCTGAGTCAGACCGACGATAGTGCGCGGTTCAGGCGACAGCAACCCGGCGGGCCTCTCGGCGGTTCCACCCGAAACCGATGAGCAAAGCGAGCAGGGTGAGCGCCTGCGCGGCAAGCCCCTCGACGGTGGGGTAGAAGCCGAGGAGGGGCAACCGCGGCGCGCCGGTGATGGGCGTTACCCCGAGCAGCCCGGCCTCCTGGATGGCGGCGACGCCCTTGCCGGCGAGGACCAGGGCGAGCACCGCGATCAAGGCCGAGCTGTAGGCGAAGAACTTGCCGATCGGCAGCCGGCGGCTGAAGCGGAACATGGCGACGGCGATCAGGGCCAGCACGACCAACCCGGCGAGAGCCCCGCCGAGCAGGGCGGCGGTACGCCCCTCCGCGGACAGAGCGGCGAAGAACAGGATGGTCTCGAACACCTCGCGATAGACCGCGACGAAGGAGAGCAGGAACAGGAACCAGGCCGACTTGCGCGACAGGGCCTGGCCGACCTTGGCTCGGATGTAGCGCTGCCACTCGTCGGCCTGGGCCTTGCCGTGCATCCAGATGCCGACGAACAGCAGGATCAGCGCCGCCAGGATCGAGCCGAAGCCTTCGGTGAGCTCGCGGCTGGCGCCGCTGACCGAGACGATATGGGTCGCCGCCCACCAGGTCGCGACTCCGGCGGCGAGCGCGGCGATCCAGCCATAGTGAACCGGACGGACCATCTGCCCCCGGTCCGCCTTGCGCAGGAAGGCGAGCATCGCGACGACGATGAGCAAAGCCTCGAGCCCCTCGCGGAGCAGGATGGTGAAGGCGCCCAGGAAGGTCGAGGCGGCGCTGCCCTCCTCGGGCGCGAGGGCGGCTTCGGTTTCGTCGAAGAGTCGGTCGAGCTCGGCCACCCGGCCCCGCACCCGCGCGACGTCGCTGCCGGAGCCGATATCGGCGCGAAGGGCGGCCATCGCCTCCTCGACCCGCGCCATCAGGGCCGAATCGCGGGCGCGAAGCAGCGGCTCGACCGGCTCGAAGCCGTCGAGATAGGCGGCGAGCGCCAGCTCCTTCGCCCGGCCGCGGTCGCCGGCCTCGTAAGCGGCGAGGCTCTGCCGCAGCCGTTCCCGAGCCAGGATCAGGGTCGAGCCGCCTGTCGCGGTCACGGCGTCCGGGTTGGCGCGCAGATAGGCGACCACCGCCGCCGCCTGTTCGGAACCGATGTCGCGGGCCAGCGATGCGGGCGTCAGGCCGGCCAGCGTCGCCATGTCCGGGATGCGGGCGCGCAGCCGAGTGTCACTGTCCCAGAGCCTCTTGCCTTCCCGGGCGAGCGCTTCCGGGTAGGCGAAGCGGCCGGCGTGGAAGGCGAGCGCCCATTTGTCGCCGGCCGGCAGCCGGGCGAAGCTCGCCATCGCCGTGCCTTCCAGACCCTGATCGATCACCTGATAAAGCGCGAACAGGCTGCGTTCGGCGGCGCGCTCGCGATCGGCGAAGGCGATCGGCGGCGGGTCCATGCCGATTGCCATCGGCGTCTTTGCGTCGCCATTGGCTCCGTGGCAGCTGGCGCAATTATCGGCATAGAGCGCGGCGCCGCGCGCCAGGTCCGGCGGTTCGGCCGGGCCGAGCGCGACCGGGTAGGCGGCGAGCAAAGCCGCGGCCACCTCGCGCGCGATACGCTCGACCTCCAGGGGCGGCGCTTTGCGGGCGACCGCGTCGCGCAGCCGGTCGGCACCGGCGAGGAGCCCGGCCTTCGCCGGTGCCGCGGGCAGCGCCGCAAGCCGCTCGCGGACCGAAGCGGAGAATTCGCCCATCTCGCGATATTCGAGGTCACTGATCACGCGGCCGTCGGCGACGGCGCCGCGATAGTCGACGGCGATATAGTCGAGCAGCCGCCAGCTGGTCTGGACGCCCGTGGCCGAGGCCGCCGAAGGCGCGGCGAGGACGATGAGGGCCAACGCCGGCAGCAGCCGCGCGATCAGGCGCAAAGCATGGATCATGGCCGGCGGCACCCCCATCTCGAGCGGTGCGCTAACCTAATTGCAACTGATTATCAATAACGACAGGGGCTAGCCATATGCGCGGCTCAACACCCAGGCGGTGAGGAACACGGCGATCAGCGACAAGGGCGCACCGACCTTCGGATAGTCGCTGAAGCGGTAGTTGCCGGGCCGCATCACCAGCAAATTGTTTTGATGGCCGATCGGAGTGAGGAAATCACATGAAGCGCCGATCAGGACGGCGAGCAAGGCGGCATCGGGGCTGATGCCGAGCGACGCGGCTGCCTCGATGCCGACCTGCGCCATCACCAGAGCGGTGGCGACGTTGTTGAGGAATATCGAGAGAAGCATGGTGACGCCGCAAAGCAGTGCCAGCATGACGAACAAAGGGGCGCCGGCAACCAGCCAGGCCAGCGCGCCGGCAATGGCGTCGCTGCCTCCCGCTTCGTCGAAGGCGCGGCCGATCGGAATCATTGCCGCGAGAAGCACGATGACCGGCAGGTCGATCGAGCGATAGGCCTCGTCCGCCGGCAGGAGTCGCAGCAAACAGATGGCGAGCGCCGCGCCAATGAAGCTGGCGGTCGTCGGCACGCCGAACGCGGCGGAGAGCATCACCGCGAAGGCATAAATGCCGACAACCAAGGCGGCCGGCCATCCCGGCGGCTCCGGGGCGGCGTGGCGACCGACCTCGAGCAGGCGAGCATGGCGGACCAAGGTCGCGACCGCCTCCGGTTCACCCCGCAGAAAGAGCTGGTCGCCAGCCTGGATCAGGTTGTTCGCCAGCGGGCGTCTGAGCCGCGCCGCGCGCGGACCCGCCGCGATGAACTCGACCGCACCGCCGGTCCGCGCGGCGATCGCTCCGTAATCCTGGCCGATAAGGGTGGAGCCATGGATCACCGAGACATGGGCGGTGATGGAGGCGGGGGGATCGGGAGCCGCTTCGGCGAACAGTCCTGCCTTTGCGGCCACTTGCCATGGCTTGTCCCGGCTCATCACCAGCAGCCGGTCGTCGTGGAACAGCCGTCCGTCCGGCTCGGGTCGCGCCCGCTCGCCGTCGCGCAATACCGCCAGCAGCACCGCCCCCGCCCCGCGCAAGGTGCGGCGGATGCCGTCCAGCCGGATTCGTCCGCGGACGGCGGCGATCGGCAGTGCGAGCTCGAAGACGAGGACGCTGCCGCGCGTCACCTCACCGCTCGCGGCCTGGCGGTGCGGGGCGAGGCGCCAGCCGAGCACCATCAAGTAGAGGAGGCCGGCGGCCGCCACCGCGCCCCCTACCTCGGTCATGTCGAACATGCCGAACGGCTCCCCCACCCGGTCCTCGCGTACCGACGAGACGATCAGATTGGCGGGCGTGCCGATCAGGGTCGTCATTCCGCCGAGGATCGTAGCGAACGAGAGCGGCATCAGCACCGCGCCCGGCGGCACCTTGTGCTCGCGGGCGACGGTGAGGGCGATCGGCATGGTGATGGCGAGCGCCGCGATGTTGTTCATGAAGGCGGAGAGCAGGGCCCCCATCAACAGCACGCCGCCGATTCGGACCGAGGCGAATCGCACATTGGGCACCAGCCATTGCGTCATCGCCTGGGCGCCGCCAGTGAATTCGACGGCGCGGCCGACGACGAGCACGGCTGCCACGATCACCACCGCCGGCGAGCCGAAGCCGGCCAGCGCGCCTTCCAGAGAGACGAGGCCGGTCAGCCAGGCGAGCAGCAGCACCAGGAGCGCCACCGCATCCGGACGGACGCGGTCGCTGACGAACAGCGCCAGCGCGAAGAGCATGATCGCCGAGCTCAGGAAGGCGTCGCTCATGCCCGCGCCCCTAGCGCATCGGCGGCCGGTTGAAACCCCGCGAGCGCTTCAGCGCAACCGGTTCAGGGCGCCAGTGTCGGAGTCGTATTGGGCTCGCCCGCGGTCTCCGCCTCGTCCTCCTCGGGCAGCACTTCGCCCTTCAGCGGCAGTGGCTCGCCGATCCATACCGAGTCGAGCAGATGGTCGCGCTTGGGGTTGGTCGTGTTGGGGTGGATGAGAATGGAGAGGCCGCGGCTGTTGAGCATCAGCCAGGGGACGAGGGTGGCGAACCGGTCCGGCGCAAAGGCGATCTGGTACATGGCCCGGCTGTGCGGTCCGACGGGATGGTCCCGGACCGTGCCGAGACGGACCGCGAACCGCTCCGCCGCCGCCGCTCGAAGGGCGAGGGCGTCGGCGCGGCCTTGCTCCGGATCGAAATAGATGTGGGCATGATAGCTGGCGATCTCGGCGATGGATCGAACGGACAACGGACCGTCCTAGCCGTTCCCCGGCGAAGGCCGGGGTTCAGTGTCGCCAATCCCGGAAGGCTGGATCCCGGCCTTCGCCGGGAAACATCTCCGCTCCCGTCCGATCATCGTCACGCCGCCGGGTAGCGCAGCCGGCCCAGGAAGCGGCTGATCGAGGGCAGCCGGTCGCGATTGCCGCGCCAGCTCGCCTTGAGCTTCTCGAAGCGCATCACGTCGTCGATTCGGCGGTCGAGGAAGGCGCGGGTCTCCGCCAGATTCTCGCTCCGGTCGTCGAGATAGACCAGGCTGGTCGATCCGTAGACTCCGATCAGGATGGCGCGCTTCGAATAATGGTTGAAGTCGGTCGCCGTGTCGCCGGCGATCCGCCACATCCGGTCGGCGGCCCGCCAGCCGAGCCGCGCCGCGAGTGGAAGGTTCTGCGGCAAAGCGAGGATCGCCAGCGCCCGGCGCAGCGCTTCGCGGTGCGGGTCGATGAGCTCGAGCCGGAACATCACCAGCGCTCGGATCCGCTCCCGGATCTTCCTCCGTTCGATCCGCTCCAGCGGGAAGGCGGCGGCCATGGCGCGGTCGACGGCGTCGAACCAGGCATCGATCATTCCCGCCGCTCCATCGGGAAAGCACAGGCGCGCACGGGGCGCGGGGACGCCGACCTCGGCAGCGGCCATGGCCAGTGCCTCGTCCCCCCAGCCGTCGAACACGGCGTGGCCCGGAATCAGCGGCGCCAGCGCGAGGCGCAGCTCGTCGAGCGTCATCTCCGGCGGCTCGGGCATGGTGGGAGAATGATCCGCGCCGGCTTTGGATGCAAGGGTGCGGGGGACAGTCACTTTCACGCGTCCGAGCCTGAAACGTTCCCGTTCGCGGGTGAAAGTGACTGTCCCTTCTCCCGCTCCGGCAGGCGGATCAGGACCAGGGCGGCGGCGATCAGCAACGCGCCGAGCAGGTCGACCAGGCTCAGCGCCTCGCGATAGGCGAGCCAGCCGATCAGGGCGCTCGCCGCCGGTTGGGTGAGAAGGCCGAGGCCGACCACCACCGGCGACAGGTGGCCGACCGCATAGACGAGCAGGCCCTGGCCGATCAGCTGGCTGCCGAGGGAGAGGAGGATGAGGGGAGTCCAGTCCCCGGGCAGCACCTGTTCGCCCAGCGCGACCGAGAAAAGCAGAAGGGGCAGGGCGCCGACGGCGGTGGCGATGGCCAGCACCGGCATCGGAGCCATCGTCCGCCGCGCGCGGTCCACGGCGATCAGATAGAAAGCGTAGAGCAGACCGGCCAGGAGCGCGAACAGGTCGCCGGTGAAATGCTCGGGCGAGAGCTCGTAGCTGGAGCCGAGCAGAAGAGCGGCGCCCACCGCGGCGAGCAGCAGGGCGAGCGCCTGGACCGGCGCCGGCAGCCGCCGAAGCAGCAGGAAGCCGTACAGGACGAGGAGAAAGCTGGAGAAATTGCCGAACAGGGTGGCGTTGGCCAGCTTGGTGAGGCGGATGCCGACATGCCAGGCGGCAAGGTCGGCGGCGAAGAACAGGCCGCCGAGGACGACGAGGCCGGCCAGCGCCGGCTCGGGCTTCGCCGGGCCGGCGAGCCCGCGGCGCGCCAGCAGCAGCAGCAGGGGCGCGGCCAACGCCAGCCGCCAGAAGGCGGAGGCGACCGGCCCCACGTCGGCCAGCCGGACCATCCAGGGCCCGAAGGCGAGCATCAGATTGGCGAGAATCAAAGCGGCGAAGGCATGGCGGCCCGCGGGCGCGGTCGGGGAAAGCGGGGGCACCGCCGCCCGCTAGGTCGCGCCGCGCTCGCCAGTCAAGCGGAACGAGCGCGGCCCCTCGTTGTTGAGCCGTTACGGCCAGTGAGGAGATTTGCCATGTTCAGGTTGATGGGTTGGGCGGTGCTGATCGTCCTCGTCCTCGGCCTGCTGTTCGTGTTCGGCCTGCTCGACGCGATCTTCTAGAGCCCGTCGCCCCGGCGAAAGCCGGGGCCTCGGGACAAAGGTCACGGGGGGCCTCCACGAGATCCCGGCTTTCGCCGGGACGACGCCTCTTCGCCGTCACGCCTCGAGCTCGACGTCCCAGTAGAGATAGTCGCGCCAGCTCTCGTGGAGATAGTTAGGCGGAAAGCGGCGGCCATGTTCCTGCAGCTGCCAGCTGGTCGGCCGGAAGGGCCGGCGGTTGAGGTTCATCCGCGCCTGGCCCGGAGTGCGCCCGCCTTTCTTGAGATTGCACGGCGCGCAGGCGGTGGCGACATTCTCCCAGGTGGTGCGGCCCCCCTGGGCGCGGGGGATGACATGGTCGAAGGTCAGCTCGCGCGGGTCTCCGCAATATTGACAGGAGAAGCGGTCGCGCAGGAACAGGTTGAACCGGGTGAAGGCCGGATGCTCGCTCGGTCGGACATATTGCCTGAGCGCGATCACCGAGGGGAGCTGCATCGTCCGCGTGGGGCTGTGCACCTCGCGGACATATTCGGCGACGATGTCGACCCGCTCGAGGAACACCGCCTTGACCG
>WUUC01014467.1_pt1 | contig 10177 bp, 5 predicted proteins | sample 6278441 | NCBI WGS metagenome assembly WUUC01 (sample SAMN13675441, study PRJNA597444) | soil metagenome | isolation source: soil | place: USA: Washington | collected 2017-10 | reverse complement strand
GCGTGCTGATCAACAACGCGGCGGCCAACTTCCCGGTCCCGGCCGAGGACATGTCGCCCAACGCCTGGCGGACCGTCGTCGACATCACGCTCAACGGCACCTTCAACTGCTCCCGCGAGTTCGGGCGCCGCCACATCGCAGCGGGCAGCCCCGGGGCGATCGTGAACATCGCTGCCAGCTACGCGTGGACCGGCGGTCCCGGCTTCGCCCACTCGGCCGCCGCCAAGGCCGGCGTGAAGAACCTGACCGAGTCGCTGGCAGTGGAGTGGGGGCCCTACGGCATCCAGGTGAACGCCCTGGTCCCGGGGCTGTTCCCCCACGAGGACATGACCGCCGACATCCAGGGCAACCTGTCGCGCACCAGTGACAAGGACGCCTGCCAGCCGGCCCTGCGGGTCGGGCAGCGCCAGGAGCTGGGCTGGGCCGCCACCTTCCTGGCCTCGCCCTACGCCCGCTTCGTCTCCGGCCACACGATGGTGGTCGACGGCGCCAACTGGCAGCGCCGCTCGCTCACCAACCCACCCGTGGTCACCATCCGCGACCAGATGGGCAAGGGCCCCTTCGCGGGCTGATCAGGGCGAGGACGCACTCGGCCGGGGTGGCGAACCACCCCGGCCGAAGCGGGTGTCGCAACTATGTGGTGGTCAGGTCAGCGCACCGCGCGGGTGGCGCTGACGATGCCTTCGCCGTAGAGGCCGTTGTCGGCCGTGGTGCCTTCGCACAAGGCGTTGAACTCGGGCGGACGACCCTCGTCGGTGTAGATCTCGGTCCCACCGGCGGGGCAGGCGTGATCGGTGGCCGTGCGCTCGAGGATGCGTCGCACCGAGTCGGGGTCGAGCGACTTGCTGCCGCCCCGGCCGCTGCGCCCGTGCTCCTCGACGATCAGCGCGGCCACGCCGGCCACGTGCGGCGAGGCCATCGAGGTGCCCTGGAGCGTGGTGTAGAAGCCACACGTGCCCCGGCTGTTGCAGTACTGCACCGAGAAGTCGTCGGTGGGCGTGCCGTCGGGGTTGGCCAGGCCTTCCTCGATGGCGACGTGCAGTGGGTAGCTCGACCAGATCAGGTTGCCCGGCGTCTGGAAGGTGGGCGTGCCGATGCCGTCACGGAACCAGCCACCGGGCGCCGCGATCTCGACGTCGGTGAGGCCGTAGTTGGAGTAGTCGGCCTTGGTGGTCGACGGGCCGACCGACGACACCGAGATGACGTCGGGGGCCTCGGCCGGCAGGTCGAGGCAGTTGTCGGTGACGACCCGGGGACGGGCCGCGTCCTCGGGGTAGTCGGGGCTGGTGGCGTCGGACCGGGTGGGAGCAGCCAGGTTGGTGTGCTCGTTGCCGGCCGACCCGACCATGGTGACCCCGTGGTCGTGGGCGTACTCGGTGGCGTTGAGCACCAGGTCGCGCACCATGGCCTGCTCGGCGATCTCGGCGTCGGTGACGTCACCCGAGACGTAGTCGTCGCGCGAGGCGCAGTTGAAGAGCCACGGGTCGGTGTAGAAGCTCATGTTGACGACGTCGAGCCGCAGGTTGCCGGCTTCGGTGAGCGCCGCAACGGTCTCGTAGAGGAAGAAGTAGCCCGAGTCCTGGCCGGCCCGCAGGTTGACCAGGGTGGCGTCGGGGGCCACTCCGCCGATGCCGAACCGGTTGTCGTCGGCTGCCACGGTGCCGGCCACGTGGGTGCCGTGGCCGCCGTCGTCGACGTTGGCCGGGTCGATGCAGGTCGAGACCTCGCAGGGACCGTCGATGGCCGGGATGTCCATGGTGAAGTTCCGGGACCGCCGGCTGTCGAAGTTCGGGGCCAGGTCGGGGTGGCTGGCGTCGATGCCGGTGTCGATGATGCCCACGTCGACGCCCTCACCGGTGGCCCGGCGGTGGGCGCCGTCGGGCGTGGCACCGATCATGTCCATGTCCCACTGGAGGTTGGCCAGGGGCTCGGCCCTGCTGCCGCCGCCGTGGCTCCCGCCGCCGCCATGGCCCTTGCGCCCGCCGGCCCGCCGGTCGGCGGTGGAAGGCCGCTCGCTGGCGAACTGGTGGGCCATGCCCAGGCGCTCGGTGCCGATCGAGTGGTTGCGGACGGCGCCGGTGACGGCGCTCTCGCTGGACACATCGCTGATGAACGAGCTGTTGGTGGTCTCGACGAGGGCGATGCTGGCGTCCTCGTTGACGTCGACGACCGTGCCCCCGGCGTCGCTGATGGCGGCTTCGGCCGACGTGGCCCCACCCCGGAAGGCGACGACGTACTCCTGAGCTCCGCCCGACGGTTGGCTGGCCGCTGCTGCTGAGCGTGGGCCGGCCTCCCGTTCGGGCGCCGCACTGGCGGCTGCGACGGACGACGCTACGACGGCCGTGACCGCGAGCGCGACCGCCGCGACGGTGCGGTGTTTGGGCATGTGTCTCCCCAATCTCGTGGTGGACGTGCACTTCCCCCTCGGTGTGCTCGCGACACTAGGCGGAATGCCCGGTGCGATGCCCGGACGCTGGTCTTTTCGGCGTTTTGCTCAGGCGATCACTCTCGGGGGCAATAATGAGCCGCTATGGGGAAGCTGGGTAAAAGCACACAAACGCGCGCTGCGGGCGCGCCCGTCCAGCGCTCTCGGGCGCTGAAGCGCGCAGCTGTCGGGTTGCTGCCGTTGTCCCTGTTCGCCGCCGGTTGCGGTGGCGGCGGTGGCGACGACACCACCAACTCGGCTGCGCAGGGGGACGGGACCACCGCTCCGCCGACCACGCTGGTGCCGAGCTGCGCCGAGAACCGACACGTCGTCGTCTTCGACTACTTCGGCTTCTTGACGCAGAGCGACGACGACCTGCGGGACTGGCTCGACGATCCGACCGACACCCCCGACCTGCAGCTGGGGGCGGTCGAGACCGTCACCGCCTACCGGTCGCTGGGCTACGAGATCGCCTACCTCAACACGGTGCCCGTCAACATGACGATCGGCGACCAGCCCATCGACGACGCGATCCGGAGTTGGCTCGAGTCGAACGGGTTCCCGCTCGGCGAGGGCACGGAGGTCATCGGGTGGGACCGCGGTGACGCCATCATCGGCATCACCAACAAGCTCCTGGAGTTCGAGAGCGAGGGCATCAGCGTCGACGCCGGCTACACGGACAACCAGGACAAGGCCGCAGGCATGATCACCGGTGGCGTGCCCGCCGACCACATGTTCACCATCGGCTCGGCGGCGGGCACCGAGGGGTCGCGTGCGATCCCCGACGGTGACGTCATCGCCCACTCGCAGAACATCGCGGCGCTGCCCAAGGTCTGCGAGAGCTGACCGGCCGACCGTCAGGAGAAGGTTGATCCGCCCGAGCGGTTGACCACCGGGACGACGTCCCCGCCACCACCCCGTCCGGACCATGACCGTCGGTCCGCCGGGCCAGAGATCCGCCGTCCTTCCGGCGACGCCGTCGCGGCCCCACCGCTGCGGCCCCGTCGCCGGAAAGACGTTGGGCGCGCCGCGCCGGCCCCCCTAGGGTGAGCGGCGATGTAGCGACCACGGCAGATCCAGCGCGCCCGGCTGCGCCCCCTGCGGACACCCCACCGCGGGCCTGCGAGCGCAGCGCCACCCGTCGATCCTGGAGCTCCGTCGTGCCTACGTCCTCCGCCACCCTCGTCACCCATGACCTGACCGTCGCCGTCGGCCCCCGCGTCCTGCTGCGCGGCGTCGACCTGTCCGTCGTCCCCGGCACCACGCTGGGCCTGGTCGGGCCGAACGGCTCGGGCAAGTCCACCCTGCTGCGCACCCTCGCCGGTGTGCTGCTCCCCGAGGCCGGGACGGTGCGGCTGAGCCCGCGCATCGCCACCATCGGCCACCTTCCCCAGGAGACCAGGGCCCGGACGGGTGAGACCGGCCACGCCCTGCTGGGCCGGCGCACCGGCGTGACCGCCGCGCAGGAGGAGATGGACGCCGCCACCGTGGGCCTGGCCCGTTCCGAGGACGGCGCCGACGAGCGCTACTCGGTGGCGCTGGAGCGGTGGCTGAGCCTCGGTGGAGCCGACCTCGACGCACGGGTGGGCGCCGTGGCCGACCAGGTCGGCCTGCCGGCGCGGGTGCTCGACCAGCCGGTGTCCACGCTGTCGGGCGGCCAGGCCGCCCGGCTGCAACTGGCCGCCCTGCTGCTGTCGCGCTTCGACGTGTTCCTGCTCGACGAGCCCACCAACGACCTCGACCTCGACGGCCTCGACCAGCTCGAGCGGTTCGTCACCGGGCTCGAGGCGCCCGTCGTCGTCGTGTCCCACGACCGGGCCTTCCTTGAGCGGACCGTCACCGCCGTGGCCGAGATCGACGACCACGAGGCCACCCTCACCCGCTACGAGGGCGGCTGGCTGGCCTACCTCGACGAGCGGTCCACCGCCCGCCGCCACGCCGAAGAGGCCCACCAGACCTACGTCGAGCGGCGCGACGACCTGACGTCACGGGCCCGGCGCCAGCGCCAGTGGGGCGTCCAGGGAGTGCGCAACGCCAAGAAGTCCGGCGAGCCCGACAAGAACATCCGCTACCACAACGCCCAGGTGGCCGAGAAGACCGCGGGGCGGGCCCGGCGCCTCGAGCGCGAGCTCGACCGGCTCGACGTGGTCGACAAGCCCTTCGAGGGCTGGGACCTGCGCATGAAGATCGCCACCACCGAGCGCAGCGGTGACGTCGTGGTCCGCCTCGACGACGCGGTCGTCGATCGTCCTTCCGCCGACGGCGACGGCGGGCCGGGGTTCCGGCTGGGGCCGATCTCGCTGGAGGTCGGCTACGGCGAGCGCATCGCCGTGGTGGGGCGCAACGGCTCGGGCAAGACGACCCTGCTCGATGCGCTGCTGGGCCGCATCCCCCTGACCTCCGGCAGCCGGTGGATGGGGCCGCGGGTGGTGGTCGGCGAGATCGGCCAGACCCGCGACGCCTTCGCCGGAGCGGCCACCCTGCTCGCCGGCTTCCAGAAGCTGACCGGGGTCACGGCCTACGCCGAGACGCGGTCGCTGCTGGCCAAGTTCGGCCTGAGCGCCGAGCACGTCGAGCGGGCGCCCGAGTCGCTGTCGCCGGGCGAGCGCACCCGGGCCACCCTGGCCATGCTCCAGGCGGTGGGCACCAACCTGCTGGTGCTCGACGAGCCCACCAACCACCTCGACCTGCCCGCCATCGAGCAGCTCGAGCAGTCGCTGGCCACCTTCGAGGGCACGTCGATCCTGGTGACCCACGACCGCCACTTCCTCCAGTCCCTCGGCCACGACCGACTGATCCAGCTCTAGCGGCCGGCCCGACGGCTGGGGCTCGGGCCCCGCACGGGCCGGGCCGGTGTCAGACCGGCGTCAGGGAAGCGACGCACGGCGTCAACGCAGTTCACACCGTCACGACATCGTCGGTGCCTACGGTCGTCAGGGTGCAGGGCGTAGACCGGCTGACGGCCGGTCGTGCGGGGGAGGCGGCGAGGTGACCGGCGCTCCGCGCTCGGCCGCGGCCGCGGTGGGCGTCGAGCAGGACCACGCCGTGGTCCTGGACCCGTCGGGCCTGCCCGACGACCTATCCCAGCTGCCCGACGGCTCCCACGACCCCGACGCGCCCCTCGACGTCGCGCTGCTGCGCTGGCCCGAGGACGCGGCGCTGCGCCACCGCCTGGCCGTGGCTCGCCGGCCCCGGCTGCTGCTGGTGGCCGCCGATCACATGCCGCCGGTAGCCGCCGACGAGATCGAGGACTGGATCCGCTTCCCGATCGACCCCGACGACCTCGAGGCCCGGACCACGACCCTCCTGGTTCGGGCCAGCCGGGTCATCCCCCGGCCGTTCTCGGTGACGCTCGACAGCGACGACGTGGCCCACGCCGACGGGAGGTGGGCCGCGCTCGCTCCGCTGGAGGCCCGGGCGCTCGCTCGGCTGCTCGCCCGCCCGGGCGAGACCGTGGCCCGGCGCGTGCTGGTCGAGGCCTGCTGGCCCGAGCAGCAGCCCGAGGACCTCCGGGCACTCGACAGCGTCGTCCGGCGCCTACGGCGCCGGGTGGCACCCCTCGGCCTGCGCATCCACACCGTGCCGAGGGCGGGCTTCATCCTCGACCACGTGCCCGGCGTGCCCGGCGTGCCGGACGTGCCCGCCCTGGACCTGTTGCCCGACCGGGCCGGCGAGCCCAGGGGCCGCCCTCGTGGCGTCGAGGTCGGGGATCAGCCTCCGGTGAGCTGACCGGCCGGCTCGCTCGGCTCAGCCGGCTCGTCGGCCCTGTCGGGCCCATCGCCCGCGCCGTTCGCGGCGGGCTCCAGCCGGACATGGAGCGGGCGCCGCCAGCTGCGGTGCCGGGTCACGACGCCGCCCTCCACGAACCCGGCGATCGCCCCCCTGGCCGCGGGGCCGAGCTTCTCGCCGCCGGAGCGATCGAGCAGGAACGTGTCGTGCGCTCGGCCCTCGTGGCCGGTGATCGTGGCCGCCACCACGTCGACGCCGGCGGCGGCGAACGCCGTGGCCAGCTGGTGCAGCAGGTGGGACCGGTCCGGGGCGTCGACCTCGCAGGTCGTGTGCCAGGGCGAGGCGTGGTCGTCGAAGCGCACCTCGGCGTCGGGCAGCGGGGGGCTGGCGAGATCGCGGTCGAGCGCAGCGGCGATGGCCTGCTCGAGCTCGCCGGCCGCCGGCACGACGGGCGAGTGCACGCAGAACGCTTCGAGGGCGGCGCCGTCCGACCAGGTGGCGACCACCGCGTGGCTGATCTCCAGGTCGTGGTCGGCAAGGACGCCGGTGACGGCCGCCAGCAGACCGTGCCGGTCGCGGGCGGCCACGTCGATCCAGCGGCAGTCGACGTCGTCGGTCACCCGGACCCGTACCGCCCCGGCGTCGGGGAGCGTGCGCAGCAGCTCTGCGTGGCGGACGATGGCGGCGGGGTCCTGCGACAGCACGTAGGAGCGGTCCGCGCTGCCGATGCGGCCACGGGCCACGGGGTCGTCGCCGGCGAGCGCCAGCGCCGCCTCCCGGTGAGCGGCGACGACGTCGCGGGCGTCGGTGCCGCCCAGATCGTCGTCGGCCAGCACCGCTTGGACGAGGCCGTGCAGCTCGCACAGCCGGGCCAGCTCCCAGCGCTCGGCCCCGACGTTGCCCAGGGCGCTGAGCACGTAGAGGATGCGGGCGCGCTCGGGGGTGCCGAGGTGGGTGGCCAGCGGGACCACGGCGGCCTCCCCGAGCCCGCCGGTGCGGTGGGCGGCGGCCCAGAGCAGCTCGCGATCATCGACCGCTGCGGCGACGTCGGCACAGGCGTCGTCGTCCAACCCGAGCCGACCGGCGATCCTGGCGGCGGCCACCGCCGGGTCGCGGTGCGCATCCAGCCCATCGGACAGGAGGAGGGCGAGCAGCAGGCGGTCGGGGTGCTCGACACGGTCGGCCTCGACGGCGACGGGCTCGCCGGCGTCGAGGAAGCGGAACCGCTCCAGGGCGGGGAAGCGGTGGAGGTCGAGCGGGTCGACGGCGAGGCTGTGGCCGTCGCGGGAGCGCAGTCCCTGGGCCAGCTCGGGCATGATCCGGTCCAGCAGGCCGACCGAGTCGAGGAACCGCCAGGACCGGGCGTTGCCCCGCTCGATCACGTCGAGCAGGGCCTCCATGTCGGCCGGTGCCCACTCCGCCGGGCCACCTCCGCCGCCCGAGGCGTCGGCGCCGTTGGTCGATGCCGCCAGCCAATCGACCAGGGCGGGTGCCGGTCGGTTCCGGCCGACCCGCACCGCAGCTTCGAGCGCGATGCCCACCGCCGCAGCGCGGGGCGGGCGGGCGGACAGCCCCACCTCGTCGTCGGTGACCACCAGCCAGCCGCCCGGCGGCTCGGCGTCGGCCACCCCGGGCCCCTCGCCCTGGACCTCGGCCCGGCGCATCACGTGGTAGCGCATCTTCAGCAGCTGGGGCGTGGCGAGCGTGGTGACGAGCACCACCAGCAGCAGGGCGGCGTAGATCTCGTCACCGATCACGCCCGTCTGCAGGCCGATGGTGGCGAAGATCAGACCCACCTCACCGCGGGGCAGCATGCCCAGGCCGATGAGCAGCTTGTCGCCGGGGGAACCGATGGCGCCGAGGGGCGAGACCAGCTTGCCGATCACGGCCACGACGAGCAGGACGGCTGCGTCGCGCAGCACCGTGGCCTGCCCGAAGGCCCCGATGTCGGCGTCGATGCCGATCTGCAGGAAGAACACGGGGATGAACAGGTGCCCGACGGGGGCCAGCTCGCGCCGGATCACCGGGGCCTGGGAGCTGCGGGTCAGGGCGATGCCGGCGAGGAAGGCGCCGATGATGGGGGCGAGCCGGGCGGCGTCGGCCAGCCGGGCGAAGGCCAGGGTGAAGGCGAGGGCGAGGGCGACCATGGTCCCCGTCGAGCGGGACAGCCGCTCGATGAGCCCGAAGAGCGGGCCGGTGATGCGCAGGCCGACGAGGCCGCCGACCACGAGGAAGCCGACGGCCACGGCGATGATGCCGGCGACCGACAGGGCCGACACCGAGCCCTCGGTGACGAGGCGGACCACCACGGTCAGCACGACGAGGCCCATGACGTCGTCGGCGACCGCGGCGCCGAGCACGGTCCGGGCTTCGGTGGTGGCCAGCGCCCGGAGATCGCCGAAGACCCGGGCGGTGATGCCGACGCTGGTGGCGGTGAGGGCGGCGCCCACGAACAGGGCGGTGTCGCCGCCGGTGCCGAGGGCGTGCATGGCGGCGATGCCCAGCCCCATGGGCGCGGCCACGCCGACGGTGGCGACCAGCAGGGACGAGCGGCCGACCCGGCTCAGCTCCCGGAGGTCCATCTCCATGCCCACCTCGAGCAGGAGGAGGATGACGCCGATCTCGCCCAGGGTGCGCAGCACCTCGTCGCCGTCGCCCACCAGACCGAGCGCCGAGGGGCCGACGATCAGGCCGGCCAGGATCTCGCCCACGACGGCGGGGACGCCGATCCGTTCGGCGACCTCGGCCGCCAGCTTGGCCGCGACCAGCACGACCAGGATGTCGGTGAGGATGGTTGCGATGTCCATGGGATCTCCGCCGGGGGTTCGTCGCGCCGGGCCGCAGTGCCGCAGTGTCAGGGGACGGACGAAGGGGTGGGCACGGCGCACCGTGCCCACCCCCGGTCCTCAGGGTCGGACCACGCTGTCCACCCCGTCGGTCGTCACGATCACGTGGGGACCGGTTCGCCCTCCTCGACCGTCTCGCTGTCGCCGTTCGAGCTGACCACCGTGGTCAGGGCGAAGTCGGGGTAGGCGAGGGCGCCCATCTCGGGCATGTCCATGCCGGCCAGCTCCATCTCGGCGCTGGGCCGGATCCCGCCCTTCATGACCGCGTTCTGGATCTTGAAGAACGCGTAGGCGATGCCGAAGATCACCGTGCAGATGACCAGGGCGCCGATGGCCTGGGCGGCCAACTGCTTGGCACCGAGGCCGGCGTCGTAGAACAGGCCGGTGACACCCGAGGCGTCGGCGGCGTCGCCGTCGGCGGTGAGGTTCCAGCCGGCGCCGTACTTGCCGTTGGCGAACAGCCCGACGCACAGGACGCCCATGATGCCGTGGACGCCGTGGACGGCGACCGCTCCCACCGGGTCGTCGATCTTCAGCTTCTGGTCGATGAAGTTGAAGGCCAGGACGACCGTGACACCGGCGACGGTGCCGATGAGGGCGGCCACGTAGGGGTCGACGAAGGCGCAGGGCGCCGTGATCGCCACCAGGCCGGCCAGCATGCCGTTGACCATCATCCCGGGATCGGGCTTGTCGGTCCGCCACATCAGCCACAACATCGACGACACGGCACCGAAGGCGCCGGCCAGGGCCGTGTTGGTGGCCACGACGGCGAACTGCACGTCTGTGGAGGCCAGGGTGGAGGCGGCGTTGAAGCCGAACCAGCCGAACAGGAGGATGAAGCAGCCCAGCATGGCCATGGGGATGTGGTGGCCGGGGATGGGGTTGATCGACCCGTCCTTGCCGTACTTCCCGAGGCGGGGGCCGAGCACGACGGCTCCGGCCAGCGCGGCCACACCGCCGACCGCGTGCACCACGCCGGAACCGGCGAAGTCCACGTAGCCGTAGCCGAGGCCCAGGCTGTTGCCGAGCTGGCTGAGCCAACCGCCGCCCCAGGTCCAGGCCCCGAACAGCGGGTAGTAGATGGCCCCGCAGAAGATGCCCCAGCCGACGAACGCCTTCCACTTCCAGCGCTCGGCCATGGCCCCGGTGGGGATGGTGGCCACGGTGTCCATGAAGG
>WUUC01074286.1_pt1 | contig 10181 bp, 5 predicted proteins | sample 6278441 | NCBI WGS metagenome assembly WUUC01 (sample SAMN13675441, study PRJNA597444) | soil metagenome | isolation source: soil | place: USA: Washington | collected 2017-10 | reverse complement strand
GACGCAGCCTCGGTCCTCCGGAAGGTCGGTCTAGCCTTCGATCAGGGCTCGCGGCTTCGCATGCTGGCACCGGTTCGCGAGTATGTTCGGCAGCACCATCCTCCCCTCTTCGAGGATCTGGAGCGGACGGTCGATCACTATCTCACCCTGGCTCGTCTCGGTGAGAAGATCGGGGCCGAGGGCGGAGCCGAAGCCACGAAGCGGCTCCGCCCGGAAGCGGGAAACCTGGAATCGATGATCCTATTGGGATTGGAGCGCTCGGACCCGGCACCGGCGATTCTTTCGGTTCTCGCTTTTGCAGAGTTCATTCGTTTTACCGGCCTAAGTGGGTTTTCTAGCTTAGATAAAGCTCGTCAGGAAGCACAGAGTTCCGGTGACACGAAACTTGAGGCCGACTGCATTCGCAAGCACGGAGATGTCGGCCTATACCGAGGACGCTATGACCACGCTTGGGCTAGTTATGAACATGCACCTCCTTTGTATAGAGAAATAGATGATCGGCTCGGTGAAGCATATTGCCTCTCAGCCCAAGGGGAACTCCATCTGGCGCGCACAGAGCCCCTTGAGGCTCGTATAGTCCATGAGAAAGCCCTTCACCTGTTCCTAGAGCTTGGCGACTTATCCGGACAAGCTCAATGCCTCTTGGGCCTGGGAAGAGTAGCGCTCACATGCTCAGATTTTGCTAACGCCAAGATTCAGATGGAGGGTGCTCGTGCCCTTTTTCACCAGACTGGTGACATTCGAGGAGAAGCCAACTGTCTCCAGAATATGGGGCATATCAGTATAGAACTAGGTGATCTCAAAAGTGCTGAAGCTGAGCTGGATATCGCGTTTTTGCTCTTTCGTAGAGTCGGATCTCTGCTAGGTGAGGCCAATTGCCTGAAGAGCAAGGGCCTTATTGCACTCCGTCGTAGCGATGCAAAAACTGCACACCTTCAGCTTGAAGCGGCTCTCAGGCTCAGTCGTCGCGTGGGATCTCTTCTGAGTGAGGCAAACTGCCTTTTTGGGCTCGCGCGCGCAGCGTGCATCCGATCTGATTACACTGAAGCTGAGGCGCTGTTCGAACAAGCTCGCTTAAGGTTCGATCGTATTGGAAGTACAAGCGGTGTCGCCAGCTGCTTGAAAGATTTGGGAGAAACAGCCGCAGCACAGGCGGATTTTCCGAAAGCGCTACACCGGCTCAAAGAGGCACTCAAGCTTTTCGAGCAGATACCACAGCCCTTGGGGATAGGGCACACTCACTTAATTCTAGCGAGGCTGTTCTCGCCCGGCTCACCAGAGCACCTTCAACATATCGAAGCGACTCGCCAGGCCTGGGAGAAAGCCGGGCTGCTGAATCAACTATCCGGAGCGCTCGAAGCCGTCGCGGAAGCCCATCCCTCCTTTCCTTGAGACCTCATGTGTGGCCGGAGAGTCAAGCCACGTTGGTGCAGCGCACCCTCGCCCACTACCGGGTGCTCGCGCAGCTCGGAAGAGGCGGAATGGGAGAGGTCTGGCTCGACGAGGACCTCCGCCTCCGCCGCCGGGCCGCCCTGAAGGTGCTCTCGTCCTCTTGGCCGCGGAGCCGCGCAGCCTGGAGCGGTTCCAGCGGGAGACGCGATCGGTCGCCGCGCTGAACCACCCAAACATCGTGATCTTGCACTCCGTCGAGGAGGCGGAGGGGCTGCATTTCCTGGTCATGGATCTGGTCGAGGGGGAGATGCTGTCGAACCTGATCGACGGCGGCCCGCTGCCGCCCGAACGGTTCCTCCCGATCGCCCTGCAACTCACCGAAGCTCTAGAAGCGGCGCACGCGCGCGGAGTCATCCACCGCGACCTGAAACTCCGGAACGGAGTGGTCACTCCCGAAAGACGCGTCAAGGTCCTCGATTTCGGCATCGCCCGGCTGCCCCATCCCCAAACCGGACTCCATCGGAAGATCGTCTCTCTACCTCGCCTCGCTGAATCCTCCCGGCTCACCCGAACGCCTTGAATACCTCGATGCGGCTCGCCAAGCGTGGGAAAAGGCCGGCCTGCTGGACCACCTGTACGAAGAGTTCGATGCGGTCGCGCGGGCTCGCGCCTGACTCCGATATAGGATGGAGTCCTGGTCGATCCCATGCCTGGACGGAAGGCACTTCCCAACTTGGCCGGTCGCGCTCTCGCCCATTACCGGGTCCTCGAACGGCTCGGAGAGGGTGGGATGGGCGAGGTCTGGCTGGCTGAAGACCTGCGCCTCCACCGGCGAGTCGCCCTCAAGGTCCTCCCTGCCGATCTCGCATCGGAGCCGCGCCACCTGGAGCGCTTCCAGCGCGAGGCGCGATCCGTGGCGGCCCTCAGCCATCCGAACATCGTCACCATCCACTCGGTCGAGGAGGCTGAGGGATTTCACTTCCTGGTCTTGGAGCTGGTCGAGGGAGAGACGCTGGCGGATCTGCTCGCCGCCGGCCCGATGTCTCTGGAGCGCATCCTGGAAATCGCGCTGCCGCTGGTCGAGGCGCTGGAGGCGATCCATGCGCGCGGCGTGATCCATCGCGACCTCAAACCGCGGAACGTGATGGTGAGCCGCGAAGGGCGCGTCAAGCTCCTCGATTTCGGGATCGCCCGGCTGACTCAGGCGGTTCAAGAGGAGGACGAGACTTCGACCGAGACCACACTGACGAAAGCGGGCAGGATCGTGGGGACCACGCCCTACATGTCTCCGGAGCAGCTCCAGGGGCGTCCGGCGGAGCAGCGGAGCGATCTTTTTTCGCTCGGGATTCTGCTCTACGAGATGGCCACTGGGCAGCGGCCGTTCCGCGGCAAGGGGCAGCTCTCGATCGCCGCCGCCATCCTCTACGACACGCCGCCGCCCCCCGGCATCCTCAGGCCGGGCCTCCCCTCCCGCTTCGACAAGATTGTGAGCCTCTGTCTCGCCAAGGAGCCGTTCCTCCGGTACAAAAGCGCCACTGAGCTCCGCCGGGATTTGCTGAATCTGACGACTGTTGAGGAACAAACGCTCTCCGACACGCCGGCCGTGAACCTCTCCTCTTCGAGCGATACGGGCGGCAGCTCGGCGGTCAACCAGAGCGGAACGAATCCGCGCTTGCCTGCCCGGCCGCGGTGTTTCGGCCGCGAGACGGAGATCCGTGACATGGCCGAAGCGCTGTGCGCCGATCCGCCAGCCCCCGTCCCCGTGCTCGGTCCCGCCGGAGCCGGCAAGACCACGATCACCTTGGCCGCGCTCCATGAAAGCAGAGTCGCTGAGAGCTTCGGAAAGCGGCGTTGGTTTGTCCGTTGCGACGGAGCCACTAGCCGCGACAGTCTAGTTGGAGCGATCGCGCGGACCGTCTGTCCCGATGCGGTTCCTCCCCTGGAGCCGAAGGTCTTCAACGTGCTCGAGGCCGCCCCAGCCGTACTCGCGCTCGATAATCTGGAGACGCCCTGGGAGCGAGAGACCACCGAGGTCGAGGAGCTGCTTTCAGAGCTTGCCGCGGTCCCGGGGCTGGCACTGGCGGTCGCGCTTCGTGGCGGGCAGCGCCCCTTCGGTCCGAGTTGGAGGGAAGCGATTCATGCGGGGCCGCTGGATCCGCAATCCGCCCGGAACGCCTTCCTCGCCGTGGCCGGAGAGCGCTTCCAGGACGACCTGGATCTCGATCCCCTCCTCCTGGATCTGGATGGCCTGGCCCTCGCCGTCGTCCTCCTGGCGAGCCAGGCCGAGGGAGAGCCCGACCTGTCAATGCTCCGCCTGCGCTGGCAGGAGCAGCGGACTGCCCTGCTTCGCCGGGCCGGGGCAAAGGAACGGCAGCAGAGCCTGGAGGTCTCGCTGGAGCTGTCGATTCACAGCCCCCGGATGAATGACGAAAGCCGGAGATTGCTCTCGATTCTCAGTCTGCTTCCCGAAGGAGTGGCGCGGGAGGATCTCGCGGCCTTGCTTCCGGGGCATGGAATCGAAGCGGCTTCCGTGTTGAGGAAGGTGGGGTTGGTTTTCGATCAGGGATCACGGCTTTGGATGCTGGCTCCGGTTCGGGAATATGTACGGACGAGCGATCCGCCGGTGGCTGAAGATTTCGAGCGAATGATCAAGCATTATCTGGCGCTGGCTGCGCTCGGCGAGGAGATGGGGACCGAGGGAGGAGCGGACGTCTACAGACGACTGCGCCCGGAGATTGGAAATTTAGAACCAATGCTCTTGGCAGGACTCGGTGTTTCCGCCCCGCTTCCAGCCATTCACTCAGCCCTGGCTTATGGCTGGTTTCTCCGCTTCACGGGCCAAGGAAACCCCTTGATTCTCGCAAGAGCCCGCCAGGCCGCACAGCAATTCGGAGACATTAGATTGGAAGCGGACTGCCTTCGCCGACAGGGAGACATAGCATTCTCCAGGTCGCAAACGGAAGAAGCCGAAGCCAGCTTCGAATTGGCACAGACCCTCTATAACAGGGTTAAAGATTTGCACGGAGAGGCTGCTTGCATGATGCTGCAGGGAGAGATCCACCTATTCCTCCGCGCATCCCCGGAAGCGGCCCGCCAGTACTTCGGAAGGGCGTATTCCATCTTCCACTCTCTTCGTGACCTCTCCTGGGAAGGCCAATGCCTTATCGGGCTTGGCAGCGCCGCAATAAATCTTTCGGAGCACAAGGATGGGCGCGATCTCTTGGAACAGGCCCACACTATCCTGAAGGCATCCGGTGACCTACGTTGTGAGGCTAACTGTCTTCAGAGAATGGGACAGGGTAGTTTGGAGATTGGCGCACTTGATCAAGCGCAATCCGAGTTTGAGGCGGCTCTCCTCTTGTTTCGCAGGGTTGGCTCTCTGCTAGGTGAAGCCAATTGTATTAGGAACCTAGGGCACATCGCTCGCCGTCGAGGCGATGCACTCACCGCTCGCACGCTCCTGGAGAGAGCTTTAAAGCTGAGTCGCCAAGCCGGTTCTCCCGTCGGAGAAGCAAACTGCATTGTGCTACTCGGCGAAACTGCATGCTCCCTTTCGGAGCACGATCAAGCCGAATTTCTTTTGGAACAGGCGCGTCTTCGATTCCAGCGTATGGGGCAAGCTCATGGAGAAGGCAACGCCACGGAAAATCTTGGGATGAATGCTTGGGCGCAATCGGACATTCTGAAGGCACGATACTGGTTTCTGGAGTCCCTCTCCCTGTTTCAGAAAATCCCGCAGCCGGCTACGATTGGAAGAATTCATTTAAAGCTCGCGAAGCTCGCTCCTCCCGGCTCGCCGGAGCGCCTCGAACACGTCGAAGCGGCCCGGCGAGCCTGGGAAGAAGCAGGCCTTTTGGATCAGATGCGCGGCGAGCTCGAAGCGGTCGCGCAGGCTGGATCATCGTCAGAGCCAGCCTGAGTCATCACGTTCGTGAGCGCCTTCTCCAGGCTCACAGCTAGCGAGGAGCTCCGGGGCTGTCAAGACCCCAATTCTCACCGCGGCGCCCCCGGCATTTCGATCCGCCACCGCCCACCCTCCCCGATCCGGATCAGCACCATGCCATCGCGATCGGTCCGCAGCAGAGGGATGTTTCTTTCCTCGAAGCGCTCCAGAACCGCCTCCGATGGGTGCCGGTAAAGGTTTCGAACGCCCGCGGAGACGAGAGCAAGACGCGGGCTCGCCGCGTTCAGGAAGGAGACGGTCGAGGAGGTCTTACTGCCGTGGTGGGCGACCTTCAGGAGATCTACCCGCACGTCCTTCTCGCAGCAGGAGAGCAGGCGGAACTCGGCCCAGCTCTCGATGTCGCCGGTCAGCAGGACGCTCCGGCCCAGAGCTTCCGCCCGGATGACCAGGGAGCGCTCGTTCGTGCCCCGGGTCTCGTCCGGTCCCGGGTGGAGCACCTTCAGATGCCAACGCCCGACGCTCGCTGTCTCTCCGGCCCAGAGCAATCGCAGGCGCGAGCCCGGAAGGGACATCAGCGCTCCGGCGCACTCCTGCGCCTCCCAGCCCGGCCCCATCCAGACCTCCCGCACCGGCAGGTAGGCTGCGATGTCGACCAGTCCCTGGCAGTGATCGCGGTCCGAATGGGTCATGACGACCGCATCGAGGGAGCGCACTCCTTCCGCGAGGAGCGCAGGCAGGAGAACCCGGCCTCCGAGGTCTCCTCGGTCCCACCCTCCCCCATCCACCAGGACGGCTCGGTCGCCGTCCCGCAGCAGGATCGAGTCCCCCTGCCCGACATCGAGCAGGGCGAGCTCGGGACCTCGGTCGCCATGCCCGACGAGCGGCGTCCAGAGGCAGGCGACCACGGAGAGTGATCCGGCTGCCAGTGTCACGGAGCGGAAGAGGACCCGCGTTGGCCGCGCGAAGAGGAGAAGGGCGAGCCCTCCGGAAAGGAGCCATGCCGCGGCCGGGGTCATCAAAACCGGCAGGGCGAGCCAGATGTCCGGCCTGGTCTGGGAGGGCCAGCCAAACGGCGCGGCCAAAGCGTCCAGCACCGGCAGAAGATCCCCGGCGAGTCCAGGCGCGGCGAGAGCGGCTGCAGTCCAGAGGAGGGTCGCGAGGAGCGTCAGGCCGGCCCAGGGCACCGCCACAAGATTGACCAGTGGCGCGAGCGGCGTCAGGGTCAGGTAGCGCGGCAGTGCCCAAGGGAGTGTGCAGAGCTGGGCTGCCACGCTGGCGGCCAGCGATCCGGCGAGCCAGCTCGGCAGCCAACGCCGCCAGCGTTCCGCGAGCGGCGGCGCGGCCAGCAGGAGCCCCGCGGTTGCCGAAACGGTCAGCTGAAAGGCAGGGTTCTCGACGATTCGCGGGTCCTCCAGCACCAGCAGGATCACCGCCCAGCCGAGGGAATTCGCGGCCGCGGGGGGCCGTTCGGCCAGCAGGGCGAGCACGGCGAGCAGGCTCATGACCGCCGAGCGGACCAGCGCCGGGAGCGGTCCGACCAGGAGCAGGTAGAGGACGATCACGGCGAGCATGAGCAGCAGCCGCAGGTTCCGCGGCAACCACCCGCCCAGCAGCCAGACCGCCCCCGCCACCAGCGCCACGTGGAGACCGGAGACGGACATCAGGTGGTAGGTCCCGGTCAGTCGCAGCCCGCGCTTCCAGGTGAGGGACAGCCCGGTGGCGTCTCCCAGCACGAGAGCCCGCGCCAAGGCTTTCCCCTGCCGATCCCCCTCGCTCTCCGGACCCGCCTGCTGGAACGCGCGGTCCACGCGGCGGCGGATCGTCCCCGAGAGCGCGGCGATGCCGCCCGGTGGTGCTTCGACCTCCATCAGGGACCGGCTCTTGGCCCGGAGACGCCATGGTCCCGGCGGCACGGCGACGCGGTTGGCGAAGCCGCTGGATCGGGCGAGATAACCCTTGATCCGGATCCTGGAGCCGAACGGCGGCGGTTCCTCGACACCCGGAATCCTGACCATCAGCGAGAGAGGGGGCGCGGCGATCCGCGCTTTGCCCTGGCTCTCCTGCCGGAGGCGGAGTAGGTCCGCCGGGGCTGCCCAACCGCCGTCCTCGTCGGCTTCGGGGGTCCAGTGGCCGGAGACCCGCACCACCGCCTCCAGAGGCCGGTCGAGGTTGAAGCCGGCGAGCGGATCTTCCGGGAGGCCGAGGCGGAGGGCCGCGGCCATCACTCCGATGGCGAAGAAGGCGAGGCAGATCCCGGCCGGGCGCCGGAGGGTCAGAGCGAGGAGGCCGAGCGCCGCCCAGAGTAGTATCGCGGGCCAGGAGAGCCAGGAGAGGTGGGTCGCGAACAGGGTGCCGCCGGCGAGCGCCGCGGCCGGGAGAAGGACGGGGGCATGAGTGGAAGCGGGCGTGAAAATTTTCATGCCCTTAGAAGTCGTAAAACGGATCGCGATCCTTGCACTCGCGGCGAAAAAAGTTTGGCTGGCGTGCGATTTGCCAGGAACAGAGGGCATGGCCGGAAGCAAGGACCTCCTCCGGAAGCTGCGTCACGAGATCGAACAGGGGCGGATGCTGGTCGTCGTCGGAGCCGGCGTCTCCATCGCCGCCACCGGAGACGAACGGCTCGCTTCCTGGACCGGCCTCCTGCGCGATGGCGCCGAGCGGTGCGTCGAGGTCGCCGGTCCGCTGCCGGACGGCTGGGCCGATCGCGTGCTGGCGGAGATCGACTCGGGAGACCTCGACGAGTTGCTCTCCGCCGCCGAGAAGATCTCCCGCAAGCTCGGAGCACCTTGCGGCCCCGAGTACGCCCGCTGGCTGCGCGAGACGGTCGGCCGCTTCCGGGTGAATGATCCGTCGGTCATCGAGGCGCTGACCGGCCTCGGTCTCCCGCTGGCCACGACCAACTACGACGGCCTCCTGGAAGAGGTCGCCGGCCGCGACCCCGTGACGTGGCGGGAGGGGGCGCGGGTCGAGCGGGTGGTCCGCGGCGAGGAGGAGGCGATCCTCCATCTGCACGGCTACTGGGAGGAGCCGGAGTCGGTGGTCCTCGGCATCCGCTCCTACGAGCAGGTCCTGGGGGACCCCCACGCCCAGACCATGCTGCGGGCGGTGCGCGCGACGCGGGGGCTCCTCTTCGTGGGCTGCGGCGCCGGGATCGCCGACCCTGACTTCGACGCCCTCCTCCGCTGGATGCGCACGGTGTTCGAGGGCTCGGACCTCTGCCACTTCCAGCTCTGCCTGGACAAGGAAGAGGAGAAATTCCGCGAGCTCCATCCCCCGGAGGAGCGCCTGTTCCCGCTCCCCTACGGCGCGGACCACTCCTGCCTCGCACCGTTTCTCCGCGAGCTGCGACCTACCAGACGCTCTTCATCCGGGCAGGAGGACCGGAGCGAGGTCATCGAGCTGGCCACGAGCACGCCCGGGATTCCCGATCCCCCGCTCTGCTTCGGCCGCGAGGAGGAGATCCGTGAGCTGACGGGCGCGCTTGGTCTGGAGGCCCCGCAGCCGATCCCGGTCCTCGGCCCTCCAGGAATCGGCAAGACGACAGTGCTCCTGACCACCCTCCACGCGCGGAAGCTGGCGGAGCGGTTCGGCAACCGGCGGTTCTATCTGGATTGCGCGGAGAACCCTGAGCGGGAGGAGCTCTCGTCGGTTCTGGCGCAGCGCCTCGGTCTGGGGGAAGACGTCTCAGGAGAGCTGGAGGACAGTCCGGCCCTGCTCGTCCTCGATCACGCGGAAAAGAGCTGGGATGCCGATCCGCAGGGGTTCGAGGACCTCCTGCGCCGTCTGGACGAGGTCGAAGGGCTCTCGCTCGTCGTCTCCCTGCGCGGCGAGGAGCGGCCGGTCGGGCCGGGCTGGCGGGACGCCTTCCGGATCGGACCCGTTGAGCTTGCCGCGACGCGCGACTCCTTTCTGGCCATCGCGGGAGAGCGCTTCCGCCCCGATCCGGACCTCGACGCTCTCCTCGAAGCCGTCGACCGCCTCCCGCTCGCGGTGGAGCTGCTCGCCCGCCTGGCGGAAGGAGAGGACGGCCTCGGAGACCTCCTCCGGCGCTGGCACGAGACGCGGGAATCCCTGCTGCGCCGAGGAGAACGGCCGAGCAAGGTCGAGGTCTGCCGGGAGCTCAGCCGTCCGCTTCGGGGGAGAACAGAGAAAGCACAGGCAGCGCGAGCCGCTGGCGCAGCACCTGCCAGGTGAGGCGCTCGCGGGAGCTTTCCAGCTCCCCGGGAGGGAGCCGGCCGCGCAGGCCGGAGAGGGTCTTCTCCACCGCCGCGTCCACCTCGGCGCGCCCCTGTGCATCCAGGGAAGCCTCGGCGGATCTCAGCAGCTCGCGGTCGAGCGCCGCGAGCTGTTCCTCGATGTCCTGGGGCTCCCCGGAGAGGGCAACGATCCGCGTCATGAACCCATCGCGGCCGGCGAGACCTGCCGGCAGGGCCGCCGCAAGCGCCTGGAGCCGCGCCGAGGAATCGAAGGGCGGAGCCTCCAGCCGCTCTCCCGGCGCCACCAGCTCGCGCCGTTCGCCCCAGGCGGCCTCGACCGCTGGGGCGCAGTAGCGAAGGCTGGAGATCTTCCCCTTGGAGCCCCGTTCCTTGCGTTTCTCGAAGACGCCCTCCAGGGCGTGCCGCACCAGATCGAGCGGAATCCCCTCGCGGTGCCAGCGCCGCGCCACCTGCCAGTCGGCCGGCGACAGGAGGAGCGGAGCCCCTCTCAGGCGGACGAAGATCTCTTCGACCGCCTGGAAGTAGGCGTGGTCCTCATCCACGGTTGCGGTCGTAGATGAGCTTGAGACCGACCAGGGTGAGCATGGGGTCGACCTCTCGGATGTACTTCGAGCCGGAGGCGATGAGGTCGGCCTGCCCGCCGGTGGCCACGATCGTCTTGACGTCCG